>Ga0308158_10000042_pt1 | contig 339354 bp, 310 predicted proteins | sample PhyBR2_FD_201038 | JGI IMG/M metagenome (GOLD analysis project Ga0308158, IMG submission 201038) | Phyllosphere microbial communities from UC Gill Tract Community Farm, Albany, California, United States - DLSLB.R2 | ecosystem: Host-associated > Plants > Phyllosphere > Unclassified | place...
GCCCACCGGCTGCCGCTCCGTTTCGCCGAGATCGTCGGACTCACAGAACCTCCCAGTCCAGTACACAGGCCATGACAGGGTGTTCATCAGCCTTGATGTACGACGCTATGAGCGTAGTGTGTCGATTCTGTTTCGACCAAGACACGATCGTGCGCATCGCGGCACGCGCCCGCTGAACGACTGCGGCACAGGGAATTTCCGCAGGGTCCTCGCGCTTAGAATTGGTACACCGTCGCCACACTCGCGCTCGCAGGAGGACACCCATGGAACAGCACGACCCGTTCGGATTCGTCGGACTCACCTACGACGACGTGCTGCTCCTGCCGGGGCACACCGACGTGATCCCGAGCGAGGCCGACACCTCCTCGCGCATCACGCGCCGGATCTCGGTCGCCACGCCGCTGCTCTCCAGCGCGATGGACACGGTGACCGAGTCGCGCATGGCGATCGCGATGGCGCGCGAGGGCGGCATCGGCATCCTGCACCGCAATCTCTCGATCGCCGACCAGGCGGCGCACGTCGACCGGGTGAAGCGCAGCGAGTCGGGCATGATCACCGACCCGATCACCACGACCCCCGACGCGACGGTCGAAGAGGTCGACGCGCTGTGCGCGAAGTACCGCATCTCCGGCCTGCCGGTGGTCGACCCCGACGGTCGCCTGGTCGGCATCATCACCAACCGCGACATGCGATTCGTCTCGGGCTTCGAGCGTCAGACCACCTTCGTCAAGGACGTCATGACCTCCGAGGGGCTCGTGACGGCGCCGGTCGGCGTGGCCGCCGGCGAGGTCATCGCCCTGTTCGCGAAGCACCGCGTCGAGAAGCTGCCGCTGATCGACGGCGACGGCAAGCTCGCTGGCCTCATCACCATCAAGGACTTCGACAAGAGCGAGAAGTACCCGCTCGCCACCAAGGACGATCAGGGTCGTCTGCGCGTCGGTGCGGCGATCGGCTTCTTCGGCGACGCATGGGAGCGCGCGGAAGCGCTGCGCGACGCGGGCGTCGACGTGCTCGTGGTCGACACCGCCAACGGGCAGTCGCAGGGCGTGATCGATCTGGTCAAGCGTCTTAAGGCCGACGAGTCCTTCGCGCACATCGACATCATCGGCGGCAACGTCGCCACACGCGAGGGTGCCCAGGCGCTCATCGACGCGGGCGTCGACGCGGTCAAGGTCGGTGTCGGACCGGGCTCGATCTGCACGACGCGCGTCGTCGCCGGCGTCGGCGTCCCGCAGGTCACCGCCGTGTACGAGGCGTCTCTCGCCGCGCGTCCCGCCGGCGTGCCGGTCATCGCCGACGGCGGTCTGCAGTACTCGGGCGACATCGCCAAGGCGCTCGTCGCCGGAGCGGACGCCGTCATGCTCGGCTCGCTGCTCGCCGGCACCGACGAGTCGCCGGGCGAGATCGTCTTCCAGTCGGGCAAGCAGTTCAAGCAGTACCGCGGCATGGGTTCGCTCGGCGCGATGCAGACCCGCGGCAAGCAGACCTCGTACTCGAAGGACCGCTACTTCCAGGCCGACGTCCCCAGCGACGACAAGCTCATCCCCGAGGGCATCGAGGGGCAGGTCCCCTACCGCGGTCCGCTCTCGGCCGTCGCGTACCAGCTCGTCGGAGGACTGCGTCAGTCGATGTTCTACGTCGGCGCCCGCACGATCGAGGAGCTCAAGCAGCGCGGCAAGTTCGTGCGCATCACCTCGGCCGGGCTCAAGGAGTCGCACCCGCACGACGTGCAGATCGTCGTCGAGGCGCCCAACTACAAGCGCTGAGTCGTTCTGAGGAAGGGACGGATGCCGACGGCATCCGTCCCTTCCTCATGTCCGGGCCGTGTGACGAACCGGGTCGCGTCGTGACGGTCGGTGACGGCATCCGCTCGTCCGAGTCCTCGATGCGGTTACGGTCTCGGCATGACACTCATCCAGGACCAGTCCCCGTCCATCGCCGACGTCACCGCTGAGGAGCGGGCGGAGCGCCTGACCGCGGCCGGCACCGCGTGGAACGAGCGGATCGCCGCCGACGCGTCCGCGGCGCAGCTCACGTACAAGGTCACCGGCCGAGGCATCGGCTCGGTGGGCACCGAGATCCGCGCGGGCAAGCACCGCTTCCTCGTCGACGAGCCCGGTGCGCTCGCCGGAGACGACGCCGCGGCGAGCCCGGTCGAGTACGCGCTGGGTGCGCTCGTCTCGTGTCAGGTCGTCGTGTTCCGGTTGTATGCGCAGGCGCTGGGCCTCACGATCGACGAGATCGAGATCACCGCCGAGGGCGACCTCGACGTGCGCAAGCTGTTCGGCATCGATGAGACGGGCCGAGCGGGCTTCCACGACGTGCGTGTGAAGGTCGACATCGCGGGTCCCGATTCGGTCGAGCAGTACGAGAACCTGCGTCAGGTCGTCGATGCGCACTGCCCCGTGCTCGACCTCTTCGCGAACCAGGTGCCGACTTCGGGCGTTCTGGTCTGAGCATCCGCTTCGGTCGCTGAGCGAGCGACGGTCGTTGAGCGAGACCAACGCAGAGACGAAAGCCTGATAGCCTGGTCGGCTCGCCATGCGGGCGGAAGGACGGCCACGCACGGTGGGGTATATCGATGTCTCCGGCGTCTCATTGACGCTCCCAGATGGCAGACCGCTTCTCGACGAAGCAACGTTCCGGGTAGGTTCCGGCTCGACGAGCGCGTTGATCGGGCCGAACGGCGCGGGCAAGACGACGATGCTGCGGATCATCCGCGGTGAGCAGACAGCGGATGCCGGTGTCGTCACGATCGACGGCGGACTCGGCGTCATGGATCAGTTCGTCGGTCACGGCGAAGCGGGTCAGACGGTGCACGAACTGCTGGTGCGCGTCGCGCCCGGGAGGATCCGTGCCGCCGCCGACGCGCTGGAGGCAGCCGAGAACGCGCTGATCGAACGCGACGAGCACGACACGCAGATGGCATACGCCACGGCGATCGCGGAGTACGCGGATGCCGGCGGCTACGAGCACGAGACCGTGTGGGACCAGTGCACCGTGGCCGCTCTGGGCGTGCCTTTCGAACGGGCCAGGTACCGCGAGCTCACGACGCTCTCCGGAGGAGAGCAGAAGCGGCTCGCGCTGGAGGCCCTGCTCCGCGGACCCGACGATGTGCTGCTGCTCGACGAGCCCGACAACTATCTCGACGTCCCGGCGAAGCGCTGGCTCGAAGAGCAGCTGCGGCAGAGTCCGAAGACCGTGCTGCTGGTCTCGCACGATCGCGAGCTGCTCGCACGGGCCGCCGACCGCATCATCACTCTCGAGCCCGGAGGGGCGGGGGCGACCGCGTGGGTTCACGGCGGCGGGTTCGCGACGTACCACCAGGCGCGGAGCGACCGGATGGACCGGCTCGACGAGCTGCGCCGCCGATGGGACGAGCAGCACGAGAAGCTGCGGATCCTCGTGGCGAACCTCAAGGTCAAGGCCTCGGCCAACGACGGCTTCGCCTCGAGATATCAGGCGGCGCAGACCCGTCTGCGCAAGTTCGAGGAGGCGGGGCCGCCCGAGGAGCGCCCGCCCGCGCAGGACTTCGACATGCGCCTGCGCGGTGCGCGCACGGGCAAGCGTGCGGTCGTCGCGACGGCACTCGAGCTCACCGGACTGATGAGGCCGTTCGACGCCGAGGTCTGGTACGGCGATCGGGTGGCGGTGCTCGGTTCGAACGGATCGGGCAAGTCGCACTTCCTGAGGCTGCTGGCTCGAGGCGGCAGCGATCCTGATCCGACCATGGGGCATGTGACGTCGACGGGCGAGCAGCTGAGCGAGGTCGCGCACACCGGGAGTGCGGTGCTCGGCGCACGCGTGGTTCCGGGATTGTTCGCGCAGACGCACGCGCATCCGGAGTTCGTCGGGCGCACCCTGCTCGAGATCCTGCACCGCGGCGACGAGAGGCGTGCGGGGATGCCGCGCGAAGCCGCGAGCGGCGCACTCGACCGTTATGGCCTCGTGCGGCAGGCGCAGCAGACGTTCGAATCGTTGTCGGGCGGGCAGCAGGCGCGGTTCCAGGTGCTGCTTCTCGAGCTCTCAGGCGCGACCCTGCTGCTGCTCGACGAGCCGACCGACAATCTCGATCTGGAGTCCGCCGAGGCTCTCGAGGATGCGCTCGTGCGTTTCGAGGGCACGGTGGTCGCGGTCACGCACGACCGCTGGTTCGCCCGTTCCTTCGACAGGTTCCTCGTGTTCGGCTCGGAAGGCGAGGTCTACGAGGCGGACGCCCCCGTCTGGGACGAGAAGCGGGTCGCTCGGGCCCGGTGACCGCCACCGGGGCTGCTGTTCCGCGCACGTGGCCGTTGAGCGAGCGATGGTCGTTGAGTGAGCTCGCACAACGACCGGCGGGTGAAGGCAGGCGGAAGGGCTCGGCGGCGTGCGCCGTGGGGTCCAGCGAGAGGTCGGCGAGCACGGCGCCGACTCCGGGAGCGAACTTGAAGCCGTGACCGGAGAATCCGGCGCCGACGACGAGACGGTCGCGGCGGTCAAGTACGAACGTGCCGTCGTCGGTCGAGGTGTAGGTGCAGCTCACCGGAACTGCGGATGCCGGGTCCAGCCCGGGCATCCACTCCCGCACGTAGTCCGCGAGAGCGTCCGCGTGCGCGGGGCGGTGCGGCCGGGCATCCGGATCCACCTCGTCGCCCACGCGATGGAACCCGACCTTGACGCCCTCGCCGGGCGTGGGCATGCCGTACACGGTCGCGGGGTAGCGCTCGGGGTCGGTGTAGTGGTTGAACGACGGCCATTCCGAAGGGCCGACGGGGGAGAAGTGCGCCGGCGACTCCTCGGTGACGGTCAGCCGCGGAAGGCCGAGCGAGGGCACCATCCGCTCGCTCCAGGCTCCGACCGTCACCACGGCGACATCGGCGCGCACCGTTCCATCGGGCAGCGTCAGCTCGACTCCGTCAGCCGTCTCCTCGATCCCGAGCACGGGCGTCTGCCAGCGCACCGTGCCGCCGCCTGCGACGATCCGCCGCTCCCACTCGATCAACGCGGCGGATGCTCGCGCGACGCCCGCGTCGCGCGAGAACAGCACGTCGCCGTCGAAGCGCATGCCGGTCCACCTCGACGCCGCCTCGGCGGCGGAGAGCGTCTCGGCGTGGATCCCACGCGCGATGAGCCGCGAGCCGATCGCCGCGAGATCCACGGCGCCGTGCGTCACGAGTCCGTGCAGGCGCAGCAGCGGCTCGCCGTCGACGAGCCCGAGGGCATCCCAGCCCTCGCGGGCGCGCACGAGCAGATCGAGATAGTGCTCCTGGTCGTAGGCGTTGTTGAAGTTGCGGGTGGCGCCGTGTGACGCGCCCTCATGATGACCGCGCGCGAACCGCTCGAAAACGGTCGGGCGCAGGCCCCTCCGCGTCAGCTCCCAGGCCGTCGCCAGGCCCATCGCACCGCCGCCGACGATGGCGACCTCCACAGCATCCGCTCGCATGCCACCCAGTCTCCCAGCCACGGGACCCGTCATCGCACCGGGTAGTCTTGAGGGGTGACCACAGAGATCGAGCTGGGCCGAGGAAAGCGCGCGCGCCGCGCGTACACGTTCGACGACATCGCGGTGGTGCCCTCGCGGCGCACCCGCAACCCGGAAGACGTGTCGACCGCATGGACGATCGACGCCTTCGGCTTCGAGATCCCCGTGCTGGGCGCCCCGATGGACTCGGTGGTGAGCCCGCAGACCGCGATCATGCTCGGTCAGCTCGGCGGACTCGGCGTCCTCGATCTCGAGGGCCTGTGGACCCGCTACGAGAACCCCGAGCCGCTGCTCGCGGAGATCGCGGGGCTGAGCGACGAGGTCGCGACCACCAGGATGCAGGAGCTGTACTCCGAGCCGATCAAGCCCGAGCTGATCACGAGCCGCCTCGCCGAGATCCGCGACGCGGGCGTCACCGTCGCCGGCTCCCTGACACCGCAGCGCACGCAGGAGTTCTACGACATCGTCGCACGCGCGGGCGTCGACCTGTTCGTGATCCGCGGCACGACAGTCTCGGCCGAGCACGTCTCGAGCGTGGCGCAGCCGCTCAACCTGAAGAAGTTCATCTACGACCTCGACGTGCCCGTGATCGTCGGCGGCGCCGCGACCTACACGGCGGCCCTGCACCTCATGCGCACAGGCGCAGCGGGTGTCCTCGTCGGGTTCGGCGGGGGAGCAGCATCGACCACGCGTGCGACCCTCGGCATCCACGCCCCGATGGCCACCGCCGTCTCCGACGTCGCCGCCGCCAGGCGCGACTACCTGGACGAGTCCGGAGGCCGCTACGTGCACGTGATCGCCGACGGCGGCGTCGGCACCTCGGGCGACATCGTCAAGGCCCTCGCGATGGGGGCGGACGCCGTCATGCTCGGCGTCGCGCTCGCTCGCGCCACCGACGCGCCGGGTCGCGGCTTCCACTGGGGACCCGAGGCGCATCACCCGAAGCTCCCGCGCGGCCGCCGTGTCGAGGTCGGCGGCATCGGAACGCTCGAGGAGATCCTGTACGGTCCGGCCCCTGTGGCCGACGGCACGGCGAACCTCATCGGTGCGCTGCGCAAGTCGATGGCGACCACCGGATACTCCGACCTCAAGGAGTTCCAGCGCGTCGAGGTCGTCCTCGCGCCGTACGAGGCCTGAGAGTCGTCCGCATCACCGTGACCGCACCCGCGCTGTTCCCGCCCACCCTTCGTGAGGTGATGCTCCGCGGGCGCTGGATCGCGATGCTGATGCTGTGCCTGCTCGTCGCCGGCGTCTTCGCCTGGCTCGGGCAATGGCAGCTGGGCCGCGCGGTCGACACCGCGCCTCAGGATCCCGGCGCCACCGAGCAGGTGCGGCCCCTCAGCGACGTCCTCGAGCCCGGGGAGTATCTCGCCGAACCGCTCGTCGGACAGAAGGTCGAGACCGAGGGTCGCTGGATCCCGGGTGACTTCATCGTCGTGTCCTCCCGATTCAACGACGGCGTGCAGGGCTACTGGGTCACCGGTCAGTTGCGCGTCGACGATCGCACCTCGATCGCGGTCGCCGTCGGCTGGGCACCGGACCGCGAAAGCGCGGACGACGCGGCGGCACGTCTCGACGCGGATGCCGACGGCGGATCGATCGCGATCAGCGGCCGCATCATCTCCGACGAGGGGCCCGTCCTTCCGACCCGAGACGACCCCGACCGGCTGGATCGCATGTCGACGGCCGCGCTGCTCAGCCGATGGCACGACATCGAGCAGCTCGACGTGTACCGTCCGTACCTCGCTTCGACGACTGCGGAGGCGGGTCTGGTCGACATCTCCTCACCGGCGCCCGAGGAGGGGTCGTCGGTGAACTGGCTCAACATCTTCTACGCCGTGGAGTGGGCCATCTTCGCCGGCTTCGCGTTCTACCTCTGGTACCGCCTCGCGAAGGACGCGTGGGAGCGCGAAGTCGAGGAGTTCGAGGACGCGGCGTCCGCCTGATCCTTGCGGGCCGCCGTCAGACCTGAGGCTCCCGCGGCGGTGCGGTCGATGAACGGACCACCAGGGTTGTCGAGAGTTCCGTGTGCGCGGCCGGCGCGCGACCCAGTCGAGATTGGACGAGCGCGTCCACGGCCGCGCTTCCCATCTGGGCCAGGGGCTGACGGATGGTCGTCAACGGGGGATCGGCCCATCCTGCAGGGGCCAGGTCGTCGAATCCGATCACGGAGATGTCTTCGGGGACTCGCAGGCCCTGCTCGCGCAACGCGTGGATCGCGCCGAAGGCGGTGTCGTCACTCGCCCCGAAGATGGCCGTGGGCCGGTCGGTCCGGGCGAGCAGGACGCGAGTCGCGTCGTACCCCTGGTCGACTCCGTAGTGCGCACGGATGATCAGATCGTCGTCGACGGGGACCCCGGCCTGCAGCATCGCGGCCTGGAATCCGGCGAGCCGGGCGATTGCGTTGTCCTGATCGATCGGGCCGGTGATCGTCGCGATGCGGCGGTGCCCGAGCGAGATCAGGTGCTGGGCCGCGTCGAAGGCGCCCTTGAAGTTCGTCGCCGCGACGGACAGCGTGCCGTCGGGGACCTGATGCAGCGGGTCGACCACGACGAGCGGCACGCCCGCCTCGGCCAGAGCGCGGCGCGCTTCCTCGCTGGGAACGGCGACCACGCTCAGCAGGCCGTCGGTTCCCCGTGAGAGCGCGTGACGCACCCAGCCGTCGCAGTCGTCGGGCGCGGGGTCGACAGTGAGCACGACGTCCTTGCCCTGGGCGCGTGCGGCCTCCACTGCGCCGCGCACGACGGCCTCCGACCAGGCGCCGTCGAGGTCGACGACGCGGACGTGGAGGAACCCGGTGGTCGTGTTCGCACGGGTCCTGATCGCGAAGCCGTGACGCTCGAGCACTGCCGTGACGCGTTCCCGAGTCCCCGCGGCCACATCGGGACGTGAATTCAGGACCTTGGAGACCGTGGGCACGGAGACGCCCGCCTCGGCGGCGATCAGATCAAGGTGGACTGCCATGCTCCTCCATCGGACTTTCCGAAAACTCTAGCGCACCGCGACAGTACAACGGGAGCCGACTCTCGGGGTAGACGAACCGCGGACGGACCCCTATAGTTTCGATAACGAGGTTCGAAATTTCGAACCAGCATGTCGGAAACACGAAGGAGTGCGCATGCGCAGTTTGCGAGTCACCACAGTCACCGCGATCACCCTCGGGGCCGCGCTGGTCCTCTCCGGATGCGGCCGCGGTGCCGAAGACGGCGCAGGGGAGAACGGATCCGTCGCCCCCGCGGCGGAAGGGAAGGCCGACGGCGTCATCGAGGTCTGGACGGCCGGCGGTCATGCCGACAACCTCGAGATCCTCGCGGAGCCGTGGCTCAAGGCGAATCCCGACGCGACGTTGAAGGTCACCGACGTTCCCTGGGATCAGGTCATCACCAAGGTCCAGACGGCGACGGCAGCCGGGACCGGGCCTGACATCATCATGACCGGCAGTGACCAGACAGCAACGGTCATCGGCATGGGTGCCGTCGATCAGGTCCCCGACGGTGTGTACGACGTCGATGACTTCTATCCCGCCGCCGTCGACTCGGCCACAGGCGAGGACGGCGTGTACGCGATGCCCTGGTACGTCGAGACCCGGTTCCTCTTCTACCGAAAGGACATCGCCGCCGAGCTCGGCCTCTCGGCGCCGAAGACCTGGGAGGACGTGGAGACCATGGCCGCGGCGTTCAAGGCGCGTCCCGGCGGGACATACGGGATCAGCCTGCCCCGCCCGGTCGAGCAGCCCGCGCAGGTCATCGTGCCGTTCGACGCGCAGGCGGGCGGCAGTCTGACGGACGGTGAGAAGTGGACCATCGACACGCCGGAGCTGGTGACCGCGCTCGACTTCTACGCCGGGTTCTTCCAGCGCGGCGAGGCGCCTCTCGAGAAGACGGACGCCACCTTCGAGAACGGCGGCACGCCCATGTTCATCTCGGGACCGTGGATGCTCGACGTGTTCAGCGAGGCGATCGAGGCGGGCACCGCACCGGCGGACTTCACCCTGGACTCCGTCGGCTACAGCGTCTTCCCGACCGGCCCCGGTGGCAACAACGACCAGTACATCGGCGGAGGCAACCTGGGCGTCTTCTCGGCATCCGACAACAAGGCGTCCGCATGGTCGTTCCTGTCGTGGGTGGGCGAGCAGGAGCAGCAGGAGCAGTGGTTCGGGCTGCAGAACGAGCTCCCCGCGAACATCGCGGCAGGCGACCTCCCGGCCATCCAGGACAACCCCGTCACGCAGACGCTCATGGAGCAGATGAAGGACACCGTCGCGATGCCGAACCACCCCGCGTGGTCGCAGATCGCCGATCTCCTCGGCAAGTACTCCGAGCAGGTCGCCAGCGGTCAGATCACGAGCGAAGAGGCGGCCAAGGAGATCCAGTCCCAGGCCGATTCGATCGGCTTCGGATGGTGACCGTCGCCCGTCCGCAGCGGCCGGGGAAGGTGACTTCCCTGGCCGCCCAGCGGCGGCGTTCCGCCCTCATCGCCTGGGTGTTCGTCGCACCGTTCGTCCTGACGTTCGGGACCTTCGGGCTGATCCCGCTGGTGAGCTCGTTCGCGATGGCGTTCACCGATCTGCGCGCACGCGACATCAGGACCCCGTTCAACGTCGACTTCGTGGGGATCGCGAACTTCGTGACCGTCCTGACCGACGAGTCCTTCCTGCGTGCGCTGCGGAACACTCTGTTCTTCGTGGTTCTCGGAGTGCCGGTCACCATGTTCATCGCCCTCGTGCTCGCGGTCCTGCTGAACTCGGTGAGCCGCCGCGTGGCGACCTTCTTCCGCGTCGGCTACTACATCCCGGTGATCACCACGATCGTCGCGGTCGCCGTGGTGTGGCGCCTCATGTATCAGGACACCGGCGTCATCAACACGCTCCTCGGCGTCGTCGGCATCACCGGTCCGAACTGGCTCAGCGACCCGAACACGGCTCTCGTGGCGATCACGGTGATGGCGATCTGGCGCAACGTCGGCGGCTCGATGGTGATCTTCCTCGCGGGCCTTCAGAGCATCCCCTCCGAGGTCAACGAGGCCGCCTCGATCGACGGTGCCAACGCGTGGCAGAAGTTCTTCCGGGTGACGATCCCGATGATGATGCCGACGATCCTCCTCAACACGATCCTGATCACGACGGGCTACATGCAGTTCTTCGACGAACCGTTCGTCATGACCAACGGCGGTCCGCTCGAGTCGACCACGTCGATCGCGCTGCAGGTCTACAACCAGTTCAAATACGGGAACTACTCGATCGGAGCGGCCGGCGCCTACATCCTCTTCGCCCTGGTCGGCATCCTGGCGATCATCCAGTTCCGCTTCTTCCGGCAGAGGACGTGACCATGACCATCACACGCACGCATCGCCCGGCCTTCCGATGGGGCAACCTCATCGTCCTGATCGTCCTGTCGGTCGGACTCGCGGCGACGATCCTGCCGTTCGTCTGGATGGTCCTCGGCGCGTTCAAGACGAACGCCGAGATCATGTCCCGGCCGGTCACCTGGTGGCCGCAGCATCCGACGCTCGACAACTTCAGGGCCTGGCTGTTCGAGTTCGACATCATCCGGCCGTTCCTCAACTCGGTGATCCTCGCCGGCGCCACCGTCGCCACGACCCTGCTGTTCTCGTCGATGGTCGGCTGGGCGCTCGCGAAGATGAAGTTCCCGGGGAAGAACGTGATCATCGTCGTCGTCCTGTCGACGATGTTCGTGCCGGGCATCGTGACGCTGATCCCGCAGTTCGTGCTGATCGCGAACCTCGGGATGGTGAACACCTACTGGGGACTGATCCTCCCCGGGATGGTCGGCGCCTTCGGAGTGTTCCTGATGAGGCAGTTCATGCTCGAGATCCCGGACTCGCTGCTGGACGCGGCACGCATCGACGGGGCGGGGGAGTTCCGCACCTTCTTCCAGATCGTGCTGCCCCTGTGCAAGGCGCCCCTCGCGACCTTGGCGATCTTCACCTTCATGGGCTCGTGGAACAGCTTCCTCTGGCCGCTGATCATCTCGCAGGACGATTCGATGTACACGCTTCCCGTGTCGCTGGCGCTGTTCTCCTCCGAGGCGGGCGGGCACGGCTCCGACTACGGCCTGCAGATGGCGGGCTCGTTCCTGATCGTGATCCCGGTGCTCGTGCTCTTCATCGCCATGCAGAGGCACTTCGTCCAGGGCATCACGATGACGGGCATCAAATGATCCATTCCGCGACGAGAGCACGAGAAAGGGACTCCTCCCGCATGACCGAACACACCCCTGCACCCCGCGGATTCCTCTGGGGCGCGGCGACCGCCGCGCACCAGATCGAGGGCGGCAACGTCAACACGGGCCATTGGGAGCTCGAGTACGCGCCGGACTCCACCATCCCGGAGCCGTCCGGCGATGCCTGCGACTCCTATCACCGCTACCCGGAGGACATCGCGCTGCTCGCGGATGCCGGACTCACGGCGTACCGCTTCTCGGTGGAGTGGGCGCGCATCGAGCCCGAGGAGGGCGTGGTGTCGCGCGCGCAGCTCGACCACTACCGGCGGATGATCGACGCATGCCGCGACCGCGGCGTCGATCCCGTCGTCACGCTGCACCACTTCACGTTCCCGCGGTGGTGGGAGCACACCGGGGGCTGGTACTCCGAGCGCAGCACCGATCGCTTCCGTCGGTACACGGAGATCTGCACCGCCATCCTCGACGAGGTCGACTGGGTGATCACGATCAACGAGCCGAACATGATGGTCAACCAGACCGAGGCGCGCATCGACACCGAGAACGGCGTGAACTTCCCCGGTCCGTCGCCCCACGTCGCCCGTGCGATCGCGAGCGCGCACCACGCCTCGACCGAGGTGCTGCGCGGGTTCGGCGGAGTGAAGTCGGGGTGGTCGGTCGCGAACCAGGTCTTCCAGGCCGTTCCGGGATGGGAGGCTCAGCGCGACCGGTGGCAGTACTGGCGCGAGGACTTCTTCCTCGAGCAGGCGCGGCAGGACGACTTCATCGGGGTGCAGTCGTATCTGCGCACGATCATCGGGCCGACGGACGACGCCGAGGGCTTCGGACCGCAACCCTGGCCGGAGGGCACGGAGCGGACCCTGACGGGCTGGGAGTACTATCCCGAGGCGCTCGGCCATGCGCTGCGGCACACGCACGAGATCACCGGCGGGATCCCGATGATGGTCACCGAGAACGGCATGGCCACCTCGGACGACGAGCGCCGCATCGACTACACGACCGGCGCGCTCTCGGCGATGGCGGATGCGATGGAGGACGGCTGCGATGTGCGCGGCTATCTGCACTGGTCTCTGCTCGACAACTACGAATGGGGTTCGTTCCGTCCGACGTTCGGACTCATCGCGGTCGATCGCGAGACGTTCGCGCGAACGCCGAAGCCGAGCCTGTCGTGGCTCGGGGACCTGGCTCGCCGCAACGTCGTGCCGCGGAGCTGAATCCGGGCGATCATGGGCGCCGGTTGCGCATCCGCGCAGGGACGAATGCGCAACTGAGCGGCCGTTTTGTGCGCTCCCTCCGAGCGGTTTGTCGGACCGGTGAGCACTCGGTGACGAATCGGCAAACAGCGTTGATGATGTCGGGTGCCGTCCGTATGCTCACAGACATATGTGCACCCTGGGAAACCGGTGTGCACCGCGACAGAACCCCACGAGAGTTCGCCGTGACCCGAACCCGCAACGCCGAGGAGACCAGCCGAATGATTCCCGCTCCCGACGACGACGCCCGCAAGAGCGTCTCGTCAGTACCCAGAAGGCGGGGGCGCATCGGCGCTCTCGCCGTGACCTGCGTCGCAGCTCTCGGCTTCGGCTCGCTGGTCGCCGTTCCCGCCTACGCCAGCGCCGACGGAACCGGCGTGGTCATCAACGAGGCCTATCTCTCCGGCGGCAGCGCCGGGGCGGCGTACGTGAACAAGTTCGTCGAGCTGTACAACCCGACCTCGCAGGCCGTCTCGCTCGACGGCAAGTCGCTTCAGTACCGCTCGGCGACGGGGACCGGCGCGTCGAACGGCGTCGCCGCGCTCTCCGGTTCGATCCCGGCCGGCGGCTACTACCTCGTGCAGGCGGGCAGCAACGGTGCGAACGGCGCAGCTCTTCCCAAGGCGGATGCCGTCAGCACTCTCAATCCGAGCGGCACCAACGGCACGCTCGCCCTCGTCGACGGCACGGCCGCCGTCACGCTGACCCCCGGCTCTGTCGTGGGCCAGGCCGGAGTGCTCGACGTGCTTGGGTACGGCACGTCGAACACGTTCGAAGGCGCGGCGGCGACCCCGCCCACCGGCAACACCGACGTGAAGTCCCTGAATCGCACCGGCGGCGTCGACACCGACAGCAATGCGGCGGACTTCACTCTGTCGGCGACCATCACACCCACGGCGTCGGGCAGCACGGATCCGGGCACGGACCCCGGGACGGACCCCGGCACCGAGCCCGCGAAGGCGACCATCGCCGAGGTGCAGGGCACGACCGACGTCTCGCCGCTGAATGGCAAGACGGTCACGGTCGAGGGCGTCGTCACCGCCGACTACCGCACTGGCGGCTATGCCGGAGTCACCATCCAGACCGCCGGATCCGGCGGATCCGCTGACGCGACCCCCGGCGCCTCCGACGGACTCTTCGTGTATCTGAACGCGCTCGCGCCGACCCTGGCGATCGGTGACCTCGTCGCCGTGACCGGAACCGTGAGCGAGTACTTCGGGCAGACGCAGATCAACCCGACCTCCGTCTCGGGCATCACGGTCGTGCAGGCCGGCGCCGGTGTTCCCGCGCCGACCCCGCTCGCCGACACCGTGCTCGGCGCCGCGCGCGAGCAGTACGAGAGCATGTACGTCGCGCCCACCGGCGCCTATCGCGTCGCATCCAGCCACCAGCTGTACAACTACGGCGCGCTGTGGCTGAACGTGGGCGGTGGTCTCAACCAGAAGAGCACCGAGGCTGCACTGCCCGGCGCCGACGCCGCCGCCATCACGGCCGGCAACCGCGCGAACCGCATCCTGCTCGATGACGGCTGGTCGATCCAGGTCACGAACAAGAACCACCCGAACGAGCAGCCGTACTTCACGAAGGACGTGGTGGTCCGCAACGGCGACACCGTCGACTTCGGCGACAACGGCTACGTGCTGCAGTGGAGCTTCGACGACTGGCGTCTGCAGCCCGTCGTGCCGATCGACAACACCTCGTCGGCCGACCTCAAGGTGGGCTTCACGGCGTCCAACCCGCGCCCCGCATCCGCTCCGACGGTCGGTGGTGACGTGCAGGTCGCGTCGTTCAACGTCTACAACTACTTCACGACGCTGTCCAGCGAGAACTCCAACGCGCGCGGTGCGGCGAACGCCGCGCAGTTCGCGATCCAGAAGTCGAAGATCGTCTCGGCGATCAACGGCCTGGGCGCAGACATCGTCTCGCTGATGGAGATCGAGAACTCGATCAAGCTCGGCGGCACGCTCGACGAGGCGCTCGCAGATCTCGTCGACGGCCTCAACGCCGATGCGGGCAGCGACGTGTGGGCCTATGTGCACACGCCTGCGGCGCTGAACGACGCGGCGATCACCGACTACATCACGAGCGCGATCATCTACAAGAAGGGCGAGGTCTCGCCCGTGGGTGACGCGATGACCGTCGTCGACGAGACCGTCTGGGGCAACGCTCGCGAGCCGATCGCCCAGGCGTTCGACGTCGACGGCCGCATCGTGACCGTGGTCGCTAACCACCTGAAGTCGAAGTCCGACCCGAAGGACGGCACGCCCGTGCCGGCCGACGAGCAGGGCTTCTTCAACTCGGCGCGCGTGGCGCAGGCGAACTCGATCCTCTCGTTCACGCAGGCGATCGAGGAGAAGACGGGCAGCAGCGACATCCTGCTGATCGGCGACTTCAACGCCTATGCCAAGGAAGACCCGATCCGGGTGTTCACGGATGCAGGCTGGAGCGACGTCGCGCGTGAGAAGGCGCCGGAGGAGCACACCTACTCCTTCGACGGCGAGGTCGGCTCGCTCGACCACGTCATCGCCTCGCCCTCGCTGGTCTCGTCGATCACCGGTGCCGGCGTGTGGAGCATCAACTCGCCCGAGTGGAGCGACCGCGGCTACGCGTTCGGCGCCACCGAGGCGGGCACGCCGTTCCGCTCCAGCGACCACGACCCGATCCTCATCGGCGTCTCGGCGACCACCCCGCCGGTGAGCATCGACGTCGTCACCGTGAACGACTTCCACGGACGCATCGAGGCAGACGGGGCCGCAGCCGGCGCCGCCGTTCTCGCCGGTGCCGTGAAGCAGTTCCGCGCGGAGAACCCGAACACGATCTTCGCCGGAGCAGGCGACCTGATCGGCGCGTCGACGTTCACCTCGTTCATCAACGACGACAACCCGACGATCGACGCGCTGAACGCGGCCGGTCTCGACGTCAGCGCTGCGGGCAACCACGAGTTCGACCAGGGTTGGGCCGATCTGCGCGACCGCGTCCAGGAGAGGGCGGACTGGGAGTACATCTCCTCGAACGTGTTCCTCACCGAGACGGGAGAGCCCGCGCTCGCCCCGGCCTGGGTCAAGGAGCTCGACGGCGTCCGCGTCGGTTTCGTCGGAGCCGTCACGGAGGATCTCGATTCCCTCGTGTCGCCCGAGGGGATCAAGGACCTCGAGGTTCGCAGCATCGTCGACTCGGTGAACGCCGTGGCCGACGATCTTCGCGACGGTGACGACGCCAATGGCGAGGCGGATGTCGTCATCCTCCTCGTGCACGAGGGCGCGACGACCACCGACGTCGCCAGCATCACCCCGGACTCGCCTCTCGGCGAGATCGTCTACGGGGTGGACGGCGACGTCGACGCGATCGTCTCGGCGCACACGCACCTGGCGTACAACCACGTCATCGACGGGCGTCCGGTCGTCTCGGCCGGGCAGTACGGCGAGAATCTGGGTCTGATGAACCTCCAGGTCGACTCGAAGACGAAGGATCTGATCTCGATCACCAACGAGATCAAGCCGCTCGTCGTCGGAGGCGTGGCTCAGTACCCCGCCGATCCCGCGGTCGCCGACATCGTCGCGAAGGCGAAGGCCGAGGCCGACGTGCTGGGCGCCGTCAAGGTCGGAGACATCACGGGCGACTTCAACCGGGCTCGCCAGAGCGACGGCAAGACGGAGAACCGCGGTGGCGAGTCCACCATCGGCAACTTCGTCGCCGACGTGCAGAAGTGGTCCACCGGCGCCGATCTGGCGTTGATGAACCCCGGAGGCATCCGCGCGAACCTCACGTTCGCCTCGACCGGCGCGAGCGACCCCGACGGCAACGTCACCTACCGCGAGGCGGCGACGGTGCAGCCGTTCGCCAACACGCTGGTGACGTTGACCTTGACCGGTGCCCAGCTGAAGAGCGTTCTCGAGGAGCAGTGGCAGCCCGCCGGCTCCGCGCGTCCGTTCCTGAAGCTCGGCGTGTCGAAGGAGCTCAGCTACACCTACGACCCCGCCGCCGCACAGGGATCGCACATCACGTCGATGACGCTCAACGGTGCACCGGTCGACCCTGCTGCGAACTACACGGTGGCCGCGAACTCGTTCCTGGCGGCGGGCGGCGACAACTTCGCCTCCTTCAAGCTCGGTGCGGGCAAGCGCGACACCGGGAAGATCGACCTGCAGTCGATGGTCGACTGGTTCGACGCCAACAAGACCGCGACCCCCGACCTCGCGCAGCGTGCGGTCGGCGTCACGGTCAGCGCGGCGGATGCCGACGGCTACAGCGCCGGCGACCAGGTGACGGTGTCGCTGTCGTCTCTCGCGTTCAGCGCGGGCGAGCCGGCTCCCGGCGAGGTCTCGCTGGCGCTGGGCGACACCGTGCTCGCCACCGGCGCCATCGATCCCACGGTGGTCACGGCCACCGACGAGGTCGGTCGCGCGGCGTTGACGTTCACGGTTCCGGACGGCGTGTACGGAGAGCAGTCGCTCACCGTCTCGGTCGCGGGCACCGGAACCACTGCGCACGTGCCGTTCACCATCACGGGTGAGCCCGAGCCGGAGTTCAACGGCGCGATCACGCTCGAGTCGTCGAAGGCGGCCGCGGGCAAGAAGCTCACGATCTCCGGAACCGGCTATCAGCCGGGCGAGACGGTGACCGTGCAGCTGCGACCGAAGAAGGGCGAGCCGATCACGGTCGGCACCGTCCAGGTGGGCGCCGAGGGCTCGTTCACGGCATCCGTCACGATTCCGAAGAGCACGCAACCCGGCAAGTACACCGTCGCGGTGTCGCAGGCCGACGGAGACGAGGCCACGGCCGCGGTCACCGTCACCCGCTCGGGAGGCGTCATCAAGGACATCGTCGACTGGCTGTGGGACCTGCTGACCGGCTGGTTCTGAACCGCACGATGAGCTGAGGCCCCTCAGGGGGAGAGGCGAAGGCCGCCGGGAGTGATCCCGGCGGCCTTCGTCGTGCGTGGGGATGGTTGCGAACACTTCTTGTGTTTATGTTGTTCTGTGTTGTATTGTGTGGGAAACAGTTCCCCGTCAACGGAGTCGGCATGTACGCAGTGGAGCGCCAGCAGCGCATCGAACAGATCCTGGTCGAAGAGGGTCGCGTGGCCGTGGTCGACCTGGCCCGCCGATTCGACGTGACGACCGAGACCGTGCGCCGCGACCTCGGCGTCCTCGAGGAGGCCGGATCTCTCGTGCGAGTGCACGGCGGAGCAGTCGCGAAAGACGCCGACAGCACGAGCGAACCGACCGTCATCGAACGCGCAGGCCGCCACGGCGCCGCCAAGAACGCGATCGCCGAACGGGCGCTCACGGCTCTCGGCCCCGGCTTCCACGGCTCCGTCTTCATCGACGCGGGAACGACCACCGCCGCTGTCGCGGCGGGACTCTCCGAGCGCCTGAGCGCGGTGCAGCCGAGCGGTCGCCCCATCGAAGCGGTCACCCACTCGCTCACGATCGCACCGGCGCTCGCGGCGGCCGATGACGTCTCGCTCACGGTGATCGGCGGGCGCATCCGCGGTATCACCGCCGCGGCCGTCGGCGTCGAGACCGTGAACGCGATCCGTCGGCTCCGCCCGGACGTCGCGTTCATCGGCACGAACGGCGTCTCCGCCGAGTTCGGACTCAGCACGCCCGATCCCGACGAGGCGTCGGTCAAGAGCGCGATCGTCCAGTCCGCGCGTCGTGTGATCGTCGTCGCCGATGCGAGCAAGCACGACCGGGAACTGCTCGTGACGTTCGCCGCACTGGAGGACATCGACGTTCTCGTCACGGATGCAGAACCGCCCGCCGCCCTGGGCGCGGCGCTCGCCGACGCAGGAGTGGAGGTCTGGATCGCATGATCATCACACTCACCGCGAACCCCGCACTGGATCGCACGATCGCGCTGAGTGCCGCGCTGCGGTCCGGCGAGGTGCAGACGGCCGACTCGGTCCGCGAGGACGCCGGCGGCAAGGGCGTCAACGTCTCACGCGTCGTCGCGGCCGCCGGTGTGGATACGACCGCCGTTCTCCCCATCGCCCTAGACGACCCCTACGGCGCCGTCGTCGCCGCGGCGGGCGTTCCGATGAAGGCCGTCCCCGTCGCCCGTCACGTGCGCACGAACCTCACGATCGCCGATCCCGAAGGCGTCACCACGAAGGTCAATCTGCCGGGAGCGCCTCTGACAGACGCCGACGCCGCGGCCATCACGGCGGCAGTCGTCGAGGCGAGCGAGGGTGCCCGCTGGCTCGTTCTCGCGGGCTCGCTGCCCGTCGGCGTGCCCGACTCGTTCTATGTCGACATCGCCGAAGCCGTGCGGGCGCGGTGGGGCGGCGATGCGCCGCGCATCGCCGTCGACACCTCAGGGCCGGCGCTGCGCGAGGTCGTCGCTCGCGGTGCTGTGGATCTCATCAAGCCGAACGACGGTGAGCTCGTCGAACTCACCGGCGTCGCGCTCGACGGAGGCTCCTTGGCGGACGCGGTCCATCGCGTCGCCCTCCGCCTCGTCCCCGATCGGGCGGCATCCGCTCTGGTGACGCTCGGCGGAGCCGGGGCCGTGCTGGTGACCGCCGAAGGCGCCTGGTTCGCCGAGGCGCCGCGGATCAAGGTCGCGAGCACGGTCGGCGCCGGCGACAGCTCGCTCGCCGGCTACCTGCTCGCCGAGCACGCCGGCCTCCCACCGGTCGCCCGACTGCAGTCCGCCATCCGCTACGGCGCCGCCGCGGCATCCCTGCCTGGAACCCAGGCGCCCACCCCCGCCGATCTCGGCACCGGCGACATCGCCGTCCGTTCCCTGTAATCCCACGACCACTGGAGGTCATCGTGTCCGACACCATCACTGCCGAGCTCGTCAGCATCGATGCTGACCTCGGCGCCGACAAGGCGGCGGTCATCCGCGCACTCGCCGACCGCGTCGCGGCCCAGGGCAGAGCCGACAGCGGCCAGGCTCTGTTCGACGACGCCTGGGCGCGCGAGCAGAAGGACGAGACCGGACTGCCGGGCGGCATCGCGATCCCGCACGCGAAGAGCGCCTCGGTGACCACGCCGACGCTGGCGTTCGCGCGGCTCGCGCCCGGTGTCGACTTCGGCGCCCCCGACGGCCCCGCCGACGTGGTGTTCCTGATCGCCGCGCCCGACACGGCGGCCGAAGCGCACCTCGCGATCCTGTCGAAGCTCGCCCGCAGCCTCATGCAGGACGAGTTCACCGGTGCGCTGCGCGCCGCGAAGACGACTGACGAGATCGTCGCGATCGTCGACTCGGCGATCGGCGAGGGGCCTGCTGCCGCTCCCGCTGCCGCTCCCGCGGCGGCTGCACCGGCTCCGGCATCCGACGCTCCCCGCGCGCGCATCGTCGCCGTCACCGCCTGCGCGACCGGCATCGCGCACACCTTCATGGCCGCCGACGCGTTGACGGCCGCGGGCAAGGCCGAGGGCGTCGACCTCGTCGTCGAGCCGCAGGGCTCCAGCGGATACAAGCCGCTGCCGCAGAGCGTCATCGACGAGGCGGATGCCGTGATCTTCGCGGTCGACGTCGACGTCCGCCAGCCCGAGCGCTTCGCCGGCAAGCCCGTCATCCGCTCGGGCGTCAAGCGCGGGATCGAGGAGCCGAAGCAGATGATCGCCGAGGCGATCGCCGCGTCGAAGAACCCCTCGGCGCCTCGCGTCTCGGGAACCGCCACGACCTCCTCCACGGCCGCGCCCGCGGCATCGCAGTCGCTGGGTCGCCGCATCCAGAGGATCCTGCTCACCGGTGTGAGCTACATGATCCCGTTCGTCGCCGGCGGCGGTCTGCTGATCGCGCTCGGCTTCCTCTTGGGCGGGTACAACGTCACGGAGCACGCGAAGGACGTCGTGCTGAACAACGCTCTGTGGGCTCTGCCCGACGGAGGCCTCGGCCAGTACCTCGGCTCGGTGTTCTTCATGATCGGCTCGACCTCGATGGGCTTCCTGGTCTCTGCGCTTGCGGGCTACATCGCCTTCGCGATCGCCGACCGGCCGGGTCTCGCGCCCGGCTTCGTCGCCGGTGCCGTGGCCGTGCTCATGAACGCCGGGTTCATCGGCGGCATCGTCGGCGGTCTGCTCGCCGGGTTCATCGCGGCGGCGATCGGCCGTATCGACGCCCCGCGCTGGCTGCGCGGACTCATGCCGGTCGTGATCATCCCACTGCTGGCGTCGATCGTCGCCTCGGGACTGATGCTGCTGTTCCTCGGCCGCCCGATCGCGTGGCTCATGCAGGTGATGAACGAGTGGCTGACCGGCCTCGCCGGCACGTCGGGCATCGTCCTCGTCGGCGTGATCCTCGGACTCATGATGTGCTTCGACCTCGGCGGACCCGTCAACAAGGTCGCCTACGCGTTCGCGACCGCCGGACTCGCCTCGGCCACCGCTGACAACCCCGCGCCGTACCTCATCATGGCGGCCGTGATGTGCTCGGGCATGGTGCCTCCGCTCGCGATGGCCCTGGCGTCGACCGTCCTCGACCGTCGCCGCTTCACCACGGTCGAGCGCGAGAACGGCGTCGCCGCGTGGCTTCTCGGCGCCTCGTTCATCAGCGAGGGCGCGATCCCGTTCGCGGCGGCCGACCCGCTGCGCGTGATCCCCGCGTCCATGGTCGGCGGTGCGCTCACAGGAGCGCTCAGCATGGTGTTCGCGGTGCAGTCGCTGGCTCCGCACGGCGGCATCTTCGTCTTCTTCGCGATCAATCCCGTCTGGGGCTTCCTTATCGCCCTCGCAGCGGGCACGATCGTGAGTGCACTCGCCGTCGTCGCGCTGAAGCGCTTCGTGGGCGCGAAGACCCCGGCAGCCGAAGCCGTCGCAGCCTGATCATCGACACCATTCAAAGGAGAACAGAAAATGACCGAACGCCAGGCCACCATCGCCAGCAGCTCCGGACTGCACGCCCGACCCGCGAAGCTCTTCGTGTCGGCCGTGCAGGAGAAGGGCATCCCGATCACCATCTCGGTCGAGGGAGGCGCTGAGCTCAACGCCGGCAGCATCCTCGCGCTGATGGGCCTCGGAGCGGCGAAGGGATCGGTCGTGACGCTGCGATCCGACGCCGACGGCGCCGACAAGGCACTCGACGAGCTCGTCGCACTGCTCGAGACGGACCTCGACGCGGAGTGACGACGCACGAAGGCCGCCGGGGAGACCCGGCGGCCTTCGTCATGTGCGGGGCCGTGGATGCTGCGCCTCAGACCCCCGAGGGAGCCCAGACGAACCCGTCGGGATCCTCGGCCGCTCCCGGCGTGCCGTGGATCGTGATGCGGTGCGAGCCGCTGCCTTCCGCGGACACTCCTGCGGACTTGGCGAGGGCCGCGCGCTTGTAGAGGCCCAGACCGATCGTGCCCTTCGGGGTGTCGAAGTCGACGTAGCTGCCGAAGCTCTTGCGCACGGAGAATCCGTGTTCGGCGTAGAACGCGCGGCTCGCGCGGACATCGGCCGCACCGAGGAGCAGGACGAGGTCGTCAAAGCTCTTCGTCGCCGGAGCGGTGTCCTTCTTCGACGAGGTCGCGATGTTCCAGAGCGCTCCGTCGGGCGCCTCGACCACGCCGCCGAAGCCCCAGAGCGACTTCGCCGCGGGTTTGCGCACCGATGCCCCGGCTGCCACGGCGGCATCGAACAGGAGCGTCGCGTCTGCGGGCTGAGCGACGACGAGCGAGAGCGTGTATCCGCGGAAGCCTGAGGCCGCGGCATCCGCCGTTCGGAATCGCAGTCGCCCGCCGAGGTCGAACGCCGCGTCGTAGAAGGCCTGGGCTGTGGCGACGTCGGGGACGTCGAGGGTGAGGGAGTCGATCGTGCTGTTCATGTCTTCGACGGTATTTCCGCCGGCCGCGTCGGCGCTTCTCGATTCCTGACCGATGGGGTTCAGGAACTGACGACGTCGACGTTCGCCTGGGCGAGAGCGGCGGCGAGTTCACCGCTCGGGGCAGTGTCGGTGACCAGGAAGTCCGCTCGGTCGAGCGGCGTCACCTGCGCGAACAGGCGCCGGTCGAACTTCGAGGAGTCGGCCAGGACGGCGACCCGTTCTGCTCTCTGGATCATCTCGCCCATCATGGCGGCGTCGCCGAGGTTCGAGGTCGAGTAGCCGTTCTGGTCGACCGCGCCGACGGCGATCAGAGCCAGATCGCAGCGGATGTCGACCTCCGGACCGCCGGCCGTCATGCGGAACGCCACCGGGCCGGTCGTGGCCTGTGTGATCGCGCGCACGGCGCCGCCGAAGACATAGAGGTCGCGGAAGGCGGACGGGGCGATCTCGGCCGGGATCCGGAGGTTGTTCGTGGCGATCGTGAGGTCGTGATGGTTGCGGAGCGCCCGAGCGAGAGCGAGCGTCGTGGTCCCGGCATTCAGCATGATGACCGCGCCGTCGTCGATCAGCCCGGCGGCGAGCCGGGCGATCTTGTCCTTCTCCTCGGTCTGCATCCGCAGGCGGACGTCGAGCGCACGATCCTTCAACTGCGCATCGGCCGCGCTCACCGCGCCGCCGTGCGTCCGGATCACGACGCCCTCGCGATCGAGCTGGTCCAGGTCGCGGCGGATCGTGTCGATCGACACGGCGAAATGCTCGGCGAGATCGCCGACCGTCACCTCGCCCGCCTGTTCGACATAGGCGGCGAGATCCGCCTTCCGGCCGGCGGGGAGTCGACGCCTGGCAGATGCTCCGGATGCTTCCATGCAGATATCTCTAGCACACTCGCGGCGCATAACAAGCGTACTCCGGCATAAAACAGCAGATCGATGTGCGGACCTGGATGCGGCCTGTCGACAGTGTTCTGCTATCGACACAGCGAACTTTTCTGCTCATTCCTCTTGACGTTCTTGCAAAGCACGGCATAACATGGCGTAAAACCGCATGAACGAGCACCCGAAGCGCGTGATGCGGCACGATCTCGAAGAGGAGAAGTGATGATCACAATGGGGCGAGGACGCCGACGCATTCTCACGCTCGCCGGCGCTGCCACTGCAGTCGTCTCGGTCCTGGCGATTTCCGGCTGCTCCGGTGGAGACGCCGGCGCTGAGGGCGGAGACGGGGGAGACGTCACGATCGAGTTCGCCCAGTGGTGGGAGCCCGAGCTCCCGGACGGCGAGTTCCGTGCGCTGATCGACAAGTTCGAAGAGGCGAACCCGGGCATCAAGGTCGAGCTCGTCAGCGGCCCGTACGCCTCCACCAAGGAGCAGCTGTTCGCGGGTGCCGCATCGGGCACGATGCCGGACGTGGTCGGTCTCGACGGCGCATGGGTGAACGATTTCGCGTCTCAGGGCGTCATCGCCGATCTCAGCGCGCTGATGAAGGAGTACGACTACGACGACAGCGAACTGGCGAGCCAGATCCAGGTCGACGGCAGCACCTACATGATCCCGGTCGTGAACTTCGTGTATCCGATGTTCACGAACGACGCTCTGCTCGCGGAAGCCGGTGTGACGGCCCCGCCGACCACGCGCAGCGAGTTCGCCGATGCTGCGTCGAAGGTCTCGGCCCTCGGCGGCGACGCCTCGGGATGGGTGCTCCCGCTGTCGCTCGAGGCTCCCAACGGGGTGCAGAACGACGTCATGTCCTGGGTCTGGGCATCGGGCGGATCGATGCTGAAGGACGGTCAGCCAGACCTGACCAACGATGACGTGACCTCCGCGGTCGACTTCATCGGCGACCTCTGGAAGGACGGTTCGATCGCCTCCGGTTCCTTCACGATGAAGGAGCAGGACAAGGTGGAGGAGTTCACCAACGGACGCGTCGGCATGATGATCGACTCGCTGGCGCACATCAACCTGATCCGCGAGACGAACCCCGATCTGAAGTTCTCGATCTCGGCGCTTCCGGCGGAAGACGGATACGACGGCGAGCGCGGCATCCCCTACGCGTCCTGGGGCATCGGCGTGGCCGAGAACTCCGAGCACAAGGAGGCCGCCTTCAAGCTGGTCGAGTTCCTGATGAGCGAGGACACGAACTCCGAGCTGTCGACGATGGCGAAGGCGTTCCCGGGCAATTCGAAGTCGGTGCCGGACTTCGTGAACGACGACGAGCTGTTCAAGAAGGCCTTCGAGATCTATCAGGCCGGCTACCCCGCGAACGAGTTCACCGGTCTCCCCGTCGCCGAGGAGCTCATGCGACAGCTCGGAGAGCAGCTGCAAGCCGCCTTCGACGGTCAGCAGTCGGTCGACGACGCGCTGAAGAAGGCGCAGGAGGCGTGGAAGTCGGAGTTCTGATCCCCCTCCTCGCCGCATGAACGGGGTGCCGCATCGCGAGATGCGATGCGGCACCCGACCAACCAAGGAGCATCGGTTCCCCATGAGCCTCAGAACAACGGACGACACCGAGGTGATCGTCACCGGAGTCCCGCTGTCTCGCAGACGCCGCCAGCTGCGCAAGACCACCGAGTCGTACGCTTTCCTCTCGCCGACGCTCGTCCTGCTGTTCGTGCTGATGATCGTCCCGATCGTCATGGTGATCGGCTACTCGTTCCAGGACAACGTGATCCTGAACAAGTCGCCGCAGTTCGTCGGCGTCGCGAACTACGTCGAGATCCTCTCGGATCCCGGCTTCTGGAAGGCCACCGGCAACACGATCCTGTTCACCGTCGCGAGCGTGGTCGCACATCTCGTCCTCGGTCTCGGCTTCGCGATGATGCTGAACAGCCCGCTCCTCGGACGCTTCTCGCGGTCGTTCTTCCGAGCGCTGTACGTCCTCCCGTGGCTGTTCACGGTCGCCGTGATCGCCGTCCTGTGGCGCATGCTCCTCGCGCCGAACGGCGTCGTGAACTTCCTGCTGAACACCGACATCGAGTGGCTGGCTTCCCCGCAGCTCGCGCTCGGCACCATCATCTTCATCAACATCTGGGCCGGCTATCCCTTCTTCATGGTCAGTCTCCTCGCGGGCCTCCAGGGCATCCCGAACGAGCTGAACGAGGCGGCCACGGTCGACGGCGCCGGGGCGATCCAGCGCTTCTGGAACGTGACGATCCCGCAGCTGCGGCCGATCATCGTCAGCCTCGTGCTGCTCGACCTCATCTGGACCTCCCAGCAGTTCGCGCTCATCTGGATGACCACGGGCGGGGGCCCGATCGACGTCACCGAGGTGCTCAGCACCTTCACCTACAAGCTCGCCTTCGCCAAGTACGACTTCTCGCTCGCGGCGACCTCCGCCGTGCTGGTCCTCGCCATGTCGATGGTGCTCGCCGTCTTCTACGTCCGCCACCAGAAAGCGAGGGACTGACCATGGCTCTCACCGTGCAGAATCAGCGCCGCGCCGGCAAGGTCGGCCTGATGATCGGCCTGATCCTCGGAGCCGTGTTCGCCGCGGGGCCCGTGCTGTGGATGCTGTCGAGCTCGTTCAAGTCGAACACGCAGATCTTCGAGCTGCCGCCGCGCCTCATCACCGACACGTTCTCCTTCGACGCGTACGTCGCGATCTTCACGAACCCCGAGACCATGCGGTTCTTCCTGAACAGCTACATCGTGGCCGGTGCCGTGACGATCCTCACGCTCCTTGTCGCCATCCAGGCGGCGTACGCGTTCAGCCGGTTCGACTTCCGCGGCAAGCGGGTGCTGAACGTCATCATCGTCAGCGTGCAGGCGGTCCCGCCGATCACGCTGCTGATCCCGTACTTCGGGTTGATGGTGGCACTCGGGCTGTACAACTCGTATCCCGGCCTCATCCTCACCTACATGGTGTTCACGCTGCCGTACGCGATCATCATGATGACCGGCTACTTCAACACTCTGCCGAAGGAGCTCGACGAGGCCGTCCGCGTCGACGGAGCGGGCTCGATGACCGCCCTCTGGCGCGTGCTGGTGCCGATCTCCATTCCGGGCATCGTCTCGATCGGGATCTACACGTTCATGATCGCCTGGAACGAGTACCTCTTCGCCCTCACGCTCACCCGCACGATCGACATGCGCACCGTGCCGATCGGCATCCAGCTCCTCATGGGTCAGCACTCGTACGAGTGGAACCAGATCATGGCGATGAGCGTGCTCGGCTCGATCCCGGTGCTCATCCTCTTCCTCTTCTTCCAGCGGTACTTCATCAGCGGCCTCACGGCGGGATCCGTGAAGAGCTGACGTCGCCCCCGCGGACGCACACACCACCACGAAACAGGAGAATCACGTGCTCTACACCGGCAAATCCATCCTCGACGTCGCCAACGCGAACAACTTCGCCATCCCCGCGTTCAACATCAGCGACTGGGCGATGTTCAACGGGATCATGGACATCAGCGAGGAGAAGGCCGCTCCGGTCATCATCGCGATCCACCCCGACGAGGTCTCGCACATCACGACCGACCTGATCCCCGCGATGCACGCCCGCGCGCACCGGTCCAGTGTTCCCGTCGCGATCCACTGGGACCACGGCGGCAGCTACGAGCAGATCATCGCCGCGATCAAGGCCGGCTTCACCTCCGTCATGATCGACGCCTCGCTGTTGCCGTTCGACGAGAACGTCGCGCTCACCCGCAAGGTCGTCGACGCCGCGCACGCGGTGGGCATCCAGGTCGAGGGCGAGCTCGGGACGATCGGCGCGAACGACAGCTACGGGGAGTCCGGGGCGGCGGAGATCATCTACACGAACCCGGCAGACGCCGTGCGCTTCGTCGAGGAGACGGGCGTGGACAGCCTCGCAATCGCGATCGGCACCTCTCACGGGCTGTACCCGAGCGACAAGAACCCCGAGCTGCGCCACGATCTTCTGGAAGAGATCAAGGCCGCCGTCGGCATCCCCCTCGTGCTGCACGGCGGCTCGTCGAACCCCGACTCCGAGCTCCGTCGCGCTGTCGAGCTCGGCGTCAACAAGATCAACATCTCGAGTGACATCAAGGTCTCGTACCACAACCGCATGCGCGAGATCCTCGGCACCGACGAGCGTCTGCGCGAGCCGAACGCGATCCAGCCGGGGGCTCTGGAGGCCATGAAGATCACCGCTGCTGAGAAGATCGACCTGTTCGGGGCAGACGGCAAGGCCGCGCTGTACTGAGCGGGAGCATCGGGGAGGAGAGGGGCGACGTGGACAGGACGTTCGTGCTCGGGCTCGGCGGCACCGTCGACTACGAACTGGTGTGGGATCCGGCGGTGCTCGACGCACTCGCGCACGATCACCGGGTGCGGCGGCACGAGCTCACCACAACGGCGCCGATCGACGACGAGCGCTCGCTGCTGGTGGCCGTGCTGGCATTCGTCGCCTCGGGCGCGGGCGCCGAACGGTTCGTGGCGTCGTCGGAGGTCATCGAGTCCTTCGTGTCGCATTTCGACTACCGGATCACGCTCGGGGGCACCGGGGTGCGGGCAGGACTCGTCCTCGACGCCCTCGGCATCCCCAGCGTGCAGCATCTGGTGAGCATCGACGACAACGTGCGCCGACTCCTCCCCGAATCGGTCTCATACATCTCGTCCGCGACCGAGGACACCCTCGATCCGCATCTCATCGTCCAGTATCCGGTCGGCGCGCGGGTGCGTCTCGTGGACGGCGAGGTGCTGTCGCCGGCATCCAACCGCCTGATCTTCGCGAACGACCCTCCGAACAGGCGGATGCTGCTGGCCGCCGATCTCGCGGACTCGCTCGCACACGCGTCGGCCTTCCTCGTCTCCGGGTTCAACACGATGCAGGACCACGACCTTCTCGAGGTCCGGCTCGCGGAGCTGGAGCAGGCGATGCGGAGCCTGCCCGACGACGCCCTCGTCTACTACGAGGACGCGGGATTCTACGCCCGCGACTTCGCGGACACCGTTCGCGTGCGTCTGCTCCCGCGGATCGACGTGTACGGCATGAACGAGGACGAGCTGCAGGAGTATCTCGGTCGCTCGGTGAATCTCCTCGATGCCGGCGACGTCGTCCGCGCTCTGCAGGAGGCGCACGCGATCATTCCCGCGCGGGCCCTCGTGGTGCACACGCGATACTGGGCGATCGCCGTCGGGCCGGATGCCGCGCGTCACGGCGGTGCGCTCGAGAGCGCCGTCCGCGTGGCGGGCACACGTTACCGGGTCGGCGACGCTCTCCGCGTCGCAGACGTCGGCGACACGGCGGCCATGCCCCGACACGACCGCGGCGGAGTCGTCGTCAGCGCTGTCGAGAGTGCGCTCGCCGGGTCCGTCGGCGTCGCGGCCTTCGCGCTCGACGTCCCGACGCCGACCACTGTCGGCCTCGGCGACACCTTCGTCGGCGGCTTCCTCGCCGGCGTCGTCCGCTCGCAGGAGCTCGTGTGAAGCCCGTGCGCCTCACCTCGAACCGCCCCGCGGAGCGCTTCTACCGCGGAGGCGCGCGCATCAGCGGCTTCCGCGGGGAGGGTGCGGCGGCGCGCCGCGAGCCCGAAGACTGGATCGCCTCGACGACGACGGTCCGCGGGGAGGCGCTGCTCGGCCTGTCGCGCCTGCCTGACGGGGAGCTCCTGCGTGACGCGATCGCGCGAGATCCGGTCGCCTGGCTGGGCGTCGAACACGTCGCCCGCTGGGGTTCGGACACGCGTCTGCTCGTCAAGCTGCTCGACGCGGGTCAGCGGCTCCCGGTGCACGCGCACCCGCACGACGATTTCGCGGCGACGCATCTCGGCGCCGCGCACGGCAAGGCGGAAGCCTGGTACATCCTGCAGGGCGGGACCGTGCACATCGGACTCCGAGAAGACGCTGATGCCGCCGGGCTCCTCGAACTGGTCGCGCGGCAGGACGTTCCGGCGCTCCTCGCGCTTCTGCACGAGGTCGAGGTCGCAGCCGGCGATGTCGTCTGGGTACCGCCGGGGGAGCTGCACGCGATCGGAGCCGGAATCCTGCTGCTCGAACTGCAGCAGCCGGAGGACCTGTCGATCCTCCTCGAGTGGGAGGGGTTCGAGATCGACGGCGCGGCGCTCGGTCATCTCGGGCTCGGCTTCCAGACTGCGCTCGCCGCGGTGAACAGGCGAGCACGGTCGAGTGACGAGATCGCCCGGTTCGCGACCACCGCACCGGCGTCGGGCTCCGTCCTGCCCTCGGCGGCCGACGAGTACTTCCGGCTCGAACGCGTCGTGGTCGACGGCTCAGCGATCGTCGAGCGAGGTTTCGCGATCGTGGTGGTCGCCGACGGCGAGGTCGCGATCATGGGCGAACGCTGCGCCCGGGGCAGCACGCTGCTCGTTCCCGATGCTGCGGGAGAAATCGACGCGGAAGGAGCGGGCGAGCTCCTGGTGGCGCGCCCTCCTGTGCCCTGACCCCGGATCTGGCACGATTCCCGGCCGTCTAGAATGGACTCATGCCCGAACCGAAAGTCGCCAGTTTTCCGGCGATCCGCGGTGCGCTGAAGTTCTACCAGATCGCGTCGATCATCACCGGAGTCATGCTGCTCCTGCTGGTCGCCGAGATGGTGCTCAAGTACACGCCGATCCACCTCGAGCTCTTCCTCGGAGGATCCGGAGGCTTCCTCTGGTTCGCGCAGGTCGTGCCGGGACCCGAGGGCCTCGTGTCGACCGGCGACGGGCTCAACCTCTCGCTCGGCATCCTCGTCGCTCACGGCTGGTTCTACGTCGTGTATCTGTTCGCGTGCTTCCGCATGTGGAGCCTGATGCGCTGGCCGTTCCTGCGTTTCATCCTGCTCGCACTCGGCGGCGTCGTGCCGCTGCTGTCGTTCTTCATGGAGGCGATCGTCGCCCGCGAAGTGAAGGCCTATCTCGCCACCCGGGAGGCCGCCGCGGCCCCCGCCACTGCCACGGAAGGTGTCCGGTGACCGAACAGTCCGAGACCCAGCAGCGCCCCGCGCTCGTCGTCGACTTCGGCGCGCAGTACGCGCAGCTGATCGCGCGTCGCGTCCGCGAAGCGGGTGTGTACAGCGAGATCGTGCCGCACACCGCGACCGCGGAGGAGATCGCCGCCAAGAACCCGGTCGCGATCATCCTCTCCGGCGGACCGTCGTCGGTGTACGAGGAGGGCGCTCCGCGCCTGGACCCCGCGGTCTTCGACCTCGGGGTGCCGACACTGGGCATCTGCTACGGCTTCCAGTACATGGCCCAGACGCTCGGAGGCGAGGTCGCGAACACCGGGCTGCGCGAGTACGGGGCGACGGATGCCGTCGTCACGGGCGACGGCGGAACGCTGCTCGGCGGCCAGCCGGCCGAGCAGAACGTGTGGATGAGCCACGGCGACCAGGTCGCGAAGGCTCCCGAGGGTTTCGAGGTCCTCGCGACGACTGAGGCGACGAAGGTCGCCGCGTTCGCGAACGAGGAGCGCGGCTTCTACGGCGTGCAGTGGCACCCGGAGGTCAAGCACTCCGACCACGGCCAGCGCGTGCTGGAGAACTTCCTGCACAAGGGTGCGGGGCTCGCATCCGACTGGAACAGCGGCAACGTGATCGCCGAGCAGATCGAGCGCATCCGCGAGCAGGTGGGCGACGCACGCGTCATCTCCGCCCTGTCCGGCGGCGTCGACTCCGCCGTCTCGACCGCGCTCGTGCACAAGGCCATCGGCGACCAGCTGACCGCGGTCTTCGTCGACCACGGACTCCTCCGCAAGGGCGAGCGCGAGCAGGTCGAGAAGGACTACGTCGAATCGACCGGCGTCCGCCTCATCACGGTCGACGCGGCCGACACGTTCCTCGGCCACCTGGCGGGTGTCACCGATCCCGAGGAGAAGCGCAAGATCATCGGGCGCGAGTTCATCCGCGCCTTCGAGAAGGTGCAGCTCGACCTCGTCGCCGAGGCCAAGGCATCCGGCGGCGCTCCCGTGAAGTTCCTCGTCCAGGGCACTCTGTACCCCGACGTCGTCGAGTCCGGCGGCGGTGCAGGCACCGCGAACATCAAGTCGCACCACAACGTGGGCGGTCTCCCCGACGACCTCGACTTCGAGCTGATCGAGCCGCTGCGCGCCCTGTTCAAGGACGAGGTCCGTGCGATCGGACGCGAGCTCGGCATCCCCGAGGCGATCGTCGGACGCCAGCCCTTTCCGGGGCCCGGTCTCGGCATCCGGATCATCGGTGAGGTCACCGCTGACCGTCTCGAGATTCTGCGTGAGGCCGACGCCATCGCCCGCGAGGAGCTGACGAAGGCGGGCCTCGATCAGGAGATCTGGCAGTGCCCCGTCGTGCTGCTCGCCGACGTCCGCTCGGTGGGCGTGCAGGGCGACGGCCGCACCTACGGTCACCCGATCGTGCTGCGGCCGGTCTCCAGCGAAGACGCCATGACCGCCGACTGGACCCGTCTGCCCTACGACGTGCTGTCGAAGATCTCGAACCGCATCACCAACGGCGTCCGCGACGTCAACCGCGTGGTGCTCGACGTGACCTCCAAGCCGCCGGGGACCATCGAGTGGGAGTGACGTCTCCCTGAGCTGTCGCAGAAGGGCGCGGACTCCGGTCCGCGCCCTTCTGCGTGCGTGCGCCTCGGACACGCGCAGACGCACGGCCTCGCGATGATCGCCAGACAGCAGCTAGAAGCGGCGCCCCCCTGAGCGACCGGACGACCGGCTCCCGCCGCCGAACGAGCGGCCTCCGGAGCGGCTGCTGGACCGGCTTCCACCCGAAGACCACCCACCGGACGAGCGCGATCCGCCCCAGCCCGAGGAGCTGCCCCCACCGCTGCTCCCGTCACCGCCGAACGCCCCGGACAGGGCGCCGAGCGCTGCACCGCCGAGCACGAACAGCACGATGACGCCGGGTTCCTCGCTCGCGACGCCCAGGCCGCCGAAGAACCCGACAGCGCCGCCGCTGAGCCCGCCGATCACGGCTTTGCCGCCACGGCCCTCGTCGTCGGCATCCGCATACGACGTCGTCCGGCGCCACTGCGAATCCCCGTCGGGGGAGGAGTCGTACATGACGGCTTCGCTGCTCGCGGAGCGCGCCGGTCTGACGAACCGCGCGCGCTCGGGCGCAGCTGGAGCCGTGACGAGCGCCAGCACCTGCTGCGCCGCCGTGAGAGCGGCCTTTGCGTGGAGGTCGCCGTTCTCGGTGCCCGCTGCCTCGACAGCCATGGCGAGCTGCCGCTGGGCGGAGCTCAGACGCATCAGGGGGAACGACCCGACCTCCCCCGGACGTGCCTGCACCGACTTCTCCGCGGCCCGCATCGCCGCGGTCGCCTGCTCCAGAATCGATCCGGGGCCCGTGAGGGGAGGACCTTCCGGCGGTGAGATCGCGGCGGCGTCCTGGGGCGCTGTACTCGACTCCGCGGACGGATTCGCTCGGGATGCGAGAGCATCGGCCTGCGCGTCGACCGCGTCGTGCAGCTCCTTCACCTCGGCGAGGAGCCGTTCGATCTCGTGCACGGCCTGGGCCACAGCGCGCGGCTTCCGTGCATCTGCGGCCTTCTGCAGGGCGTCGAGCTGCTGGTCGGCCGCCCGAAGCCGTGCGCCGATCTCGTCCGCGTTGGTCGCGACGCCGACGAGGTCGGCGGGCGGGAAGGCTGCGGCGAGGGAGGCGAGGCGGTCGGCGGTTTCGCTCTGGAGCAGCGCGGCATCCGCTCGTGCCGCTCTCAGTCGGGCGAGGTTGTCGGCCGCGCCGTCGGCGAGTGCGCGCAGAGAGGTGATCTCCTTCTTGCGGGCGTCTAGCGCGGCGTCGATCTCCGTGCAGAGCCGGAGGATCTCGTCGGTCCACGACCGCGTCTCCTGGGGCGTGTCCTCCTCGGCATCCTGGAGCTTCTCCAGGATCTGGAACCCCTGCTGAAGGCGTGCACGGGTCTCAGCGAGTACGGCGGTGAAGTCGGCTGTCGCGTCGTCACCGAACTCCGCGGTCACGAACCCCAGTTCCTGCTCGCTCGTGCGGACCGCCTCGTCGGCCTGGACGAGACGTTGCGCCGTCCGCTTCTTCTGGCCTTCGAGGGTCCGCAGCTCGGCGGCCAGGGCCGCGCGACGGCGGAGGAAGATCACCAGCCGCGTGACCCCGAAGACGATCAGAGCGAGCACGACCAGGCCGAGCACCCATACCCACCATGGCAAGGGGACGGTCGAGAACTCGTCAGCCACGTAGCCGATCCCACCGGCCCAGTCGTCATCCGACAGGTACTCGGACCCTAGGCGATCCTCGATCTCGAGGATCCTGGACTCGGAGAGCGGACCAGCCGCGACGCCGTCTCCACCGTACTCGGCCGAGATGGCGAGGCTTCGCCCCTCGGTGGCGATCGCGAGCAGATACTGGTCGGGCGCGAGGTTGTTGCGCAGCGCGGTGTCGTCCGCCCAGGCAAGAGCGTTGTCGGGACTCTCGAAATCGGGGACCAGGACGACGAACAGCTCGGGCAGGCCGTCGGCGGCGGCCAGCTCCTCGAGTCGCTGTTCGAGCCGAGCCTCGTCGGCGTCACTGAGCACATCGGCGTGATCGCTGATGTGCCCCGAGTCGAGAGACAGGGGAGTCTCCGCGTTCGCCGCCGACCCCCAGGTGAGGCCCGCGAGGACAGCCAGCATCCCCGCCGCCGTCGCAGCTCGCAGCATCCGTCTCCTCATCGCGCCCCCTCGCTCGGAATGCGGTTCCCGATCATCATGACACGGGTGACTCCTCAGCCGAGGTGCTTCAGCGCCTCGCGTCTCGACAGTCCGCTGAGCTCCGCCTCGTGCGCGCGCACGAAGGCGCGCACCCAGTCCGGGTCCGTCTTGGCGTACTCCCGCAGCGCCCAGCCGATCGCCTTGCGGATGAAGAAGCCGGTGTCCCGGATGTTCGACTCGATCGCGATCATGAGCAGCTCGCGATCGGTCGCCTCCTTTCGGCGCAGCTGCGAGATGATGCTGACGCGCCTGATCCAGACGTCCTCGTCGGCGGTCCACCGCAGCATCAGCTGGGTGACCTCGAGCGGGTGCGCCTCGAGCACCTCGGTGACGCGCCCAGCCACCTCGTCGACGTGATCCCACCAGGCGCCGGTGCGGATCATCTCCTCATGCAGATCGAGCATGTCCAGACGCGCTCTCAGAGGGCGCAGGCCGATCAAGGTCGTGGCGGCGTAGCGCTCCTCGCGATGCGTCGCCTCGCGCCACAGCATCGTCGCGGCGAGCCGCAGCTCATCGGCGTCGTCGACCCCTCGCGCGCTCTGCGTCGTCAGACGCCGCGTGGTCGGCAGCGTCACCCCGAGGTACGACATCGCGGACTTCATGTACGCCTGCTGACCGGGAGCGAGAGACGGATCGGCGGCATCGCGCAGGGCGAAGCGGATGCTGTCGACGAGTTCGGCCGCGGTCACGAAGCGAGTCTAGGGCGGGGTGAAGAAGAATCTGAGAAGTTTTCCGTGCGGATGTCGATCGGCGGCATTCCCGTTCGACGTCTTCAATGAGAGGGTCGAATCACGGCCCCACCGATCAAGGAGAACATCATGAAGTACATGCTCATCATGCGCGCGACCGACGAGGCTGTGGAGGCCTACAAGGAGACGCCGTTCGAGCAGGTCATCGAGGCCATGGGCAAGTACAACGAGTCCATGATCAAGGCGGGCGTCCTCGCCGCAGGCGAGGGACTGACGGATGCCGCCGAGGGCTTCGTCGTCGACTTCAGCGCCGAGACGCCCCTCATCACCGACGGGCCTTATGGTGAGACCAAGGAGCTGTTCAACGGCTTCTGGATCATCGAGGTGTCCTCGCGTGAAGAGGCCGCCGAATGGGCGAGCCGCGCACCGCTCGGGAAGGGCTCATTCCTCGAAGTGCGTCGGGTGACCGATGCCTCGGACTTCCCGGCCGACAACGAGTGGATCGAGAAGGAAGCCGGCTGGCGCGAGGAGCAGGCGCAGCGCGCGCAGCAGTGAGATGACCGACTCACCCCTCAGCGAGACGGCGCGCTCCGCCCCCGACACGGGAGCTGCGGAGCGCGCCGTCGCCGCGGTGTGGCGCATCGAGTCGGCGAAGATCGTCGGCACCCTGACGCGGCTGGTCGGGGACTTCGGCCTCGCCGAGGACCTCGCTCAGGAGGCCCTGATCGATGCGCTGGCGCAGTGGCCCGTCGACGGTGTGCCGCGCAACGGCGCAGCCTGGCTCACGGCTGTCGCGAAGCGCAAGGCGATCGACGGTTGGCGGCGGCGGGAGCGGCTCGACGAACGGATGGCGCTGCTCGCACATGATCTCGAGCGGGAGCAGGACCAGGCGGCCGATGCGCTGCCCTGGGATCCGGATGCCGTCGACGACGACGTGCTTCGCCTGATCTTCATCTCCTGCCACCCCGTGCTCTCGCGAGAGGCTCAGGTGGCGCTCACGCTGCGGGTCGTCGGAGGCCTGTCGAGCGAGGAGATCGCGCGGGCGTTCCTCGTGCCGACCGCGACCGTGCAGCAGCGGATCGTTCGAGCCAAGAAGACCCTCGCCGCCGCGCACGTGCCGTTCGAGATGCCCTCACGCGAAGAGCATGCGGCGCGCCTCGGCGCGATCCTCGGCGTTCTCTACCTCATCTTCAACGAGGGGCACTCGGCGTCGAGCGGCTCGGACTGGATGCGTCCAGAACTCAGCATCGAGGCCATCCGTCTGTGCCGCGTGCTCGCAGCTCTCATGCCGCGTGAACGCGACGTGCACAGCCTGCTCGCACTCATGGAGCTGACGGCCGCTCGATTCCCTGCGCGTCTCGACGCCCACGGCGACCCCGTCCTGCTCGCCGATCAGGATCGCCGGCGCTGGGAGCGCAGTCGCATCTCGCGTGGACAGGCGGCCCTCGCGACCGCGGACGCGCTCGGGGGAGGGCGCAGCGCCTACGGGCTGCAGGCGGCCATCGCCGAGTGCCACGCTGTGGCGGCGTCGGTTCAGGACACCGACTGGGACAGGATCGTGCTTCTGTACGAGGCGCTGGGGCGCATCGCGCCGTCACCCGTCGTCGAGCTCAACCGCGCGGCCGCCGTCGCGATGGCGACGGGACCGGCATCCGCTCTGCTGATCATCGACGCGCTGAGCGCCGCCGGATCTCTGCCGGGCTATCACCTGCTGCCGGCGACCCGGGGTGAACTGCTGCTGCGGCTGGGACGGACGGAGGAGGCCCGAAGCGAGTTCGCCACGGCGGCCGCCCTGGCCGGCAACGACCGCGAGCGGATGCTGCTGGAAGCGAAAGCCGCCGGGCGCTGAAAGACCCGCCCCCTTCGACCGCCGTGGCGTTCGAAGGGGACGGGCGTGCTCAGATCGTCAGTCGTTCACACGCTGTCCGCGGCCTGCGATGAGGCCGTAGATCAGCAGCACGATGATCGATCCGACGATGGCGAGGAGCCAGGTGCCCAGATCCCAGAACTCCGTGAGAGGACGGTTCAGGATCAGGCTGCCGAGCCATCCACCGAGCAGCGCGCCCACGACGCCCAGCAGAAGTGTGATGAACCACCCTCCGCCCTGACGGCCGGGAAGGATCAACTTCGCGATGGCCCCGGCGATGAGGCCAAGAAGAAGAAAGCCGAGAAAGCTCATGGTCAGCTCCTTTATGTCGGGAGCCCCGGGGATACCGGGGCGTCGTAGGAACCACTCTCCACCGGTCGGGCGATTGTTGGACACCCCCTTGCATCTGTCGCCCGGGTATGCCAAGAGGCCCGCCTCCCAGGGGAGACGGGCCTCTTGAACTGCTCCGAGACGTCAGTTGCTGCGGGCGATCGCGATCATGCGCAGGATCTCGACGTACAGCCACACGACGGTGACCATGATGCCGAAGGCGCCGAGCCAGCCGTACTTGCGCGGAGCGCCGTTGCGCACGCCCTGCTGGATCTGGTCGAAGTCGAGGACCAGCGAGTACGCGGCCATGAACACGACCAGGACGCCGATGATCAGGCCGAGCGGAATGCCGGCGATCTTGACCTGGCTGAGCATGCCGAACGCCTGGCCCTGACCGAACACTCCGGTCCACATGAGAATGACGTTCAGCAACGAGAAGACGAGGTAGCCGCCCATCGCGATCATGAAGATCTTCGTCATCTTCGCCGAGGCGCGGATCTTGCCGCTCGCGAACAGTGCGAGGGTCACAGCGACGACCGAGACCGTCGCGAGCGTCGCCTGCATCACGATGCCGGGCCACAGGACCTCGAAGAACGCCGAGATGCCTCCGATGAACAGGCCCTCGAACGCGGCGTAGGCGAAGATCAGCGCGGGGCGCACCTTCTTGCGCGAGGTGAACGAGATGATCATCGCGAGGACGAAGCCGCCGAGCGCGCCGACGATCCACGGCCCCATGTTCGGGGCGAACTGGTTGTACGGGTCGCGCTCGGGAGCCGCGACGCCGCCGAGCGTGAACACCCAGGCGATCGCGGCGGTCACGAGGAGGATGCCGAAGAGTCCGGCCGTCTTCCAGACCGTGTCCTCGACCGACATGCGGTCGGTCTCGATCGCGCCGGCCGGGGGAGCGGCGTACATGCCCTCCAGCTGCGCGTTCACGGTCGCGTCGACACCGGCCTGCTGGAACGAGGCGGTCTGTGCACCCTGAGCCGCCTGCGGTGCACCGGGGTAGGTCGCGACGTTCCGCGGATCCTGCTGCTGGAACGCCGGATTGTTGAATGCGAAGTTGCTCATGGTGGGCCTCACTCCAAAGTGGTTGTAGGTCGCTTTCCTCCACGATACCCGGGAGGGGGAGGCCGATGGGTGTTCTACGCTGAGAGCGTGCCCAGGAAAACACCGCTCGTGATCGGGCATCGGGGTGCCCCCGGCTATCGCCCGGAGCACAGCCGCTCGTCCTACGAACTGGCCTTCGCGATGGGGGTGGATGCCGTCGAGCCCGACGTCGTGGCCACGAAGGACGGGGTGCTCGTGATCCGCCACGAGAACGAGATCTCGGGCACGACGGATGTCTCGCTGCATCCGGAGTTCGCCGACCGCAGGACCGCGAAGCGGGTCGACGGCCAGGCCCTGACCGGATGGTTCACCGAGGACTTCACCTGGGCGGAGCTCGCGACCCTGCGCTGCCGCGAGCGGCTTCCCGAGCTGCGCACCTCGAGTGCGACCTTCGACGACACCCAGCCCATCCTGCGACTCACCGATCTGCTCGATCTCGTGCGTCGCGGCTCCGTCGAGCACGGACGGGAGATCGGCGTCGTCCTCGAGATCAAGCACGCCACCTACTTCGCCTCGATCGGGCTCGAACTCGCTCCGCTCATCGCGCGCGACCTGCGCGCCACGGGCTGGGCCGACGGCGAGCTGCCGCTGATCGTCGAGAGCTTCGAGTCGACTGTCCTCGGTCGGCTGCGCGAGCTGGGGATCGCCGCGTCCTACGTGTACCTGATCGAGGCCGCGGGCAGGCCGTACGATCTGCTCGTCGCCCAAGGCAAACAGGCGCTGTCGTACAAGGCGACCGTCAGGCCAGCGGGGCTCGACGCCCTGGTCGGGCGCGTCGACGGCATCAGCGTGAGCAAGAAGATGCTGCTGGCGACCGGCAACACCATCGTGGCCGACGCGCACTCCCGAGGTCTGAAGGTGTTCACCTGGACGTGTCGGCCGGAGAACGGCTTCCTCGCGCCCGAGTTCCGCGGGAGCGGAGGCAAGGCGGCCTACGGCGACTACGAGTCGGAGTGGGGCGTGATCGCGGCGACCGGCGTCGACGGCGTCTTCGTCGACCAGCCCGACCTCGGAGTCGGCTTCTTCCGCGGCTGAGCCTCAGAGCGGGCCGAGCACCTCGTGCACGCTCGCGTCGAGAGCGAGCGTGCGCAGGGGTTCGAGGATCTCGCGCTCCTCGAACCGGAAGTGCGATTCCATGATCGCGTTCACTCCGTCGAGGTGGCCTTCGATCGTCTCGGCATCCGCGCCGCTCTCCACGGCCCCACGCAGCGCGCCCAGCAGATGGGAGAGCATCGAGTGGTCCTGCATGAGCTTGTCGATCTTGTCGCTCAGTTCGGGGTGCTCGGCGCGCAGCGCGGGGAACAGAGCGTGATCCTCGCTGCGGTGATGACCGTCGAGCGCGGTGCAGAAGCCGATGCAGAAGAGGGCGAGATCGGATGCCGCGTCCGGTGCGTCCTCGCCGGAGTCCAGCGCTTCGCGCGTCGCGGCGAGAGCGGCCCGGAGCCGGGTGTGCGCGGCGCGGAGCTCTGCGTCCCAGGCGATCAGGCGGTCGGCTTCCATCCGTCCGATTCTAGGCGCAGCTCAGAGCCGGCGGTCGAATGCGCCGTCTCTGGTCGAGACGATCTCCTTGCCCAGCGGCATCAGCGACACGGGGATCATCTTGAAGTCGGCGATGCCCATCGGGATGCCGATGATCGTGATGCACAGAGCGACGCCGGAGACGATGTGCCCGATCGCCAGCCACCAGCCGGCCAGGACGACCCAGATCACGTTGCCGATCGCCGAGCCCACACCGGCAGTGGGCTTCGCGACGACCTCTCGGCCGAACGGCCAGATCGCATAGCCGGCGATGCGGAACGAGGCGATCGCCCACGGAATCGTCACGATCGGGATGCACAGCAGGATGCCGGCCAGGACGTAGCCGAACCAGAGTCCGAGACCGGCGAAGATCAGCCAGATGATGTTGAGGATCGTGCGCACGCCTCGATTCTCGCACTGCCGCCTGGACGTGCGCCTCAGTGCGCGGCCGTCGGGCCGTCTGCCCGCCCTCCTCGGTGTCCCCGGCGACGCCTAGACTCGTAAGGCCATGACCGAAGCCCCCCTCATCGTCCCCGGATCCGTCGGCCCCCGCTCCACCTCGGAGCACGGGCAGGACGACCTCCTCGCCGGCCTCAACCCGCAGCAGCTCGAGGCGGTGACCTATCGCGGCCCCGCTCTGCTCATCGTGGCCGGTGCCGGCTCGGGCAAGACGAGCGTGCTGACCCGCCGCATCGCATCGCTGCTGCGCGCCCGAGAAGCATGGCCCAGCCAGATCCTCGCGATCACCTTCACCAACAAGGCAGCGGGCGAGATGCGCGAGCGCGTGGAGCAGCTCGTCGGGGACGCGGCTCGCGGCATGTGGATCTCGACGTTCCACTCCGCCTGCGTGCGGATCCTCCGCCGCGAGGCCGAGCAGTTCGGCTTCACCAAGTCGTTCACGATCTACGACTCCGGCGACTCGCGCGCTCTCATCAAGCGGCTGGTCAAAGAGCACGAGGCCGACGCGTACGGTCTCACCCCGGCATCCGTTCAGTCGCGCATCTCGAAGCTCAAGAACGAGCTGTCGGACGCCGAGGCCTACGCCCGCCAGGCGAACATGTCCGACCCCGCCGAGCGGATCTTCGTCGAGCTGTTCGCCGACTACCAGCGTCAGCTGCAGAAGGCGAACGCCTTCGACTTCGACGACCTGATCGGGCAGACCGTCTACCTCTTCCGTGCGTTCCCCGAGGTCGCGAACACCTATCGTCGCCGGTTCCGGCACATCCTGGTCGACGAGTACCAGGACACGAACCACGCGCAGTACGCGCTGATCCACGAGCTCACCCGTCCTGCCTCGGCCGACGCCCCCGATCCGTATGCCTCGAACGGCATGATGATCTTCGAGCCGGAGACGACGCCCGCGCTCGAGGGCGCCTCGCTCACCGTCGTCGGCGACTCCGACCAGTCGATCTACGCCTTCCGCGGCGCCGACATCCGCAACATCAGCGAGTTCGAGCGCGACTTCCCTGGAGCCAGGGTCGTGCTGCTCGAACAGAACTACCGCTCCACGCAGAACATCCTGTCCGCCGCGAACTCCGTGATCGGCAACAACTTCGATCGCAAGGACAAGAAGCTCTGGAGCGACAAGGGCGACGGCGACAAGATCGTCGGATTCACCGGCTACTCGCAGCACGATGAGGCCCAGTTCGTCGCCGACGAGATCGAGTCGCTGCGCCGCGCGGGCTACCCCTACTCGGAGATGGCGGTGTTCTACCGCACCAACTCGCAGTCGCGCGCGCTGGAGGAGATCTTCATCCGCTCGGCGGTGCCGTACAAGATCATGGGCGGCACCAAGTTCTACGAGCGCGCCGAGATCAAGGACGCTCTGGCCTACCTCGTCGCCGTGGCCAACCCCGCAGACGAGATGGCCGTGCGCCGCATCCTCAACAAGCCGCGCCGCGGCATCGGCGACGTCACAGAGACCGCGATCGCCCGCTTCGCGGAAGATCACGGGATCACGTTCCGGCAGGCGCTGTCGGTACCGCAGGAGCTCGGCTTCGGCCCCAAGATCCAGGCGGCGATCGCTCAGCTCGATGCGGTGCTCGCCGAGGCCACCGAGATCATGCTTCCCGCGTCCGGCGAGGTTCCCGCGCCCACGACGGTCGCCGACGGTCTCACCGTGCTGCTCTCGAAGAGCGGGTATCTCGACGCCCTGCGTGCCAGTCGCGACCCGCAGGACGAAGCGCGCGTCGAGAACCTCGACGAGTTCGTGGCGGTCGCCCGTGACTTCGCGCGCAACAACCCCGAGGGCACGATCGTCGACTTCCTCACGGAGGTCGCACTGGTCTCGGACGCCGACGACCTCGACGACGAGTCGGGCTCGGTGTCGCTCATGACCATGCACACCGCGAAGGGCCTCGAGTACGACGCGGTCTTCGTCACCGGCGTCGAGGAAGACCTCATCCCGCACCGCATCTCGGCGGGAGAGCCGGGCGGACCGCAGGAGGAGCGACGCCTGTTCTACGTCGGCATCACCCGGGCGCGCAAGCGGCTGCACCTGTCGCTCGCGATGACGAGGGCGCAGTTCGGCGAGGTGTCGGTCGCGATGCCCAGCCGCTTCCTGCAGGAGATCCCGGCCGGCCTCATCGACTGGCGGCAGTCTCCGGGAGATGTGAACTCTCGCGGCGGCATGCAGTCCCGGGCGCTGAACGCCCGGCGCGCCGGCGGATTCGGGGGCGCGGGGGGTTCCGGCTCGGGCGATCGATTCGCCGTGAAGCCGCTGCCGGGGCGCGATCAGCTGAAGCCGCTCTCGACGGCGATGGACAAGTTCCCGAACCGGGTCACCGCCAAGATGCGCGACAACGGCGACCTGGAACTCGCCCCAGGCGACCGCATCCGTCACACCGATTTCGGCGACGGGCGAGTGGATGCCGTCACCGGTGAGGGCGCCAAGCGCATCGCGCATGTGCGCTTCGACTCGGCAGGGCAGAAGAAGCTGCTGATCAAGGTCGCGCCGATCGAGAAGATCTGAGCCCGAGCAGGGCCGTGCGCTCGGCATGCGGGAGGGCGCCGTGGGCCACGCGGCGCGCGGAACCCGCGTCGTCGCCGGTTAGGCTGGCACATTATGGCTCTGTTCTCCCGCCGCAAGAAGTCCGCTGACACCGCTGTCGAGGCATCCGACGTCACCGAGTCCCAGGTCGCCGAGTCCGCGGGCGACGTACCCGAGGCGGAGACGCCCGTCGAGACCGAGCAGACGCCGACGATCGGCATCTCCGTGCAGGCGTTCCGCGGCGTCGGCGCGCAGGCGGGACCCGAGGTCTCGCTCGCGGAGCCGGAGCAGACATCAGCGCCCTCAGCATCCGCTCCCGTGTCCGCGGCGCCGGCTCAGCCCGCACCGACCGAAGAACGGCGCCTTCCGCTCGCGCCGCCGATGCCGCCCGAGCAGACCGAGACCGTGCCCGGCATGAAGGACAACGTCCTCCTCCGCGAGGCCCTGAAGGAGATCGAGGCAGGCGCCTCGAACGACCAGCTGCTCGGCGTGATGCGACAGGCGCTGCAGGGGCACCTCTACATCCGCGTCAACGGCGACGCCCGCGCGCAGATCGCCGAGGGCAAGCCGCTGTCGGTCGCCGTCGTCCGCGACGGGGACCGACAGTTCATGCTCGCGTTCAGCTCGGCCGCGGCCGTGCGCGACTCCGTGCAGCTCGAGAAGGACCCATCGGCCACGTCGGCCGTCGCCCAGCCGGTCACCTCGGTCATGCAGCAGGTCGTCGCCGGTGACTTCGCCGGGCTCATCGTCGACAACGCCTCGGTCCCGCACCGTGTCGTCTTCCCGACCGAGCTCCTGCAGAAGGCTCTCGAGCAGGGCGACGCCGAGATGAAGGTGAAGTCGCTGCTCGCCGCACCACGCGAGCAGGACACCGCCGTCAAGGTGGGCGAGGCGCTCGCCGCGAAGAGGATGTGGGTCGCGGTCAACGACGGCGTCGAGGGCGCGCCCGTGGGCATCGCCGAGGCGCAGACCCCCGACGGCAAGAGGTTCCTGCAGCTGTTCTCGCACCCGCTCGAGGTCATCGCCCTCGGACGCGGCGATCGCCCGCTGCCGTTCGAGCCCGTGCAGCTGGCGAAGGTGCTCGCCGGTCACACCGAGATGGCGGGCGTGATCATCGATCCGGCCGGCCCCACCCTGGTCGTCGAGCGCGACGCCCTCGCCCCCGTGCTGGTGCTCGCCGTCGACATCGAGGAGTGATCGCGGGGCTTTCGCACGTCGGATGCGGCCTCTAGGGTCGAGTCATGGCTTCAGAGCGGATCACCCTGACCATCGCCGATCCTGACGGAGAGCGCGAGGTCGCGCTGTCGAGTCCGAACAAGGCGGTCTGGCCGGGGCCGGGGATCACCAAGGCTGAGCTCGCCGACTACTTCCAGGCCGTGAGCGGTCCGTTCCTCGAGGCGAACGGCAACAGGCCGGTGTCGCTCGAGCGGTTCCGCAACGGCGTCGGCGGCGGCGCGGGCTTCTTCTCGAAGAACCCGCCGGCCGGCACCCCCGACTTCGTCGACGCGGTGATGGTGACGTACAACAGCGGGCGGCAGCATCCGCAGATCGTGCTCAACCGGCCGAGCGCCATCGTCTGGGCGGCGCAGATGAACACGATCGTGTTCCACCCGTGGGCGTCGCTCGCGACGGATCCCGACAACCCGGTCGAGCTGCGCATCGACCTCGACCCGCAGCCGGGGACCGACTTCGCGGATGCCATCCCCGCCGCCCACGCGCTTCGCGAGGTGCTGCGCGAAGCCGGACTCGAGGCGTTCGTGAAGACGAGCGGCAACCGCGGACTGCACGTGTTCGCCCCGATCGAGCCGACGCACGAGTTCCTCGACGTCCGCCATGCGGTGATCGCCGCGGGCCGCGAGCTCGAACGGCGGATGCCTGATCAGGTCACGACCAACTGGTGGAAGGAGGAGCGCGGGGAGCGCATCTTCGTCGACTTCAACCAGGCGAACCGCGACCGCACGATGGCCGGCGCCTACAGTCCGCGCGCACTCCCGGGCGCGACCGTGTCGACGCCCGTGCACTGGGAGGAGCTCGACGGGCTCGACCCCGCGCAGTTCACCGTGCGCAGCGTGCCGAAGAGGCTGGCCGAGATCGGCGATCCGTGGGCAGGCAAGCAGGATTCACCCGGCCGCATCGACACGCTGCTGGAGTGGTGGGAGCGCGACAAGGCCAACGGCCTCGGCGAGCTCCCGTTCCCGCCGGAGTTCCCGAAGATGCCGGGAGAGCCTCCGCGTGTGCAGCCGAGCAAGAAGGTCGCCGCGAACTGGGACGAGAACGGCGATCCGGTCGACGATTGACCTCAGCTGAGCACGCTTGCGAGATCGTAGCCCGCGACCGTGTCGAGCTGCTCGTAGGTGCACGATCGCGCGTCGCGGTCGGGCCGCCACCGCTCGAACTGCACGGTGTGGCGGAACCGCGCTCCTTCGAGCTGGTCGTAGCGCACCTCGAGCACCCGCTCCGGACGCAGCCGCACGAACGACACGTCCTTCGCGCCGCTGAAGCGCGAGCGTTCCCCTTCGCCGGTCACGGCCTCGCCCGCGTCGTCGCGCTCGACGAGCGGAGCCAGCTCCTCCACCAGCTCCTGGCGACGTGCATCGCTCCAGGCCGCGACCCCGCCGACCTGGCGCAGTGCTCCGTCGGAGTCGTACAGGCCGACGAGCAGCGATCCGACGCCGGAGCCGGACTTGTGGATCCGGTAGCCGAGCGCCACGACGTCCGCTGTGCGGGCGTGCTTGATCTTGATGAGAGTGCGCTTGTTGGGGGCGTACGGCTGGTCGAGCGGCTTGGCGACGACGCCGTCGAGTCCGGCACCTTCGAACTCGGCGAGCCAGCGGACAGCGACGTCGCGGTCGCGGGTCGTGCGGGTGAGGTGCAGCGGATGCTCGACGCGCTCCATCAGCCGTTCGAGGCGCTGCCTGCGCTCCGCGAAGGGCGCCGCCTGCAGATCGTCGTCGCCGTCTGCGAGCAGATCGAAGGCGACGAACATGGCAGGAGTCTCGACCGACAGCTTCGACACCCGGGACGCCGCGGGATGGATGCGCTGACTGAGCGCCTCCCAGTCGAGGCGCTGCGCCCCTGCGCGGCCCGTGGCGACGACGATCTCGCCGTCGAGCAGGCAGGGCCCTGGCAGCAGCCGCGGGATCGCCTCGACGAGCTCGGGGAAGTAGCGGGTCAGCGGCTTCGCCCCGCGCGATCCGATCTCGACGTTCTCGCCGTCCCACGCGACGAGCCCGCGGAAGCCGTCCCACTTCGGCTCGAACAGCAGTCCGCCGCTCGTCGTCGCAGGATCCGGAACGGATGCCGCGGCCTTCGCCAGCATCGGGGCGGGGATGTCGTAGCGCATGAGGTCCATCTTGGCGCGCGCCACGTCTGCGGGGTAGTGCGGATGCTTCGGGACGGGCTTGCCGGGATCAGCGGAACAGCTCGCCCAGCGTCGCGGGGGTGCCGGCGTCGGCGAGGGCGGTACGGGCGGCGTGCCAGCCGGCCATGCCGTTCACACCGGGGCCGGGCGGGGTCGACGCCGAAGCGAGGTAGACACCGCGCATCGGCGTGCGCCACGGCTTCGTTCCGAGGACCGGCCGCCGCAGCGCCTGCGGGATCGTGAACGCGCCGCCGAGGATGTCGCCGCCGATCTCGGACGGGTTGATCGCCTCGCGAGACGATGCCGGCACCGCATGCGTCGCGAGGATCCTGTCGCGGAAACCCGGAGCGAAGCGCTCGACCTGTTGCGTGATCAGCTCGGTCGCGTCGAGATCGGACCCCTGAGGCACATGGATGTAGGCCCAGAGCACGGCCTTGCCCTCGGGGGCGCGGGTCGGATCGAAGACCGACGGCTGCACGGTCAGCACGTACGGACGGTCGCTCACGCGCCCCGCGGCGACGGCGTTCTCGCTCGCCCACACTTCGGCCTGCGTGCCGCCGACGTGGACGGTCGGCGACTGAGCCACGTGCGCGTTCGCCCACGGGATCGGGCCGTCCAGTGCGAAATCGACCTTCGCCGCGGCAGGACCGTAGCGGTATGCGCGCAGCGCCCGCGCGTACCGGGCCGGGATGTCGGGGTGCGTGAGCGCGAGCCGCGGAGACGTGTTGAGCAGCAGCAGGTCGCCGCGCGCCGCATCGCCCCAGTCGAGCGCGCCGAGATCCGTCACATGCACGCCGGTCTCGATCGAACCGCCGTGCTCCTCGAGGTCGGCCACCATCGCGTCGGCGATGCGCTGGGCACCGCCGCGCGGGTACATCCAGCCTCCGGCGTGGGCCTGGGCGGCCAGCAGCAGCCCGGCGGCGGCTCCCGCGAGCGAGGGCAGGGGCGTGTTCGCGTGCGCGAGGACACCCGAGATGAGTCCGGCCGCCTCCTCCGTGCGGAACGTCCTGTTCGCGAGCGGCGTGCCCTCTTCCAGCATCCGCATCGCGTACCTGATCGCGGTGATCGGCTCCCGGGGGATGCGCAGCATCTGGTTGCCGGTGAAGTCGACGACGCCGTCGATGTGCCGGCTCAGCGGGCGCAGCAGCGACAGCCATGCCCTGCCGTCTTCGCCGAGAGCGGATGCCGTGCGCTCGATGTCGCGCCAGGCCACGCCGGCGCGGCCGCCGTCGAGCGGGTGCGCGTACGAGATCTCGGGCAGGATCCACTCGATGCGCTCTGCGAGGCCGAAGGCCTGGAAGAACGGCGAGGCGAGCGCGGCGGGATGGGCTGCCGAGCAGACGTCGTGCACGAAGCCGGGGAGCGTCGATTCGGCGGAGCGCACGCCGCCGCCGATCGTGTCGGCGGCCTCGAGCACCCGCACCTCGTAGCCGGCCCGTGCGAGCGACACTGCGGCGGCCAGCCCGTTCGGCCCGGACCCGATGATCGTCGCGCGCGTCATGCCCCCAGTCTTCCACGACGGAAGCGGTGTTCGCGCTGCTCGCGAGGTGAGATCATTGAAGAGATGACTGAACCACAGGGACCCACACCGACCGGCACTTCCCGCCCGTATCGATCGCTCACGGAAGCGCTTCGCGCTCACCGCATCGCCCTGGAGAACTACGAGTTCATCACCGCGGTCACGGATGCCGTCGGCATCTCGAGCTACATCGATCGCGGACGCTACATCGAGGCGATCCGCCGAGGCGAGGGCGCCGCCCTCCACATCGGACGCACCTACACGAACGGCTTCGCAGAAGACGAGGTCGTGACCATCGGCTCGACCGCGCTGCGGCTGCAGCCCAGCGAGGGGCGCGAGCCGTACTTCTACGTCACGCACCCGAGCGAGTATCCACCGGCCGCGACCACCGCGCGTTCGATGCGGCCGAGCACTCCGAAGGCCCCCAAGGTCCCAGGCACGGCCGCGTCGCGGACGCCGGCGTCAGCCCGCAACGCCAAGCCCATCGAACGCGACTACGGCGTGTGCGACGTGTGCTTCATGGTGAAGACCGCCGCCGGCGGCTGCGCCTGCGACTAGTCGCCCGACGGCGCGGCCGCGCCGATCCGCACGCCCGTCAGCTCTTCGGAGATGCGCCAGATGCGCGCGGCGGCGTCGTCGTCGCGCAGCGGCGGATAGAGCTTCTGCGGGCCGGGTGCGCCTCCCAGATGACCGAACCCCGACGGGCCGTATAAGCCGCCGCCGACGGCAGCCGGCGAGGTCGCCGCGAAGAGCGCGGGAAGCCCTGCCGTCTCGACGGTGCCGACCAGGATGCCGCGTCGTGCGAGCGCGCCGATGACGCGCCGACCGATGGTCTGAGCGCTCCGCCCGAGCTCGGGTTGCGCGGACAGAAGGTTCGACGGTGCGACGCCAGGATGCGAGAGCGCGCTCGTGATTCCCCAGCCTTCTCGGCGGCTTCGCCGCTCGAGTTCGAGCCCGAACAGGCCGAAGGCGATCTTCGATTGACGGTACGCGCCCATGCCGTCGTACGAGCGCTCCCACTGCAGGTCGTTCCAGTTGATGGTTCCGCGTTGCGCGGCGACGCTGATCTGCGACACGACTCGCGCCTTGCCGGCCACCAGCAGGGGGAGGAGATGCCCCACGAGAGCGAAATGGCCGAGGTGGTTCGCGCCGAACTGCAGTTCGAAGCCGTCGGACGTGGTGCGCCGCTCGGGCGGAGTCATGACGCCGGCATTCGCGATCAGGATGCTGATCGGCGTCCCCTCGGCGGCGAGGGACGCCCCGAGCGCGGCGACGGAATCCAACGACGCGAGGTCGAGATCACGCAGCGAGACCTGCGCGTCGGGCACGGAGCGACGAATGGTCTCGATGGCCGCGGCGCCCTTCTGGCGGTTGCGCACAGGCATCACGACCTCGGTGCCCGCCGCGGCTAGCCGTGCGGCGATGCCCAGGCCGATCCCGTCGCTGGCGCCGGTGACGACAGCGCGGGCGCCGTGCTGTGCGGGAATGATCAGGTCCTTGCTGTTGCGTGACATTGTTCCTCCTCGTGACTGCATCGATCGTGTCGCGGTTCGGCAGCGGCATCCAGGGATCGTCGGTCCGTGGATGCCGCGTGTAGTGCTGCGGATCCTGTCGACGAGAGGTTCGCGGAAATGCCCTGCATCGGGAGGGGGAGATCGACGCACGCCGACGCGCGATCGCCGTCCGTCGACCTCGGCCGAGGACGATCAGACGAACGCGCTCATCCCGGTGATGTCGCGTCCGAGGAGCAGCGCCTGCACGCTCTCGGTGCCCTCGTAGGTGTGGATCGCCTCGATGTCGGCCAGGTGCTGCATGACGCCGTTCTCGAGCAGGATGCCGTTGCCGCCGAGCAGGTCGCGGGCCGTCGACGCCACGCGCCGCGCCGCTCGCGTGTTGTGGAACTTCGCCAGTGAGGCCTGCGTCGGGCGCAGCTCGCCGGCGGTCTCGAGATCGGCGAGGCGGCGGCAGTACAGCTGCATCGCCGTGAGGTCTTCGAGCATGTGCGTCAAACGCTCCTGCACCATCTGGAACTTCGCCAGCGGCTTTCCGAACTGCACGCGCTGGGTGGCGTAGGCGAGCGCCGCCTCGTAGCACGCGGTCGCGTGGCCGAGAGCCGACCAGGCGACTCCGGAGCGCGTCGCGTAGAGCACGGTCGAGGCGTCCTTGAAGCTGTGCGTGCCGGGGAGCACGGCATCCAGCGGCACGCGCACGTCGTCGAGGACGATGTGCGCCTGATGGATCGCACGCAGCGACGCCTTGCCGCGGATCGCCGTCCCCGTGTAGCCGGGGGCGTCCTGCTCGACGAGGAAGCAGCGCACAGCGCCGTGCTCGGGCGCCGCCTCGTCTTCGACGCGCGCCCAGACGAAGGTGATGCCGCCGGAGGCGCCGTTGCCGATCCACTTCTTGGCGCCGCGGATGACCCATTCCTCGCCCTCGCGCCGTGCGACCGTCTCGAGGGAGACCGAGTCAGAGCCGTGGTCGGGCTCGGTGAGGGCGAACGATCCGAAGACGGAGCCGTCGGCCAGAGCCGTCAGCCACCTCTCCTGCTGAGCATCCGATCCGAAGAGTGCGAGCGTGCGCAGGGCGAGTCCGCCCTGGACGGCGAGGACCGTGCCCAGCGAGCCGTCTCCCCGCGAGATCTCCATGTTCACGAGGCCGGCGGCCAGGGGCGACAGGCGGGTGAGGGACGGATGCTCGATGCCGTCGACCACGAGGTCCATCTCACCCATGCGCCGCGCGGCGTCGAGCGGGTACTCGGCGCGGTCCCAGGCATTGGCCATCTGCGGGCCGACCTGGTCGATGTACGCCTTCGCGCGGTCCCACGCCGCACGATCGGCGGCCGGGATGTCGGCGAACACCGCGTAGTAGTCGCTGTCCTGTCGACCGGTGATGTCGTACGACGAGACGCGCTCGCCGGGGAAGGGGGAAGCTTCAGTGCTCATGGGGGCTCCTTCGTGGCACCAAGTATCGTACCGCGCGACACTCGGTTTCACGAGCTGGGGTGTGCGGCATCCTCTCCTCGCTGCGAAAGGTCGGCCACCTCGCCGCGAAACGTCCGCTCCGCTGTGTGAAAAGTCGGAGTTCGGGGGCGACGCGCCGGCGCGCGCGTGGACCGCGCGGCGTGTCGCGACGAGACTCCGACTTTTCGCACCGGGGGCACCGGAGGCGGACCGGAGGGGTGGCTCAGTCGAGCTGGGTCCGCAGGCGCCGAGTGATCTCGGCGATCGGCATCGAACGCGGGAAGACCGCGACCACGAGGTCATCGGGAGCCTCGGCGGGCGTCTCGGCGAGCACTCCGTAGCGACGACGCACGTCGGTCAGCGCCGACTGCAGCGTCGACAGCGGGATCTTCTTCTTGCCCCGCAGCAGCTGCCGCAGCACGTGGTTGTGCACGGCGGTGACGAGGGCCGCGAATCCGACGGCATCCAACGGGTCGATGCCGGGCAGCGAGCTGCGCAGGTACTCGTCGAACAGCCGCTCGTAGCGGAAGACCGTGATGATCTCGCGCTCGCGCAGCACCGGCACCTGCCGCACGATCTGGTAGCGGCGGCGGGCGAGCTCGGGGTCGTGCGCGAAGTAGGAGTAGACGGACTCGGATGCTGCGCACACCGCGCCCCAGGGGTCGTCGTGCCCCTCGGCTAGGAACTCCCGGAGCTGCGCGATCAGCACCTCGTGATCGGCGAAGACCACGTCCTCCTTGCCGCCGAACTGCCGGAAGAAGGTGGACCTCGAGACTCCGGCCGCTTTCGCGATCTGCTCCACGGACGTCTGGTCGAAGCCCTGGCTCTGGAACAGTTCGAGCGCTGCGGCGACGACGGCGGAGCGCGGCGATGCGGATTCGTGCATGAGAAGAGCCTAGAACCTCGGCGCCGCGACATGACGGCGAGTGTCGTGGTCAGACCCGGCCCTTTTCGGCGAACCGGGGCGGCGCCGCTCCTCAAGGGGCGGTCAGTAGGGGGTAGTAAGCTGGGGGACTGGTCGATGTCTCGACATCGAGAGAATTACCAGGCCGCATCCCAGTGAAGGAAACACAGTGGATCTGTACGAGTACCAGGCACGAGACGTTTTCGAGAAGTACGGAGTGCCGGTCCTCGCCGGCATCGTCGCCGACACCCCTGAGGAGGTGAAGGCAGCCGCAGAGAAGATCGGCGGCGTGGTGGTCGTCAAGGCGCAGGTCAAGACCGGTGGTCGCGGCAAGGCCGGCGGCGTCAAGGTCGCGAAGACCCCCGACGAGGCGTACGAGGCTGCCAAGGCGATCCTCGGTCTCGACATCAAGGGCCACATCGTCAAGCGCGTGATGGTCGCGCAGGGCGCGGCGATCGCCGAGGAGTTCTACTTCTCCGTGCTGTTGGACCGCGCCAACCGCTCGTACCTCTCGCTGTGCAGCGTCGAGGGCGGCATGGAGATCGAGCAGCTCGCGGTCGAGAAGCCCGAGGCTCTCGCCCGTGTCGAGGTGAACCCGCTGACCGGCATCGACAAGGCCAAGGCCGTCGAGATCGCGCGCGCCGCGAACTTCCCGGAGGACCTCGTCGAGAAGGTCTCCGACGTGTTCGTGAAGCTCTTCGACGTCTACAAGGGCGAGGACGCCACGCTCGTCGAGGTGAACCCGCTGGTGCGCACCGAGTCCGGCGACATCATCGCCCTCGACGGCAAGGTCACGCTCGACGACAACGCCTCCGAGATCCGTCACCCCGAGCACGAGGCGCTCGAGGACAAGGACGCTGCCGACCCGCTCGAGGCCAAGGCCAAGCAGAGCGGGCTGAACTACGTGAAGCTCGACGGCGAGGTCGGCATCATCGGCAACGGCGCAGGTCTGGTCATGTCCACGCTCGACGTCGTCGCGTACGCCGGTGAGAACCACAACGGCGTGAAGCCCGCGAACTTCCTCGACATCGGCGGCGGCGCCTCGGCAGAGGTCATGGCCGCCGGCCTCGACGTCATCCTGGGCGACCCGCAGGTCAAGAGCGTCTTCGTCAACGTCTTCGGCGGCATCACCGCGTGCGACGCCGTCGCGAACGGCATCAAGGGCGCCCTCGAGACGCTCGGCGCCACGGCATCCAAGCCGCTCGTCGTCCGCCTCGACGGCAACCGCGTCGAAGAGGGCCGTGCGATCCTCGCCGAGTACGCGCACCCGCTCGTCACGCTCGCCGCCACCATGGACGAGGGCGCCGACAAGGCCGCCGAACTCGCCAACGCCTGACGCCCGCTTCGACACAAGGACTAGAGAAGAAAATGTCGATCTACCTCAACAAGGACTCCAAGGTCATCGTCCAGGGCATCACCGGCGGCGAGGGCACCAAGCACACCGCGCTCATGCTGAAGGCCGGCACCCAGGTCGTCGGCGGCGTGAACGCGCGCAAGGCCGGCACCACGGTCTCGCACACCGACAAGGACGGCAACGCCGTCGAGCTCCCCGTTTTCGCCTCGGTCGCCGAAGCGATGAAGGAGACCGGCGCCGACGTGTCGATCGCCTTCGTCCCCGGCGCCTTCACGAAGGACGCGATGATCGAGGCCATCGACGCCGAGATCCCGCTGCTCGTGGTCATCACCGAGGGCGTGCCGGTCGGCGACTCGGCCGAGGCGTGGGCCTACGCCCAGAGCAAGGGCAACAAGACCCGCATCATCGGGCCGAACTGCCCCGGCATCATCACCCCCGGTGAGGCGCTCGTCGGCATCACCCCGGCCAACATCACCGGCAAGGGCCCGATCGGCCTGGTGTCGAAGTCGGGCACCCTGACCTACCAGATGATGTTCGAGCTGCGCGACCTCGGCTTCTCGACCGCCATCGGCATCGGCGGCGACCCGGTCATCGGCACGACCCACATCGACGCGCTCGCTGCATTCGAGGCGGACCCGGAGACCAAGGCGATCGTCATGATCGGCGAGATCGGCGGCGACGCCGAGGAGCGCGCGGCCGACTACATCAAGGCCCACGTCACCAAGCCGGTCGTCGGCTACGTCGCGGGCTTCACGGCTCCCGAGGGCAAGACCATGGGCCACGCCGGCGCCATCGTCTCGGGCTCTGCGGGCACCGCACAGGCCAAGAAGGAGGCCCTCGAGGCCGCCGGCGTCAAGGTCGGCAAGACGCCGTCCGAGACGGCGGACCTGATGCGCGCCATCATCGAGTCGCTCTAGTCGCGAAACGACTGCCGGCTGGTCACTGACCGCCCTTCGTCTCGCTTCGCTCGCTCAGGAACCAGAGCGCGGCGACGAGTCGAAGAGCGAGTCGCTCTGACCTGAGTTAGAATCGAAGAGAAGGCCCTGGGCTCCACCCCGGGGCCTTCTTTCATGCCCGGATGGACAGGGTCTTCACGTCAGCGCGGTAGCGCTCTAGCGTGGACGGATGCCGGATGCACTCTCGACCTCCGATCTGCGGAAGCGGTGGCGCGAGCGCACCCTGCCGCGGCTGCGCGGAGTGGTGCTCGACATCGGCGCGGGATCAGGCGTCGCCGCAGACCACCTCGCACCCGAAGCGGAGTGGCTCGCACTGGAGCCGCGCCGCTGGATCGGACGTTCGCTGACCGAGCGTGTCGAGGAACGACCCGGCGCCAGGCTGCTCGCCGCGCCGGCAGAAGCCGTTCCGCTCGAGACGGGCTCCGTCGACGCCGTGATCGCGTCGACCGCCCTCTGCTCGGTGCGACGCCCCGTCCTGGCGCTGGCCGAGATCGTCCGAGTGCTGCGGCCGGGCGGAACGCTGGTGTTCTTCGAGCACGTGGCTGCCGACCGCGGTACCTGGAGCTCCCTGCTGCAAACGGCCTACGCGCCTGTCTCGAGGTGGCTCGATCACGGCTGCGATCCGCATCGCGACACGGAGCGCCTGATCCGAGCAGCCGGATTCGCCGAGGTCAGCGTCCGCCGCACCGAGGTCGCGGGAGCGCTGGGAACGATCGAACCGCTCATCGACGGCACCGCGATTCGGTGATGGGCGGATGCTGTGGCATCCGCCGGCGTTCGTCGGCTCAGAACACGGATGTCGGCCCGGAACCCCGTTCCGAGCCGACATCCGTGTTTCCGGCCGACATCCGTCTCATGTGCCGACCGATGGGCGAGGGTCAGGCCCCGAGCAGCGCCTCGATCGGTCCGCGCGCGAAGAACAGCACGAAGCCGACGCCGACGACCCACAGCAGCGGGTGGATCGTCTTGGCCCTGCCGGACAGCGCGTTCACGACGATCCAGCTGACGAAGCCCGCGCCGATGCCGTTCGCGATCGAGTAGGTCATCGGCATCACCGTGACCGTGAGGAACACCGGCAGCAGCACGCGGAAGTCGCTGAGATCGATGTTCTTGATCTGCGACAGCATCATGGCGCCGACGAGCACGAGCGCCGCGGCCGCGACGGCGCTCGGCACGAGCGAGGTCAGCGGGGTGAAGAACATCGCGAGCAGGAACAGCACGCCGGTGATCGTCGTCGCGAGACCGGTGCGCGCGCCCTCGCCGATGCCCGCACCCGACTCGACGAACACGGTCGCCGAGGACGACGACGTCCCGCCGCCGATGATCGCTCCGACGCCCTCGACGACCAGCGCCGACTTGATGCGCGGGAAGTCGCCCTTCTCGTCCGCGAGGTCGGCCTCCTTGGCCAGACCCGTCATCGTGCCCATGGCATCGAAGAAGTTCGAGAACAGCAGGGTGAAGACGAACATCACCAGCGTCACCCCGCCGACCTTCGCGAAGTCGAAGCCGAAGTCGACCTGGCCGATCAGGCTGAGGTCGGGGACGCTCACGACGCTGCCGGAGAACTCGAAGCCGAGGCCGTCGGAGGGCCAGATCAGGTTCACGATCGCGGCCAGGACGGTGCCTCCGACCAGGGCGATGAGGATCGCACCCCGCACCCGCAGTGCGATGAGCACGCCGCCGATCATCAGAGTGACGACGAACATCAGCGTCGTGAGAGATGCCACGGATCCGCCGATGCCCAGATCGACCGGCGGGGAGGCGTTCTTCGTCGAGGTGACGAAGCCCGCGTTCACGAAGCCGATGAAGGCGATGAACAGACCGATTCCCACGGTGATCGCGAGCTTCAGCTGCACGGGGACCGCATCGAAGATGAGCTTGCGCAGACCGGTCGCGGCGAGCAGCACGATGATCACGCCGTTGATCATGACGAGCGCCATCGCCTCGGGCCAGGTGACCGTGCCGACGACGGTGAACGCGAGGAACGCGTTGATGCCGAGTCCGGCGGCGAACGCGAACGGCAGGCGCGTCGTGAGGCCGAACAGGATCGTCATCACACCGGCGGTGAGGGCGGTCGCCGCCGCGACGGCTCCGCCCGACAGCATCTTCCCGGCGACATCGGGGGTCGACAGGATGAGCGGATTCAGGATCACGATGTACGCCATGGTGACGAAGGTCACCAGGCCGCCCCGGATCTCGGCGCCGATCGTGGATCCGCGTCTGCTGATCTCGAAGAAGCGATCCAGGGCGTTCGCAGGCTCTGCGGTCGGCGCGGGAGTGGGGGACGGGGCAGTTGTCATCGGGGGAACCTCCGCAGGAGACGATATCGTGTCGTGCCCGCCGCGCGCGTCCGCAGGAAAGCCGCCGTCTCACGTCGTAGTCTCGATTCGTTATGCAACGCCTCCTCGTCGCGCTCCTCGCGGCCTTCGACGCAGCCATCGCGGCGGCGGTCGGACTCGCCGCGCTCCTGGCGCCGCTCACCCTGCTGTGGACGCTCGCCTTCGGCGTCGCAGCCGACTGGGGTGCGCTGTGGCCGCTCACCGGCACGCTCTGGCAGTTCGGCCACGGGGTCGCGATCGACATCTCCCTCTCCACCGAGACGCTCACGGCGATCGGCCTGGCGCCGGAGGCCGCAGCCTTCACCCTCTCGGTGACGCCGCTCGCGTTCCTCCTGTTCACTCTGCTGTTCGCGGCGCGCTCCGGCGCCCGCGCGGCTCGCGCAGGAGCCTGGCTGCTCGGCCCGCTCGTGGGCGCCTGCGCGTTCGCGCTGATCGCGGCCGGAATCGCGTTCACGTCCCGCATCGCGGCTGCGGAGACCTCGTTGCTGCTCTCCATCGTGCTTCCGACGGCCGTCTACCTCGCCGGTGCTCTCGTCGGGGCTGTGCGCGTGGCGTGGGAGGACGGCGACGGCGGACTGCTCGACCGCGTGCACGACGAGGTCGACGCTTGGGGCGATTGGGGGCCCGTCCCGGCGTCCGCCGTGCGCGGCGCCGCTGTCGCCGTGGTCGGAATCGTCGCCGTCTCGTCCGTCGCGGTGTCCGTGATGGTCGCGCTCCGAGGGGGAGAAGTGGTCGCGCTCTTCGAAGCCGCGCGCGCCGACGTGCTCGGCGGCGTCATGATGACGCTCGGCCACCTCGCCTACCTGCCAACGCTGATCGTGTGGGCGGCGTCGTGGATCGCCGGCCCCGGGTTCGCCGTCGGAGCCGGCACCGCCGTCTCGCCGGCCGGAACTCAGCTGGGCGTCGTGCCGGGCATCCCGGTGTTCGGCCTGCTGCCCGAGAACTCATCGATCTGGATGCTGATCGTCGTGCTGCTGCCGGTCGCGGCGGGGGCGTTCGCCGGCTGGACCGTCCGGTCGCGGCTGGTGTGGGAGGACACTCCGCTCGGAGCCGGCCCCCGTGCGGCGATCGCGCTCGGCATCGGTCTCCTCACCGCCGCGGTGGCGGCGATCGCCGCCCTGCTCGCGAGCGGGTCGATCGGACCGGGCAGGCTCGCGGATGCCGGTCCCTCGGCCCTGCCGTTCGCCCTCGCGCTCGGAGGCGAAGTGCTGCTGGGCGCGGCCATCCTGCTGCTGTCGCCGCGTCATCGGGACGAGCTGGCCGAGGAGCGCACCGACCGCTGGATCGCCGAGATGGCCGCGTCCGAGCTGCCGACGACCGATGGGTCGGATGCACCCGCGCCACACGGCGACGCGAACGACACCGCGCCGCTCGACGACCTGCCGCCGCGGGGCTCGGGCGCCTGACATGCGGGTCGGGCGCGCGGTGCAGCCCCGGTAGACTGGGCGCGTGCTCACGGTCGCCGTTCTCATCTCGGGCACCGGCTCGAATCTTCGTGCCCTCCTCGAGGCAGCTCGTCATCCCGATTTCCCCGCGCGGGTCGTCGTGGTCGGCGCCGACCGCGACGCAGACGGCCTCGCTCATGCGGAGGAGTTCGGCATCCCGAGCTTCACGGTTCCGTGGCACCTGCACGAGAGCCGTGAGACCTGGGGCGAGGAGGTGAGTGCGCAGCTCGCCGTCTGGAAGCCCGATCTCGTCGTACTGAGCGGACTCATGCGACTGCTGCCGCCGGCACTCGTCGCCGAGTACTCGCCGCGGCTCATCAACACCCACCCGGCGTATCTGCCCGAGTTCCCCGGTGCGCACGGCGTCCGCGACGCGCTCGCCGCGGGCGCAGCGCAGACCGGTGCCAGTGTGATCGTGGTCGATGACGGCGTCGACACCGGGCCGATCCTCGCGCAGGAGCGGGTGCCGATCGTCGAAGGCGACACCGAGCACAGCCTGCACGACCGCATCAAGCCCGTCGAACGCCGACTGCTCATCGACGTGGTGCGCCGCATCGCGACCGGCGAGCTCGAGCTGTCCGCAGCATCCTGAACCACACCCCCGCCACGAAGGAGCCCACAATGGCCGGCCCCCGCCACGACCCCTCCCTGTACCGCGATCGGGACTCGGTCCCCGTCCGTCGCGCCCTCGTCTCGGTGAGCGACAAGACCGGCCTGCTCGATCTCGCCGCGGCTCTCGCCGAGGCCGGTGCCGAGATCGTGTCGACCGGCTCGACGGCGGCGACCATCCGTGACGCCGGCTTCGAGGTCACCGACGTCGCTGCGGTGACCGGCGTCGCCGAGATGCTCGACGGTCGCGTGAAGACGCTGCACCCGAAGATCCACGGCGGCCTGCTCGCCGACCTCCGGCTCGAAGACCACGAGGGTCAGCTCGAGCACCTCGGCATCGAGCCGTTCGAGCTCGTCGTCGTGAACCTGTACCCGTTCGTCGAGACGGTCGCCTCTGGCGCCGTCGGCGACGACGTCGTCGAGCAGATCGACATCGGCGGTCCCGCGATGGTGCGCGCCGCCGCCAAGAACCACGCGAACGTCGCGATCGTGGTCTCGCCCGAGTCGTATCCGTCGATCATCAGCGCCGTGCGAGGGGGCGGCACCACGCTGTCCCAGCGCCGGGAGCTCGCGGCCCGTGCCTTCGCCCACACGGCCTCGTACGACGCCGCGGTGGCGTCGTGGTTCGCCGAGGGCACTCTGATCGACGAGGGCGACCTGCCCGCTCACCTCACGATCCAGGCCGAGCGCCTGGCCACCCTGCGCTACGGCGAGAACTCCCACCAGCGCGGTGCGATCTACACGCGTGCGGGCGGTCACGGCATCGCCCAGGCCACGCAGCTGCAGGGCAAGGAGATGTCGTACAACAACTATGTCGACGCCGACGCCGCCCTGCGCGCGGCGTACGACATGGTGCTCCCTGCGGTCGCGATCATCAAGCACGCGAACCCCTGCGGCATCGCGACGACGGCGCCCAACGCCCTCGACCCGATCGCCAGCGCTCACCTCCGCGCCCACGAGTGCGACCCGGTCTCGGCCTACGGCGGCGTGATCGCCGCGAACGGCACGGTCACGCTCAAGATGGCCGAGAACCTCAAGGACATCTTCACCGAGGTGATCGTCGCCCCGTCGTTCGAGCCTGCGGCGCTCGAGGTCTTCAAGGCAAAGAAGAACCTCCGCCTGCTGCAGCTGCCGGAGGACTGGCAGCAGGAGCGGATGGACGTGCGTCTGGTCTCCGGCGGCCTGCTGCTGCAGGATGCCGACCGCTTCCCGGACGACATCGATTCCGTCGCCAAGAACTGGGAGCTCGTCTCGGGCGAGCGCCCGAGCGACGAGGAGATGACCAACCTCATCTTCGCGTGGAAGGCGTGCCGCGCCGTGAAGTCGAACGCGATCGTCCTCGCGAAGGACAACGCCACGGTCGGCGTCGGCATGGGCCAGGTCAACCGGGTCGACTCGTGCCGCCTCGCCGTCGAGCGCGCCGGTGACCGGGCGACCGGATCCGTCGCGGCATCCGACGCCTTCTTCCCCTTCGCCGACGGAGCCCAGGTGCTCATCGACGCAGGCATCAAGGCGATCGTGCAGCCCGGCGGCTCGGTGCGCGACGAGGAAGTGGTGGATGCCGCCCGCAAGGCGGGCGTGACCATGTTCTTCACGGGAGAGCGCCACTTCTTCCACTGATCCCGTTGTCTCCTCGCAGAGACCCCCGCATGCCGATGCCGGCATGCGGGGGTCTCTGTCGTGAGGAGGACGGCGCGCACGGCCGCACAGCCGTGTCCGATTTCCGCCAGTCGATGTCTGCGGCGGGTGGCAGAGTGGAGGAATGAGCTTCCCCGTGATCGACTTCGACGAGCGGTATCGCGCGATCAGCGCCCGCGACACCCGCTTCGACGGGCAGTTCGTGACCGCCGTCCGCTCGACGAGGATCTACTGCCGTCCGAGCTGCCCGGCCCGTACGCCGAAGCCCGAGAACGTCACGTTCTTCCCGACCAGCGCAGCCGCCCACGAGGCCGGGTACCGTGCATGCAAGCGGTGTCTTCCGGAAGCGGCACCCGGGTCGCCCGCCTGGGACCTGCGCAGCGACACCGCGGCGAGGGCCATGCGGCTGATCGCGAACGGCGTGGTCGAGCGCGAGGGCGTGCCAGGGCTCGCCGCGAGGCTCGGATACTCGAGCAGGCACCTCACCCGTCTCCTCGCTGCAGAACTCGGCGCAGGTCCCCTCGCTCTCGCGCGTGCGCACCGGGCGCACACGGCCCGCATGCTCCTCGTCGGCACCGACATGCCCGTCTCCGACGTCGCGTTCTCGGCCGGCTTCGCCAGCATCCGCCAGTGCAACGAGACGATCCGAGAGGTCTTCGGCATGACGCCGGGGGAGTTGCGGCTTCGGCGCCCGTCGCTTCGCCCCGCTGAGGCGCGCTCGGCCCAGACTGCGGGTGCGGCCGTCCCGGGGACGATCGATCTGGTGCTGCCGCATCGTGGACCGCTCGACGCCGCCGGCATCTTCGCATGGATGGCCGCGCGGGCCGTGCCCGGCGTCGAGCACGTCACGTCGACGTCGTTCTCCAGGAATCTGCGGATGCCGGGGGGACCGGCGTGGTTCGAGGTGAGCCAGGACGACGCGGGGCGCCTGCACCTGCGCGCCACGGTCACAGCCCTCGGCGATCTCGCCCCGCTCGTGTCGATCGTGCGACGCATCTTCGACCTCGACGCCGATCCGCTCGCCGTCGACGCCGCGTTGAGCTCGCATCCCGAGCTCGCCCCGCTCGTCGCGAAGAATCCCGGCATCCGCGTGCCCGGCTCCGCCGACCCGCACGAGATGCTCATCCGAGCCATGGTCGGACAGCAGATCACCGTGGTGGCGGCGCGCACGGCGCTGACGGCGCTGACCGAGGCTCTGGGGGAGCGTCTCGCGGCGCCGCCGCATCTCGGGGCTGCTCACTCCGAGCTCGGCCTGCTGTTCCCGACGATGTCCGCGATCGCCGAGCACGGGGCGGAGGTGCTCCGCGGGCCGGCCGCACGCATCAGAGCGATCACGGGCGCGGCCGCGGCGCTCGCCGACGGTTCGCTGACCCTCACGGTCGGCGATGACGGAGCGGCCCAGCGGGAGGCTCTGCTGGCGATGCCCGGCATCGGGCCGTGGACGGCCGACTACGTGCGCATGCGCGTGCTCGGAGACCCCGACGTGCTGCTTCCGGGCGATGTCGCGCTGCGCGGGGGAGCGGCCGCGTCCGGACTCCCGGGTGACGCACGACCTCTCACCGAATGGGCTGCGCGCACCGCGCCGTGGCGCAGCTATCTCAGCGCTCATCTGTGGCGCGCGGCGCCGATCCGGCCCGCGCGGAAGACGAAGGAGATCTCATGAACGCCATCATCCAGACCATCGACACCGCCGACGGCGCGTTCACGATCCTCGCCGACTACCGACAGCGCGTGCTGGCTTCGGGATGGACCGACGACCACGAGGCGATCCTGAACCGGCTCTCCGCGGCGCGCCGTCCGACGTCCGTCGTCGAGGGGGAGACGGATGCCGCGGCATCTGCTCTGGCCTACTACGCCGGAGATCTCGAGGCCATCGACGCCGTCGCCGTGACGCAGACCGGTACGCAGCTGCAGCTCGCAGGCTGGGCGGCGCTGCGCGGCATCGCGCCGGGCGACCCGCTGACCTACACGTCGTTCGCGGCACGACTCGGCAACCCGCGTGCTGTGCGGGCAGCCGCCTCGATCTGCGCACGCAACGCACCGGCCCTGTTCGTGCCGTGCCATCGGGTGCTCCGCACCGACGGCACGTTCGGCGGGTTCGCCTGGGGGCTCGACGTCAAGGAGCGCCTGCTGGCGCGGGAGGCGGCGGCAGCCTGAGTCTGTCGGCGAGGGGGAAGAAGCGGATGCCACGGCATCCGCTTCTTCTGGTTCGGGAATGTCCCTTGCCTTCAGCCGGTTCACAGGAATAAGCTGGAGGGCTGTCGCGCCAACCGGTCGACGCCACCGAGCCCCTGAGGAGGACACCATGACCACGATCGCCACCGCGCGGATCGCAGCTCTCGGCTCGACCCCGGCGCGCCCGCTCTTCTTCTAGAGCCACCCGCCTCATCCGCATCGGATGCCGGGCTCTCCTGAGAGCCCGATCAGCGTCCGCCTCGTTCAGCAACCGCTTTCCATACGAAACTCGTCTGAGAGACATGTCTTCCTCGCCCTCATCGCAGAACTCCGCTTCGTCCTCCTCGCTCTCCACGCCTGCCGCGCTGTGGCGGCTCAAGCCCTTCGTCAAACCGGTCATCTGGCGTCTCGCCGGAGGCGCCGCGAGCGCGCTCGTCGCCGCGATCATCGCGCTGATGATCCCGCTCGTGCTCGAGCAGATCATCCGCGGTCCGGTCAAGTCCGGTGAGCTCGGCGCCATCGCTTGGGGCGCCCTCGCCGTCTTCGGGCTCGCGATCGGCGAGGCGGTGATGGTGTGGCTGCGGCGTCAGTTCGTGCTCAACCCCGCCACCGAGGTCGAGTACCAGATGCGCACGCAGCTGTACGCGCGCCTGCAGACCCTGCCGGTCGCCTTCCACGACCGCTGGCAGTCCGGCCAGCTGCTCAGCCGCATGATGCAGGACATCGGCCTGATCCGCCGATGGCTGGCCTTCGGCCTCGTGCTGCTCGTCGTGAACATCCTCACGATCATCATCGGATCTGTGCTGCTGTTCCGCTGGCACTGGCTGCTGGGGGCGATCTTCCTCGTCACCGCGATCCCGCTCTGGATCCGCGGCTACCTGTTCGAGAAGCGCTACGGCGCGCTCACCCGGCGGAGCCAGGACCAGGCCGGAGACCTCGCGACCAGTGTCGAGGAGAGCGTGCACGGCATCCGCGTGCTCAAGGCGTTCGGTCGCGGCAAGCACGCGCTGAGCCGCTTCAGCCGTCAGGCCGAGACGCTGCGGGAGACCGAGATGAGCAAGGCGGGCGCGATCGCGTCGATCTGGTTCTGGCTCGACCTGATGCCGCAGGTCGCATTCGGCCTCAGTCTGATGTCGGGCATCTGGCTGATCTCGCAGGGCGCGATCGAGGTGCCCGAGTTGTTCGCCTTCTTCGCGATGGCGGTGGTCCTGCGGTGGCCCATCGAGTCGATCGGCTTCCTGTTCTCGTTCATGCTGGACGCCCGGACCGCGACGGACCGCGTGTTCGAGATCTTCTCCGAGACCAACACGATCACCGACCCGTCCAACCCCGTGCACATCGTCGAGCCGCGGGGCGAGCTCGCCTTCGAGGACGCGCACTTCCGCTATCAGGATGCGGGCGCGTCCGAGCGCGACCTGCTCGACGGCATCGACCTCGTGCTGCGCCCTGGTGAGACCATGGCGCTGGTCGGGCTCACGGGTTCGGGAAAGACGACCTTGACCACGCTCCCGGCGCGGCTGTACGACGTCACCGGCGGACGCGTCACGCTCGACGGCGTCGACGTGCGCGACCTGACGCTCTCCGAGCTGCGCCAGCACATCGCGATGGCGTTCGAGGATGCGACGCTGTTCTCGGCATCCGTCCGGGAGAACGTCCTGCTGGGCCGCGCCGACCTCGACGTGCACAGCGAGGAGGCCGAGCGCGTGCTGCGCGAGGCCCTCGACGTCGCCCAGGCGGCGTTCGTCGACGCGCTGCCCGACGGCGTGGAGACGATCATCGGCGAGGAGGGGCTGAGCCTCTCCGGCGGCCAGCGTCAGCGACTCGCCCTCGCCCGGGCGGTGGCGGCCAAGCCGAAGGTGCTGGTGCTCGACGACCCGCTGTCGGCACTCGACGTCGACACCGAGGCGCTCGTCGAGGAGGCACTGCGCCATGTGCTCGCCGACACGACCGCGATGATCGTCGCCCACCGTCCGTCCACCGTCGCGCTGGCCGACCGTGTCGCACTCCTCGAAGCGGGACGCATCACGGCGGTCGGCACGCACACCGAGCTGCTGAAGTCGAGCCGGCACTACCGGCACGTCATCTCGAGCCTCGAGGCCGAGGAGGCCGCTCGCACCGGTGCGATCCCGGTGATCCGAGAGGATCCTGATGCCGACGACGACCGAGATGAAACCCGTGAAGACATGAAGGAGGTGCAGGCATGAGCTCCGCCGTCACCGGAACGCAGAACGAAGACCGCTCGAACTACACCCGCGAGGAGAGTCGCGCGATACGGCAGCGTTCGCTGCGCCTGCTCGGCTCGCTCGTGCGTCCGCTGAAGACGCAGGTCATCCTCGCAGCCGTCGTGCTCGTCGTGTCGACGGCGCTGCAGGTGGCAGGTCCGATCCTGATCAGCCTCGGGCTCGACAGGGCGCTGCCCGAGGTGCTCGAGCACGCGAACTGGATGCCGACCCTGCTGGTCGGCTTCCTGTACCTGTTCGCGGGCGCTGCGGCAGCCGTGCTCATCGCGTGGTACGTCATGATCGCCGCCCGGATCACCCAGGCGGTGCTGCTCGACCTGCGCAAGCGCATCTTCCTGCACACGCAGCGGCTGAGCCTCGAGTTCCACGAGTCGTACACGTCGGGCCGGATCATCTCGCGTCAGACGAGCGACCTGGACTCGATCCGCGAGCTTCTCGACGGCGGCTTGAACAACCTGGTCTCGGGGGTGCTGTTCGGCGCATTCACCTTCCTCGCGCTCCTCGTGTGGGATTGGCAGTCCGGCGTGATCCTGGCCCTCGCCGGCATCCCGCTGTTCCTGCTGATGCGCTGGTTCTACTCGCGTTCGCAGCTCGTGTACCGGGAGTCGCGCGTCATCAGCGCCAAGGTGATCGTGCAGTTCGTCGAGACGATGACCGGCATCAGGGCGGTGAAGGCCTTCCGCAAGGAGCCGCGCAACGACGGCACCTTCCAGAAGGTCGCCGGCGACTACCGCGACATCAACCGCCGTTCGATGCTGCTGTTCGGCACGTTCGAGCCCGGGCTCATGGGCGTGGCCGCGCTCACGCTGGGTCTCGTCGTGCTGTGGGGCGGGATCCGGGTCTCGGCGGGTGCGCTGAGCGTCGGCGTGCTGCTCTCGGCCGTGCTGTACGTGCGCAACTTCTTCGCGCCCATGCAGGAGATCGCGATGTTCCTGAACTCGTACCAGTCGGCCACCGCCGCCCTCGAGAAGGTGTCGGGCGTGCTCGAAGAGGTGCCGACGGTTCCGGACCCCGAGAAGCCCGTCGACCTGTGGGAGTCCCGCGGGCACGTCGAGTTCGACGAGGTCACGTTCGGCTACAACGGCGAGAAGACGATCCTGCCGAACTTCTCGCTCGACATCCCGGCCGGGCAGACGATCGCGCTGGTGGGCACGACGGGTGCGGGCAAATCGACCCTGGCCAAGCTCATCTCGCGCTTCTACGACCCCTCGAAGGGTCGCGTGACGCTCGACGGAGTCGACCTGCGCACACTGCATCCGAAGGACCTGCGCCGCGCGATCGTGATGGTCACGCAGGAGGCCTACCTGTTCAGCGGCACGGTCGCCGACAACATCGCGCTGGGCAAGCCCGACGCGACCCTCGACGAGATCCGTGCCGCTGCACGTGCCGTGGGCGCCGACGGGTTCATCGAGTCGCTGCCCGACGGCTACGGCACCGATGTGAACAAGCGCGGCGGCCGGGTGTCGGCGGGGCAGCGGCAGCTGATCTCGTTCGCCCGCGCCTTCCTCGCGGATCCGTCGGTGCTGATCCTCGACGAGGCGACCGCCTCGCTCGACATCCCGTCCGAACGACTGATCCAGGACGCGCTGCAGACGCTGCTGGCCGACCGCACCGCGATCATCATCGCGCACCGGCTGTCGACGGTCGCGATCGCCGACCGGGTTCTGGTCATGGAGCACGGGCGGATCATCGAGGACGACACTCCGCAGGCGCTGATCGGCGGCAGCGGCAAGTTCGCCCAGCTGCACGCGGCGTGGCAGGAGACGCTCGTCTGATCCGGAGCACGATCCGACCCTGAGGCGGCCGGCATCCCTGGGATGCCGGCCGCCTCTCCATCGAGGCGCGTGCGGCAGCCACTCGATAGCATCGAGGCATGGACCCCCTGCTGATCGTCGCCGAATGGTGGTGGCTGGCGCCGACCGCCGCGGCCGCCGGGGGCGTCGGCGCCCTCGGCGCGGTCGGTCTGCGTCGCCGCGCTCGACGCTCGGGGAAGCGCCTCGCCGTGGACGCCGCACGCCACGACCTCAAGGCGGCGCAGCAGTCGGTGGCGGAACGCCGCATGGAGCTCAAGCTGGCCCGCGCCGAGTACGCTCGGATCGCCGCCGAGCGGGCCGCGGGCAGAGTGAGCGCGGATCGCCTCGCCGGAGCCCGCCGCATGCTGCGAGAGCGGGAACGCGACATGAAGGCGGTGCACGCCGAGGTCCGCGTCAGGCGGGTGCGCCTCAGCGCCGCGAAGGCGGTACTGCCGCAGGGATCCGCTCCGCGTCCGCTCGAGCGTCTGCGCGCCGAGCACGAGGCGATCACGGCCCGCTGGATGCGGTACGAGACCGACCCCGCGCTGCAGATCTCGTACCCGGCGATGACGGATGTCCGCCAGCCGGCCACGGCCGCCTACCTTCGAGCCGCCGGCCGCGCCAACGACCTGCGCCGTGAGGTCGGGCACACTCCGACACCAGCGGCGTTCTCGGCATATCGTGATGCCGTCGTCGACCTCGAGAGCGCACTCGAGGCAGCCGAGCACCGCGCCAGGGTGCTCGCAGGGGAGGCGCCGCCGACGGTCTGGCAGGAGGCGGCACAGGACGTCCTGTCCAAGTCCGCCGAGGCCATCGACCAGGCCGCCGGTGCCGTGTCGGCGGCGTTTGCCGCCTGGTCGTCGCGAAAGCGCCCGCGCGACGACCGCTGAGCGCCGCGCCGCTGCAGACGCGAGGGGCGAACGCCGAGACCCCTGCTTTCCGACTCGACCCCCGGTTGTTGCAGGGGGTCTCGTCGACACGCAGGGGTCTCGGTGGCGGCGGCCTCAGAGAGGCGTCACTCCGTCGGTGCGCCCAGGTCGGCCGTGTAGGTGCGGGACTCGCCGTCGGGGGAGGTCACGACGACGGATGCTTCGCCGCTGCCGCCGGGGAACACCCGGAGCGTGAGACCCTCGTGATAGTCGTAGTCGGGCCGATCGGTCCGCGCACCCCAGGGCAGGACGGTCCCCTGCCGCACGAACAACGGCAGCGAGTCGAAGCCGTGCGTCTCGCGCCGCCAGCCGCCGCCCGTCACGGTCTCCCCGCTGAGCAGGGATGTCCACTCGCCGGCAGGCAGGTAGAACTCCACCTCGCCGTCGGCGCTGAAGACCGGGGCGACGAGCAGTGAAGAGCCCAGCATGTACTGCCGGTCGAGATAGCCGGTGGCCGGGTCGTCGGGGAACTCCAGCACCATCGGCCGCATCAGCGGGATTCCCGTCTCGACCGCGTCGAGCCCCTGCTGGTAGAGGTACGGCATCAGCCGCATCTTCAGGTGCGTGAAGCGGCGCGTCACCTCGACGGCTTCCTCGTCGAACGCCCACGGCACCCGATAGGAGCTCGAGCCGTGGAACCTCGAGTGCGAGCCGAGCAGACCGAAGGCCGTCCAGCGCTTGAAGACTCCGGCATCGGGCGTGCCCTCGAAGCCGCCGATGTCGTGGCTCCAGAACGCGAAGCCGCTCAGCGCGAGCGAGAGCCCTCCGCGCAGCGTCTCGGCCATCGACACGTAGGTGGAGGTCGAGTCACCGCCCCAGTGCACCGGCATGCTCTGACCGCCCGCGGTCGCCGATCGCGCGAAGAGCACCGCCTCGCCCTCGCCTCTGGCGTCGACGAGCACGTCGTGCACAGCCCTGTTGTACAGCTGCGTGTAGAGGTTGTGCATGCGCTCGGGGTCGCTTCCGTCGGCCCATTCGACGTCCGTGGGGATGCGCTCGCCGAAGTCGGTCTTGAAGCAGTCGACGCCCTGGTCCACGAGTGCGCGGAGCTTCGACTGGTACCACGCCGTCGCCTCGGGGTTCGTGAAGTCGACCAGGCCCATGCCCGACTGCCACTGGTCCCACTGCCACACCGATCCGTCGGGGCGCGTGACCAGATAGCCGAGCTCGGCACCCTCGCGGAACAGCGCCGAACGCTGGGCGATGTAGGGATTGATCCACACGCACACGCGCAGATCCTTGTCGTGCAGGCGAGCCAGCATGCCGTCCGGGTCGGGGAACACGCGGGAGTCCCACTCGAAGTCGCTCCAGTTGAACTCGCGCATCCAGAAGCAGTCGAAATGGAACACCGAGACGGGCAGCTCGCGAGCGGCCATCTCGTCGATGAACGAGTTCACGGTCTGCTCGTCGTAGTCGGTCGTGAAGCTGGTCGACAGCCACAGACCGTACGACCAGGCGGGCACGACGGGAGGGCGACCGGTCAGCGCGGTGTAGCGGCGCAGCACGTCCTTCGGGGCGGGGCCCGCGATGACGAAGTACTCGAGCGCCTCGCCCGTGACCGAGAACTGGACGCGCTCGACGGCCTCCGAGCCGATCTCGTACGACACGTGTCCCGGATCGTTCACGAGCACGCCGTAGCCTCGGCTCGACAGGTGGAACGGCACGCTCTTGTAGGCCTGTTCGCTCGAGGTGCCGCCGTCGGCGTTCCAGATGTCGACAGTCTGCCCGTTCTTCACCAGCGGACCGAAGCGCTCACCGAGGCCGTAGACGAGCTCGCCCACAGCCAGCTCCAGCTGCTCGTGCACGTAGGTCGACGCGGCGGGGATGCCGGCGTCGTACTGCGTGTTGCTCACGACGCCAGCGTCCACCGCGGCGTCCGCCGCGAGGCGGATGTACCCCTGGGAGCGGTGGCCGCTGCCGGTGACACGACGCCCGTCGACCTCGAACGAGAGGTTCCACGGGGCGCCGGGGGTGATCCGGGCGACGAGGGAGCCGGCATCCAGCATCCCTCCGGCATCCGACACCGAAGCGGATGCCTTCCCTGCGCCGGCCCCGGGCAGATCGAACCCGCCGTGGCCGACCGCGCCCTCGTGGTGCACGATGCGCACCCGGAGGACGCCCTCGGCGGGGGAGGAGAGGGTCGTGGTCAGCACCGCCCTGTTGAGAGTGTCGCCGCGGCCGGCGATGACCTTCGTAGGGGCGGTGATGACGAGGCCGTCCCCGTCCGGCGTCGTCGTCCGGTCGATGTCGTACGCCTCCTGCGCGTACAGCGCGTCGACGCCGGGTCGGAGCTGCCAGAAACCATCGGTGAACTTCATTACTTGACTGCTCCTGCGGTGATGCCGCGCGTGAGTGTGCGCTGGAAGATGAGGAAGAAGATGAGCGTCGGGATGATGCCCAGCAGAGCCGATGCGCTCGTCGTCGTGACGTCCATCAGACGATCGCCCTGCAGCACGCTGATGGCCACGGGGACGGTCTGGTTGTCGTTCGACGCGAGGAACGTCAGCGGGATCAGGAACTCGTTCCACGTCCAGATGAAGAAGAAGATGAGCAGCACCGACAGCGTCGGGCGGCTGATCGGGAAGACGACCCGCCAGAGGATCTGCCAGCGGCTGGCGCCGTCGAGGGATGCGGCCTCGAGCACCTCCTTGGGGAAGGTGCCGTACACGCTGGAGAGGAGGTACGTGCCGAACGCGGCCTGGATCACCGTGAAGATGATGATCACGGAGAGGACGTTGTCGTACAGTCCGACCGACTTGAACATGTAGTACAGCGGGTACAGCAGTGCCTCCTGCGGGAGCAGGTTCGCGAGCAGGAAGAGAAGCACGATCCAGGTTCGTCCGCGCACGCGGCCGATGCCGATCGCGAAGGCGTTCAGCACCGAGATTCCCACGGCGAGCACGGCGACCGCGCCCGAGATCAGGATCGAGTTCCACACTTTCTGGGGGAAGTTCACCCGCTCCCAGAACTTGACGATGCCGGTGAAGTCGAGTTCGTGCGGCAGCGCCAGGGGGCCCGAGGTCGCGTAGTCGGTCGGCGACTTGAACGAGTTCACGATCACCAGGTAGAAGGGCGCGACGACCAGCACGGCGCCGATGATGACGAGGGCGAGCATGAGCCAGTCGATGCCGCGCTTCTTGGTCATGCCGCCTCGGGCCTTCTTGGCCTTGCCGGTGACGATCAGAGTCGTGGCGCTCATCACAGGCCCGCCCTTTCCTTGCGTTCGATCGAGTTCTGCACGCGGATGAACACGATCGACACGATGACCACGACGATCGTGAGCACGGTGGCGATCGTCGCGCCGTAGCCGACGTTCCGCTTGGTGAAGAACTCCTGGTACGCGTAGAACGCGGGGACCAGGGTGGAACCTGCGGGCCCGCCGCGGGTGATGATGTAGACCGGGCCGAACACCTTGAGCGCGGCGATCGTGCAGGTCAGGGTGACGACGAAGATCTCCGGACGGATGATGCTCATCGTGATGGCGGAGAAGCGCTGGAACCAGTTGGCGCCGTCGAGCTCGGCCGCCTCATACAGCTCGGGGTCCACGCGCTGGAGCGCAGCCATGAACACCACGACCGGGTAGCCGAGCTGCACCCAGACCATGACGACCATCAGCACGATCAGGGCCGACGGCATCTGGCCCAGCCAGTCGTATGCGGGCATGCCGAACCAGCTGAGGATCTGATTCAGGGCACCGTCCTTGCCAGGGCGCACGATCCAGCCGATCACGATGCCGGCGACCGCGATGGGGAGGATCTGCGGGAGGTAGTACGTGGCGCGCAGGAAGCTGCCGACCTTGCCGCCGAACTTGCGGCCGATCACGTCGAACAGGAGCGCGGCGACGATGAGTCCGACGATCGTCGGCACGACGACCATCGCGATGATCATCCACACCGAGTTCTGGAACGACGTCCAGAAGTCCTCGTCGGTGAACAGCTTCTGCCAGTTCTCCAGGCCGATGAACTCCGGGGTGCGCACGCCCTTCCACTTGGTGAAGGTGAGGTACACGTTCCAGATGAGGGGGACGATCACGACGATCAGCAGCAGGGCGAAGCCCGGGAGCAGGTAGAGCCAGTAGGCTCCCGTCCCGCCTCTGCGCTGTGGGATCAGCGGCTCTTCGGGCGGCGCCGAAGTGCGGCCCGTTCGTGTTGCAGGTGACATGTTCATGCTCCAGGAGGGGAGGGGGCGGCATCCGCGCGGACACCGCCCCCGATCAGCGGATCAGCGGAAGTCCGCGGTTCCTTCGTCGTAGGCCTTGCCGAGGTTGTCGTCTGTGGTCTCAGCGTCCTGACTGCCGGTGATGAGACCCTGCAGCTCCTGCACGATCACGTCGTAGAAGCCGGGCGCGGGCCAGTCGGGGTAGAACGACAGACCGTCCTGGTCGAGGATCCCGTTGAACGTCTCGATCAGCTCGGAGCTCTTCGGGTCGGTGATGTCGGCGGGGTCCGCCGCGACCGGGAGACCGCCGTTGTTGCCGATGATCGCCTGGATCTCGGGGCGCATCGTGATGTCGATGAACTTGTAGGCGAGCTCCTTGTTCGCGGCGTTCTCGGGGACGACCCACAGGTTGCCGGAGGATCCGAGCGAGAGGTCGGCGCCGGGGAAGGCCGTCATGGTCCAGTCGAAGCCGGTGGCCTCGTTGACGAAGCGGCCGTACCACCACGAGCCGGACACGAAGATCGGAGAGGTGCCGTTGATGAAGGACACTCCGGCGTCCTCCGCCTTGATCGACGAGACGTCGGAGGCGATGTAGCCCTTGTCGACGTACTCCTTGAGCGTCTTGGTGGCCGAGCTGATCTCAGGACCCTGCCAGTCGACGGGATCCTTGTACAGCTGGTAGTCGTCGACGAAGCCGCGGTCTCCCTCCATCAGCGCGAGCTGGTACCAGAGCTGACCGAGCGGGTACTCGGCGCCGGCCTCGGCCAGGGGCGTGATGCCCTTCGCGACGAACGCGTCGAGGACGTCGACGAACTCGTCGTACGAGGTGGGGATCTCGAGACCTGCCGCGGCGAAGGCGTCCTTGTTGTAGTAGACGCCGACGAACTCGCCGTAGTTCGGGATGCCGTACCAGGTGTCGCCGCCCATCACGCCGTCGTCGGAGTACTTGGCGGTCGTCTGCAGCGACGGAGCCAGCTTGTCGGCCCAGCCGTACTCGTCGACGGCGTCGGAGATGTCGGTGATGAGGCCGGTCGAGGCGAGGAAGCCCGCTGTCGCGTTGCCCTTGTTGAACTCCATGAGGTCGGGGGCGGCATCCGTGTCGAGCACCTGGCTCGCGGTCTTCTGGATCTGCTCGAAGGACTTCTCCTCGAACTCGACCTTGGCCCCGGTCTCCTCCTCGAAGATCTTGATGGCCTCGGCCCAGGCCTTGCCCATCGCGCTGTCTTCGCTCTCGTAGTGCCAGAGCTTGAGCGTCTGGCCATCGCCGCCCTCGTCAGATCCGCCCGGCGTGCAGCCGGCAAGGGCGAGGCCTGTCGCGGTGAGCGCGGCCAGTGCGGCGAGCGTCTTTGTCCTGCGTGTGTTGCGTGCCATCGTCGGCACTCCTTTCTCGGTGGCCCTGGGGCCGGACACTGCGGTGTGGTTCGGGTGTTCAGTTGGTCTGTGTTCGGTCTGCGTCCGCGCTTTGTCGAAGCGTTTCGACGATGCGGATGCGAGAACGTCTCGCGGAGCTGCGCCTATCCCGGAGGAGCGACGGAGCCGGCCGAGCGGTACTCGGGTGGGAGGAGGTGGATGCCGGCCGCCGTCTGCCCGTCCTCGAGATGCCGGACCGCGAGTTCGACGGCGAGTTCGCACGACTGCTGCGGGATCAGCGGGATCGTGTCCACCGGTGAGGACAGCGTGGACGTGTCGAAGGACGCCGCCGCCGAGACGATCGACACGTCGTGGCCCACGCGAAGCTCCCGTTCGGCGAGGACGGACAGGAGCGCCTCGTGGACGTCGTCGACCGCATGCACGATGAATGCTCGGTGGCCGCGGTCGAGAGCGGATGCCGTCACCTCCCGGACGGCGGCGGTGTCCGTCGCGGAGACGCCCGTCGTGACCCAGTCGATCGCGACGCCCCGCTCGAGGGCGCGATCCTCGACTCCGTGCAGGAGGCGGCGGGGGAAGTTCGACTTCCGGTACGCGACGTCCGTCTGGCCCAGCAGCGTGATGCGCTCGTGTCCGGCGTCAGCGAGTCGGTCGACGGCGATGCGGCCGGCCTCCTCGAAGTCGAGGTCGACGCAGGTGAGCCCCGCGGCGTCGTCGGGGATGCCGATGAAGATCGTCGGGGTGCGCATCGAACGGGCGATCTCGGCGCGTTCATCGTCGGGGGCCACGTCGAGCACGAGGATCGCGTCGACGAGGTTGCTCGCGGTGACCCGGTTCATCCCCTCCGAAGTCTGCTCATCGGTGAGGAGGAGGATATCGTAGCCGCGTCGACGGGCGGCGACAGCCGTGGCGAGGACGAAGGCCATGTGGGTGGGCGCATGCGTGTCGGCGCGCAGCGGCTCGGTGAGCGCGAAGATGTGGGTGCGGCGCCCGGCCAGCATCCGCGCGCCGGCGTCGGGCTGGTAGCCGAGGGACTGGGCTGCCTCTTCGATGCGGCGACGCGTCTTCTCGGAGATCGGACGCTTGCCGCTGAGCGCGTAGGAGACGGTGCTGATCGATACGCCGGCGGCCTGGGCCACCTCGTGGATCGTCGTCATAGGGACTCCGTCGTCGCTTCGTGCAGTGATCGTCGAAGCGCTTCGCCTGCGCCTCTTCAGCGATGATAGATCGACGCGGTCACCCAGCGCAAGGTTTTTGTGGTTTATGCCAACAAATCAGTGATGGCGGGGATGCACGCATCACCGTCACTCGCGCCGGAGGGGGCGACGAGGTCTCGATGGGGGAGGGGATTCGAGACCCCGCCGCCGGTCTAGGAGGCGACTCGGATCTCGGCGATGACCTCGCCGTACGCCGTCTCGCCGACGGGGGTGAATCCGACGCGGCGGAAGAAGTTCTCGGGGCCGCCGTCGCCGGCTTCGTAGATCACGTTGACGTGATCGACGCCGCGCTCGCGTGCCTCGTTGATGAGCGCCTCGACCGCGAAGCGGCCGACGCCGCGACCCTGGTCATCCGCGTCGACGTTGATGCGCCACAGCACCGAGCGGAAATGCTCCTCGGGAGCCTCCGGATCGAAGTTCGCGCTGACGAAGCCGACGACCTCGTTGCGGTCGAGGATGACGCGCTGCCACGAGGTCTTCGGGTTCACCACGGTGGCGGCGATGCCGTAGGACACGGGCGCGAGGAACTGCTCCTGTCCAGGCTTGAGCGACAGGTTGTTCACGGCGACGATCGTCGCGGCGGAGAGTTCGACCAAGCGCAGTTCGGACATGATCCCAGGCTAACCCCTCGGGGCCGCCAGCACACACAGCGGCGACACAATTCCCGGGCGCTGTGCTCGACCCGGCATCGGGCCCGGCCGTCTCAGCGGGCGTCGGGTCGCTCAGGTATCTTGGTATCGAGACAAATCACCCCGCGAACGGAGAACCTCCCGGTGACCGAAGACGCCATCATCTACACCTACACCGACGAGGCTCCGGCTCTCGCCACCGCCTCCTTCCTCCCGATCATCCAGGCCTACACCGGCCAGGCGGGCATCGAGGTGGAGACGCGCGACATCTCGCTCGCGGGCCGCATCCTCGCCGCCTTCCCGCAGAAGCTCACGCCCGAGCAGCAGGTCGGCGACTCGCTCGCCGAGCTCGGCGGTCTCGCGACCCTCCCCGAGGCGAACATCATCAAGCTGCCGAACATCTCGGCATCCATCCCGCAGCTGAAGGGCGCGATCGCCGAGCTGCAGGCCGCGGGCTACGACATCCCCGACTTCCCGGACGAGCCGAGCTCCCTCGAGGAGAAGGACGTCCGCGCACGCTACGACCGCATCAAGGGATCCGCCGTGAACCCCGTGCTGCGCGAGGGCAACAGCGACCGTCGCGCTCCGCTCGCCGTCAAGAACTACGCCCGCAAGCACCCGCACCGCAACAAGGCGTTCGCCGAGGGCTCGAAGACGCGTGTCGCCACCCTCGGTCACGACGACTTCAAGAGCAACGAGCGCTCCTGGGTCGCCGCTCACGACGACGTGCTGACGTTCCGCCACACGGCGGCAGACGGCACCGTCACCGTGCTCAAGGAGGGCCTGAAGGTCCTGCCGCGCGAGATCATCGACGCGACCTTCCTGTCGGCATCCGCTCTCGACGCGTTCCTGACCGAGACCCTCGAGACCGCCAAGGGCGACGACGTGCTGTACTCGGTGCACCTCAAGGCGACGATGATGAAGGTCAGCGACCCGATCATCTTCGGCCACGTGGTGAAGGCGTTCTTCAAGGACGTCTTCGACCAGTACGGCCCCCAGCTCGCCGAGGCGGGCCTCAGCGCGAACGACGGCCTCGGCTCGATCCTCGCGGGACTCGCGAACGTCACCGGCGGCGCCGAGATCGCGGCGGCCTTCGACAAGGCCATCGCAGAAGGTCCCCGTCTCTCCTACGTGAACTCGGACAAGGGAATCACGAACCTGCACGTGCCCAGCGACGTGATCGTCGACGCATCGATGCCCGCGCTGGTCCGCAACGGCGGCAAGCTGTGGGGCAAGGAGGGTGAAGAGGCCGACACGCTCGCCGTCATCCCCGATTCGTCCTACGCCGGCGTCTACCAGGCCGTGATCGACGACGTGATCGCGAACGGCCCGCTCGACCCCGCCACCATCGGCACCGTGCCGAACGTCGGGCTCATGGCCCAGGCGGCCGAAGAGTACGGCAGCCACGACAAGACGTTCGAGATCGCATCGGCGGGCACCGTGCAGGTGCTCGACAGCGAAGGCACCGTGCTCATCGAGCACGAGGTCGGAGCAGGCGACATCTGGCGTGCGACGCAGACCAAGCACATCCCGGTCATGGACTGGGTGAAGCTCGCGGTCGGCCGTGCACGGGCGACCGGCGACCCCGCAGTGTTCTGGCTCGATGCGAACCGCTCGCACGACGCGCAGATCATCGCCAAGGTGCACCAGGGCCTCGCGACCCTCGACACCAAGGGCCTCACGATCACGATCCTCGCCCCCGAGGAGGCCACGCGCTACACGCTCGCGCGCATGCGCCACGGACTCGACACCATCTCGGTGACGGGCAATGTGCTGCGTGACTACCTCACCGACCTGTTCCCGATCCTCGAGGTCGGCACGTCGGCGAAGATGCTCTCGATCGTCCCGCTGCTCGCGGGTGGCGGCCTGTTCGAGACCGGCGCCGGCGGCTCGGCGCCGAAGCACGTGCAGCAGCTCGTCGAGGAGAACTACCTGCGCTGGGACTCGCTGGGCGAGTTCTTCGCGCTCGCGGCTTCGCTCGAGCACTTCGCCGACCGCACCGGGAACGAGAAGGCCCGCGTCCTCGCGGAGACGCTCGACGCGGCGACCGGCACCTTCCTCGAGGAGGACCGTTCGCCCGGCCGCGCGCTCGGCACGATCGACAACCGCGGCAGCCACTTCTACCTGTGCCTGTACTGGGCCCAGGAGCTGGCGACGCAGACGAAGGACGCCGATCTCGCGGCAGCCTTCGCTCCGGTGGCCGCGGCCCTCGCCGAGAACGAGGAGAAGATCGTCTCCGAGCTCAACTCGGTGCAGGGGCAGAAGGTGGAGATCGGCGGCTACTACCGCCCCGATGACGCTCTCGTCACCGCCGTGATGCGCCCCTCGGCGACGTTGAACGGGATCATCGACGCACTCGCGTGATCTGATCCGCACAGGAAGGGACCGGATGCCGTCGGCATCCGGTCCCTTCTGCGTACGCGCTGCAGGCGCGGAGGCCGCCGCTCGGGTGCGGGTTCCGGTCGCCGGTGGCTGGGGGCGACACCGCCGCGCACCTCGGTGAACCCGAGGACTCAGCCTGGCCCTCGACACCGGCTCCGCGACGCGAAAGGCGCCCGCCGGCCGAAGCCTGCGGGCGCCTCAGCGAACGCGAGATCAGTAGTGGACCGACACCTCGACGCCGTCCGGTGCCCAGTCGTAGACCCACTTGGCGGCCGAGATAGGCATGTTCACGCAACCGTGACTCATGACGTGACCGAAGTTGCTGTGCCAGTAGGTGCCGTGGAAGGCCTGGTCGCCGTTGAAGTACGTCACCCACGGGACGTCCTTCGTGACGTAGTCGGCGCCCTTCATGTCCTGGATGCGCACGTGGGCGCGGATCGTGAAGTTGCCTGTCTGGGTGTCGTGACCCGGCGCTCCGGACGAGATCTTCCACGAGTTGACCAGCTGGCCGTTCTCGTAGAAGCTCGCGGTCTGGGTGCTGAGGTTGACGTCGGCGGTGCGGACGAGGTTGACGGACGTGAAGGGAGTCTCGGTCACGGTGATGTCGTAGATGCCGTCGCCGTTCTCGAGCTGCGCGGCGAAGTCCTCGGCGATGTTCGAGGTGTCACCGATCGTGCGTCCGTTGACGCCCTCCGTCTCGGTGCGGAGAACCTTGCCGGAGGAGTTGACGACGTTGGCGGCGTTCACCGGAGCGCGATCCACGAGAGCCGGCAGGGTGTCGACGGTCGCCTGGATCGCAGCCTGGTCGGCGACGATGCTGAGCTTGCCGTCGGTGTCGACCACCTTGAGCCACCCGGCGGCGGTCGCGGCGTCCACTGCGACGGTGCGCTCGTCGCCGACGTAGAAGCCGATGCTGCCGAGCATGGTGTTCAGCGATGTCGCCACGGTCGAGGCGTCTTCGTCGGTGACGGCCGCGATGGCCGTTGTCGGAGCGCCCGAGAACTCGAGGCTCTTGCCGCCGTCGGCGACGGTCTCGGTGATCGCGTCGGTGAGCTCGGCGACGTTGATGGCGGTCCCGGTCTCGGAGGGGATGACGACGTACGCACCCGTGGCGGCGTCGAAGGAGACGACTGCATCCACCGGGTCGTCGAAGCTCGCCGGAACGGCGTCGCGCAGAGCCTCATCGGCCTTCACCGGGTCGAGAGCGATGGTGCCGGGCAGGGCCGCACCCCACGCGGTGACGTTCCACATGGGATTCGAGGCGAAGGCCTCGTCGGCCAGGGCGCGTGAGTCGATCGAGGCGCCGAGGTCGGCGCCGGTCAGCACGACGTCGTCGCCGGCGCCCGTGAGCGTGACGGTGGTCTCCGCGAGGTGGTTGCTGATGGCATCCGCTGCCGCACCCGGTGTCATCCATCCGACCGGGATGCCGGCGACGGTGGTGCCCGGGGCGATCAGGACCATCGATGCGGCGCCCGCGCCGATCGCGATGACCCCGAGGCCGAGGCCGATCCATAGACCCAGCCGCTTCTTCTTGGGAGCTGGCTCGATGGGCGCCCACGCCAGAGGGTGCTCGCCATCGTCCGGCGCCGTCGCCGCAGTGACGTTCGCGAGCACAGCAGTCGCGGACGCGTCGCCGGAAGAGGACGCCTCGGCGATCTTCCCCGTCGCAGCGTCCGGTGCAGAAATCAGATCAGTCACGAACTTCACCCCCCGGCGATCAACGTGTTGGTATATCAATGGTACGCGATCGCAGGTAACGAGGAGGCAACGGAGTGACGCGTCTCCTGCGCGGTGCTGCCGCGTCAGTCGACGACTGCGATGCCGTCGATCTCGACGAGCATCTCCTCCCGGGGCAGGCCCGTGAAGACGGTGGTCCGCGACGGGAGGACTCCGCTGGGCGTGTGCGCTGTCACGAAAGCGCCGTAGGCCTCGTTCATGATCGCGAAATCCTCGCGCTTCGTGAGATACACCCGCAGCATGACGACGTCGTCGAACGTCGCGCCGGACGCTTCGACGATGGCCTTCACGTTCTCGAGGGTCCTGGTGGTCTGCGCGGCGACGTCGCCCGCGTGCAGGTACTCGTTCGTGACGGGGTCGACGGGGCCCTGGCCGGACACCTGGACGAACGGCCCCTTGCGCACGCCCTGCGAGAACGTGTGAGCCGGAGCGGGTGCTGCGTCGGTGGAAACTCGAGTCTTCACAGTCATGTCGTCAGCCTAGTAGCGTTGTTAGGTGCCTGTACTAATTGCGGATGCCGTCGCCCGGTCTGAGCGATCGGGGACCAGCCCGTGCTGCTGAGCTCGGAGAAGCCCGTCCGCGTGTACCGCGGCGCGACCGTCGTGGACGGTACGGGAGCGCGACGGTTCGTCGCCGACGTGGCCGTCGAAGGTGCACGGGTCGTCGCGATCATCCGCGCCGGCGACCCGACGGTTCTCGAGCTTCCGGGCGCTGCGGAGGAGATCGACGCGGCAGGACTCGTGCTCGCGCCGGGCTTCATCGACATGCACGCGCACAGCGAGCTCGCCGTCCTGACCGGCGCGGCCCACGATGCGAAGATCCTGCAGGGCGTCACCACCGAGGTCCTCGGGCAGGACGGCCTCGGTTATGCGCCGCTCGACGAGGCCTCGGCATCCGTGATCCCCGCGCAGATCGCGGGCTGGAACGGTCCGCTCGCCGATGCGCCATGGCGCACCATGGATGACCTGCTCGTCGCCATCGACGCGGCGACCGTGGCCAACGCGGCCCTGCTGGTGCCCCAGGGCAATCTGCGGATGATCGCGGTCGGTCATGAGAACCGCGCCGCCACGGCCGCTGAACTCGATGCGATGTGCGAGATGCTCGGCACGGCGCTCGACGCGGGAGCCTTCGGCATGTCGAGCGGGCTCACGTACACGCCGGGGATGTATGCCGGCACCGCTGAACTCGAAGCGCTGTGCAGGATCGTCGCGGAGCGGGGCGGCTACTGGGCTCCGCACACGCGCGGCTACGGTGGCGGAGCACTCGACGCCTATCGCGAGGCGATCGAGATCGGGCGGCGCACCGGATGCCCTGTGCATCTCACACATGCCACGATGAACTTCGCCGTCAACCGCGGTCGCGCCGCGGAGCTGCTCGCCCTCGTGGACGAGGCGACCGCCGACGGCGTCGACGTCTCGCTCGACACCTATCCGTATCTTCCGGGCGCGACCACTCTGGCCGCGCTCCTGCCCAGCCGGCTGGCAGCGACGGGAGATCTGATCTCCACGATCTCGGCGCTCGACGACGAGGGGCGCGAACGGGTGCGGGTCGAGCTCGAGGACATCGGCTGCGACGGCTTCCACGGCGAGAGGGCCGACTGGAGCGGGATACAGGTCTCCGGCGTGTCGAATTCGCAGCTCGAAGGTCTGGTGGGCCGCACGATCGCTGAGATCGCGGTCGACACCGGCCGGCGTCCGGTCGACGTCGTTCTGGACACGATCGTGGCGGACGGCGGTGCCACCGGCATCCTCATGCACATCGGTGACGAGGACAACGTGCGCGCCATCATGCGGCATGCGCGCCACAGCGGTGGGAGCGACGGCATCCTCGTCGGCTCCCGTCCCCATCCGCGGGGCCGCGGGGCCTTCGTGCGCTATCTGGGCCACTACGTGCGAGACCTGGGCGTTCTGACGCTCGAGGAGGCCGTGCGGCATCTGTCGGCCAACCCGGCTGCGCGTCTCGGCCTCGATCTCGGAGACGCGCCCCGCGGAGTGATCGCCGAGGGCGCGACAGCCGACCTGGTGCTGTTCGACCCCGAGACCGTCGCGGCGGGCGCCACGTTCGAGTCGCCCTTCGAGCCGCCGGTCGGCATCGAGGAGGTTCTCGTCTCCGGGGTGCCCGTCGTGGTGCGCGGATCGGTGACCGGCGCCACTCCGGGCAGCGCGCTGCGCAAGCCGCCGCCCGCACACCGCGCGACGATCCCTCACCTCCGGAGCGAGATCGACTCGAGCGCCGCGCCGTTCGTCTGGCGCCCGACGACGCCGGTGCTCGGCGAGGGCCCCGTGGTCGGCCGGCTCGCCCGAGGGCCGTCCGATTCCGAGCTGCCGCCGATCCGCCTCGTGATCGACGAGTCGCTGGCCGCGGAGGCGAACGCGCAAGGCCGCGTCGGCGACGAGGCGTTCCGTGTGACCGTCGCCGCCGCAGGCGTCGAGATCAGCGGAGCGAGCCCTGCCGGAGTGTTCCGCGGCGCGACGGCTCTTCGCCAGCTCGGAGAGCCGGGGGCGGAGGTGTCCCGCATCCCCGCCGGGACGTGGTCCGGCGCGCCCGCGTACAGCTGGCGCGGCACGATGCTCGACGTCGCTCGGCACTTCCACCCGATCGAAGATCTGCGGCGTCTGGTCGATCTTCTCGCCGACCATCAGCTGAATGTGCTGCACCTGCACCTCACCGACGATCAGGGCTGGCGCTTCGAGGTCCCCGGCTACCCGAGGCTGACGGAGGTCGGCTCCCGGCGGCTCGCGACGCAGCTCGGCCACGGTCCGCTCGCGAGGGTCGAGCCGGGCGTGCACGAGGGCTTCTACAGCGCCGCCGAGCTGCGCGAGCTGGTGGCCTACGCCCGGGACCGCTTCGTCACGATCGTTCCCGAGGTCGAGCTGCCGGGGCACGTTCAGGCGGCGCTCGCCGCGTACCCGGAGCTCGGCAACGTCGACGTCGGCGACGCACCGGAAGGCCCGTGGGAGCGATTCGGGGTCAACCCGCGCACGCTGGCGCCCACCGAAGCGGCACTCGCCTTCGGCCGCGCCGCGATCGACGCGCTGGCCGACGTCTTCGATTCGCCGTGGATCGGGATCGGCGGCGATGAGGTGCCGGTGACGGAATGGCACGAGAGCACGGCGGCCGGCGCGCGGCTGCGTGAACTCGGTCTCGAGACCGCACGTGACGTGCAGCCCTGGTTCACGCGGAAGTTCGTCGAACACGTGCGCAGTCGCGGGCGCATCGCCCTCGCGTGGGACGAGGTCCTGGAGGGGGACGTGCCCGACGGGGTGGAGATCCTCGCGTGGAGAGGGCCGGTTGCGATGCGGGAGGCGCTGCGTCGCGGCATCCCGGTGATCGCCTGCCCGGATCTCGAGGCGTACCTCGACTATCCGCAGTCGGATTCCGAGGAGGAGCCGATCAGAGTCGGCCCGCCGCTCACGATCGAGCGCGCCTACTCGTTGCGCGTCGAGCCCGGTGCCGTGGGTGGTCAGGCGAACGTCTGGACCGAGCACCTGCCCACGCGGGACCGGGTGGACTTCGCGATGTTCCCTCGGCTCGCGGCCATCGCCGAGCGCTTGTGGGACGGGGGAGAACCGGGCGATGTCGCTGATCTGCTGCGCCGGATGCCGATCCATCTGCGCAGGCTGGCGCAGGCCGGCGTGCGCTATCGTCCTCTCGACGGTCCTGCCCCCTGGCAGCGTCGTCCGGGGGTCCCCGGCAAGCCGCTCACGATCGCACAGCGCGAGGAGATCGTGATGGGCCTGGTCGAGCACCTCGTGCAGCGGGTGGAGGCCGGAACCCCGGCGCCGCGAAGATAAGATAACGTTTCGGTAACCCTGACCGCGGCTCCCGCGAGTAGGGTTGCATAAATTTTGTTCGTAAGGTCTACTAACAAACATGTCCGTATCGGATGAAACGCGTCCTGCACCGTCGCCAGACTACGCCGGTGCGAACACGCACGCCTTCGGGCCAGGACGTCATCTGCGATCTCGCGCCAAGGTGCTGCCCGAGCACGCTCGCGGCCACAACCGCGCGCTCGTGCTGCAGACCCTGTACCACGCCGGCGCGATGAGCCGTGCCGACCTCTCCCGCGAGACGGGCCTGACACGGGTCACGATCTCCGACCTGGTCGCGGAGTTCATCGCCGACGGCATCGTCGTCGAGATGGGCGTCCGCGAAACCGTCGGGCCCGGCAAGCCGCCGATCCTCATCGACATCGATCGCGTCGGCCATCAGATCGTCGGCATCGACCTGTCGGGCCCGCGCGCTTTCGTCGGTGCAGTGCTGAGCCTCGACGGGGAGGTGCTCGAAAGACGCGAGCTGCCGCGGCCGGAGACGGCAGACGGCGAGGCGGTCTACGCCGCAACCCTCGAACTCGCGCGTACTCTCGTGGCTGCGGCGACGCAGCCCGTGCTCGGCGTCGGCCTCGGCACCCCGGGCGTCGTGAGACCGGACGGCTTCGTCCTCAGCTCGCCGAACCTCGGCTGGGCCAACCTGCCCCTCGAGGCGAAGCTCGGCGTCGACCTCGACCTCCCGGTACTGGTTCGCAACGACGCCAACGCTGCCGTCCTCGCGGAGTACACCTTCGGAGAGGCGAAGGCCGACTTCATGCTGATCAAGATCGGGCGAGGCGTCGGCGCCGGCTTGATCACCGGCAGCCAGCCGCTGGTCGGCAGCCGCTTCGCCGCGGGCGAGATCGGCCACGTCGTGGTCGGCACCGACGGAGGACCGCGCTGCGCATGCGGCAAGGAGGGCTGTCTCGAAGCCTGGCTGAGCGTCAGCCGGCTGACCGCCGAGATCGACGCGGCACCCGAGTCGCGAGACGAGATCCTCCGCGACGCGGGCACGCGCATGGCGGTCGGGATCGCTCCGATCGTCGCTGCGCTCGATCTCTCCGAGGTCGTGCTCTCGGGGCCGGCCGATCTGCTCGACGGCATCCTCATCGACTCCGCGATCACCACGCTCCACGCCCGAACCCTCGAGGGGGTCTTCGAGGACGTGCAGATCCGCCTGACGCGACAGGACGACATCGTTCTGCGCGGCGCTGCCGTGATGGTGCTCTCGAGCCAGCTCGGCGTCTCGTGAGCGATCGGCGCATCCGCGTCGGCCTCGACGTCGGCGGCACCAAGATCGATGCCGTCGCGGTGGACGACGCCGACCAGATCATCGGGCGACTGCGCCGGGAGAGCGGCTGGGGTGAACGAGAGGTCCTCGCGAACATCGTCGCCGCGGTGCAGGCGCTGGCCGACGACACCGAGTTCGGGATCGACGAAGTGGACGCGGTCGGGGTGGGCATCCCCGGAGTCGTCGACGTCGACGCGGGCCGCGTGCTGCACGCCGTGAACCTCGGCGTGGAGTCGCTCGATCTCGCCGATCTCGGTCGTGCGCGGCTCGGAATCGCGTTCCGCGTCGAGAACGACGTGAAGGCGGCGGCGCTAGGCGCCGCGGTCATGCGTGGGATCACCGGGTCAATGGCCTATCTGAACCTCGGTACCGGGGTCGCTGCGGGCATCGTCGTCGACGGTCGCATCTGGCGCGGATCCCGCGGCACCGCCGGTGAGATAGGCCACCTCTCCGTCGACCCGAACGGTCGCGTCTGCGGTTGCGGTCAGGTGGGCTGCATCGAGACGCTCTGCGGCGGGGGAGCCCTCGCCAGGGCGTGGGGGCGACCGGGGGCGCTGCCGGTGCGCGACATCCTCGACGCGGCGGAGCTCGGAGACGCGGATGCCGTGGCGCTGCGCGCCGATCTCTTCCGGGGGGCCGCCGCTGCGACTCGCGCGCTGGTGCTCTCGGCCGATGTCGAACGAGTCGTGATCGGCGGCGGACTGACCGCCCTCGGCGGGCGCCTCGACACGGGCATCCGGCAGGCCCTCCGGCACGACGCTGAATCGTCGCCGTTCATGCGTTCGCTGCATCTCGATGACAGAATCGAGACGCTTCCCGTCGGTTCGCCGGCGGCCGCCTTCGGAGCTGCTCTCGTGGGCGCCTCCGCATCATCCAAGGAGATCGTGTCACATGGCTGAAGTCGTCATCGTCGAGAACAAGGACGCGGCCGGAGCGCTGGTCGCAGAAGAGATCGTTTCACTGATCGAGACGAGGCCGGATGCGGTTCTGGGGCTGGCCACCGGGTCGACTCCGCTGCCGGTCTACCAGGCGCTGCGCTCACGGATCTCCGGCGTCGACGTCTCACGAGTGCGGGGTTTCGCCCTCGACGAGTACGTGGGCATCGACCCGTCGCACCCCGAGAGCTACCGCTCGGTGATCAGCCGCGAGGTCGTCGAGCCGCTCGGGCTCGATCCGCAGCGCATCCACGTGCCCAACGGCGCGATCGCGACGATCCAGCACGCGGGCGAGGACTACGAGGCAGCGATCACAGAGGCCGGAGGAGTCGACCTGCAGATCCTGGGCATCGGCACGGACGGGCACATCGGCTTCAACGAGCCCGGCTCCTCGTTCGCCTCGATCACGCGCGTGAAGACGCTGACCGAGCAGACACGTGAGGACAACGCGCGATTCTTCGACTCGATCGACGACGTGCCGATGCACTGCATCACGCAGGGCCTCGGCACGATCCTCCGGGCGCGTCACCTGGTGCTCCTCGCCTTCGGCGAGGGGAAGGCCCAGGCGGTCGCGGATGCCGTCGAGGGGCCGCTGTCGGCCATCCTGCCCGGGTCAGCGATCCAGTTGCATCCGCATGCGACCGTCGTCGTGGATGAGGCTGCTGCGTCGAAGCTGAAGCTCGCGGACTACTACCGCTACACGTTCGCCAACAAGCCGGCCTGGCAGGGCATCTGAGTCCTCAGCGGGACCAGGCGATCGGCAGCAGATGCTCCGTGCTCAGCGGGGCGAGGGGCAGATCGACCGCGTCTTCGCGACTGATCCAGCGCAGTTCGGCGAGCTCGGCCTGCACGGTGACGTCGGTGGGAACGATCGACGCCGCGAACGCCTGAGCGACGACGCGGTGACCGGGCTCGTTCGCCGCCTCCGAGATGAAGGTGCCGAGCGGCTCGAGGTCGGCCTCGACGAGCACGACGCCGAGCTCTTCGTGCAGCTCGCGGATCAGCGTCTGCGCGGCCGACTCGCCCGGCTCGGGCTTTCCGCCCGGCTGCATGAATCTGACGGTGTCCTTCTTGCGGACGACGAGGACCCGGCCGTCGTCGTCGATGACCACGGCGGCGCTCACATGGATGTCAGGCATGGTCGGCGAACACCTTTCCCGGGTTCAGGATGCCGAGGGGATCGAAGACCCTCGTGATCTCCCGCTGGATCGCCCACTGATCCTCGCCCAGCTCGTCGGCGAGCCAGCGGCTCTTCAGGACGCCGATGCCGTGCTCGCCGGTCAGGGTTCCGCCGAGGGCGATGGCAGATCGGAACAGTTCATCGGCCGCCGCCCACACGTGAGGCGGTGGAACGGAGCCTTCGAAGATGAAGTTGGGATGCAGGTTGCCGTCGCCCGCGTGGGCGACCGTGGGGATCGTCAGCGCGTACTCGCGCTCGATGCGCGCGATCTCGTCGAACATCGCGGGCATCGCGCTGCGGGGCACCGAGACGTCTTCGATCAGGGTGGTGCCGAGGGCCGCCATGGCGGGGTGCATCGAGCGCCGGATCGCCAGCAGCCGTTCACCCTCCTCGCGATCGTGCGAGACCTGGACCGCTCCTTCGTTCGCCGCGAGCACGGCGGCTACGGCATCCGCTTCGGCGACGGCCGCAGGTCCGTCGGTCTGGATCGTGAGCTGCGCGGTGCCGGTCGGCGGTGCGGGCAGATCGAGCAGCGCCGCGACGGCGGCGAGGCTCGCGGCATCCATCAGCTCCATGATGGCCGGCTGGATGCCGGCGGCGGTGACCGCGGCGGATGCGGCGGCCGCCGCGCGGACGCCGGAGAAGGTCGCCGTGACCGTGCACGTCGTGCCCTCCACGAGGCGACGCAGCTTGAGGGTCGCGCCCACGATCACGCCGAGCGTCCCCTCGGAGCCGATCGCCAGTGAGGTGAGGTCGAGTCCGGTGACGCCCTTGACGCTGCGATGACCGAGACGCAGCAGCCGGCCGTCCGCGAGGACGAGGTCGATTCCGAGCACGGCGTCGCGCACAACTCCGTACTTCGCGCACAGCAGGCCTCCGGCGCCCGTGGCGATGTTGCCGCCGACGGTCGAGATGCTGCGGCTTGCGGGATCGGGCGCCCACCACAGGCCGTGCGGAGCCAGCAGCTCGTTCAGATCGGCGTTGAGAATGCCGGGCTCGACGACGGCGAGCAGATCGTCGGCGCGGATCTCGTGCACAGCCGTCATCCGCGCGGTCGACAGCACGATCTCTCCGGCACCGGCGTTCGCGCCGCCGGCAAGGCCCGTTCCGGCCCCGCGGACGACGATCGGCGTGTGCGTCGCGGTCGCGATGCGGCACACCTGCTGCACGTGCTCGACCGTCTGCGCGTGCACGATCGCGAGAGGGGCTCCCGGTGCGGCGTGGCCCGAGCGGTCGCTGCGAGCGGTCTCGAGAGCGACGGGGTCGGTGTCGACGATGTCGCCGAGAGCTGTCCGCAGCTGCTCGATCACCGTCATGACAGGCTGCGACGCCCGCTGACGACTCCTGCGCCGACCGCGACGATCGCGAAGGCCAGGCCGACCACGGGCTGGTCCATGAGCCACCATGCGATCGTGACGCCCACGTAGATCAGCAGCTCGACCGCGGCGCGCAGGAACGGGTGCAGGCGCAGCACCGCCTTGGGCGAGAGGAAGAGCGCCCAGACGAGCAGCACGATGACCGGGGCTCCGATGCCGAGGACGATGTTCCACGGAGCAGGCCACGTGGCGAAGCCCCAGAGAGCGAGCGTCCCGATCGCGACCACCAGGACGACGGCGCGGATGACGTCGAGAACGGTGACGTTCGGACGGTCGACGCCGGGTACGGGTGCGGATTCCTGGGACATGCTCCCAGTCTATTCGCCGCTCGACGGCTGCTCGGCCGGGGGCAGGGACGGGTCGGGGGCGACGGAGGCGGTGTCGGCGATCGTGTCGGAGACGATCTGCTCCTCGGGTCGCGCGGTGGTGTCGACCGTCTCGGTGGGCGAGGGTTCAGTGGGCTCCGTGGGCGCAGTGGGCTCCGCAGGCTGCTCGACGACAGGGGGCAGCGTGTCGCTGGGCGTCGGCTCCTCGACGGGTGGTGCGGTGTCAGCGGGCGCTGTCGTCTCGGCGGGTGTCGTCTCGGTGGGAGCGGTGGCGTCCGTGGCCTCGGGGACCGTCTCGTCGATCGGCGCCGTCGATGGCTCGGATGCGGGAGTCTCCACGGGCGCGGGGTCGGTTGTCGGCTCGACGGTTTCGACGGGAGCGCCCGTATCGCAGGCGGGAGCGAGCAGCACGGAGCGCAGCGTCACTCCCAGGTCGGAGAGCATGGTGTCATACGGGAAGAGCGTGGTCTGGTCGACGACGTAGTGGAACTGCACGTCCGCATCGAAGATGATCTGCGGGAGACTCGGACGCAGGCTCAGCGTGGCAGTGCCGTCGGCCGCGAGCGTCTGGAAGTCCGCCCCGCCGGTGCTGCCGTCGAGCAGGGCCTGAAGGTCGGCTCCCGGGGTGCCGAGCACGTCGACCGACACGTAGGTCACGCCATCCGTCCCGAAGCAGACCGCGGAGGCCACGACCTCGACCGGCTCCTCAGGAGCGGGAGTCGTGGGGCCGGGGTCGGTGTCGGAGTCGCCATCTGAGCCGTTATCGGAGTCGGCGTCTGAGCCGGTGTCTGCATTGGCATCGGAACCGGCGTCCGCGTCGGCTTCTGAGCCGGTGTCGGAGTCGGCGTCTGAGCCGGTGTCCGCTTGGGCTTCGGAGCCAGTGTCCGCTTGGGCTTCTGAGCCGGTGTCGGCGTCCGAACCGGTGCCTGCGTCCGCGTCAGCGGAAGAATCTGCATCGACGTCAGACGAGGCGTCGGAACTTGCGCCGGAGTCGGCGTCGGAACTTGCGCCGCCGGAGTCGGCGTCGGAACTTGCGCCGCCGGAGTCGGCGTCTGAACTTGCGCCACTGGAGTCGGCGTCTGAACCAGCTTCAGAGGAGGCCTCTGAACTCGCGTCAGAGGGTGCGTCCGAGCCGGCGTCCGAATCGCCCTCCGGCTCCTCCACAGCCACAGGAGGCGTCGTCGGCGGAGTCGTGACGGGTGCTTCCTCGCGGAGGGCCTGTTCCTCGGTCTCGTCGGTGACGGGAGGCGCCGGCTCTTCGGCCGGTGGCGTCTCGATCACGATCGGCGATTCCGTGGTCATCGAGTCATCCGGAGCGATGTCGGTCGAGATCGACGAGGAGGAGTCCGCGGCGGCGGCATCCGGCAGCGACGCGACCGGGCTGGCGCCCGAGAGCGCCGGCAGAATCGTCGCAGCGGCGACCACGCCCGCGACGACGAGAATCGCGGATCCCGCCCCGACGAGGGCGCCGATGCCAGTGAGCGCACCGCCCGCAGTGCCGCCGGCCGCGCCTGCCGAACCCCCCGCGCCCGCGGAGCCCGCTCCACCGCCTCCCGAGGTTCCCCCGCCTGCCGTGACACCGCCGACAGCGGCGCTCCCGGCGACGACGCCTCCCTGGATGACGCTCGACGGCATGGCGGCGAGCGCGACGATCGGCGTTCCGCCGCCCTGCAGGGCCGCGAGGTAGCCGGCGGAGCCCGCGATGCCGAGGACGAGCGGGAGCAGCACGAGAGCGAGACGCGTCGAGACGTCCTTCGCCTCGGCCGCGACGATCATGCAGCGCGCGCACTCGCCGAGATGCTGCTCCAGACGCTTGTGATCACGCGTGCCGAGATTGCCTCGCGAGTATGCACCGAGGTGCTCGATGGTCCACTGGCACTCGGAGCCCGGCTCCGCGCTGCGCAGGTGCGCCTGGATCCACGCCTCGCGAAGACCCTCGCGAGCACGGAAGGCGAGCTGCGACACCGCGCCGGCCTTCATGCCGAGCAGCGGCGCCACCTCGTTCGGCTTCATCTGCTCGATCTCGGTGTACCAGAGCACCTCCTGCCAGCGGGAGGGGAGGCTCCGGAACGCCTGAGCGGTCAGGCTGCGATCGAGGGCTTCGTTGGAGGCCTGCTCGGTGCTGTCGGGATCGGCCACCGAGTCGAGTTCGTCGATCGCCGACTCCCGCCGCGAGCGGCCCCAGGCGGCTGCGGTGTTGCGGATGCTCGTGAACAGATAGGCGCGGAAGGACCCGTTCGGGCCGCCGCCTTTGATGATCGCCTGATAGATGCGGGTGTACGACTCCTGCACGAGGTCGTCGGGATCGATCGACGAGGTGATGGACCGCGCGACGGACATGCCAGACGGATAGTGGCGTCGCCAGAGTTCACCGAAGGCCTCCGCGTCACCCGAGCGGGTGCGCAGAACCAGTTCGGCATCGGCGATCGTGTCGTCGTGCAGGGAGTTCTCGTCGTCCACAGCCATCCATCTGTCGTGAAGGGCGGATGCGCCTTCACAGGAAGAGACGCGTGAGAGTCGTGTTCATCACGCGTCTTTCCATTCTCACCCGAATCTCTCAGCCTGGCCACCCCTGAGCGAGATTGGCTCGAAATCCGCTCGCCCGAGAGAATCCCTGATCGCGAGGCAATCTGCGCGACGTTCGAGATCGGAACCGGAAGATTCTCGAAAAACTTCTGAGAACTCGCGTAATGAATCGGGAGGGCCGTCGTCTCATCATGCAGAGACAGCTGATGGAACACCACCGGGGGGCGGGGTTCCTAGGCGCTGGTGCAAGGGGTACAGCACCGGCTGGGCAGGTCGGGAGCCTCGGGGGAGGAGTTCCCGGCCGCCCGCTCTGAAGTACGGGGATGTGGGGACGAGGCCGCCGATCTGGGGACCGGTGGCCTCCCACCCGCAGCAAGGAATGACCGGAGTGCGCAGAGCTGCGCGTCGTTGCGCGATGCGTGGTTTCAGAGAGTCGGCCGCTCTCCCACCCATACGCGAACGACGCGCAGCTCCGCATCCAGCAGCACGGCATCGCCGCAGCGTCCGCGCTGGAGCGAGCCGAACGCCTCACCGACGCCGATCGCCCGCGCCGGCGTCTCCGTCAGCGCCCGCACTGCTTCCGGGAGAGCGACGCCCGCCTGCACCGCGCGCAGCAGCGCGACATCCTGAGTGAGAGTGGACCCGGCGATCGATCCGGTGTCGTCCGCTCGAGCGATGCCGTTCTCGACGGTCACGCTGACGGCTCCGAGGTCGTAGTGCCCGTCGGCGCTGCCCGCCGCCGCCATCGCGTCGGTGATCAGTGCCACCCGCCCGGGGGCCGAGTCGAACAGGAGCCTGATCACGGCGGGATCCAGGTGCACGTTGTCTGCGATGCCCTCGAGGACCACGCGATGGTCCGCCGCTGCGGTCAGGACGGGGCCGGGAGAACGGTGATGGATGCCCGGCATGGCGTTGAACGCATGGGTGAGGATCGACGCGCCCGCCTCGAAGGCCGCCCTCGCGGTCGCCGCATCGGCGTTGGTGTGCCCGACGGCTGCGGCGGAGCCGGCGGCGACGATCTGCCGCACGGCGTCGATGCCACCGCTGAGTTCAGGCGCGATCGTGATCTGACGCACGGTGCCGCGGCCGGCTTCGAGCAGACGCGCGACATCGGCGGACGACGGTTCGCGGAGCAGCGTCGGCTCGTGGGCCCCGTGATGCCCAGGGTCGAGGAAGGGGCCCTCGAGGTGCGAACCGAGGATGTCGGCATCCGTCTCCGTCAGATCGGCGATCATGGAGACGCTGCGTGCGAGGTCGTCGACTGACGCCGTGACCAGAGAGACGACAGCCCGGGTCGTGCCGTGCGCGCGGTGCAGGGCGCGGCCCGTGCGGATCGCGTCGATGCCGTCGTCGAAGGCCGCGCCCGCGCCGCCGTGCCCGTGGATGTCGACGAATCCCGGCGTGAGCACGGCATCCGCTCCGGTGACCTCCTTCGCGTCGACGACCTCGTCCGCCGGCGTCCACGAAGTGCCAGTGCCGCGGGCGGCCACGAGGCCGTTCTCGATGCGCACCCAGCCGTCCTCGACGATCTCGCCGCGGTCGATGATGCGGGCGGAATGGATGACGAGCGAGCCCGTCGGTGTGCGGTGAACCGTCATCGTTCGCTCCAGGGGACCTCTGCACTGCGGTGGAAGGCGATGTCCTCAGCATCCCACAGGGGAGCGAGGGCGCCGAGGCGGGTGCGGAACGACTCCCACGAGCGCTCAGAGCCCTCTCGAGGTGACCACGCGATCTCGGCCTGCGCGGCCGCCCGAGGGAAAGCCAGTTGCTCGACGTCTTCGAGTGTGCGGGTGCTCTCGGTCCACAAAGGCGCCTCGACTCCGAGGATCGCCGCTTCGGGCACGTCGAGGACGGCGGCGGGATCCCAGCTGTACGCGGAGTGCACGCCGATGATCGCCGCCCACGTCTGTCCCAGCTCGAACTCGGCGGTGTACTTCATGTCGAGGTAGGCAGCGTCCGCGGGCGACATGATCAACGCGCCTCCGCGCTTCACGAAGTGCGCCGCCTGCGCCGCATGAGCGGGTACGGGTACGGTCATCCCCCAGTACTGTCCGACCGTGCCCTCGGCGATGCCGTCCGTCGCGCCCGCTTCGTGCCATGCGAGGGGCGTCTTCCCCGCGTCTTTCACGATGACGGTCGCTCGCGTCATGAAGTGGTCGAAGTCCGCTTGAGCGGTGCCGAGCGACTCATCCCCGCCGATGTGAAGGTAGGGCCCGGGAGTCAGCTCCGCCAGCTCGCGCACCACGTCGCGCACGAAGTCGTAGGTGCGCTCCTCGCGGATGCGGACGCTGGAGTGGCCGACGCCCCAGCCGGTGTACGCCTCGCCGGCCACCGGCAGGGCTTGGCCGAGTCGAGCAGAGTCCGCCACGAGGTCGTCGTTCATCACGGGGTCTTCGACCAGTTCGGGGTAGGCGACGCCGATCGCGTGCGTGTGCCCTGGGAGGTCGATCTCGGGGATCACGATCATGTGACGGGATGCCGCGTATGCAACGATCTCGCGGTAGTCGTCCTTCGAGTAGAAGCCGCCAGGGTCGCCGTTCGCGGACGTCGACGACGACATCTCGGTCAGCCGGGGCCAGGAGTCGATGTGGATGCGCCACCCCTGATCGTCGCTGAGGTGCAGGTGCAGGTGGTTGAACTTCAGCGCGCTCGTGCTGTCGATGAACCGCTTCACGTCGTCGACACCGAAGAAGTGGCGGGCGACATCGAGCATCACGCCGCGGCGGGAAAACCGTGGAGCGTCCGTGATCTGCACGCGGAGGAATCCCCAGGTGCCGTCCTCCTCTTCGCGCAGCAGCTGCAGGAGCGTCTGGATTCCGTAGAAGAGCCCCGCCTCGTCGGCGCCGACGATCTCGACCGTGTCGGCGACCGTGAGGGCGTAGCCCTCGGGCGCGGCTGCGGCCGCATCGATGCGCAGAGTGATCGCGGCGCGGTCCGCGGCGCGGTCCTCGGCGAGGGACGGGCGGATGCCGCTGCGCCGCTCGATCGCCTCGATCAGCTGCGTCGCTGCCGCCGGGGCCCCGGCGACACCGAGCGCGGGGACGACCGGCATCCGTCCTTCCCCGGCGATCGCGGACACGGGCGCCGGCACGAGTGGCAGGGGATGGGGAAAGACCATGAACAAAACCTACCCTGCGGCCGCGCGGCGTGAACAGGGGCGGATGTCATCCACCGCGCTGCGAGCCGCGGCATCCGCTATGCTCGTAACCGTCGCGACTGGCGTCTGGGTGGACTACCACCGGGGAGCGACTGACCACGGAATTCGACCGCGCGCCTGGGCCGATGGAAGCACCCCCTTTCGAATCCGTTGTCAGAGGAGCACGTCACATGACCGACCGTTACTTCAACGCCCCGCTCGCCGAAGTCGATCCGGAGATCGCTCAGGTCCTCGACCGCGAGCTCAAGCGCCAGCAGACGTTCCTCGAGATGATCGCGTCCGAGAACTTCGTGCCCGTCTCCGTGCTGCAGTCGCAGGGCTCGGTGCTGACCAACAAGTACGCCGAGGGCTACCCCGGACGCCGCTACTACGGCGGTTGCGAAGAGGTCGACGTCGCCGAGGAGCTCGCGATCCAGCGCGCGAAGGACCTGTTCGGCGCCGAGTTCGCCAACGTCCAGCCGCACTCCGGCGCCTCCGCGAACGCCGCCGTGCTGCACGCGATCGCCCGCCCCGGCGACACCCTGCTCGGCCTCTCGCTCGACCAGGGCGGCCACCTCACGCACGGCATGAAGATCAATTTCTCGGGCCGCCTCTACGACATCGTCGCCTACGGCGTGAACCCCGAGACCTCGACCATCGACATGGACGAGGTGCGTCGCCTCGCGATCGAGCACAAGCCCAAGGTCATCATCGCCGGCTGGTCGGCGTACCCCCGCACCCTCGACTTCGCGGCCTTCCGCGCGATCGCCGACGAGGTCGGCGCACTGCTGTGGGTCGACATGGCGCACTTCGCCGGTCTCGTCGCCGCCGGACTGCACCCGAACCCGGTGCCGCACGCGCACGTCGTCTCCTCGACCGTGCACAAGACGATCGGCGGCCCTCGCTCGGGCTTCATCCTGACCAACGACGCCGACATCGCGAAGAAGATCAACTCGGCCGTCTTCCCCGGCCAGCAGGGCGGGCCGCTCATGCACGTGATCGCCGCCAAGGCGACCGCGTTCAAGCTCGCCGGCACGCCGGAGTTCAAGGAGCGCCAGGAGCGCGTTCTGCGCGGTGCGGCGATCCTCGCGGAGCGCCTCTCGAAGCAGGACGTGAAGGATGCCGGCATCGGCGTGCGCTCTGGTGGCACCGACGTGCACCTCGTGCTCGTCGACCTCCGCGACGCCGCGATCGACGGCAAGCAGGCGGAGGATCTGCTGCACGACATCCACATCACGGTGAACCGCAACGCGGTTCCGAACGACCCGCGCCCGCCGATGGTCACCTCGGGCCTGCGCATCGGCACCCCGGCGCTCGCGACCCGCGGCTTCGGCGACGCCGAGTTCACCGAGGTCGCCGATGTCATCGCACTCGCGCTGCTCCCGGGCGCCGACGTCGAGGCTCTGCGTGCTCGCGTCGATGCGCTCGCCGCGGCGTTCCCGCTGTACCCCGACCTGCAGCAGTAAGCATCCGCCCGCCCGTCCCGCTGTGTCGAGTGCACGGGATGTCGGCGAGTGCACGGCTTCTCGACGTGAAGAAGCCGTGCACTCGGTGAGAAGCCGTGCACTCGGCCAGTGGCGATGCAAGTAGGAAGAGAAAACGACATGACCGCGAAGATCCTCGACGGCAAGGCCGCCGCAGCATCCATCAAGGCCGAGCTCACCGAGCGCGTCGCCGCGCTCAAGGAAAAGGGGATCGTCCCGGGCATCGCCACCGTGCTCGTGGGCGCCGATCCGGCGTCGCAGCTGTACGTCGGCATGAAGCACCGCCAGTCCGAGGCGATCGGGATGAACTCGATCCAGCGCGAGCTCCCGGCGGACGCCACGCAGGAGCAGGTCGAGGCGCTGATCGACGAGCTCAACGCCGACCCCGACTGCCACGGCTACATCGTCCAGCTGCCGTTGCCCAAGCATCTCGACACCGACGCCATCCTCGAGCGGATCGATCCGGCGAAGGATGCCGACGGCCTGCACCCGACCAACCTCGGACGCCTCGTGCTGAACGTGAACAGCCCGATCACGACCCCGCTGCCGTGCACGCCGCGCGGAGTCATCGAGCTGCTGCTGCGCAACGACTACGACCTCAAGGGCAAGCACGTCGTCGTAGTCGGGCGCGGTGTCACGATCGGGCGCCCGATGGGGCTGCTGCTCACGCGTCGCGACATCAACGCCACGGTCACGCAGGTGCACACGGGTACACCCGACATGTCGCCGTACCTGCGTCAGGCCGACGTGATCGTCGCCGGTGCCGGGGTCAAGCACCTCATCACGGCGGCGGATGTCAAGCCCGGCGCCGCGGTGCTCGACGTCGGCGTCACGCGCGAGTCCGACCCCGAGACGGGCAAGAGCCGCGTGTTCGGAGACGTGCACCCCGACGTCGCCGAGGTCGCCGGGTTCCTGTCGCCGAACCCGGGCGGAGTCGGCCCGATGACCGTCGCTCTGCTCATGACGAACGTTGTCGAGGCGGCGGAGCGGCTCGTCTGAGCGGGTCTCGTCGCGTCGCGGCCGTCAGCCGAGCTCGTCGAGCATGCGGCGCTGCTCGGGCGTGAGACCGTCGTTCAGCTCCTGGCGCGCCTCGGCGGTCGCGGGGGAGTCGGGAACGGATGCCGTGGCATCGCCTCTCTTGCGTCCCTGAGCCTGTCGAAGGGTCGCCGACACGGAGTCGTACACCTCGGACGCCTTGGCGTGCAGCCGGTCATCGATCCGGTCGTAGATCACCCAGCCGATGAGAAGGATCAGGGGCGGCAGGGCGAAGGCCCAGAATCCCGACGCGCGTACGGCGCTCAACCACACCGTGAGCACCCAGATGATGAGTTCCACGACGTAGACGAGCGCGTATTGCACGGTCTTCTCGCCGACCCTGGTGCGATCGGCGGCCGACTTCGCCGCGGAGCGGCCGAACGCGGCCCGGAGCGCCGGTTTCACGAACAGCGCGGCGAGTGTGAGGATCACGGCCGCCCAGAGCGCGTGGAGTCCGACGCTGACCCTGCTGAATACGATGCCGATGAGCAGCAGCACGACGACGTTGAACCCGTAGAGCGCGGCGAACCGGACGATTCCGTTCTTCATGAGTCCAGAATTCCACATCCGCGCGGCCCGCGGCATCCGTTCGAGCTCACCCCTGTGCGCCGAGCGATCCCTCGAAACCGGTGATGCGGGCCTGCTCGTCGAAGCGGAACATCGCTGACCCCGATGCGTCGGCGACCGAAGCACCGCTGTAGTTCTCGTCGGCCCAGGTGAGATTCCATCCGGCCAGGCGGGCCAGATCCCAGACGGCGGTCCGTGCGTCTGCGAGGGCGAGGCCCGAGAGGATGCGGGGAAGCGCGATGACGGCCGCCGCCACCGTGAGAGCGGGGATCGGGGCGTCGAGAAGGAACACGGCGCGAGTGCCGCCGCCGATCGGGGCCGAGTAGTACGGCGAGCGTCCGGTGATCTCGATCGCTGCGCCGCCGACGGTGTGCGCGGCCGCGGCGATCCAGGACTCGTCAGCGGGCGCGTCGGCCGGGAACGGCAGCTCCGGGTCGAACAGCTCGGCGATGCCCTGCTCGAGTCCGTGCGCCCGCAGCTGCGCGGCGATTCCCTCGGCATCGCCCTGCGGGTGCGCCCACGCCCACAGCAGCGAGCGCGGGCCCGGTGCGATCGTCGCGACGAGATGTGCGCGCGTGACGACCTGCCGCGAGGGGTCCGCGTGCGAGGTGAAGGTGATGGTGCCTGCCGTCATGTCGGCGTCCCAGCGATGATCGCCGAGCTCCTCGGTCGCGGTGACCAGGGCATCCTGGCGGAGAGCGGTGAACAGGGCGGCGCGGTCGGCGAGCGACTGGAGAGCGGCGAAGGTCATGCGCTCAGTCTTATCGGGGATGCTATGAATCCGCCACTCGCGTCAGCTCGAGAGGGCTCCCTCGACGCGGCCCATCCGCCACACGCTCGGCACCAGCATCGTGCCGAGCGCGATCGCCGCGTAAACGATCGCGGATCCGATGAGGAGTGCGGACACGTCGACGCGTCCGATCAGCCAGCCGAAGGCGAGAGTGCCGAGCGGCATCGCGACGAAGCTCGCCAGCATGTCGTAGCTCGCGACACGCGAAAGCTTGTCACCGGGGATCTGCTCCATCTCTGTGACGTTCCAGCCGGTGTTGAACACCTCGACGCCTGCGCCGGCGACGAAGGCGGCGATCGCCACGATCAGCGCGTGCGGATAGAGTCCCATGACCGCCAGCGGAACGGCGAGAGCGCTGACCGCCAGCATGCCCCACCGCAGGGGTCTGCGCAGCGGCAGCCACATCATCACCAGGGTCATCAAGAGGATGCCGGCGCCCTCGGCGCTCAGCACCCACCCCCAACCGGTGATCCCGAGACGGGGATCGTTCTTCGCGATGAACGGCCCGGCGACGCCCCACGCGCCGATGTGGATCGCGTTCATCATCATGAAGGCCAGGCAGATGCTCCACATCCACGTGCGCGACCAGAACTCGTGCCACCCGGTGCGGAGGTCGCGGAAGAAGCTCGACCCCGACGGGTCGGGTGCAGGAAGCTTCACCAGGGCCAGGAGCACGATCGCGACGGCCCAGGCGCCGGCCTGGATCACCATGACCCACGCCGGTCCCGCGGTGGCGACGAGGCCTCCCGCGATGATCGGACCCCCGATCGTCGTCGCCGAGCGCACGAACGAGAGCATCGCGTTCGCCTGCTGCAGATGCTCGGGCGTGGTGAGCTGGGGGATGATGCCCTGCATGGCGGGCATCACGAAGGCGGATGCTGCGCCGTTCACCGCCGACAGCGCCGCGAGCAGGGGGATGGTCGCGGTTCCCGAGAACAGCAGGGCTGCAGTGGTGCCGATCGAGAGGATGTCGATGACGTAGCAGCTCTGGATGACGAGGGCGCGGGGCAGCCGGTCGGCGACCACGCCGCCGAAGATCAGGAAGACGACGTTCGACAGCGTGAACACCGTCAGCACGATCGCCAGCGACTCGGGGGAGTTGTCGATCCCGAGCACCGCAAAGGCCAGGGCGATCGACGACATCGACCCGGCGATCATCGTGATGGCCCGCGAGAGGAAGAACCAGCGGAACCCGGTGTCGTTCATCGCCGCAAGGCCGCGCGTCATCGGCGGGCTCCGCGTCTCTGCATCCGTTCATCCTGCCATGCCCGGGTGCGTTCGAATCGTGTGAATGACCCTGTCGGCGGCTGCCGACGCACCATTCGCGCGATTCGAAAGCAGGGGTGGGCAGAGGTCAGGACGCCGGAGCGGCGGTCGAGGAGCGCACGACGAGCTCGGCCGGCATCCGCACGTGCTCGGAGTCGCCGCCCTCGAGCATCGAGAGCAGCATCCGGACGGCGGACGCGCCCATCTCGATGAGCGGCTGCCGCACGGTCGTGAGCTGCGGGGTACTGGAGGCGGCGAGCGGCACGTCATCGAATCCCACGACCGACAGATCACGCGGAGTCTCGAGACCGCGCTCGGCTGCGACCCGGATCATCTCGATCGCGGTGAGGTCGTTCGCCGCGAAGACTGCGGTGGGACGGTCGGGCAGGTCGAGCAGAGCATTCGCGCCGGCTGTCGCAGAGGCCGCGCGGTAGCCGCCGTGGATGATAAGCGCGGGGTCGACGGGCAGTCCTGCGTCTTCGAGCGCCTGCCGGTATCCGGTTTCGCGCTGATGGGCCGATTCGAGGTCGGTGCGGCCTCGAAGGTGACCGATGCGTCGGTGGCCGAGCGAGATCAGATGCTCAGTGGCCGCCCTGGCGCCGTCGACGTTCTGCACCGCGACCGTCGCGGGACTGTCGGGACCCGTGTGCGGATCGATCGCGACAGTCGGCACGGAAGCGTGGGCCGGCGTCGTCGTCGGAGTCACCAGGATCGCGCCGTCGATCAGCGTCCCACCGAGTCGGGAGAGCGAACGGCGCTCCCAGCCGAGGTGGTCCCCGGCCGAGATGGTCCCGGCGTACGCGAGCACGTCGTACGGCGTGTCCTGCAGTGCGGCCGACACGCCCTGCAGGAGCTGAAGGGCGAAGGGCTCGAACTCGGCGACGAGCACCCCGATGACGTTGGTGCGTCCGCGCCGCATGGAGGTGGCGACCAGCGAGCTCTCGTATCCGAGTTCGGCGACGACCTTGAGCACATGGGCGTGGGTCGACGCCGAGACGCCGTCGCGGTCATTGATCGCCTTCGACACGGTGGCGACGGAGACCCCGGCTGCGCGGGCGACGTCGGTGATCGTCGGTCTGCGGTTCATACGAGTAGTCTACGTTTAGAAAACGTTATCGATATCGATTGACATGATCGTGTCGAGCATGTCACAGTGGGCGAAGCACATTTGGTGTGGACGGCAACAAATCAAAGCGGATGCCGCTCACCAACTCGATGAAGAGGAGAACACAGCATGAAGATGCGCAGAGCATGGGCGGCCGGCGTGAGCGCCGTCGCACTGGGGTCGCTCGTCCTGACCGGCTGCGCCGGCGGGAGCACCGATGCGGGCGCCGACGGCGAAGTGACGTTGACGATGTGGCACAACTCCACGACGGGCGACGGCAAGCAGTACTGGGACGACGCCGCTGCCGCGTTCCACGAGGAGAACCCCAAGGTGACGATCAAGGTCACCTCGGTCCAGAACGAGGACATGGACGGCAAGCTGCAGACGGCCGTCAACTCGGGCGACATGCCCGACATCTTCATGGCGCGCGGCGGCGGAAAGCTCGCCGACATCGTGAGCGCCGGAAAGGTCAAGGACCTCACCGACCTCATCGACGACGACGTCAAGACCGCGCTCGGCGACGCGCCGTTCAGCGCGTTCACGATCGACGGAAAGATCTACGGCATGCCGAGCGCCGTGCTGCCCGGCGGGATCTTCTACAGCAAGGATCTCTTCGCCCAGGCGGGCATCTCGGAAGAGCCGAAGACGCTCGACGACCTCGAGGCCGCGGTCGACAAGCTCAAGGCGGCGGGGATCGCACCGATCGCGCTGGGCGCGAAGGACGCCTGGCCCGCTGCGCACTGGTTCTACTTCTTCGCCGTGCGCGCCTGCAGCCAGGACATCGTGCAGAATCTGGCGACCAAGCCGGACTTCTCCGACCCGTGCTGGCTGGAAGCCGCTGAGAACCTCGCCGACTTCGCGGCGATCGAGCCGTTCAACGACGGCTTCCTCACCACGACCGCCCAGCAGGGTGCGAACTCCTCGGCAGGCCTTCTCGCGAACCACCAGGCGGCCATGGAGCTCATGGGCGCATGGGACGTTGGCGTGATCGCGAGCCTCACTCCGGACGAGAAGCCGCTGGCTGACCTCGGCTGGTTCCCGTTCCCCGAGGTCGACGGCGGTGACGGCGAACCCGGCGCGATGATGGGCGGCGTCGACGGCTACTCGTGCGCTGCCGACTCTCCGAAGGCGTGCGAGGAGTTCCTCAACTTCGTCTCCTCGAAGACCTGGCAGGAAGGCTACGCGAAGGCGTTCCAGACGATCCCCGCGAGCCAGGAGGCGAAGGGCGCGGTGACGGACCCCTCGCTGGTCCCGCTGCTCGAGGCCTACAGCTCGGCCCCCTACGTCTCGCTGTGGCTCGACACGGCCCTCGGGCAGAACGTCGGCAACGCGCTGAACACGGGCATCGTCGAGATGCTGGCCGGTCAGGGCGACCCGCAGAAGCTCGTCGACAGCATCGCCAACGCGGCAGCACGAGGCTGATCAGAGACATGAACGACACCCAGACGCAGATGGTCTCGTCGGCGTCTGAGAAGAGCATCCGCACCGGAGCCGACGCCGTGTCGGCTCCGGTGCGGAGATCGCCGCGGGCCGACTGGCGCAAGCGCGGCGAGATCGCGCTCCTCTCAGGCCCCGCCCTCCTCGTGTTCCTCGGCTTCGTCATCTTCCCGGTGATGATGGCCGCGTTCTACGGCTTCTTCAAATGGAACGGCTTCGGCTGGCCCACCGAGTTCGTCGGCCTCGACAACTACCTGCTCATGCTGCAGGACCAGACCTTCCGCGATGCCGTGGCGCACAACTTCGCCATCGTGGTGCTGTCGCTGGTGATGCAGGGGCCGATCGCGATCCTGTTCGCGCTCCTGCTGAACCAGAAGATCCGCGGACGCTCGCTGATCCGGGTGCTGATCTTCACCCCGTACGTGATCGCCGAAGTGGTGGTCGGCACGGGCTGGAGCCTGATGCTCCAGGACGCCGGTGCACTGAACTCCCTGCTCGAGAAGTGGGGGCTGGGCGCGCTGCAGAATTCGTGGATCGCCGACCCGGCGATCGCGATCTGGTCGCTCATGATCATCATCACCTGGAAGTACATCGGCTTCGCCGTGATCCTCATGCTCGCGGGCATGCAGTCGATCCCCGAGGAGCTCTACGAGGCCGCGGCGATCGACGGTGCCGGCTTCTGGAAGACGCAGTGGAGCATCACGCTGCCGCTGCTCGGACCCACGATCCGCATCTGGGCCTTCCTGTCGATCATCGGCTCGCTGCAGCTGTTCGACCTCGTCAACATCATCTGGGGTCAGTACATCTCGGCCACCGCGGGCACCTCGACCATGGCCACCTACATGTATCAGAACGGGCATCTCGCGGGGAACTACGGCTACGGGAACGCCGTCGCCGTCATGCTCTTCCTCATCTCTCTCGTCGTGGCGCTGGTGTACCAGCGGTTCGTGCTGCGTCGAGACACCGAAGGCGCCCTCACCGGCGACAGCGGAAAGGCGCGCAGGCGATGACCGACACACTCAAGACCTCGGTGGCCATCCCGGTGGCGACCATCCGCGGCCGGCGCAACGCCGCCGGCATCCGCTGGGGGAGCCCCGGCGTCTACCTTCTCGCCGTCGTCCTCATCACGATCTGCATCACGCCGGTGCTCTACATCGTGATCGGCGGGTTCCGCACCAACTCCCAGATCACCGCCGACCCGTCGGCGTGGCCCTCGCCCTGGGTGATCGCCAACTACACGGACGTGCTGGCGAGCGAAGCGTTCTGGACGGCGATGCGCAACTCCGTGATCTCCGCCGTCGGCACGACGCTGGGCGCGGTCGTGCTCGGAGTGATGGCGAGCTATGTGCTCGCGCGCTACGACTTCACCGGCAAGGCAGTGATGTACTCGGTGTTCGCCGCCGGACTGATGTTCCCGGTGACCGTCGCGATCACGCCGCTGTACCTGCTGATCCGCAACCTGGGGCTCGTGAACAACCTCGCCGGCATCATCCTGCCGCAGATCGCGTTCGCGCTGCCGACCACGATCATCATCCTCGTGCCGTTCCTGAAGGCGATCCCGAAGGAGCTCGAGGAGGCCGCATCGATCGACGGCACGTCGCGGCTCGGCTTCTTCTGGCGCATGGTGATCCCGCTGAGCCTGCCCGGCGTGATCACGGTCGGGATCCTCGCCTTCATCGGCGCCTGGAACGGCTACATGCTGCCCCTGTTCATCCTCAACGACCAGAGCCTGCTCACCCTGCCCCTCGGCGTGCAGAACTTCGCCTCGCAGTACTCGGTCGACACGGCCCGCGTGCTCGCGTACACCTCGCTGTCGATGCTCCCCGCGCTGATCTTCTTCAGCATGTTCGAGCGCCGCATCGTCGGCGGGCTGACCGGAGCGGTCAAGGGTTGACCCGCATGCTGACACACACGGAGAAGACATTGATCCCCGCACTTCCGCAGGCATCCACCCAGGTGCAGGCGCTCCTGGCGCAGATGACCCTCGAGGAGAAGGCCGCGCAGCTGGTCGGCTACTGGCTCGATCAGGGCGGCGAGGTCGTCGCTCCGATGCAGAGCGAGATGAGCGGCTCCGCCCCTTCGGGAGCGCTGGCCGACATCACCCGGCACGGCATCGGTCATTTCACGCGGGTGTACGGCACCCGCCCGGTCGATCCGGCGGAGCGCGCGGCATGGCTGTGGGCCGAGCAGCGGCGTCTGCAGAGCGAGACCCGCCTCGGCATCCCCGCGCTCGTGCACGAGGAATGCCTCACCGGGCTCGCCGCCTGGAAGGCCGCGACATTCCCGACGCCGCTGGCGTGGGGTGCGTCGTTCGACCCGGTGCTCGTCGAGGAGATGGCCGTGTCGATCGGCGACTCCATGCGGGAGCTCGGCATCCACCAGGGGCTCGCTCCGGTCCTCGACGTGATCCGCGATCCGCGCTGGGGCCGCGTCGACGAGTGCATCGCCGAGGACCCGTACGTCGTCGGCGTGCTCGGCACCTCCTACGTGAAAGGCCTGCAGGCGGCCGGCGTCCACGCGACGCTCAAGCACTTCATCGGGTACTCCGGCTCGCGGGCCGGACGCAACCACGCCCCCGTGTCGGCGGGCCCCCGCGAGATCGCCGACGTGTTCCTCCCGCCCTTCGAGATGGCCGTCATCGAGGGCGGCGTGCGCTCGGTCATGAACTCCTATGCGGAGATCGACGGCGTGCCGCTCGGGTCGAGCGCCGAGTACCTCACAGGACTCCTCCGGGAACGCTGGGGCTTCGACGGCGTCGTGGTCGCGGACTACTTCGCCGTCGCGTTCCTCGAGATCATGCACCGCATCGCGGCCGACCGAGGCGAGGCGGCGCAGGGCGCGCTCATGGCGGGCATCGACGTCGAGCTGCCGACCGGCGACGCCTACCTCGAGCCGCTGATCGAGCGGGTCAGATCGGGACAGTTCGACGAGGCCTTCGTCGACCGGGCCGTATTGCGAGTGCTCGCCCAGAAGGAGGACCTCGGTCTGCTCGAGGCCGACGCCTTCGCGGACGGACCTCCGTCGCAGATCGATCTCGACTCGCCCCGTCATCGAGACATCGCCCGCCGGCTGGCGGAGGAATCGGTCGTGCTGCTCTCGAACGACGGCGTGCTGCCGCTGGCATCCGCCGCGCCGACCGTCGCCGTGATCGGGCCGAACGCCGATCGGGCCGAGGCGCTGATGGGCTGCTACTCGTTCGCCAACCACGTTCTCGCGCATCACCCGGAGTATCCGATCGGGTTCGAGATCCCGACCTTCGCCGACGCTCTCACTGCCGAGCTCCCCGACGCACGGGTGATCCGCGCGCGGGGCTGCGAGGTGGAGGGCGACGACAGGTCCGGTTTCGCGGATGCCGTGGATGCCGCCCGCGCCGCCGACATCGCGATCGTCGTCGTGGGCGACCAGGCGGGCCTGTTCGGCCGCGGCACGGTGGGCGAGGGCAACGACTCGGAGTCCCTTGAACTGCCGGGAGTGCAGCGCGAACTCGTCGAGACGCTCATCGCCACCGGAACCCCGGTCGTGATGGTCGCCCTCACCGGTCGCCCCTACGCGATCGGGTGGGCGCTCGACGACGAGCAGCGTCCGGCTGCGGTGCTGCAGGCGTTCTTCCCGGGCGAGGAAGGCGCGTCCGCGCTCGCCGGGGTGATCACGGGACGGGTGACGCCCTCGGGGCGCCTTCCGGTCTCGCTCCCGCGCTCCGCCGGGGCTCAGCCGTACTCGTATCTGCATCCGCGCCTGGGCGGGCCATCCGACGTCACCGCGACGGACCCCACGCCCGTGCGGCCGTTCGGCTTCGGCCTGTCGTACACGACGTTCGCCCACGATCTGCTCGCGGTCGATGGCGAGGTCTCTGCGGGCGACGCGTTCCGCGCCGTGGTGCGGGTGACCAACACGGGCACCGCACCGGCCGACCACGTGGTCCAGTTGTACGGGCACGACCCCGTCGCGTCGGTCACCCGTCCCGACGCGCAGCTGCTCGCGTTCCACCGTCTCACGCTCGACGCGGGGGAATCCGCTGACGTCGCCTTCACGGTGCCGACGCAGCGGTTCGCGTTCAGCGACCGAGCGATGGCGCGGATCGTCGAGCCGGGAGACGTGCAGGTGTGGGCCGGAGCGGATGCCGCGACCGACGCCACGCCTCGAGCGACGGTGCGCATCACGGGAGCCGCGCATGCGGTGACGCCGACCGATCCCAAAGTCGCTCGCGCGGAGGTCGTCCTGGCATGACGCTGGTCCGCAACCCGATCCTGCCGGGATGCCACCCCGACCCGTCGATCTGCCGGGTGGGTGACGAGTACTTCCTGGTCACGTCGTCATTCGAGTACCTCCCGGGGCTCCCGATCCACCGCAGCACCGACCTCGTCCACTGGGAGCTGATCGGGCACGCCATCGATCGGCCGGGGATGCTCGACATGACGGGCATGGCGTCATCGAGCGGGCTCTACGCGCCCACGCTGCGCCATCATGACGGGGTCTTCTGGCTGATCTGCACGCTGGTCGACCAGAACGATCCGGCACGCGGCGGGAACTTCGTGATCACGGCGACGGATCCCGCAGGCCCATGGAGCGATCCTGTGCAGCTGGGCACCGACGGCATCGACCCCTCGATCTTCTTCGATGACGACGGGCGGGCGTGGGTGCAGGGAACGAGGCTCGCCCGGAACCCGCAGTGGCACGACCAGACCGAGATCTGGCTGCGTGAGTTCGACACCGCGGCTCTGACGCTGATCGGTCCGGAGCACGTGATCTGGCGGGGCGCGGTGATCGGGGCGGTCTGGTCCGAGGGCCCGCACCTGTACAAGGTCGACGGCCGCTACCTCCTCGTGACGGCCGAGGGCGGCACCTCGATGGACCACGCGGTCATGGTGGCGCGGGCGGACTCGGTGACCGGCCCGTACGTCGGCGACCGCGCGAATCCGGTGCTCAGCCATCGACAGCTCGGCCGCACGGCCGATGTCGTCGCGGTCGGTCATGCCGATCTCGTCGAGGCTGTCGACGGCACCTGGTGGGCGGTGCTGCTCGGCATGCGGCCGTACGGCGGTCTGCACGCCAACCTCGGACGCGAGACGTTCCTCGTCCCGGTCGAGTGGGAAGACGGGTGGCCCGTCTTCGCGCCGAGGGAGGGGCGCGTGCCCGACGAGGTCGAGGTGCCCTTCGCGGCCGGGGCGCGTCAAGAGCCGTCCACGACGATCGCGCCGGGTGACGGACGCTGGACTTCGGTGCGGGCGCTGCCCGGCGAGGTGGCGGATGCGGTGAGCGGCGGGTGGCTGCTGCCGCTCCGTCCGGAGGGACCGACGGACCCGCAGCCGTTCGCCTTCCTCGGGGTCAGGCAGCAGCACACGGATCTCGACTTCACGCTGCGGCTGTCGGGACGGCTGGTCCCCGGCGAGGAGGCGGGTCTGCTGATCCGCCAGTCCGAGCGGGATCACGTGCGCGTCGCGGTGCTCGGAGGGGGCGAAGCGGATGCTGCGCGGATCACGGCGACCCTGGTGCGCGCCGGCGAGGCGATGGAACAGGGAGCGATCGTGCTCGAGGGGTCTCCGTCCGACGGCGTGGAGCTGCTCTGCCGGGCGCGCGGGCAGGACTACGAACTGCTCGCCGCCGTCGAGGGATGCCCGCTCACGCGCGTCGCGACGATCGACGGGAGGAGCCTGGACTCCTTCTCCTCCGGAGGGTTCCTCGGGCTGTGGCTCGGCGCGTATGCGACGAGTCGGGGCACGTCGACCGACAGCGTCGTCCGCGTCGAGAGCGTGGCGTACCTTCCGCGCTGAGCGTGGATGTCAGCGCAGGCGGGACCGCAGCGAGGCGGCCGCCGCGGCCGGGTCAGCGGCCTCGGTCACGGCGCGCACGACGACGATGCGCGCGGCGCCGGCATCGATCACCTCGTCCAGGCGGGGGCTCTCGTCGATGCCCCCGATCGCGAACCAGGGCTTGACCGTCGCCGACCGGCTGACTGCTCGCAGGGGATCTGTGCCGATCGCGGCCCGTCCGGGTTTCGTCGGCGTCTCCCACACCGGGCCGACGCAGAAGTAGTCGAGGGCGGTGTCGGCATCCGCTTCAGCCGCCTGCGCGACCGAGTGCGTCGAACGTCCGATGATGATGTCCTCGCCCAGCAGCCGCCGCGCCTGCGCGGTGGTCAGATCGCCCTGACCGATGTGGAACACATCGGCGCCGACGAGGGCGGCGACATCGGCGCGGTCGTTCACGGAGAAGAGCTTTCCGTGCCTGCGGGCGACGGCGGCGAGAATCTCGAGCGCTTCGATCTCGGCGCGTGCTTCCAAGCCCTTGTCGCGCAGCTGGATGATGTCGACCCCGCCGGCATAGGCGGCGTCGAGGAACTCCTCGAGGTCACCGGTCGCCGTGCGAGCGGTCGTGCAGATGTACAGCCGTGACGCGTCGAGGAGATCGAGGCGTTCCTCGCGGGTCCGACGGCGGTGCGCGTCGACGAGGGGGAGAAGCGCGTTCATAGCCCTAGAGTAGAGGGGTCCGCGGGAGCCCAGAGGGGCTGAGAGGGCCACGTGCCGACCGCTGAACCTGAAACGGATAATGCCGTCGTAGGAAAGGGCACGCATGCGCATCGCTGTGATCGGCGCCGGGATCATCGGACTGGCGACCGCCGAGGAGCTGCTCGGACGTGGGCACGAGGTGACGGTCTTCGACCCCGACCCCGCGGGTGGCGCGAGCCTCGCCGCGGCAGGGATGCTCGCTCATGCCGCCGAGATGTCGTGGGGACAGGACGCCCTGGCGCCGCTCCTGCGGGCATCGGCCGAGAGGTATCCGGATGTCGTCGCGCGACTGTCGGCGGCCAGCGGCCGGTCGCTCGGGTATCGCACGGACGGGACGCTGTCGGTCGGCGTGGATGCGGCTGATCGCGAGGCGCTCGTCGCCGCTGCAGGGCTGCAGCGCGCGCAGGGACTGCGGGCCGATCTGCTGACGGGCAGCGCCGCTCGGGACCTCGAGCCGGCGCTCGGCCCCGCGGTCACCTCGGCTGTGTCGACTCCGGACGACCACCAGATCGATCCACGGCGCGTGACTGCGGCGCTTCTCGATGTCCTCGGCGACCGCGTTCGCCGAGAGGCGGTGACCGCGGTGATCCGGCGGGGCGCCGAGACGACCGGGGTCCGATCGACGTCGGGGGAGCAGCACCGTGCGGACGTCGTCGTCGCGGCTGCCGGCCTCGGCGCCGCGCTGATCGAGGGCATCCCCGCCCTGCCGCTCCGGCCCGTGTGGGGCGACATCCTCCGCCTGCGGGTGCCGTCGGCGCTGCGCCCGCTCGTCACGCGCACGGTCCGGGCGCAGGTGCGCGGACGCGGGGTCTACGTCGTCCCGCGCGAGGACGGCACGGTCGTCGTCGGGGCTTCGGTGCGGGAGGACGGTCTCCCAGGCGTGCACGCGGGCTCTGTGCTGGCGCTGCTTCGCGACGCCGAGGCCGTCGTCCCCGGCATCAGCGAGTGCGAGATCGTCGAGATGCTCGCGCGGCCCCGCCCGGGAAGCCCGGATGCCGTTCCTCTGCTCGGGTTCGTCGACGAGGGGCTGCTCGTCTCCACCGGGTTCGACCGGCACGGTGTGCTGCTCGCTCCGCTCGCGGCGGCGGTGGCCGCCGATCTGATCGAAGGGCGCCCGATAGAAGAGGACCTCCGCTCCGCGATCGACCCGCGGCGCTTCGCGGTCTCTGCGGCTGCCCGTCCGCGAGAAGACGCGGCCTGGACCCCTCCCGCTGTCGCCGACCTCGTCGGCGCACGACCGAAAGGCTCACGATGACGACTGTGCACACGGTTCGACTGAACGGCGGCGACCACGAGGTGGCCCTCGGCTCCACGCTGCGCGACGTCGTCGCCGATCTCACCGGGCACCGGCTGCGCGACGACGGCTCACGGCACGACGGCGGTCGGCTGGGGGTCGCGGCGGCCGTCGGGGGTGCCGTGGTCCCGCGCAGCCGCTGGGCTCTCCGCACGATCGCCGACGGCGACGAGATCGAGATCGTCACGGCCGCGCAAGGCGGCTGAGCCGACCGCAACGAAACGAAAGCACTGCACCATGAGCATCACTGCATCAGCCGCCCTCGCCGACCCGTTCATCGTCGCAGGAGAGCAGTTCTCCTCGCGCCTCATCATGGGCACAGGCGGCGCCACGAGCCTCTCGCTGCTGGAGAGCGCCCTGATCGATTCCGCGACGGAGATCACCACGGTCGCGATCCGCCGCTTCGCCCCCGAGGCGCGCGACTCGGTGTTCGCGATGCTCGAGCGGCTCGGCATCCGTGTTCTGCCGAACACCGCCGGCTGCTACACCGCGCGCGACGCCGTCCTCACCGCGCAGCTGGCCAGGGAAGCGCTCGAGACGGACTGGGTCAAGCTCGAGGTGATCGCCGACGAGGAGACGCTGCTGCCCGACCCGGTCGAGCTGTTCCGCGCCTCCGAGCAGCTCGTCGGCGACGGCTTCCGCGTGTTCGCCTACACGAACGACGACCCGGCCCTCGCGCGGCGTCTGGAAGACGTCGGGGTAGCCGCCGTGATGCCGGCCGGGTCGCCGATCGGCAGCGGCCTCGGCATCCTCAACCCGCACAACATCGAGACGATCGTCGCGAGGGCGTCGGTGCCGGTGATCCTCGACGCCGGCGTGGGCACGGCCTCCGACGCCGCGCTTGCGATGGAACTCGGCGTGGACGCCGTGCTGCTCGCGAGCGCCGTCACCAGAGCGCAGGACCCGGCGATGATGGCGCGGGCGATGCGGGCCGCGGTCGATGCGGGACGTCTCGCCCGCGCCGCCGGGCGCATCCCGCGGCGTCCGCTCGCCCTCGCCTCGTCGGCGCTGGACGGACTGATCGCCTCGCGACCGTCCGAGGCCGATCTGTGAGCCTGCCCGCGCTCGTCGAACCGGGCCCTCCGCTGGCGCCGCATCGCGCCGCGCGCTTCGCGCGCCACCTCACGCTTCCGGGCGTCGGGGATCTCGGCCAGCGGCGACTCGCAGCCGCGCGCGTTCTCGTGATCGGCGCCGGGGGCCTCGGGGCTCCGGCCATCCAGTACCTCGCGGCCGCCGGCGTGGGTCGGCTGACCGTGATCGACGACGATCACGTGGAAGTCTCGAATCTGCAGCGGCAGGTGCTGCACACCTACGGCGACCTCGGGCGCGCGAAGGCCGAATCGGCGCGCTCCGCGGTCGTGCTGCGCGACGGCGAGGTCGAGGTGGTGGCCCTCGTCGAGAGGCTCGATCCCGGCAATGCCCTCGCTCTGTTCCGAGAGCACGATGTCGTGCTCGACGGAAGCGACAACTTCGCGACGCGCTACCTGAGCAACGACGCCGCCGAGCTCACAGGCACCCCGCTGGTCTGGGGGAGCGTCCATCAGTTCGCCGGTCAGATCAGCGTGTTCTGGCCGGGCCGGGGTCCGATGCTGCGCGATCTCTTCCCCGAGATCCCTGATGCGGACTCGATCGAGTCGTGCGCGACGGGCGGCGTCTTCGGGGTGCTCTGCGGATCGGTCGGCTCGGCCATGGCCGCGGAGGCGCTCAAGCTGCTCTGTGGGATCGGCGAGCCGCTGATCGGGCGGCTCGTCCGCTACGACGCGCTCTCGGCGCGGTGGGATGAATTGCGCTTCGACGCCGACCCGGACCGCCCGCCGGTGGTCGATCTGGAGGAGGTCGCGGTCGCGTGCCGGGCGCTGGCGCCGCGGGTCAGAGCCGACGGCATCTCCGCAGGTGAGGTCGCCGCACGGCTCGATCACGGGACTGCCGGTCTCGTGATCGTCGATGTGCGCACGGCGGCTGAACGCGAGACATCGGCGATCGTCGGATCCGTGCACGTGCCGCTCGCCCGCGTCCTCGACGAGGGATGGGAGGTGCTCGCCATGGCGCTGGGGGAGAGCGCCGTCGACGGTCGCGACATCGTCGTCACCTGTCAGGGCGGCATCCGCTCTGCGCGCGCGATCGACGCGCTCGCCGATTCCGCGCCGGCGGGAACCTCGCTGCGCAATCTCGACGGCGGGATGGACGCCTACCTGGCGCTGCCTCAGTAGCTGGCGCGGGCCGGATCGTCGGATGCCGGGACGAATCGCGCCGCGAGGGCCTCGGTCGCGCGAGCGAGAAGTGCGACATCCGCACCGACAGCGACGAAGTCCGCTCCTGCAGCGATGTACCCGTCGGCGGCGACCGGATCGAAGGCGTTCACACCGACCGGCTTGCCGGCGCCCTTCACCGCGCGGAACACGCTCTCGACCGCGGCGATGACTTCGGGATGGGTCTGCTGACCCAGCAGCCCCATGGATGCCGACAGATCGGACGGGCCGACGAAGACGGCGTCGACGCCGTCGACCCCGGCGATCTCGGCGGCCGCGTCCACACCGGCAGCGGTCTCGATCTGAACCGTGAGCGAGGTGTGCAGCGCCGACTCCTGCAGATAGCGGTCGACTCGGTTCCAGCGCGCGCTGCGGGCCAGGGCGCTGCCGACGCCGCGTACGCCCTCGGGCGGGTATCGCGTGGCGGCGACCGCTGCGCGCGCCTCGTCGGCGGACGACACCATGGGGACGATGATGTTCTGCGCGCCGATGTCGAGCACCTGCTTGATCGCGACCGCGTCGTTGAAGGGCACCCGCACGAGCGGCGCCACGGGATACGCGGCCGCCACCTGCAGCTGCAGCAGCGTGCTCTCCAGCGTGTTCGCCGAGTGCTCCATGTCGATGAGGAGCCAGTCCACACCGGATCCGGCGGCCACCTCGGTCACCAGCGGACTGCCGGAGCAGGCCCAGACGCCGATCAGCGCGCGGTCGGTTTCCGCGAGCTTCTCGCGGAAGGAGGGGTCTAGACGAAGCGGCATGCGATCGTTCCCATCGGTCCGTAGTCGCACAGCACCTCGTCGCCGCGCGACACCCACATCGGGCGTGTGAACGATCCTGCCAGGATGATCTCTCCGGCCTCGAGCCGCGCGCCGTGCTGATGGAACTTGTTGGCCAGCCAGGCGACCCCGGTCGCGGGGTGATTCAGGACTCCGGCGGCGACCCCGGTCTCTTCGATCTCGCCGTTCTTGAAGAGCAGACCGGGAACCCAGCGCAGGTCGATCTCGTCGGGACGCTTGTGCACTGAGCCCAGCACCATCGCGCCGTAGGCCGCGTTGTCGCTGATCGTGTCGACGATCGTCCTGCCCTCCAGCTCGATGTGCGAGTTCAGCACCTCGAGCGCGGGGACCGCGTAGTCGATCGCGGCGAGCGCGTCGTCGAGCGTGCAGTCGGGACCCTCGAGCGGATGCCCCAGCACGAATGCCAGTTCGACCTCGATGCGCACGTTCGAGAAGTGGTCGACCGGGATCTCGGCGCCAGACTCGTACACGGTGTCGTCGAACATCACGCCGTAGTCGGGCTCGGTGATGCCGGTGGCCTGCTGCATCGCCTTCGACGTCAGCCCGATCTTGCGGCCGACGAGCCGGCGACCCGCCGCGATCTGGGAATCGCGCCACACGCCCTGGATCGCGTACGAGTCCTCGACCGTCGCCGCAGGATATCGCGCGGTGATCCGCGGGATCACGCCGTGGGTGCGGTCGGCGTCTGCGAGCTCCGCCGCGATCGTCGCGATGTCCTCTGCTGACAGCATCCGTTCCTCCTTCATTTGCGTTTCGCCTCGCTTCGCTCGCTCAACGACCGGTGTCCGGTCGTGCGGGTTGTCGCTGCGTTTCGTCTCGCTCCGCTCGCTCAACGACCAGTGGTCCTACAGCTGGTTGCCGAGTTTTCCCTCGCGCTCGTCGGCGCGGGTGTAGCTGAACCCGTCGGCGCCGATCGTGACGGCCATCTCGGAGGAGTCGGTGCGTGCGACGACGGGCTGCGGGTTGCCGTCGAGGTCGAGAACGAGGCTCGCGTCGGTGTACCAGCTCGGGACGACCGGGTTTCCCCACCAGTCGCGGCGCTGGTTGTCGTGCACGTCCCAGGTGATGACGGGGTTGTCAGGGTCGCCGGTGTAGTAGTCCTGTGTGTAGACCTCGACGCGGTGCCCGTCGGGGTCGCGCAGATACAGGTAGAAGGCGTTGCTCACACCGTGGCGTCCTGGGCCGCGTTCGATCGCGTCGGAACGGCGGAGCGCCCCGAGCTTGTCGCAGATGGCGAGGATGTTGTGCTTCTCGTGCGTCGCGAAGCACACGTGGTGCATGCGGGGTCCGTCGCCGCCCGTCATCGCGGTGTCGTGCACGGTCGGCTTGCGGCGCATCCATGCGGCGTAGACGGTGCCCTCGTCGTCCTGGATGTCCTCCGTGACCCGGAAGCCGAGGTCCTGCATGAACTTCACGGCGCGGGGCACGTCAGGGGTGACCTGGTTGAAGTGGTCGAGGCGCACGAGCTCGCCGGGGATGTGCAGGTCGTAGCGCCACGACATCCGCTCGACGTGCTCGGTCTGGTGGAAGAACTCGTAGGGGAATCCGAGCGGGTCGACGACGCGCACCGAGTCGCCGATGCCCTTGACGAAGCCGTCGGCATTGCGGCGGACGTCGCAGCCGAGCTCGGTGTAGAACTCGACGGCGCGGTCGAGGTCTTCGGGCGTGCGCACGCGGTACGAGAACGCTGCGACGGCGGCGATCGGACCCTTGCGCAGCACGAGGTTGTGATGGATGAACTCCTCGGTGGACCGGAGGTAGATCGCCTCATCGTCCTCCTCGGTCACGTACAGTCCGAGCACATCGACGTAGAACTGACGCGAGGCGGCCAGGTCGGTGACCACGAGCTCCATGTACGCGCAGCGCAGCACGTCCGGCGGAGTGCTGGTCGGGGTCGGGGTCGGGTTGTCGGGGTGGATCGGCGCCTCCTGGCTCACATAGAAGCCCGAGGAGGTCAGAGTCATGTCTTTGCGGTTCGTCATGTCAGCGTCCTTGCTTGGATGTCGGATGCCGGTCGTTGAGCGAGGGAGCTTGCGACCGAGACGAAACGCAGTTTCCTGCAGGATCGACGCGTTTCGTCTCGCTTCGCTCGCTCAACGACCGGGGGAAGATGGATCAGTTCTTGCCGAACGTCGGGTTGTGGGCGCCGCCGAGCGTGATGTGCACGCTCTGCTGGTCGGTGTAGAAGTCGATCGAGCGGTAGCCGCCCTCGTGGCCGAGCCCGGACGCCTTGACGCCGCCGAACGGGGTTCGCAGGTCGCGCACGTTGTTCGAGTTCAGCCACACCATGCCGGCCTCGACCGACTGCGCGAAGTTGTGCGCACGGGTGAGATCGTTGGTCCAGATGTAGGCGGCGAGACCGTACTTCGTGTTGTTCGCCAGGGCGAGCGCCTCCTCGTCGGAGTCGAACGGAGTGATCGCGACGACCGGTCCGAAGATCTCCTCCTGGAAGATCCGGGCGTCGGGGGAGACATCGGCGAAGACCGTGGGGGCGACGAAGTTGCCCTCGTCGAAGCCCTCGGGGCGACCGCCGCCGGCGACGAGACGGCCCTCGCCCTTGCCGATCTCGACGTAGCTCATGACCTTGTCGTAGTGCTCGGGGTGCACGAGCGCGCCGACCTCGGTGGTGGGGTCGTGCGGGTAGCCGACCTTGACGCGCTTCGCCTGTGCCGCGTACCGCTCCACGAACTCGTCGTAGATCGAACGCTCGACGATGATGCGCGAACCCGCCGTGCAGCGCTCGCCGTTGAGCGAGAAGACGCCGAAGATCGTGGCGTCCACGGCGGCCTCGAGGTCGGCGTCGGCGAACACGACGGCGGGCGACTTGCCGCCGAGCTCCATCGAGAGGCCCTTGAGGAACGGAGCCGCGTTGCCGAAGATGATCTGCCCGGTGCGGCTCTCGCCGGTGAACGAGATCAGGGGGACGTCGGGGTGCTTCACGAGCGCGTCGCCGGCGTCCTCGCCGAGGCCGTTCACGAGGTTGAAGACGCCCGCAGGCAGCCCGGCCTCCTCGAAGATGCCGGCCCACAGGGATGCCGACAACGGGGTGAACTCGGCCGGCTTGAGCACGACCGTGTTGCCGGTCGCAAGCGCCGGGCCGAGCTTCCACGACTCGAGCATGAACGGCGTGTTCCACGGGGTGATGAGGCCGGCGACGCCGATCGGCTTGCGGTTGACGTAGTTCATCTGCTTGCCGGGCACCTTGAAGGCGTCATCGGCCTGCGCGACGATCAAGTCGGCGAAGAAGCGGAAGTTCTCGGCGGCGCGGCGGGCCTGGCCGAGCGCCTGGGTGATCGGAAGGCCGGAGTCGTAGGATTCGAGCTCGGCGAGGCGGGCGTCGCGCGACTCGACGATGTCGGCGATCCGGTGCAGCACCCGGCTGCGCTCGCGTGGCAGCATCCGCGGCCAGGGTCCCTCGTCGAACGCTCGCTTCGCCGCGGCGACGGCCGCGTCGATGTCGGCCTTCTTGCCTGCGGCCGCGGTCGTGTAGGTCTGGTTCGTCACGGGGTCGAGCACGTCGAAGGTGTCGCCGTCGATCGAGTCGACGAAGGCACCGTCGATGTAGTGCTGGATGTGGTCGGGCAGGTCTGCGGGGATGCGGGAATCGGTCATGAGCCTTCTCCAGGACTGTGGGCGGTGCGGGTGTGCAGAGCGTCGAGGAAAGCGTCCCTCGTGCGCCAGCGATGGTTGCGGGCGGCGAGCTCGATCTCGAGGGGGTCTGCGCCCTCGCGGATGAGCTCGAGGATGTGGGTGTGCTCGTCGACCGAGTGCCGGGCGCGCCCCGGCACATAGGCGAAGGTCGAGTCGCGGATGCCGGAGAGTCGCGCCCAGCCTCGATGGACGAGGTCGAGCAGATGCGGGTTCGGGCATGGCTCGAACAGCACGGAGTGGAATTGGCGGTTCAGCTCGGTGAAGGCGTGAGCGTCGAGATGATCGAGCATCCGCGTCATCCGTTCGTTCACCTCTGCCGCCTGCGCGAGTGCCGCCGCGTCGAGGAACGGAGCGGAGAGCGCGGTCGCGGCCCCTTCGACGAGCCCGAGCGTCTGCATGGTGTGCGCGTACTCGCTCTCGTCGACCAGGGTGACGCGTGCTCCGACGTTGCGTTCGAAGGTGACCAGGCCCTCGGCCTCGAGCCGCCGGATAGCCTCGCGGACGGGCACGACGCTCATGTCCAGCTCGTCGGCGATCGAGCCGAGGACGAGGCGGTAGCCGGGCCCGAAGGCGTGCGCCGAGATGCGTGAGCGGATCCAGGCGTAGGCCTGCTCCGACTTGCTGGCGTTCGCGACCGAGGTCACTTCTGGGTCCCTGAGATCTTCGAAGGGCCCGTCGCCGCGTCGTACTTCGCTCGCCACTCTGAGTTCATCGGGAACAGCCCGTCGACGGGATGGCCCGCGGCCACCTGCTCGGCGATCCAGGCATCCTCGATCTCCTGCGCGAGGGCGTCGTCGACCACTGCCTCGACGAGGGAGGGAGGGATGACGATCACGCCGTCGCCGTCGCCCACGATGATGTCACCGGGTTGCACGGTGGCGCCGCCGCACGAGATCGTGACGTCGACGTCCCATGGCACGTGCCTGCGTCCGAGCACTGAGGGGTGGGCGCCCTGCGAGAACACGGGCAGGCCGATCTCCGCGACGGCGTCGAAGTCGCGCACGCCGCCGTCGGTGACGACTCCGGCAGCGCCCCGGGCCTTGGCGCGTAGAGCGAGGATGTCGCCGAGGGTGCCGGTGGTGTCGTCGCCGCGGGCCTCGATCACGATGATCTCGCCCTCGTTCACCGCATCGAAGGCGCGCTTCTGCGCGTTGTAACCGCCGCCGTGGCTCGCGAACAGGTCTTCGCGGAAAGGCACGAAGCGCAGCGTCTTGGCCGTGCCGACGATCTTCGCGCCCGGGATGTTCGCCGAGACGCCGTCGATGAAGCACGAATGGTGACCGCGCTTGCGCAGCTGTGCGGAGAGCCCGGCGGTGGGCGCGTCGAGGAGCTTGGCGCGCAGCTCGGGGGAGAGCCCGCCTCCGGTCGTTGAGCGAGCGAAGCGAGACGAAACGTCGTCCGCGGCCTCACCGCGTTTCGTCTCGTCACTGCGCTCCTCGCTCAACGAGCGGGGAGATTCCGCCGGGAGCCCCGCGGCCTCGCGTGACCCCCACGCCTCGGTGCGCTGCACGTCGTCGACGGCGGGGAGCGAGCCGATCCGCTCGTCGAAGGGCACGTCGCCCTGCGTCACCGTCGTCACGAGCGCACCAGAGGAGGGTGCGCCCGGCGCAGTGGGAGCGTCCACCTCGATCTCGACCACATCGCCGGGCACGATCACCGATGAGCCGGCGGGTGTGCCGGAGAGGATCACGTCGCCGGGTTCGAGCGTGAAGTGCTGGGAGAGATCTGCGACGAGCTGTGCGAGCGGGAAGATGAGTCCGGCGGTCGTGTCGTCCTGGCGGAGCTCGCCGTTGACCCAGGCTCGCACCCGCAGAGCCGCCGGATCGACTGTGCTCGCATCGATGTACTCGGGGCCGAGCGGGGTGTAGCCGTCGCCGCCCTTGGAGCGGACGTTCGATCCCTTGTCGTTCGCGCGGAGGTCGTAGAGGCCGAGATCGTTCGATGCCGTGACCCAGCCCACGTGTGACCACGCGTCGTCCAGGGAGACGCGACGTGCAGTGCTGCCGATCACGAGGGCGATCTCTCCCTCGAAGGCCAGCAGCTCGGTGCCGGCGGGGCGCTCCACGACTCCGCCCGAGGTCCCGAGGGAGCTCGTCGGCTTGAAGAAGTAGGAGGGGAACTCGGGGCGTCGGCCGCGCTGGTCGGCGCGGGAGGCGTAGCTCAGATGGATCGCAATGATCTTGCCGGGGCGGGGGATGGATGCCGTCACGGATGCGCCTCCTCGCGCTCGTCGTCGATGCCTTGTGCGTCGTATTCGAAATCATATATCATCGGCTCATCCCTCGGCAAGCACCTCGTTTCCCTCTCGGATGTGCGCCGTGACAACGCAGTCACCAGCAAAGGAGACACCCATGACAGGGCAGTCACACGGCGGGTTCACCCCCACCGGTACCATCGCGACACCGGCTGATCGCCGCCGTGTCGTCTTCGCCACCGTCGTCGGCACCACGGTCGAGTGGTACGACTTCTTCATCTACGCCACGGCCGTCGGCCTGGTCTTCGGGCAGCTGTTCTTCGAACCGCTCGGCGCGAACAGCGGTCTGATCGCGTTCGCGACGGTCGGCGTCAGCTTCCTGTTCCGTCCGCTCGGCGCGTTCCTCGCCGGTCACTTCGGCGACAAGCTGGGACGCAAGACCGTGCTCATGTGGACGCTGATCCTGATGGGGGCGGCGACCGCGCTCATCGGCGTCCTTCCGACGTATCAGGCGATCGGCATCACGGCTCCCGTTCTGCTCGTGCTGCTGCGAATCCTGCAGGGCATCTCCGCGGGTGGAGAGTGGGGCGGAGCGGTGCTGATGGCCGTCGAGCACGCACCCAAGACCCGGCGAGGAGTGTTCGGCGCCTCCCCTCAGATCGGCGTTCCGCTCGGTCTGCTGCTGGCGTCGGGCGTGATGGCGCTGATGACGATCATCGCCCCGGGCGATCAGTTCATGGCCTGGGGCTGGCGCGTGCCGTTCCTTCTCAGCGTCGTGCTGATCCTGGTCGGCTACTACGTCCGCCGCAAGGTCGAGGAGAGCCCGGTGTTCCAGGAGCTGGCGGAGCGCAAGGAGAAGGCGAGGATGCCGATCGTGCAGCTCTTCGCCAAGCACGCGCTGCTCGTGATCATCGCCGCTCTCGTGTTCGCCGGCAACAACGCCGTGGGCTACATGACCACCGGCGGCTACATCCAGGGGTATGCGACGAACCCGGAGGGCCCGATCGGCCTCCAGCGGGGGCCCGTGCTGTGGGCCGTCGCCGGATCGGCCGTGACCTGGTTGATCTCGACCCTCTTCGCGGGGTGGATCTCCGATCGGATCGGACGCCGCACGACGTACATCATCGGCTGGATCCTTCAGTTGATCGGCGTGTTCGCGCTCTTCCCGCTCGTGAACACCGGCCAGATCGGTGCGCTGTTCGCGGGACTCGCCATCCTGACGATCGGCCTCGGATTCACGTACGGCCCGCAGGCGGCGCTGTACTCGGAGCTGTTCCCGGCGAGCATCCGCTTCTCGGGCGTCTCGATCTCGTACGCGATCGGCGCGATCGCCGGTGGCGCGTTCGCTCCGACGATCGCCACCGCGATCGTGCAGGCGACCGGCTCGACGCAGGCGGTCACGTGGTACCTGGCCGGCATGACCCTGATCGGACTCGTGGCGACGCTGCTCCTGCGCGATCGCTCGGGTATTCCGCTGGGGCCCGACCACGAGGCCGAGCAGTCGGTGAGCCCGATCTACGGGGTCGCGAAGGCCTGAGTCGATCCGCGGCCGTTGAGCGAGGCAGCGCAGCGACGGATACGAAACGCTCGTGTCCGTCGTCGAGTTCGGCTCGAGTCGTTTCGTCTCGCTTCGCTCGCTCAACGACCAAGGAACCGGTCGTTGAGCGAGGGAGCGCAGCGACCGAGACGAAACGCGTGTCTGCCGCGTCGAGTTCGGCTCGAGACGTTTCGTCTCGCTTCGCTCGCTCAACGACCGGCGGGGTGGAGTCAGCCGTCCAGCGCCTCGCGGATCGTCGTCGCCGAGCGCTTCAGGCGCGCGGCGATCTCGGCGTCGTCGATCGCCGTCGCGACGTGCACGACGGCGATCGCGGCCGGCCGCTGGCCGCGAAGGGCGAGCGGCACGGCGACCGACTGCACGGTCGGGATGACCTCGTCGTGGCTCGTGGCGTAGCCCCTGGCCTGCGCGGCGTCGACCTCGGTGCGCAGGCCGGGAGCGGCATCCGACGGCCATTCTGCGGTCCGCAACTGCATGAGGATCGCCTTCCCCGGGGCGCCCACGGTGATCGGATGACGGGCCCCGGGGCGCTGTGCGACGCTTGCGATGCCGTGGCGCGGCTCGATGCTCGCGAGGGTGATGCAGTCGTCGCCGTCGAGCACCGCGAGGAAGCAGGTCATCCCGAGTTCGTTCGCGATGGCCGTGAGTTCGGGGAGTGCCTCCGCCTGAAGATCGTGCGCGACGCCCGCGGCGAGAGCGGCCATGCGCGCGCCGAGTACGACGGCGCCGGAGGTGTCGCGGCTGACGAGCCGATGATCCTCCAGGGTGCGCAGCAGCCGGTACGCGATCGAACGGTGCACGCCCAGGCGGCCCGCGATCTCGTCGATCGTGAGCGGGTTGCGCGCATCCGCGAGCTCTTCGAGGATGCGGATGCCGCGACTGAGCGTCTGAGAGGCGGGGTTCTTGGCTTCGGGCATGCGTGTATTCCTTGCGCTCGACGGCGACGCTCTCTAAGCTGTGTTCAATAGTAGAACGGCATGTTCGAATATAGAACAAAGCCTTCGGCAGTGCAAGACCTCGACAGTGACGTCCGGAAGGAATCGACGACGATGCAGTTCCACCACCACGGTTATGTCTCGGGTGATCCCCATGTGCTTCCCGCCGGCGTCTCCGATCGTCCCGCCGACCTCCCCGACGAGGTCGACGTTCTCATCGTCGGCTCCGGGCCCGCGGGCATGCTGCTGGCGGCCCAGATGTCGCAGTACCCCGACGTGACCACCCGCATCATCGAGAAGCGCGAAGGCCGCCTCGTGCTGGGTCAGGCCGACGGCATCCAGCCGCGCAGCGTCGAGACCTTCCAGGCCTTCGGCTTCGCGGAACGGATCATGGCCGAGGCCTACAACATCGGCTGGATGAACTTCTGGGGCCCGAACCCCGAGAGGCCCGACGAGATCATCCGCACCGCGCGCACCGCGGACTACGCGTACGACATCTGCGAGTTCCCGCACCTCATCGTGAACCAGGCCCGTGTGCTCGACTACTTCGCCGAGGCCGCCGCCGACGGCCCGGGGCGCATCGTGCCCGACTACGGCGTGGAGTTACTGGGTCTCACGGTGCACGAAGACGGGGAGTACCCGGTCGAGGTGACCGTTCGCCAGGCCGGGGCTGATCGCGTCGTGCACGCCAGGTACGTCGTCGGATGCGACGGCGCGCGCAGCGGCGTGCGTCAGGCCATCGGCCGCACCCACGTCGGCGGCAGCGCCGCGCACGCGTGGGGCGTCATGGATGTGCTCGTGAACACCGACTTCCCCGATTGGCGCACGAAATGCGCGATCAACTCGGAAGCGGGCAACATCCTGCACATCCCGCGCGAGGGCGGATACCTCAGCCGCATGTACATCGACCTCGGCGAGGTCGCGCAGGACGACGATCACCGGGTCAGGCAGACTCCGGTCGAAGAGATCATCCGCAAGGCGAATGCGATCCTGCATCCGTATTCCCTCGACGTCAGACAGGTCGCCTGGCACAGCGTGTACGAGGTGGGGCATCGGGTCACCGACGGCTTCGACGACGCCACCGGCACCGATCGGAACCCGCGCGTGTTCCTCACCGGCGACGCCTGCCACACGCACAGCGCCAAGGCGGGGCAGGGGATGAACGTCTCGATGCAGGACGGCTTCAACCTCGGCTGGAAGCTCGGCTCGGTGCTGATGGGCCGCGCCCCCGAGTCGCTGTTGGCGACGTACGGCGCCGAGCGTCGGCCCGTCGCGCAGCAGCTCATCGACTTCGACCGGGAGTGGTCGAGCCTCATGGCGCGCAAGCCCGAGGAGATCTCGGACCCGAACGAGCTGGCCACCTTCTATCTGGGGACCGCCGAGTTCCCGTCCGGCTTCATGACGCAGTACACCTCGTCCATGATCACGGGGACGGATGCGCACCAGGCGCTCGCCGCCGGATTCCCGCTGGGCAAGCGGTTCAAGTCGGCCGAGGTCGTACGGGTCGGCGACGGCAACGCGATCCACCTCGGGCACCATGCCAGGGCGGACGGCCGCTGGCGCGTGTACGCCTTCGGCGACCGAGACGGGTCGGCGCTGGGGACGTGGGCGGATGCCGCGGCCACCGTGTTCGGCCGGTTCACGCCGGCCGATGGCGACGTCGACGCGGTGTTCGACGTCAAAGCCGTGTACCAGCAGCCGTTCGAGGAGATCGAGGTCACGTCGGCCGCTGCGCTGTTCCAGCCGAAGACGGGACCGCTGGGCCTCACCGACTGGGAGAAGGTGTACGCGGCCGGCCCGTCGAAGTGGACTGCCACAGACATCTTCGAGGCTCGAGAGCTGTCTCGCGACGGTGTGGTCGTCGTGGTGCGGCCCGACCAATACGTCGCCGCGATCCTGCCGCTGGATGACGTCGACGGGCTGGCGGAGTTCCTGGAAGGGGCGTTCCTGCCGGTGGCCTGACGGAGCCCGCTCGACGTCGTGCACATGACAGTTGTCATGGCGAAGACGTGACAGCATCCCGAGGCGGCCCGAACTCCGCCTCGGGATGCTGGAACCATGAACACCACAGGCACAGCATCCGCTGTCATCGAACTCACCGACGTGCGACGTCATTTCGGCTCCGGGGACCGGCGGGTCCAGGCGGTCGACGGAGTCACGCTCCGCGTCGAGCGTGGCGAGGTCGTCGCACTCCTCGGACCGAACGGCGCCGGCAAGACGACGACGCTCGACATGCTGCTCGGCCTCACGCCGCCGAGCTCCGGCTCGGTCGCCGTGCTCGGCGGCGACCCCGAGGCGGCGGCGAACTCGGGAGCGATCGCGGCGGTGCTGCAGACGGGTGGCCTGCTGGGCGATCTCACCGTGCTCGAAACCGTCGAGCTCATCGCGTCGCTGTACGGACGCCCCGCACTCAGCAGGGTCCCCGAGGTGATGGCGGGGGCCGACCTCGAGCACCTCGCCAAGCGCAGGGTGTCGAAGTGCTCCGGTGGGGAGCAGCAGCGGGTCAAGTTCGCGCTCGCGATGGTGCCCGACCCCGACATCCTCGTCCTCGACGAGCCCACCGCCGGCATGGACGTCACGGCTCGGCGGCATTTCTGGGACGTGATGCGCGCAGACGCGGATGCCGGTCGCACGATCGTCTTCGCGACGCACTATCTCGAAGAGGCCGAGCAGTTCGCGCGGCGCACCGTGGTGATGCACCGCGGCACGATCGTCGCCGATGCGCCGACCGCCAGTCTGCGCGCGAGCCTCGGCGAGCGCACGGTCGCGGCGACGCTGCCCACCGCGGATCGTGATTCGATCGTGGCCCGCGTGGCCGCGATCACAGGGGTGATCGGCATCCGCCTCGACGCAGACCGGCTCAGCCTGCGGGCCGCCGATTCCGACGCGGCCGCACGCGCCCTGCTCGAGGTCGGCGCTCGCGATCTCGAGATCGCCGCCCCCACGCTCGAAACCGCCTTCACCGCTCTCACGGAGGACTGACCCATGATCTTCGCACCCACCATGCTGCGCATCGAGGCGGTCCGCCAGCTGCGCAATCCCTACACGCTGGCCTTCACGATCGCGATGCCGATCGCGATGTACCTGCTGTTCGGGGCGAGCATGAGCTACGGACGCCTCTCCGCCGGCCACGGCAACGTGTCCTTCTACGTGATGACCTCGATGGCCGCCTACGGCACCGCGGTCGCGATGAGCTCGCTGACCTCGCTCGCCGCGACCGAGGCGAAGCAGGGGTGGGGTCGCCAGCTCGCGATGTCGCCGCTCACCACCGGCGGGTACGCCCTCACGAAACTCCTCACCGCCGTCGCCTATGCGGCGCTGTCCGTGCTCGGCGTGTTCATCGCCGGGATGCTGACCGGTGCCGAAGCGGATGAAGCCTGGCGGTGGGGCGCAACAGGGGGGATCATCCTCGGCATCGGCCTGATCTACGGACTGTGGGGGCTCGGGGTCGGGCTCTTCTTCGGGGGCGACTCGGGCACCGCACTCGCTTCGATCTCGATGACGTTCTTCGCATTCTTCGGCAACGTGTTCATGCCTCTCGACGGCGTCATGCTCGACATCGCCCGCTTCACGCCGCTGTACGGCTTCGTGGCGCTGAGCAGGTGGCCGCTCACCGAAGGTCAGCTCACCACGGGGCAGGTGGACGATCTGGGGATGCTGCTGCTCAACGTCGCCGTCTGGGTCGTGCTGTTCTCTGCTCTTGTCGTCGCGGGCGTCCGGCGCTCGCGCGCACGTCAGTAGGTTGGACGCATGACCGATCATCGCAGCGACGCAGCCGCCTTCGCGGCGGCCGGAGCGCCTCCGGCCGCCTGGTCGGCGCCCGGCACGCGTTCGGATCGCCCCAAGGACCCGTGGTCGCGGTTCGGGTGGCTGATGGCCGTGATCTGGCTGGTGTTCCTGATCTATCCCGTACTCACTCTGATCGGCTCCGAGGCGGCCCTGCCGTGGGTGGTCGTCGGCTGGGTCGTCCTCGTGGCGTTCATCGTGCTGTACGTGGTGGGCTTCATGTACGGAATGCGCAACGGCGCATTCGGCGGCCCGGTGCCGCGACGGCAGTGGATCACCTTCGCTCTGCTGATCGTGTGCGCACTGCTCTCGATCCCGGCCGAGGGCGGATCGGCGCTGAGCTTCCTGCCGTTCATCATGTCGTTCGCCTCGTACGGGCTCGCACGGCTCTGGCACTGGCTCACCTTCGTCGCCTCTGCGGCCGTCACCGCTCTGTGCGTGTTCCTCCTCCCCGGCGGCCTCGACTACCTGTCGGTGCTGTCCATCGTGGTGCTGCTCGGCGTTGTGAACACCGTGTCGACCTGGCTGATCCTGCGATCGTCCGAGGCCGACCGGCTCGGCCTCGAACTGGCCACGAGCGAGGGGAGAGAGGCCGTCGCCCGCGACGTGCACGATCTGATCGGCCACTCGCTCACGGTCGTCGGACTGAAGGCGCAGCTCGCACGGCGGCTGATGGACACCGACCCCGAGCGTGCGAAGTCCGAGCTCGCCGACATCGAGGCGCTCACCGCCGAAGCCATCGCCGGTGTGCGATCGACGGTCGCCGGCGCGCGAGCCACGACGCTGGTCGAGCAGCTCGCATCGAGCCGCGACGCCCTGCAGGCGGGCGACGTCGCTCTCACGGTCTCGGGGACGCCCGGTGCCCTGTCCGCCGCGCAGGCTCTCACCGCCGCGTGGATCCTCCGCGAAGCCACCACGAACACGCTGCGGCACGCCCGCGCGAGTCATGTCGAGGTCGAGATCGCGCCGGGACGGTTCACGATGATCGATGACGGCCCCGGGCCCGGGCCCGGGACGCGGGAGGGCAACGGCATCCGCGGCATGCGGGAACGCGCGGCGGCCTCCGGCGCCACCTTCCTCGTCGGCCCGGGCGAGTCCGGCGGCACGCGGGTGGAGGTGACCTGGTGAGCGACAGCATCCGCCTCGTCATCGCCGATGATCAGGCACTCGTGCGCGGCGCGCTCGGCGCGCTGCTCGACCTGGAGATCGACCTCGAGGTGGTCGGGCTCGCCGCCGACGGCGCGCAGGCGCTGCGCCTGGTGGACGAGCTCGCCCCCGACGTCTGCCTGATGGACATCCAGATGCCGGGCCTCGACGGCGTGGAGGCCACGCGAGCCCTTCGTGCGGCGAATCCCGGCACCCGCGTGCTCATCGTCACGACGTTCGCGCGACCTGGCTACCTGCGGTCGGCGCTCGACGCGGGCGCCAGCGGGTTCATCGTCAAGGACAGCCCGGCTGAGAAGCTGGCGGATGCCGTACGCCGCGTGCACCTGGGGATGCGCGTTCTCGACCCTGCGCTCGCCGAGGAGAGCCTGTTCGAGGGGGCGAATCCGCTCAGCGAACGGGAACGGCAGGTGCTGCGGCTCGCGGCGGACGGCCGCTCGGCGGCGGCGATCGCAGCCGACGTGTTCCTCTCCGCGGGAACCGTGCGCAACCATCTGTCCGCCGCGATCGGCAAGACCGGCGCCGGCAACAGAGCGCAAGCGGTGCGGATCGCCCTCGACAAGGGGTGGATCTGAGGTTCGCGGGCGCGATGCGAGGGCTGCGGGTCCGATAGCGGATGCTGGCTGACACGATGTCGGTGGTGCGGCGTAGCGTGACACCCAGGCGGGAGGCTCCCGCGATGGAGGTGTGCGAGACATGACGTGGAAGATCGAACTCATCTTCGTCCCGGTGACCGATGTCGACCGGGCGAAGGATTTCTACACGAAGATCGGGTTCAATCCCGATCACGATCAGACGCCTTACGAGGGTCTGCGGTTCGTGCAGATGACCCCTCCCGGCTCGGCGTGCTCGATCGCGTTCGGAACGGGGCTCGACATCCCGCTCGAGCCGGGGCAGCAGAAGACTATCCAGGTGGTGGTGCCGAACGCCGATGAGGCGAAGGCGCAGCTCGAGGCGCTCGGCGTGGCGACGAAGGGCGTCGAAGATCTCGGCTGGGGCCGGTTCGTGTGGTTCGACGACCCCGACGGCAACACGTGGACCTTGCAGGAGCTGCCCGACTACGCGGCCGCGAATCAGCAGTCCTGAAGCGGTCAGGCGGGTGGTGCACTCCTTCGTCCACGCGGGCGGGTGCACCACCTCTCCTTTCCGGCGGCGTCAGGAGTTCACGCGGATGATCTCCTGCTGGTAGGGCGCGATGACATCTCCCGAGATGCGCAGGTCGAGCAGCAGGAACCGCCGTGACGCCACATCCTCCTGCGCCCACTCGCCTAGCCTGTCGAGATCGGCCAGGGTGCGCACGACGATGCCTTCGGCGCCCACGGCCGCTCCGAACGCGGCGAAGTCGACCTCGGGGATGCGCATCGGGCCCTCGGCGAGGCCCTTCAGGCCGTACAGGTTGACCTCGGCGCCGTAGGCCGCATCGTTCCAGATCACCGCGATGCCGCGGCCTCCGGCCGCACGCACCGCTGACTCGAGGTCGGCGATCGCCATGAGGCCGCCGCCGTCGCCGCTGGTGAGGACGATGGTCGAGTCGCGTCGCGCCAGAGCGGCGCCGACGACGCTCGGCCAGCCCTGACCGATCGACTGGAATGCGGTGCCGACCATCATCATGCGGTCGGGTGCCGTGACCGGCCAGTACATGTTCGCCCACCCGATGAAGTGCCCGCCGTCCGAGACGACGACCCGATCCTCCGGCAGGAGCTCGGCGATGCGCCGCGCGGCGGAGCGCGGGTCGAGTCGCCCGTCGGCGGCGAGGTCGTCACCGGCGGCGTAGGCGCGCGAGCCGGCGACATCGACCGTCTCCCGCCACGGAGACGGATGGGGGTATCGGGCGTCGGAGGTCCGGGATTCTGAGCCCGTCGACAGGCGGCCGATCCGCTCGACGAGCGCTTCTGCGGCGACCCGCGCATCGGCCCGCACGAATCCGCCCACGTGCGGGTGCGTGGCCGTCGTCGCGGTGTCGATTTGGAACACGCGCGTGCCGGGCGCGAACAGCTCGCCGAAGCGCATCGTGAACTGATTGAGCGAGGCGCCGAAGACGACGGCGACGTCGGCCGTGCGGACCAGCTCCATCGCGCCGTCGGCGCCGAAGCCTCCGGTCACGCCGAGGTCGTACCGGCTGTCGGGGAAGATCCCGCGGCCGAGCGCCGAGGAGGCGGTCAATGCGCCGGTGAGGGCCGCCAGTTCGCCGAGCGCCGAGCCTGCACCTGCGAGCCAGGCTCCGCGGCCGGCCAGGAGGAACGGGCGCGAGGCCCCGCGCAGCGCGGCGGCGATCTCGTCGAGCATGCCCTCCGCGTACTCGCCCCGGGGCGCGAGCGGCGCCGGAATTCGCGGCGAAGGAGCCGGGGGAACCTCGCCGGCTTCGAGAGCCGCGACGTCGTAGGGGATCGCCAGGACGACGGGAACCCGATAGGTGAGAGCGTGCTCGATCGCGATGACGGTCGTGGCAGCGGCATCCGCTCGTCCGACCGTGTACGTGCGGGCGCCGACGGCCGACGCCAGCGCGATCTGGTCGACGTCCCACGGGCGGGGGCCGGATGTCGGCTCGTCGCCGACCACGAGCACGAGCGGCACGTGCGCCTGCACGGCCTCCGCGAGAGCGGTGATGGTGTTCGTGAAGCCGGCGCCATAGGTCGAGGTGCCCGCGGCGATGCGCCCCGAGGCGCGGAAGTGCGCGTCGGCGGCGACCACGGCGCCCTGCTCGTGACGGACGGCGGTGAAGACGGCATCCGTCTGCTTCTCGATCGCGTCGAGGAAGTACGCGTTCCCGTTGCCCATCACGCCGAAGACGGCGTCGATGTGCTGGGCGAGGGTGAGGGCGACGTGGGCGGAGACGGTGGGCATGCAGAAGCCTTTCGAGACAGGGACGGAGAGGATGCGGATTCCGTATGTGTCTCGCCCGCGCGACCGTGCGAGGGGCTTCGTGCCTCTTTTTCAGGCACCGGCATGTGTGAAGACCGGACGCCAGCATCCTACCGCGGCGGGTCCTGTCGCGGGGCCGTCGCGGGGCCGTAACACCCGCGAAACCACGACAGGGAAGCATGCGGACATGGAGCCGCTGTTCAACGGATACACCTCACGTCGAGTCACGGGGCGATCCGGGGCGCGGCCCTGGGACGAGATGTTCCGCACGCCCACGCCGGACGCGGCGGACGTGCGCACCCCCTACCGCGACCTGTTTCCGGCGCTCGCCGGAATGGACGGCGCCGAGCTCCGGGCCCGGACCGACGCCCTGGCGAGTTCGTACCTCGCCCAGGGCGTCACGTTCGATTTCGCCGGCGAGGAACGGCCCTTCCCGCTCGACGTCGTGCCCCGGGTCATCGCCGCGGACGACTGGCTCTACGTCGAATCCGGGGTGAAGCAGCGGGTCAGGGCGCTCGAGGCGTTCCTCGCCGATGTCTACGGCCCGCAGCTCGCGGTTCTCGACGGGATCATCCCGGCGTCCCTGATCAGCTCGTCCTCGCATTTCCACCGGCAGGCGGCCGGAATCGTGGGAGCGAACGGAGTGCGGATCCACGTCGCCGGGATCGACGTCATCCGCGACGAGCGCGGCGACTGGCGCGTGCTCGAGGACAACGTGCGCGTTCCCAGCGGCGTGAGCTACGTGCTCGCGAACCGCCGGGTCATGGCGCAGACGCTGCCCGAGCTGTTCACGAGCCTGCGCGTCCGGCCCGTGGTCGACTATCCGGGCCGCCTGCTGCAGGCGCTGCGCGCCGCAGCCCCCGACGGCGTCGGCGACCCCAACGTCGTCGTGCTCACCCCGGGCGTGCACAACTCGGCGTACTACGAGCACACCCTGCTCGCCCGCATGATGGGTGTCGAACTGGTCGAGGGGCGCGACCTGTTCTGCTCGGGAGGGCGGGTCTGGATGCACACGACGGCCGGACCCACCAGGGTCGACGTGATCTACCGCCGAGTGGACGACGAGTTCCTCGATCCGCAGCACTTCCGCCCCGATTCCGTCCTCGGCGCCCCCGGTCTCATGCTCGCGGCGCGTCTGGGGAACGTGACGATCGCGAACGCCGTGGGCAACGGCGTCGCCGACGACAAGCTCGTCTACACCTACGTGCCCGACCTCATCCGCTACTACCTGGGCGAGGAGCCGATCCTCCCGAACGTCGACACCTGGCGGCTGGAGGAGCCTGCGGCGCTCGAGGAGGTGCTCGACCGGCTCGACGAGCTGGTGATCAAGCCGGTGGACGGCTCCGGTGGCAAGGGGCTCGTCGTCGGACCCGACGCCTCCCGCGAGACTCTCGAGTCGCTGCGCCGCACCCTGCTGGCCGACCCCCGCGGCTGGATCGCGCAGCCGGTCGTGCAGCTGTCGACCATCCCGACACTCGTCGAAGACGGATTCCGGCCACGGCACGTCGACCTCCGCCCGTTCGCGGTCAACGACGGGCAGGACATCTGGGTGCTCCCGGGCGGTCTGACCCGGGTCGCGCTGCCGGAGGGGCAGCTCGTGGTGAACTCCAGTCAGGGCGGCGGCTCCAAGGACACCTGGGTGCTCGACCCGTCGCTGTTCACGGGGCCGTCGAGCACGATCGCGGCGGAGAAGGCGGCCGCCGACGAGGTGTCGCTCGCCACCGGGGCGATCGGGGTCGTCGCCCCGCCTCGGGAGGACCCGCATCCGCCGTTCCTCTCCTCACCGCAGGACGAGGATCTCGAGGCGCGTCACCACCAGCAACAGCAGCAGCAGCAGCAACAGGGCGGTGCATCATGCTGAGCCGCATCGCCGAGGCGCTGTTCTGGATCGGCCGCTACGTCGAGAGGGCAGACGGCACGGCGCGCATCCTCGATGTGCACCTGCAGCTCCTGCTCGAGGATCCCTGGGTCGATGAGGACACCGCCTGCCGGGCGCTGCTGTCGGTCATGGGGACCACTGCCGAGTCGGACACCGCACTCGGCCGCGACGACGTGGTGCGGCTGCTCGCCCTCGACCGCGAGAACTCCGCATCGATCGCGCACTCGATCGCCGCAGCGCGCGAGAACGCCCGGCGGGCCAGGGAGATCATCTCGACAGATCTGTGGGAGACGCTCAACGAGTCGAACGCGCGGATGCCGCGACGCATCCCCTCCGACAAGACCCACCCGTTCTTCCGGTGGGTGCGCGACCGCTCGGCGCTCGCCTTCGGCGTCGTGGACTCCTCGATGAGCCGCGACGAGGCGTGGCAGTTCTTCGTGCTCGGGCGCTCGATCGAGCGCGTGGACATGACGGCGCGGCTGCTCGCGACGCGCTCGCTGACCGACGCGGCAGGCCCGAGCTGGACGACCCTGCTGCGCAGCTGCGGCGCCTACGAGGCGCATCTGCGCAGCCACCGCGCGATGCCGTCCGCGGCATCCGCCGTCGAGTTCCTGCTCGTCGACCGGCTGTTCCCGCGGTCCGTGCTCTCCAGCATCCTCCAGGCCGAGGAATGCCTCCGCGGGATCGATCCCGCGAGCGCCTTCGGAGCGCCGGACCGCGCGCACCGGGTGCTCGGACGGATGCGCTCGGAGTTGGAGTACCGTCCGATCGGCGACATCGTGCGAGGCCTGTCGGAGAGCATGGAAGAGGTGCAGGTGGGCATGTCGATGGCGAGTGATGCGATCAGAGAGCGATACTTCCCGTCCATCGCGATGCCGGTGTGGATCGGAGAGGCGCTGTGAGCCGTCTGCGGGTCGTGCACCGTACGGGCTTCCGGTACGAGCGGCCGGCGACGGCCTCGTACAACGAGGCGCGGATGCTGCCGCACTCCCGGGAGGGACAGTTCGTGCTGCAGGCGGCCCTGGAGATCTCGCCGCCCGCGACCCAGCACTCCTACGCCGACTTCTGGGACACCAGGGTGTCGACGTTCGAGGTGCTGACTCCCCACGAGCTGCTCTCGGTCACGGCGACCAGCGTCGTGGACGTGCGCCCGGTGCCGCAGAACGCGACCGCGATCGACTGGGACGAGCTCGCCGCCCGGATCCCGCTGTCGCTGTCGCTCGCCGAGTGCGTCACGCAGACGCCCGCGACAGCCCCGGACGACGAGATGCTCGAGCTCGCGCTGCGCATCGAGGCGGAGGGCGGCGACGTCGACGACACGGCGTTCGAGATCTGCCGCGTGGTCGGAGAGGCCATGGAGTATCGGCGCGGAGTGACGGGAGTCAACTCCACGGCGCGGGACGCCTGGCCCGCGCGGTCCGGTGTCTGCCAGGACATCGCGCATGTCGCTCTCGGCGTGCTCCGTGCCGCAGGCATCCCGGCCCGCTACGTCTCGGGATACCTGCATCCCGACCCGACGGCGCCCATCGGGCAGCCGGTCATCGGCGAATCGCACGCGTGGGTCGAGTGGTACTCGGGGGAGTGGCGCGGGTACGATCCGACGAACCTCGTCGAGATCGGCGAATCGCACGTGTACGTCGGCCACGGGCGCGACTACGGAGACGTCGCGCCGCTGCGTGGCGTGTACGCCGGTCCCAGCGCGTCGGAGCTGTTCGTCGAGGTCGAGGTCACCCGCCTGGACTGATCGGTCGGCCCCGGCGTCTCCGCACCCCTCGATGCAGGAGAATGGGACGATGACGGATGCATCGAACGAGCGCGAGACGCTCACCTGGGACGGCTTCGGAACGGCGACGAGAGATCTCGCGCGCAGCATTCTGAACAGCGGCTTCGAGCCGGAGGTCGTCGTGGCGATCGCCCGCGGCGGTCTGCTGCCGGCCGGTGCGATCGCGTACGGTCTCGGCGCCAAGAACTGCGGCGCGATCAACGTCGAGTTCTACACGGGCATCGGCACCGTGCTCGATGCGCCTGAGGTGCTGCCTCCGGAGCTCGACATGGCGTATCTCGACGGCCGCCGGGTGCTGCTCGTCGACGACGTCGCCGACTCGGGCAAAACGCTCGCGCTGGCCGTCCAGCTGCTCAAGGACAAGGGCGCCGACGTGCGCTCGGTCACGATCTACACGAAGCCCACGACGATCATCCAGCCCGACTTCGCCTGGAAGGACACGGATCTCTGGATCAACTTCCCGTGGTCGTTCCAGGGCACCGTGCGCGAAGAGGACCTGGGGCTGCCGCCGACCGCGTGACGCTCAGCCGCGCAGCAGGGCGCGCAGCGACTGGATCGTGTCGGCATCCGCAGGCGTCTTGTCGGGGCGATAGCCCTTGACACGAGCGAAGCGCAGGGCGATGCCGCCCGGATAGCGAGGAGACCGCTGCACTCCGTCTATCGCGATCTCGACGACAAGCTCGGGACGCAGGAAGACCGCGGATGCCGTGCGCCTCTCCTCGTGCTCGGGGAAGGTCTCGGTCTGCCAGCGCAGCAGCTCGTCGGTCAGGCCCTTGAACGTCTTGCCGACCATCACGAATCCCCCCGGCTCGACGAACTCTCCGTCGGGATCGCGCGCGCCGAGATGGAGATTCGAGAGCCAGCCTCGGCGTCGGCCCGATCCCCACTCGGCGCCGAGCACGACCAGGTCGAAGGTCAGGACGGGCTTGACCTTGACCCAGGACTTGCCCCGGCGGCCCGCAGCGTACGGCGCGTCGACGCCCTTCACCACGACACCCTCGTGTCCTGCGGCCAGGGCGTCGCGAGAGAGCTGCTCGGCGGCCGCCGCGTCGTCCGTCACGATGCCGGGCATGCGCCATTCCGAGGCGAATCGCTCGAGTTCGGCGAGGCGCGTGGACAGCGGTTCGTCGAGGAGGTCGCGGCCGTCGACGTGCAGCACGTCGAAGAACCAGGGGCGAAGGACGAGCTCGCGCGAGACGTCGGCGCCGAACCGCGACATAGTCTCCTGGAACGGCCGCGGACCACCGTCCTCGTCGAGCGACAGCGTCTCGCCGTCGAGGATCACGTCGTCCACCGGCAACCCGCGCACGATGTCGACGATCTCGGGCACGCGATGGGTGATGTCGGCGAGGCTGCGTGTGAAGACGTGCACGTCGTCGCCGTGGCGATGCACCTGGATGCGGGCGCCGTCGAGCTTGTACTCCACGGATGCCCGCCCGGTGATCTCGAGCGCGGCGGTCGCCGTGGCAGCGGTCGACGCCAGCATCGGCAGCACCGGACGGCCGACCACCAGGCCCACGGCCTCGAGCTCCTCCGCGCTTCCTGTGAGGGCGATCGCAGCAGTGACCCCGAGATCGCCGGACAGCATGGCGGCACGGCGCACCGAGGCGATCGGGTGGTCGGATGCGCGCGCGATCGCGTCGAGCAGCACCCCTGCGAGAGCGCCGGTGCGCAGCTCTCCGAGCATCGCCCGCATCACGAAGTCCCACTCGGCGGCGGTCGCTCTCGCGGCGAAGCCGGTGAGGATGCCTGTGCGTACTGCCGCCGAGCCGGATCCGGATGCCGCGGCCAGCGCCTCGAAGAAGCCGTCGACGTCGGCGACCGTGAGCGTGCCGTCGTCTGCCGGTGCGACCTCGAGAGCGGTGAGTCCCCGCCAGCCCACACCAAGACGGCCCTGACGCGGAGCCGCGAGCAGGATTCCGACGAGAGGCAGGATCTCGTCGGCATCCGCTTTTCTCAGCAGCTGCGCGAGAGCATCGATCTTCGCGAGTCGTGACGGTGTGGCCGCGACCTCATCGGCCGTGGCGACCACCTCGGAGAGCCTCATGCACGCATTGTCCCACCCGCATCCGACATCGTGCGCGTGTCTCTGCGCGCGTTCGTGCGCTCGATGTCGCGGGGCCGTTCCGCTTCGGTGGGTGGTCAGAATCGCTTCGGAGACGGGCCGCTTCGATGCGTTTTCGACCACCCACCGAACGGAGGATGCGTTTCGGCCGCCAACGGGCAGCCGGGCTGTCAGCGCCCGCGGAACTCGGGCCGTCGCTTCTCCTGGAACGCGGCGAAGCCCTCGCGGTAGTCGGAGGTGTCGCGCAGAGCGGCCTGTGCGGCGTTCTCGATCGCGACCGAGTCCCAGAGGGAGAGCCGCTCGTCGCGGATGCGTGAGATCAGCCGCTTGCTCGCCAGGAAGGCGGCGGTGGCCCCGCGAGCCGCCGCGGAGGCCGCCTCCGTCGTCGCCTGCTCGACCTCGTCGTCGGGAAGCGCCCGCGCGAACAGTCCCGACTGCACCGCCTCGGCGCCGCTCATCAGGCGCCCCGTGTAGATGAGGTCGAGGGTCTTGTGCGCGCCGAGCCGATCGAGGAAGAACGCATGACCACCCGAATCGAGTGTCGCGCCGAGTGCCGCGAAGGGCGATCCGATCTTGGCCGACTCCGCGACGTAGACGACGTCTGTCGCGATCAGCAGTCCCAGCCCGACACCGAGACAGGCGCCGTGCGCGATCGCGAACGTCGGCGCGGGGAACCGCGACATCCGCTGCAGCAACGGCGTCACGAGCCCGCCGAGGAAGCCGATCACATCGTCATCGCGCGGATCCACTCCCGAGATGTCGCGGCCGGCGCAGAACGCGCGCCCTTCGCCGCGCAGCACGAGCGCGCGCACGCCCGACGCCTCCGCGTCGTCGTACGCGGCTGCCAGGTCGAGCAGCGCCTGCTCGTCGAGCGCGTTGAGCTTCGCGGGCGCGTTCAGGACGACGGTGGCGACATCGTCCGCGATGGCGAGATCGATCAACGGATGCTCCTCAGACGTCGTAGTCGACCACGACGTGGTCGCTGGTGGGGTGGGACTGGCAGGTGAGCACGAAGCCGCGCGCGATCTCGTCGGGTTCGAGGGCGTAGTTCTCGGTCATCGTCACGCTGCCCTCGATCACTCGCGCTCGGCAGGTGCCGCAGACGCCGCCGGCGCACGCGAACGGGGCGTCGGGGCGCACCCGCAGCGCGGCGTTCAGAACCGACTCGTGGGCCGAGACGGGACTGTGCACGGTGGAAGAGACGCCGTCGAGCGTGACCTCGATCCGGACGGTCTTCTCGCCCTCCCGGACCTGCACGGGACGGGCGGCTCTGCGGGGTTCCTCACCCGTCGTGAAGAGCTCGAAGCGGATGTGCTCGCGGGCGACGCCGAGGTCGGCGAGCACGTCTCTGCACAGATCGACGAGCACCAGCGGGCCGCACAGGAACCACTCGTCGACGTCGTCCGGGGGGATCAGCGCGCCGAAGATCAGCCGCAGTCTTTCCTCGTCGAGCCGGCCCGACAGCACCGGCGCGGCGCGCTGCTCGCGGGAGAGCACGTGATGCAGCGTGAGGCGTGCGGGGTAGCGGTCCTTCAGATCGGCGAGTTCCTCGAGGAACATCACGTCGAGCGTGGATCGATTCGTGTACAGCAGTGTGAACCGCGAGGTGTCGGAGCGCCGCAGCACGGTCTGCGCCAGCGCCATCAGCGGAGTGATGCCGGAGCCTGCGGCGATGCCGACGATGTGCCGGTGGTCGAGGTCGTCGAGCACGGACGTGAACGTGCCCTGCGGACTCATCACGTCGATCTCGAAGCCCGGATGCAGACCCGTCTGCGCCCAGGTCGAGAACGCGCCGCCTTCGTCGCGCTTGACCGCGACGCTGAAGCTCGTGGGTTCGCCGTCGGCGTGATGCGCGGGTGGGCTGCACAGCGAGTAGGAGCGCCGCACCTCGACCCCGTCGAGATCGACGCGCAGCGCGACGTGCTGCCCGGGCAGATGGTCGTACTCGTCGGCAAGCTCGGGAGGCACCGCGAACGTCACCTCGATCGAGTCCTCCGTGAGCGGCCGCACGGCGGCGACCGTGAGCGTGTGGAAGCGAGCGCGGGCGCGCGGCGCGCGCCTGGTCGGTTCGGGGGGCGGAGCGGATGCCGTAGCCGAGGTGAACAGCGACATCTCAGTGCACCTTGAAATGGTCGAAGGGCTCGAGGCAGACGCGGCACTCGAACAGCGCTTTGCAGGACGTCGATCCGAAACGCGAGACCTCGCGGGTGTCGAGAGACCCGCAACGAGGACACCGCACGCTGATCGCGAGGCGGATGGGGCGGTTCGAAGAGGCGAGCGCTGCGCGCCCGGAAGGAGGCGCGATCCCGTACTCCTCGAGCTTGCGCTTGCCGGCATCCGACATCCAGTCGGTGGTCCACGCGGGGGAGAGGACGAGCCGCACGTCGACCCGCCCCCAGCCCGCGGCGGTGAGCGCCAGCACGATGTCGTCGCGGATCGCGTCCATCGCCGGGCACCCGCTGTACGTCGGCGTGATGTCGACGCGGACTCGTTCCCCGTCCACCTCGAGAGCGCGCAGCACGCCGAGGTCCTCGATCGTGAGGACGGGCACCTCGGGGTCGGCGATGGATGCCACGATCCGCCAGGCATTCTCCCGTGTGAGTCCCTGAGCCCGCCGAACGGTCACCATGTCGCCCCCGGATGCCGTCGGGCGAGCACCTGCATCTCGGCGAGGAGGCGCCCGAAGGGCGTGGCGTGCGTGCCGTGCCTGCCGCCGGCCGACGACGCGGCGACGGTGGGGACGTCGAGCTGCGCCTCGGCGAACACGGTGCTCACGACGGCGTCGAACCCCGGCCGCAGCGTCGACGGGCGCGCGGCCGCGTCGCCCAGGCGCTCGACCAGCTCGTCGTCGCGGAACAGCTCGTCGACGTAGGGCCAGACGTCGGTCGTCGCCCGGATGATCCGGGCACGTGATTCCTCCGTGCCGCCGGCGAGGCGCAGCATCCACTGCACCGCATGGTCGCGGTGATAGTCGACCTCTTTGAGCGCCTTCTCCGCCACGGCGGAGAAGGTCCGATCCGTGCTCTTCCGCAGCGCGGCGTACAGCTCGAACATGTAGGTCGAGACGACGAACTGCCGGGCGATCGTCTGCGCGAAGTCCCCGTTGGGCTGCTCCACGATCCAGGCGCTGCGGAACTCCGGCTCGTCCCGGAAGTAGGCGAGGTCATCCTCCGTGCGTCCGTCGAAGGCGCCCGCGTAGCGCAGCAGCGAACGTGCGTGCCCCAGGAGGTCCAGGGCGATGTTGGCCAGCGCGACGTCTTCTTCGAGCTCGGGCGCTCTCGAGATCCAGGCGCCGAGCTGCTGCGAGAGGATCAGCGCGTCATCGCCGAGCCGGAGCGCGTATTCGGCGACATCGGCGGAAGCCGGGATCTCGCCGGTTCCGGTCAGCTCGTCGCTGAGATGCATCTCGTCGACGGATACGTCTCCGTGCACATCACCGTTCACAGGTGCGGCACCCCCTCGGACGCGGTGTAGTACACCGCGTGCCGGTAGTTCTTGCCCGCGGGGCTCTCGAAGTAGGCGCCCTTCGCGTCAGGATCGCTCGTCGTGATCGCGTCGGCGGGGGCGACCCAGATCGAGACGCCCTCGCCGCGGCGCGTGTACAGATCCCGTGCGTTGCGGATCGCCATCTCGGCATCAGGAGCGTGCAGCGATCCCACGTGAACGTGGCTGAGTCCGCGGTTCGCGCGCACGAACACCTCCCACAGCGGCCACACCTCGTTCCGGGGCCCTGAGCCTGCCGAAGTGCCGGCACCCTGTGTCGTCATCACGCCGCTCCTTTCGAGTCGCCGGTGGTTGAGCGAGCGGTGGTCGTTGAGCGAGACGGAGTCGAGTCGAAACGCAGAGACGAAACCTCGGCGTACGCGGCCGCGGCCTCGCGCACCCAGGCGCCCTCTTCGTGCGCGGTGCGGCGCCGTTCGAGGCGCTCGGCGTTGCAGGGACCGTTGCCGCGGAGCACCTCGAAGAACTCGTCCCAGTCGATCTCGCCCATGTCGTACCGTGCCGCTTCGTCGTTCCACCGCAGCTCGGGATCGGGAAGGGTCACGCCGAGTATCTCTGCCTGCGGCACGAGCATGCCGACGAAGCGCTGGCGCAGCTCGTCGTTCGAGAACCTCTTGATCTTCCACTTCATCGACTGCGCGGAGTTCGGGGACTGGTCGTCCGGAGGGCCGAACATCGCGAGGCTCGGCCAGTACCAGCGGTTCACGGCATCCTGTGCCATCTGACGCTGCTCGTCGGTGCCCTTCATGAGAGTGAGCAGGATCTCGAAACCCTGCCGCTGGTGGAACGACTCCTCCTTGCAGACGCGCACCATCGCCCGGCCGTAGGGGCCGTACGAGGCGCGGCACAGCGGCACCTGGTTGCAGATCGCCGCGCCGTCGACGAGCCAGCCGATCGCGCCCATGTCGGCCCATGTCGGGGTCGGGTAGTTGAAGATCGAGGAGTACTTGGCGCGACCGCTGATGAGCTGGTCCATCATCTCGTCGCGGGTGACGCCCAGGGTCTGCGCGGCGGAGTAGAGGTACAGTCCGTGACCGGCTTCATCCTGCACCTTCGCCATCAGGATGGCTTTGCGCTTGAGGCTCGGCGCGCGGGTGATCCAGTTGCCCTCGGGCTGCATGCCGATGATCTCCGAGTGCGCGTGCTGGCTGATCTGGCGGATCAGCGTCTTGCGGTACGCGTCCGGCATCCAGTCGCGGGGCTCGATCCGCTGCTCGTTCGCGACCAGCTCGTCGAACAGGCGCTCCTCTTCGCTGAGCTCGCCGTCCACGAGAGACAGGTCTGCGGGGCTGGTCATCGTCGACTCCTCACCTCTCGATCTGTTTACTGACCGATCGTTAGGTAATTCTGACACGGCCCGCCGACCCGTGCAAGGGCGCAGAGGTCAGCGCGAGCGCGAGATCAGCTCGAGGAGCGCTCGGCCGTAGGCCTCTGAAGGGTCGGGATGCTCGTACCGCAGCGTCTCGCCGGCGATCTCGACCACGACCTCGAATGCGTCGTCGAGACGGCTGAGGGTGCGGAACGTGCCGCGCAGGAGTTCGCGCAGCTGATCCTCTCGCGGCAGCCACACGGCGTCGGCAAGGGTCACTGCGTCGAGCGCCCACTCGGTGGTGCCGTTGAAGGCGAGGTCGGTCCCGCTGGGCGTCTGGCGGGCCTCGATCGTCATCTCGCTGACCGTGAACACGTCGGCCTCGGCTTCGAGCTCGACATCGTCGGGGAGGTCGAGCTGGAAGCGGTCGCCCTCGGCGGGGTACCAGACCAGCCCGGCGTCGCGAAGGGCGACGGCGAGTTCACGCGTGATCATGCATCCACGCTAGACGACGGGTGCGACGCCTTCGCCGCGTGCCTGTGGAGAGCGCAGTCCGATGTCGTCGGGGTGAGGCAGAGTGGGAGCATGACTTCGCAGCTTTCCCCAGGTCTTCGCGACGCAGCGCTCGCCGCGCTGCGCGAACTCGTCGGGCGCCCGGATGCCGTCTTCCACGACGGGCAGTACGAGGCGATCGAGGCTCTGGTGGAGCAGCGCAGGCGTGCGCTCGTCGTGCAGCGGACGGGATGGGGCAAGTCGGCCGTCTACTTCGTCGCGACGCTGCTGCTGCGAAAGCAGGGCGCGGGCCCCACGGTGCTGGTCTCGCCGCTGCTCGCGCTGATGCGTGATCAGATCGCCGCCGCCGAGCGTGCCGGTGTGCGCGCCGTGGCGATCAACTCGACCAACGCGCACGAGTGGTCCGACGTGCTCGCACAGCTCGATCGTGACGAGGTCGACGTTCTGCTCGTCTCCCCGGAGCGGCTGAACAACCCGTCGTTCCGCGAGGAGCAGCTGCCTGCGCTCGTGCGCCGCATCGGCATGCTCGTGGTCGACGAGGCGCACTGCATCAGCGACTGGGGTCACGACTTCCGGCCCGACTACCGCCGGCTGCGCGACCTCATCGCGCAGATGCCCGCCGACGTCCCGGTGCTCGCGACGACCGCGACCGCGAACAGCCGGGTCGTCGCCGATGTCGCCGAGCAGCTGGGCGCCGCATCCGACGTCGACGTGCTCACGATCCGCGGCCCCCTCGCGCGCACATCGCTCCGGCTCGGCGTGCTTCGGCTGCCCGATTCGGCGAGCCGGCTCGCCTGGCTGCTCAGCCATCTCGACGACCTGCCCGGCTCGGGCATCATCTACACGCTCACCGTCGCCGCCGCGGTGGACACGGCGCGACTGCTGCGCGAGCGTGGGCACGATGTGCGCGCCTACACGGGGCAGACCGATGCCGACGAGCGCGAGGAGTCGGAGGGCATGCTCAAGCGCAACGAGGTCAAGGCCCTCGTCGCGACGAGCGCTCTCGGCATGGGATTCGACAAGCCCGATCTCGGGTTCGTGCTGCATCTCGGAGCCCCGTCGTCGCCCGTCGCGTACTACCAGCAGGTCGGGCGCGCGGGCCGCGCGAGCGAGAGCGCCGACGTGCTGCTGCTCCCGGGTGTCGAAGACCGTGACATCTGGCACTACTTCGCGACGGCGTCGATGCCCGACCGCGAGCGCGCCGAGCGGGTGATCTCCGCGCTCGGCGACCGCCCCGTGTCGACGCCGGCGCTCGAGGCGATGGTCGACATCCGCCGCACCCCGCTCGAACTGCTCCTCAAGGTGCTCGATGTCGACGGCGCGGTTCGCCGGGTTCAGGGCGGCTGGGTCGCCACCGGCGAGGCATGGGTGTACGACGCCGAGCGATACGGGCGGATCGCCGCCGAGCGCGTGGCTGAGCAGCAGAGCATGCTCGACTACGAGACGACGAGCGGATGCCGGATGGAGTTCCTGCAGCGTTCCCTCGACGACGACACGGCCGTGCCGTGCGGGCGGTGCGACAACTGCGCGGGAGCCTGGTTCCCGCGCGACATCGAAGAGACGGCCACGGCGAGCGCCGCCGAGTCGCTCGATCGGGTCGGCGTGCCGATCGAGCCTCGCCGTGCCTGGCCGACCGGGGCCGACCGCCTGGGCGCGCCTGTGAAGGGCCGGATCGCTGCCGACGAGCAGGCCTCCGAGGGTCGGGCGCTCGCGCGTCTCACCGACCTCGGCTGGGGCGGCACGCTGCGCGTGCTGTTCGGCGCTGGGGCGGCGGATGCTCCGGTGTCACCTCAGCTGCTGGCCGGCTGCGTCCGGGTGCTCGCCGGTTGGGGTTGGGAGCGCAGGCCGGTCGCCGTCGTCGCGGTGCCGTCCCGCTCGCGGCCGCTGCTCACAGACTCCCTGGCCCGCGGGATCGCCGAGATCGGGCGTCTGCCCTACCTCGGCGAGCTGGGGCTGGTCGGCGGCGGGCCGACCGGACAGCCCGGCGGCAACAGCGCCTTCCGCGTCGCCGGCCTGTGGGAAAGATTCACGGCCGAGGGGCTCGATATCCCGGCGGGCCCGGTACTGCTGGTCGACGACCAGGCCGACAGCCGCTGGACTCTGACGATCGCGGCCCGCACGCTCAGGCGGGCTGGCGCCACCGACGTGCTGCCGTTCGTGCTCGCCCTGCGCGGTTGAGTGCGTTTCAGTCTCCTAGCAGCCGCTGCACGGCGCGGGCGAGCTCGGGTATGTCATTCCTCGCAGTGGCGGTGACGATCGCGTGCGTCGTGTCGAAGTATCGATGTGCGAGATGGTCGCGCATCCGTGCGATCTCGCTCCACGGGATGCTGGGCTCCGTCGAGGTCATCGCAGGATCGAGATCTTTCACAGCCTCGCCGATCTCCATCAGGCGAGCGCGGATCGCGTCGAACACGATCTCTTCGTCAGCATCCGATCGGTCGATGTAGCCACCGATCGCTGTGCATGCCGCCGCGATGTCGCGCAACCGATCGAGCTCTCGCCTGCTCACAACAGAATCGACTCGCGCGCGACGGATTCAGCGACCGCGGGCTTGAGGCCCTGATTCGGAACGAGGTCGACACGGCGGCCGAGGATGGACTCCGCTTCTCGTTGCATTCTCAACAGGTCGAACATGCCGGTATCGGGATCGACGTCCACGAGCAGGTCGATGTCACTCGTCTCCGAGTCCTCACCGCGCGCAACGCTGCCGAACAGCCGGATCCGGTGGACGCCGAGAGGCTCGAGCGCACGACGCAGATCCGCAGCCGAGGCCCGCACGCGATTCAGGGTGCTGGACGCGGGGCCCTCGTGACCGGAGAAGTCAATCACGAACCCGGCGGCCGCAGACAGCCGGTCGACGGCATCGAATGACGGCTCTCGCCGTCCGTTCTCGTACTCGCTGATCACGCTCTGAGGCATGCCCGCGAGTTGTGCGAGCGCAGACTGCGTCAACCCGCTCTCCTGGCGGACACGACGGAGGACTTCGGCGGCGCGGCTCACGGAACAATCATATAGCAGATAAGCGATATCGCGAATAGGCGACGATTTCGAATCAGCGCAGGTCGTACACCCGCTTGTACTTGCCCTCGCTGCGGGGCAGCGTTCCCGGTTCCTCGACCCGAACGTCGACGCTGGTGCCGATGTTCATCTTGATGCGGTGCTGGAGCACGGCCGCGGCAGCTTCGCACTCCTCGGCGCTCAACTGCGGGTGGCGCTCGATGCGCACCGTGAGTGTGTCGAGCCGGGCGACGTGGCGCAGCTCGAGCACGAAATGCGGTGTGAGCGTCTCGATGCCCATCACGAGCTCTTCGATCTGGGTGGGGAACAGGTTCACCCCGCGCAGGATGATCATGTCGTCGTTGCGTCCGGTGATCTTCTCGATCCGGCGCACGGCGGGGTACGTCGTGCCGGGAAGGAGCCTGGTGAGGTCGCGGGTTCGATAGCGGATGACGGGGAAAGCCTCCTTCGTGAGCGAGGTGAACACGAGCTCGCCCAGTTCGCCGTCCGGTACTGCCTCACCCGTATCGCCGTCGATGGTCTCCGGCAGGAAGTGGTCCTCCCAGATGTGCGGGCCGTCTTTCGTCAGCACGCTCTCGCTCGCGACGCCCGGACCCATGACTTCGCTGAGGCCGTAGATGTCCACGGCGTCGAGGTTCAGGCGCCGTTCTATCTCCCAACGCGTCTCGTTCGTCCAGGGCTCGGCGCCGAGGACGGCGATCTTCAGCGATGTGGCGGCCGGATCCAGGCCCGCCTCTTCCAAGGCGTCTGCGATCGTGAGCAAGTAGCTGGGAGTGCACAGGATCGCGTCGGGCTGGAAGTCGTTGATCAGCTGCGCCTGGCGGGCCGTCTGTCCACCGGAGACGGGGATGACGGTGGCGCCGAGCCGCTCGATGCCCGCGTGCGCGCCGAGTCCGCCGGTGAAGAGACCGTAGCCGTAGGCGTTGTGGACCTTCATGCCCGCGCGGATGCCGGCAGCATGCAGCGATCGGGCGACCAGATCAGCCCAGTTGTCGAGGTCGCGTGCGGTGTAGCCCACGACCGTCGGCCGTCCGGTGGTGCCGGATGAGGCATGGATGCGGCGCACATCCGCCATCGGCACGGCGAACATCCCGAAGGGGTACGTCTCGCGCAGGTCGGCCTTGGTCGTGAACGGCAGCTTCTGCACATCGGACAGGGTGCGGATGTCGTCGGGATGCACGCCGTGCTCGTCGAACTTGCGGCGGTACAGCGGCACGTTCTCGTAGGCGTGGTGCGCGGTCCACTGCAGGCGCTGCAGCTGAAGCTCGGCGAGCGTCTCGCGGGAGTGCAGCTCGGGTTCGGTTCCGATCTCGGGACGCTCACTGATCATCGTCGACTCCTTCGTCGGGGGTTCACTCGGACTGCGGACGATTCGTGACAATTGAACGGCCGCGGAACTCTGCGACGGGGTCGCCGGTCTCGTCGGACACCGTGACGTCGTAGAGTCCGGTGCGCCCGCTCACGACGCGGCGAACCGCGGTGGCCGTCAGTGTCTGGCCTGCGCGCGTCGACTTCAGGAACGTGATGTCGGCGCCCGCGGCTACCGTCACGCGTTCGTCCTCATTGCAGGCGATCGCGAAGGCCGTGTCGGCGAGTGCGAACACGATTCCGCCGTGCGTGATCGCGAATCCGTTCAGCATGTCGCCGCGCACGATCATCGAGACGATCGAACGCCCTGGCTCGTCGAGCTCGACGACCATGCCGAGCATGGCCGAGGCGCTGTCGCGCTGCATCATCGGCCTCACGACTTGTTCACCAGCGTCAGTACGTCGTACGTCGCGACGGCCTCGTCCTTCTGATTGCGGATGACGGCATCCCAGCGCACCTCCCCGTATTCGTCGGTCTCGCGCGGGGTGATCTGCTTGGCGGTGAGCTCGACGCGGATCTCGTCGCCGGGGGAGACCGGGGTGAGGAATCGCAGGCTCTCGAGTCCGTAGTTCGCGAGCACGGGTCCGGGCGCAGGGTCGACGAACAGGCCGGCCGCCCAGGACACGAGCAGATAGCCGTGCGCCACGCGGCCGGGGAAGAACGGGTTCGCCGCCGCGGCATCCTCGTCCATGTGCGCATAGAACGTGTCGCCCGTGAAGTGCGCGAAGGTCTCGATGTCGTCGAGCGTCACCTGGCGGGAGCCGGAGATGATCTGGTCGCCGACACGCAGCTCGGCGAGGGACTTGCGGAACGGATGCCGGTCGCCGCTGCTCGTCGCAGCACCGGCATGCCAGACGCCGGTGAGCGCCGTCAGCATCTCGGGCGAACCCTGCACGGCGGTGCGCTGCATGTGATGGTGCACCGCACGGATGCCGCCGAGCTCCTCGCCGCCGCCGGCGCGGCCGGGCCCCCCGTGCACGAGGTTCGGCAGCGGCGAACCGTGGCCGGTGGAGGAGCGGGCGTCATCGCGGTCGAGCAGCAGCATCCGTCCGTTGAACGGGGCGATGCTCGTGGCGAGTTCGACGGCCTGCGCGGGATCGTGCGTCGCGATGCTCGTGACGAGAGATCCGCCGCCGCGTGCGACGAGCGCCGCCGCCTCAGCGGTGGTGTCATAGGTGATCAGCGAGGAAACCGGCCCGAAGGCCTCGACGGAGTGCACGGCATCCGTCTGCGGGTCGGCGAATCGCAGCAGCACGGGAGACACGAACGCGCCGTCGGACGCGCGTGCGGTGCGACCGTCCGTGAGGCGGACCTCGGGGGTGTCGGTCGAGCCCACGACGATCTCGCCTCCGGCCTCCTGCAGCTCCCTGATCCGACGGAGCACCTCGTCACGCTGGGCCAGAGACGCGAGCGGACCCATCGTCACGCCCTCGGCCCGTGGATCGCCCAGCACGGTCTTCTCGGCGATCCGAGCCCGTACGGCGGCGATCACGGCATCCGCCGATCCTGTGGGCACGATCGCACGTCGGATCGCGGTGCACTTCTGCCCGGCCTTGGTCGTCATCTCCGTGACGAGCTGGCGCACGTAGGCATCGAACTCCGGTGTGCCTGAGATGGCATCCGTGCCCAGCACCGAGGCGTTGATCGAGTCGGTCTCGGCGGTGAAGCGGACCCCGCCCGTCTGCACCGCGGGATGGGCCTTCAGCGATTTGGCGGTCGAGGCGCTGCCGGTGAAGCCCACCAGGTCTCCGAGGCGCAGGTTCTCGAAGAGGTCGGGCACGCTGCCGCTCACGAGCTGCAGCGAACCATCGGGAAGCAGCGCCGACTCGACCAGGATGCGCACCATCGCTTCGGCGAGGTAGCCCGTGGGTGTGGCGGGCTTCACGAGAGTGGGCATGCCGGCGAGGAACGCGGGAGCGAACTTCTCGAGCGACCCCCACACGGGGAAGTTGAAGGCGTTGATCTGCACGGCGACGCCGGGCAGGGTCGTGTAGAGGTGACGGCCGAGGAAGGATCCGTCCTTCGACAGCGGCTCGACGGGACCGTCGATGTGCACCGTGCTGTTCGGCAGTTCGCGCCGACCCTTGCCGGAGTACGAGAACAGCACGCCGATGCCGCCGTCGATGTCGACCCACGAGTCGGTCTTCGTGGCGCCGGTGCGCGAGGAGCGCGCGTACAGCTCGTCTTTGCGCTCGGTCAGCGCGAGCGCGAACCGCTTGAGCAGCACCGCGCGTTGGTGGAAGGTCAGAGCCGCGAGAGCTGCGTGCCCGGTGGTCCTCGCGTAGTCGAGGGCGCCGGCGAGATCGAGGCCCTCGGTGGAGACGCGCGTGATCACGTCGCCGGTCGAGGCGTCGCACACGTCGGTTGCGCGGTCGGCGCGCGACGGCGTCCACCACTCGCCTTGGACGTAGCTCGGCAGGTAGTCGGTCATCGCTCCTCGTTCCATTCGTAGAATCCCCGGCCGCTCTTGCGGCCCAGCTTGCCCTCGGCGACCATCCGACGCAGCAGCTCAGGCGGAGCGAAGCGCTCGCCGAAGGCGCGCTCGAGCTCCTCGGCGATCCCGAGCCGTACGTCGAGCCCGACGATGTCCGTCGTGCGCAACGGACCGGTCGGATGCCGGTAGCCGAGCGTCATCGCGGCGTCGATGTCGGATGCCGAGGCGACGCCCTCTTCGAGCATTCTGATCGCCTCGAGGCCGAGCATCACGCCAAGGCGCGATGAGGCGAAGCCGGGGGAGTCGCGGACGACGATGGGGGTCTTGCCGAGGGCCGTGACCCAGCCGTGCGCGTTCTCGATCACTTCGACGGAAGTCGCCGAGCCGCGCACGATCTCGACCAACGCCGACGCGGGCACCGGGTTGAAGAAGTGCAGCCCGAGGAATCGCTCAGGGCGACGGCGTCGCGCGGCGAGGTCGTCGATCGAGATCGAGGAGGTGTTGCTCGCCAGAACCGCGTGCGCGGGCATGGCAGCTTCGGCGCGGGCGAGCGCGTTCTCCTTGAGTGTGCGCTCCTCGGGTACCGCCTCGATCACGAGATCGCACTCACCGAAAGCGGCGATGTCGGTGCCCGCGTCGAGGCGGGAGCGGAGCTCGGCCGCGTCGAGATCTCGGTCGCGCTCGACAGAGCGGCGGATGCTGTCGCCGATGCGGTGTGCCGCGGCATCCGCGCTCTCGTCGTCGCGCTCGACGACGCTCACGTGGGACCCGGCGAGCAGGAAGGCATGCGCGATGCCGGCGCCCATGCGCCCGCCGCCGAGCACCCCGACCTGTGCGGGAGCGCTCCAGACCCGCGGCTCACCGCGTTTCGTCTCTGCGTTTCGACTCGCCTGCGGCTCGCTCAACGACCATCGCTCGCTCAACGACCCGTGGGGGTCTTCTGTTCCGGTCGTTGAGCGAGGAGCGGAGCGACGAGCGCCGTACTGAGCGAGCGAAGCGAGTCGAAGTGACGAAACGCTCGTCTCCTGCGTCGAGGTCGGCTCGCTCTCACTTCGCTCGGTCATCGCTTCGCCTTCCGCTCGAGGAACGCGGTCATCCGGCGGTGCTTCTCCGGCGACCCGAACAGCTCGGCCTGCAGCTCGAACTCGATGGCCGGATGCTGTGCGCGAGGGGTGCGCAGGGCGCGCTTGGTGTGCTGCGTGGCGAGCGGGTCGTTCGCGGCGATCCGGTCCGCGATCGCATGAGCGGCGCTCATCAGATCCTCCGCCGGATGCACGGCCGACACAAGCCCCCATCGCAGGGCCTCTTCGGCATCCAGCATCCGCCCGGTGAGGAGCACCTCGCTCGCTCGTGCATGTCCGACGATCTCGGGCAGCCGCCAGGTCGCCCCGGCGGCCGCCATGATGCCGAGGCCCGTCTCGGGGTTGCCGATCTGCAGCGTCGGAGTGGCGATGCGGATATCGGCGGCGTAGGCGAGCTCGGCACCGCCGCCGAGAGCGAAGCCGTCGACCGCGGCGATGACCGGCATCGGAAGCTCGCCGACCCGGATGAACGCCGTCGCGTTGATGCCCCGACGCGCGTCCGCTGCGGTACGTCCGCGCAGTTGCGCGATGTCAGCACCAGCGGCGAACACGCCGCCCGACCCGGTGAGGATCAGTGTGCGAGGATCAGCCTCGAGAGACGAGCACAGAGCATGCAGGGCATCGATCGTCTCCTGATCTATCGCGTTGCGCTTCTCCGGGCGGTCGAGCGTCGCGACGACGCGGTCGCCGAGCTCTTCGATGCGCAACGTCACGGCACGCGCTCCAGGATCATCGCGGTGCCCTGACCCACACCCACGCACATCGTGGCGAGACCGTAGCGAACGCCCTCGCGCTCCATGCGACCGAGCAGCGTGACGATCAGGCGTGCACCGCTCGACCCGAGCGGATGGCCCAGCGCGATCGCCCCGCCGTCGGCGTTCACGATCGCGGGATCGAGGCCGAGCCGGCGGATGCACGCGAGGGACTGCGATGCGAATGCCTCGTTCAGCTCGACGGCGCCGAGGTCGGCGACCGTGAGTCCGGCCTTCTGCAGGGCCTTCTCGGTCGCGGGCACAGGACCCAGCCCCATGATCTCCGGTGCGAGCGCCGCCGTGGCGGATGCGACGATCCGCGCACGCGGGCGCAGCCCGTGTCGCTCCACGGCACCGGTGCTCACCACGGCGATCGCACTCGCCCCGTCGTTCAGCGAGCTCGAGTTGCCCGCCGTGACGACAGTGCCTCCGGCGACGACCGGGCGCAGCCCGGCCAGCGCCTCGAGCGAGGTGTCGCGGCGCGGCCCCTCGTCGACCTCGACCACACCGCTCGCCGTCTCGACGGCGACGATCTCCGCGGCGAACCGGCCCGCGTCGCTCGCCGCGACGGCGCGCTGATGGCTCGCCAGGGCGAAGGCGTCGGCATCCGCTCTGTTGATCCCTTCGGCGCGGGCGACCTCCTCCGCGGTCTCCGGCATCGAGAACGTCGCCTTGTCGCGCGCTGCCAGTCGGGGGTTCGTGAACCTCCAGCCGATCGAGGTGTCGAACGCCTCTCCGGGCTTCGCCCAGGCCCGGTCGGGCTTGGCCTGCACCCAGGGCGCCCTGGTCATCGACTCGACGCCGCCGGAGATGATCGCGTCGGCGTCGCCCGCGCGGATCGCCTGGGAGGCGACGGCGATGGCCGACATGCCGGATGCGCACAGGCGATTGATCGTCATCCCGGGGACCGTGTCGGGCAGGCCCGCCAGCAGCACGGCCATCCGGGCGACGTTGCGGTTGTCCTCTCCGGCCTGGTTCGCGGCTCCGAGGATGACTTCGTCGAGCGCGTCCACCGGCAGCCCGGACCGTGTCATCGCCTCTCCGACGACGAGCGCCGCGAGATCGTCGGGGCGGATGCTCGCGAGTGCTCCGCCGTACCGGCCGATCGGGGTGCGCGCACCGCCGACGAGAAAAGCCTCGGACATCGTCATCCTCTCGATCGCCGGCTGGCGTATTTCCAGACCGATCGTTCAGGAATACGATCTCAGATCGTCTCGGGAATGGCAACTCCTCGGCGGTGCCAGACTGGACGACATGTCACAGACCGAGCTGGGGGCGCCGGCGCCCAAGCGGGGACGCCCCGGATACGACCGCGACCAGGTGCTCGCGGTCGCGGTCAAGGTCTTCAACGAGCACGGCTACGACGCGACCAGCGTCGCCGACCTCACCGCGGCGCTCGGGCTCACCAAGTCGGCCCTGTACCACCACTTCGACTCGAAATCCGCGATCCTCGAACTGGCGCTGAACGACGCGCTCGACGGGCTCGACCAGGTGGTCGACGACGCCGAAGCGCGGCATCCGCTCGCCTCCGACCGGCTGCGCGCGATCGTGCGCGGCGCCGTGCACGTGCTCACCGCGAAGCTGCCCTCGGTCACGCTGCTCCTGCGCGTACGCGGCAACAGCGAGGTCGAGACCACCGCGCTGCGGCGTCGGCGCGACTTCGATCAGCGGGTGACCGCGATCGTCGCCGAGGCGCAGAGCGAGGGGCTGATCCGCGACGACGTGGATGCGGCCGTCGCGACGAGGCTGATCTTCGGCATGATCAACTCGGTCGTCGAGTGGTACCGCCCGGGCGGACCGGTCGACCCGGATGAGCTCGGCGAAGACATCCTGCGCGTGACCCTCGACGGGCTGCAGTCGCGCTGACCTTAGTCCTCCGCCGGTGCGACCCGCGGCGGCCAGACGGTCGCGCCGAGTTCGCGCGAGATGTTGCGCGCGGTCTCGCGCAGCGCGGCGAGGGTGTCGTCGGATGCCGGCGCCTGAGAGGTCGGCAGCACGACAGCTAGAGCGGCCACGATGTCGCCGCGTGCGTCGGCGACGGGAGCGGCCACTGAGGACTCGCCGAGGACGGCCTCGTCCGTCTCGCTCGCGCTGCCGCGCTCGGTGATGGCGGGGAACTCGAGCGTGAGTCGAGCGACGTCGGTGATCGTGTCGCCCGTGAGGCTCCGAAGAGGGCGTTCGAAGACGGTCTGCTGGAACCCGACGTCGTAGGCGAGCAGGACCTTGCCCATCGCCGAGGCGTGCGCGGGGATCGCCACCCCGGTCTCGAGCATCTGCTGGCTGTCGTCGGGGCGGAGACTGTGATGGATCACGAGCACGTCTGCGAAATGCGGCGCGCCCAGGCGCACCGACAGCCCGGTGCGCCTGGCGAGATCCTGTGTCCACCGCATCGCCCGCGCCCGCACGTCGAGCGTGTCGAGATACACGTTGCTCAGCCGCAGCAGGGTCGGGCCGAGCATGTACCGCTGCCCTCCCCGCTCCTTGGCCACGAGCCCGTGCTCGCGCAGGGACTTCACGATGCCGTGCACCGTCGACGGCGGAAGATCCAGCGCCAGGGCCAGATCGGTGATGCCCAGATGACGGGCTCCCTGCAGCAGTTCGAGCACCTTCGCGGCGCGGTCGATGGCCTGGATCATGCGCGGTCCCTCCTGCCCGGATCGTCGTCGAGTCGGGCTCGTCGATCGGGGGTTGACAACCCGATCGACTCCGAGCATATTCGACATTGACGAAAAGCTTTCGAATTCTCACCGGAATTCGACGGGGCCGAGATCAAGGGAGATCGAACGATGAAGAAACTCATCAACAACCCGGCAGACGTGCTCATCGAATCGCTCAGAGGAGTCGCCGCAGCGCACCCCGAGCTGTCGGTCGACCTGGAGACCAGCGTCATCACTCGCACCGAACCGAAGGCCGAGGGGAAGGTCGCCGTCGTCTCCGGCGGGGGATCCGGGCACGAGCCGCTGCACGGCGGCTACGTCGGCGTCGGAATGCTCGACGCGGCCGTCGCCGGTGAGGTGTTCACCTCGCCGACTCCGGATCGCGTGCAGGCGGCGACGAAGGCCGTGGATCGCGGGGCCGGCGTGCTGCACATCGTGAAGAACTACACCGGAGACGTGCTGAACTTCGAGATGGCGGCTGAGCTCGCGCAGATGGAGGGCATCGAGGTCAGCACGGTCGTCGTGGATGACGACGTCGCCGTGCAGGACTCGCTCTACACCGCCGGCCGTCGCGGTGTGGGTCTCACCGTGCTGCTCGAGAAGATCGTCGGAGCCGCGGCGGAGGAGGGCCAGGATCTCGCCGCCGTGACCGCTCTCGCGAAGCGGGTGAACGCGCAGGGGCGGTCGATGGGCATGGCGCTCACGAGCTGCACGGTGCCCGCGGCAGGCAAGCCCACCTTCGATCTCCCCGAGGACCAGATGGAGATCGGCATCGGCATCCACGGCGAACCCGGTCGCCACCGCGAGCCGCTCGCCCCGGCATCCGAGATCGCCCGTCAGCTCGTCGAGCCGATCCTCGCCGACCTCGACTTCGCCGGCCCCGCGATCGTGATGGTGAACGGCATGGGCGCCACGCCCCAGATCGAGCTGTACCTGATGTACGCCGAGGTCGCCGCTCTGCTGGAGGCGGCCGGCGTTCGGATCGTGCGCAACCTGGTCGGCAACTACATCACCTCCCTCGACATGGCCGGCTGCTCGGTCACGGTGCTCAAGTCGGATGACGAGATTCTGCGACTCTGGGACGCACCCGTCGTCACTCCGGGTCTGCGGTGGGGCGCCTGATGGGGGCGGTGGAGACGGCGGCGCTGCAGGACTGGATCTCGCGGTTCGGCGCGGCCATCGCCGAGAAGCGCGAGTGGCTCACCGAACTCGATTCCGCCATCGGCGACGCCGACCACGGTGCGAACATGGCGCGCGGCATGACGGCCGTGACAGAGAAGCTCGGCGCGGGGGCGCCGACGGGCATCGACGATCTGCTGAAGACAGTGGGCATGACGCTGGTCAGCTCGGTCGGTGGCGCGAGCGGACCGCTGTACGGAACCTTCTTCCTGCGCATGGGCATGAGTGCCGGCGCTGTCAGCTCCCTCGACGGACCTGCGCTCGCTGCGGCCCTGCGAGCGGGGCTCGAGGGGATCGTCGCGCGGGGCAAGCCGGAAGCGGGGGACAAGACCCTGTTCGACGCGATGGCTCCTGCGGTCGACGCGCTCGACGACGCGCTGGCCTCGGGAGCGTCGGTCTCCGAAGGTGCTCGGGCGGCAGCCGACGCAGCAGCGGCCGGCCGGGATGCGACCCTGCCGCTCGTCGCGCGCAAGGGGCGGGCGAGCTACCTCGGTGAGCGCAGCGCGGGCCATCTCGACCCTGGTGCAGCATCGACCGCGATCCTGTTCGAGACCCTGGCCGACGCGATCGCGGGCGCATCCTGATGATCGGCATCGTCGCCGTCTCCCACAGCGCTCGGCTCGGAGAGGCGGCGCTCGAACTCGCCCTGCAGATGGTGCAGGGTGGGGGAGTGCAGGTCCGGGTGGCGGCGGGGGCGGGAACGGATGCCGACGGCACGCCGGTACTCGGCACGGATGCTGCGGCCGTCGCCACCGCCATCGACGACCTCGCGGACGACTGCGACGGCGTGCTGGTGCTGATGGACCTCGGGTCCGCCGTCATGAGCGCCGAGATGGCGCTCGAGTTCCGGATGAGCGACGTTCCGGTGCGGCTCGTGCCGGCGCCGTTCGTGGAGGGGCTTCTCGCGGCGGTCGTGGCTGCGGCGGCCGGGGGGACGCTGGACTCCGTCGCGGAGGAGGCCACCGCAGCACTCGCCGCGAAGACCGGTCAGCTCGGGCAGCCGGAGCCGGCGTCACCCGCCCGCTCGTCGAGCGAGGAGCGCAGCGGCACTCCTTCTCGGTCGTTGAGCGAGGAGCGCAGCGACACTCCTTCTCGGTCGTTGAGCGAGGAGCGCAGCGGCACTCCTTCTCGGTCGTTGAGCGAGGAGCGCAGCGACGAGACGAAACGCGGTGACACGACGTCGAACTCGTCCTCACCGCGTTTCGTCTCGCTGCGCTCGCTCAACGACCAGGGGGAGGGCGACGACCCGGGTGATAGGGGCAACCAGGGGGAGGGCGCCGACCGGGGCGGACCCGAGCGCACGTTCCGCACCGTCACGGTGCGCAACCCGCTGGGCATCCACGCCCGGCCCGCAGCCCTGATCGCCGAGGCATCCGCTGGTGCAGACGTCCGCCTGCGCAAGCTGCCCGACGGGCCGGAGGCTCCGGCCGCAAGTCTGTCGCGTCTGCTCGTTCTGGGCGCTCGGCAGGGCGACGACATCGAACTCTCCGCATCCGGCGACGCCGCCGAGCAGGCGCTCACGCGGCTGGCCGCGCTGTTCCACGACGGATTCGGCGAGGGCACTGCGCTGGTGGCGCCGAGGCGTCAGGCGGAGCCGGCCGATGAGCACGTCACCGTCGCAGCCGGAGCCGTGCTGCGCGGACGCGGTGTGAGCGCGGGCGCAGCCGCGGCATCCGTGGTGCATCTCGCTCCTCCGCTGCCCGAACCGCGCGCCGACGTCGTGGTCGCGCCGGCCGACCGCGAGTCCGAGGTCTCGGCCATCGAATGGGCATCCGTGGCCGTCGCCGACGAACTGCGCTCTCGTACCGCCGAGGCGTCAGGAGAAGCCCGCGACATCCTCGACGCTTCGCGGCTGCTGGCTTCGGACCCGGAACTCGTGTCCGATGCCTCGGCGCTCGTGCGCACGAAGGGGCGCAGCGCGGCACGCGCGGTGTGGGAGACGGCCGCCGTGCACGAGAAGCGCCTGGCGGCGCTCGGCGGACGCATGGCCGAGCGCGTGGCCGACATCCGCGACGTGCGCGACAGGATCATCGCCGAGATCCTCGAGGTCGAGATGCCCGGCGTGCCCGTGCGCGACGAGCCCTTCGTGCTCGTCGCCTCCGACCTCGCCCCCGCCGACACCGCAGCCCTCGAAGGCGGACGCTGCGTGGCGCTCGTGACAGAGCAGGGCGGACCCACCTCGCACACCGCGATCATCGCGCGGTCGCTCGGGCTTCCCGCCGTGGTCGGAGTCATCGGTGCGACCGGCATCCCGGTCGGCGCGACGGCATTGGTCGACGGAGACCGCGGGACCATCGAAATCGATCCGTCCCCGTCGAAGATCGAGGCGGCGAAGGCGGCAGGCGTCGTGGTGCCGTTCGACGGCGCAGGCCGCCTGGCCGACGGCACCGAGCTGCCGCTGCTCGCGAACGTCGGCGGCGCTGCGGATGCGGTCGCCGCAGCTGACACCGGTGCCGAGGGCGTCGGCCTGTTCCGCACCGAATTCTGCTTCCTCGACCGGGCCGAGGCTCCGACGGTCGACGAGCAGGTCACCGCCTACCGCGGGGTGCTCGCGGCGTTCCCCGGCCGTCGCGTCGTCGTTCGCACGCTCGACGCCGGCAGCGACAAGCCTCTGCCGTTCGCGAACTCCGAGCACGAGGAGAACCCGGCCCTCGGGGTGCGCGGGCTGCGCATCGCACGGAGATCGCCGGCGCTGCTCGACGATCAGCTGCGGGCTCTCGCACTCGCAGTGGAACACGAGGCCGCTCTGGTCGACGTCATGGCGCCGATGGTCGCGACCGTCGACGAGGCCCGCGACTTCGCGAGCAGGGCGCGCGCTGCGGGACTGCCGCGCGTCGGGATCATGATCGAGACCCCGGCGGCGGCGCTGCTCGCCGCTGAGATGCTCGAGATCGTCGACTTCGTGAGCCTGGGAACCAACGACCTCGCCCAGTACACGCTCGCGGCCGACCGGCTCCTGAGCGACCTGGGCGACCTCAACGACCCCTGGCAGCCGGCGGTGCTGCGTCTGATCGGTGCGGTGGGTGAGGCCGGGCGACAGACGGGCCGATCCGTCGGCGTGTGCGGCGAAGCGGGCGGCGACCCGGCGCTCGCTCCCGTTCTCGTGGGGCTCGGCGTCACGAGCCTGTCCATGACGCCGCGGGCTCTCGGGCGGGTCGCCACCGCGCTGAGCGCTATCAGCGCGGAGCAGTGCCGTGAGGCGGCCGAGGCGGTGCTCTCGGCGGCGACCGCCGACGAGGCGCGAGCTGCGGCATCCGCTGTTCTGCACCGCTGACGGGAACGGAGCTGCGGGGAGCTCGGATGAGTCGGGCCTCGACGGAAGCAGATCCTTCGCACTCGGACATCTGCGGCGCGCTCCGCGACAAGTGCGGGCCGAAGAGCCATCCGACAATGAGATGAGGCCGACGACCCGGTCTGCGCACTGCTCGAAGGAGAGTCCCGATGTCCGATTCCGCCGCATCCGCAGCCGCCGCGCTGCTCGACCGCATCCAGGCGCCCGAGGGTTCGGGGCGAGAGATCCCGGATGCCGCGACCCGCGAGATCATCGGCCGTGCGCCCGTCGATTCGGTCGCAGACCTCGACGACGCGATCGCCCGCGCCAAGGCGGCCCAGCCTGCGTGGGAGGGCTCGGGCCACGAGAAGCGCATCGAGCTTCTGCTCGCCGCTGCCGACGCGATCGACGCGAACGCCGAGCCGCTCGCCTACATCCTGTCGCGCGAGCAGGGCAAGCCGCTGAACGGTCCCAACGCCCGATTCGAGCTGGGCGCCTGCTCGGCCTGGCTGCGCACGAATGCGGCGATCGCTCTGGAGCCGCAGGTCCTCGTCGACGACGAGAACCTGCACGCCGAGCTCGTCTACAAGGCCGCCGGCGTGGTCGGTGCGATCGGGCCGTGGAACTGGCCGCTCATGATCACGATCTGGCAGATCGGGCCGTCGCTGCGCATGGGCAACACGGTCGTCGCCAAGCCCAGCGAATACACGCCGCTCAGCGTGCTCGCGATGCTCTCGGTCATGAACGAGGTGCTGCCGTCCGATGTTCTGATCGGCATCGCCGGCGACCGCGAGGTGGGCGCCCGCCTGGCCTCGCATCCCGACGTCGACAAGATCATGTTCACCGGGTCGACGGCGACGGGGCGTCGCATCATCGAGAGCTCGGCGGGCAATCTCGCGCGCCTCACCCTGGAGCTCGGTGGCAACGACGCGGGCATCGTGCTGCCGGGGACGGATGCTGCCGCGATCGCCGAGGACCTGTTCTGGGGCGCGTTCATCAACACCGGTCAGACCTGCGCCGCGATGAAGCGGCTTTACGTGCACGACTCGGTCTACGACGACGTCGTGAACGCGCTCGGGGAGATCGCGGCATCCGTTCCGATGGGCAACGGGCTCGACGAGGACAACGTCCTCGGGCCGCTGCAGAACAAGGCGCAGTTCGACATCGTGAGCCGCCTGGTCGAGGACGCCAGGGCGCGGGGAGCCCGCGTCGTCACCGGCGGCGAGAGCGCTCCGGAACTGGGTGAGCTGTTCTACCGCCCGACGATCATCGCCGACATCGCCAACGACGCCGATCTCGTGCAGGAGGAGCAGTTCGGTCCCGCTCTGCCCGTGATCCGGTACTCCGACGTGGACGAGGCGTTCGAGTGGGCGAACGGGGTCGACGTCGGCCTCGGCGCCTCGGTGTGGTCGAGTGATCCGGACGCCGCACGGGAGGCTGCGACGCGCATGCAATCCGGAACGGTCTGGATCAACTCGCACGGAGGACTGCACCCGATGGTGCCGTTCGGCGGGGTGAAGAGCTCGGGGTACGGCCTCGAGTTCGGCGTCGAGGGCCTCAAGTCCGTGGCCGTCACGCAGGTCGTGTCCGGCCCCGGCCGGAAGGGCTGAGTCGTGCGGTCTGCGATCGTCGTCGGCGCCGGCACCTCGGGGGCGATCGTCGCGCGGCGTCTGGTGGACGCCGGCGTCGACGTCACCCTGATCGAGGCCGGCGGCTACGACACGAACCCGGCGATCCACGACCCCTCGCGTGCCGGGGAGCTGTGGCACGCCGCGGAGGACTGGGACTTCTTCACGGTGCCCCAGGAACACGCAGCCGGGCGCCGCCTGCACCTGCCGCGCGGAAAGGTCACCGGCGGATCGCACGCGCTGAACGCCATGATCTGGGTGCGGGGCGCCGCATCCGACTACGACGGCTGGGAGCGCGACGGTGCCACGGGGTGGGGCTGGTCCGAGGTCGAGCCGGTCTACGACGCGATCGAGAACGACCTGCTTCCGGTGAGCGACGACTACCCGCTGTCGCCGGTCCAGGCGTCGATCATCGACGCCGCCGTGCAGGAGGGACTGCCGCGCAACGCGAACTACAACGGCGGCACCCTCGACGGCGTCTCGCAGGAGCAGGTCACGATGCGCGACGGACGCAGGGTGAACACCTGGATGGCCTACGCGCAGCCGGTGGCCGACCGGCTCACGATCGTCACGGGCCGCGAGGTGCACTCCGTGATCGTGGAGGAGGGGCGGGCGCGGGGCGTCCGGTTCGAAGACGGCGACGAGGTGCGGGCCGACGAGGTCATCCTCTCGGCGGGAGCTCTCGGCTCACCGGTCATCCTGCTGCGTTCCGGGATCGGTCCGGCGGACGAACTGACGGCGCTGGGGATCGCCGTCGTGCACGACTCGCCGCAGGTCGGCAAGAACCTGCACGACCACCTGCTCTCCCCGGTGATCTTCACGACGCAGCGCCCGGTGGGTCCGCCGCAACCGGGCGTCTCGGTCACGCAGACGCACCTGTTCTGGCGCAGCCGTGCCGGACTCGCCGAGCCCGACACGCAGCCGCTGCACTTCTCGGTGCCGATGTGGGGTGAGCTCGAACCGCGTGGGGACGACGGTTTCACGCTCATGGCCGGTCTGGTCACGCCGCACAGCCGCGGGTCGCTGGTCCTCTCAGGCCCCGGAACGGCGGACCTGCCGTTGATCGACCTCGCCGCGCTCGCCGATGATCGGGATCTCGCCGCGCTCGCAGCATCCGTCCGCCAATGCCGCCGCATCGGGGCGCAGCCGGCGCTCGCGAGCGAATGGGGCGCGACCGAGGTGTACCCCGGACCGGAGGTGGCCGATGCCGACGTGGAGGAGTGGGTTCGCCGCACCGCGATCACCTACCACCACCAGGTCGGCACCTGCCGGATGGGCACCGACTCCGACGCGGTCGTCGATCCGCAGCTCCGCGTGCGCGGCGTCGAGGGGCTGCGCGTGATCGACGCCTCGGTCATGCCGACCGTGCCGACCGGCAACACCAACGCCCCGGCCGCGATGATCGCCGAGCGCGGCGCGAGTTTCCTGCTGGGGGAGTGACCTCACCCCGCGTCTCTCACCTGGCGTCTCTCACCCCGCGTCTCGCCCCTGGCGTCTCGCCCAAACCCCCACTTACTGCCGAAACCCCCACATATTCGCGTCAACAGGTGGGGGTCTCGGCAGCAAGTGGGGGTTTCGATGTGCCGCGCGGAGAGGGGCCGCGCGAGGATACGGGCACGGGGGCAGGGGCTACGGAGGGCGGATGCCGAAGGCGCGAAGTCGCGCGCTGAGGATGTCAGGAGTTCGGATGTGCGAAGACTCCCAGCGGCCGAAGCCCCACCCGGTGACGCCGCGCACGGCATCCTCCCGTCGCTTCTCCGCCATCACGATGTCCTCGATCGCGGCGCCGCCGGTCATGGTCGGATCGGAGTACTTGCCCCTGCCGTCGAACTCTCCGAAGCATCGTGATCGCTCGAATGCGAAGTCCAGCCAATAGGACTCGCCGTCCGGGCCGATGATGTGCTCCTGCAGCCTCACAGACCGGAAACCGAGTCGGTGCAGCTGCAGGCGGCTCACGCTCTCGCCGGGGAGCTGCGCCCTGCCGTCCGCGAACGAGATCACTTCCCTCGCCTGGCGGATGCCACGAGTGGAGACGGCGTGAGCGCGCCCGGAGAGCACGTCGCGCCAGGTTCCGGCCAGCGCGGCATCCTGGTTATGCCCGTCGATGACGGCGACGCGACGGAGGGCCGCATCGGCTGCGGCGACCGCCGCCTCTCGGTGCATCGTCGCGGTGATGTCGAGCACCGTGCGGTCGAGCGATGTGCAACGGATGCCGTCGATGGCCGTGATGTCCTCGGCGGGCACAGTGACGTCATGCCAGTGGATGCCCATGCGGTTGCGCGTGTGACGTCGTCCCTCGATGGCCGCGTGGACCTGTCGCGGCGCCGTGCGGTACAACGGGAGACCATGCAGCACAGCCGCGGAAACGCCGATGAGCAACGGGCCCGGCGGTTCGGAGTTCATCTCCACGGCGACGACCTCGAGAAGGTGTCGTCCCTCGCTCCACAGGTCGTTCCAATCGTGCACGTGCACGTAGCGGCCTCGACGCACTCGGCGCAGCTCGCCGGAGTCCACGCGCGCACTCAGCTCACGATCCGTCAGACCGGTCGCGCGCAGCTCATCGCGAGAGAGGAGCAGACCGCGTGCGGCGGGGACGGTGAGCGTGCGCATCAGCACATCATTCGGCATCCGACCGGTCGCCGGCGTCCGTCAGCCGCATCCAGTGGATGCTTTCCGCTGGCGACTCATCTGTGCAGGAGCAGTGCGCTCGCCCGTTGCATCGCCGACACCCCCACTTATTGCCGATACCCCCACCTGCTTGCGTGAACAGGTGGGGGTCTCGGCAACAGGTGGGGGTCTCGACGGAGGGGGAGGGGGGGAGGGGGGAGGGAGAGGGGAGGGACCTCAGCGGGTGTACACCTCGCGGCCGGCGAACCACGTCGACAGCACACGCGCCTCGATCATGCGGTCGGCGGGGCCAGCGACGACATCCCGATCCAGCACCACGAAATCGGCGGACTTGCCCACCTCGATCGACCCGGTCTCGGTGTCGAGGCCCATGGCCCGAGCCGCGTTGACGGTGAAGACCTCCAGCGCCTCCTCCGCGGTGATCGCCTGTTCGAGCCACAGGGTCCCGGGTGCACGGCCGAGCGGATCGGCACGTGTGACGAGCCCCTGCATCCCCTCGAGCGGGTTCGGGGACTCGCTCACCGGCCAGTCCGAGCCACCGGCGACCAGCCCGCCCGCGTCGATGATCGAGCGGTTGGGCTGCGAGTGCTCCGCCCGGTCGCCGAGCACGGCGGCGAGGGCATCGGGGATGACGCCCGGGTACCAGATGAACGGCGAGATGTCGGCGCTCACGCGCAGCTCGACCAGGCGACGGATGTCGTCGTCGGCGAGGAACTGTCCGTGTGCGATCTGGAAGGGAGCATCCGCGAAGCCCTCGGAGCGGAGGCGCTCGATCACATCGAGCAGCAGCCGGGCCGATCCGTCGCCCGTAGCGTGCACCTTGGCGCCGAGACCGCGCTCTGCCACTCGCCTGAGCCAGTCGTAGAGCTCGTCGAAGGACATCGTCGTGGTGCCGTGGAAGTGCGCGCCGTGCGCCTCGTCGGGCAGGTACGGCTCGATGAAGAGCGCCGTCCGAGCCGGGGGAACGCCGTCGAGGAAGATCTTCACGAAGTCCGGACGGTGATGCGCGGTGCGGAACTCCTCACCGCGGTCGATCAGCGGGTCGCCGATCGTGTCGAATCCGAAGATCTCGTCGTTGATCGTGAGGCTCGAGACCACCCAGGCGTTCAGCTCGTCGGCCTCGTCGAGCGTCTTCAGCGCCCCCAGGATCTCGAGCGACGCCGCAGCATCCTGGAACGCGGTGACCCCGAAGCCGTTCAGCAGCTCCACACCGCGCCGCGACGCCAGCCGATGCTGCTCAGTCCTCAGGCCGCCGGCGCGGGCGTGCGCCTGAGCGACGAGGATGCCGGCGGCCTCGAGGAGCACTCCGGTCGGCTCACCGTCGACGGCGTCGAGCAGGGTCACGCCATCGGCCGGGATCGTCTCCTTCGCGATGCCGGCGAGCCGGAGCGCCTCGCTGTTCGCCCAGCGGTTGTGATGGCTGTCGTCCGACAGCATGACCGGGCGTCCGCCGGACGCCTCGTCCAGCCGCCGCCGCACCGCTGAGCTGTTCAGTTCGTCCATGAGCGTGCTGGCCCAGGACCCGCCGGTGACCCAGGCGCCCTCGGGGAGCGTCGCTGCGCGATCCCGCACCAGGTCGAGGATCTCATCGAGACCCAGAGACGTTCCGAAAGAGAGCTCGAACAGGTCGGTCACTCCGGCCACCGCGTGGTGGTTGTGCACGTCGACGAATCCGGGATACACGGCGGCACCGTCGAGATCACGCACCTCGGTGCGCCGCCCCCGGAACGCCTCGATCTCCGAGGCCGTGCCGACGGCGAGGATCCGGCCATCGCCGACCGCGATCGCCTCGGCGAGGGGATGCTCGCGGTCGACGGTGCGCACGGTCGCGCCGGTGAGGATCAGGTCGGCGATGGTCGTCATGCTCAGCGCTCCAGGGCGCGCGCCGGGTCGTACTCGACGGGGTGGACGGTGTTCGACAGCAGGCGTCCATGGGCTCCGAATGTGAAGTGCGTGGGAGCGGTGCCCGACTCGTCCCAGCCGAACAGCACGCCGTGCGAGCGGATCGCCTTCTGATCGCGGTGGTCGGCGATCGTCACCGAACCGCAGGGGATGACCTTCTCGCGCCAGGTGAACACGTAGATGCCCGGGCGGACCTTCCACACGGTGTTCGCGTCGGTGTCGGCGAGCCCCTGCTCGGGGCCGGCGAGGCACTGCCAGGTGTACCAGTGCGGCGACAGGTAGACGTGCTCGTACGCGTGCGTGCTGGAGTACACCCACAGCACGCGGCGGCCCATGAGCTCCTGCGTCGGGGCCGGCGCTTCGCCGGGGGTCTCGATGCCCTCGATCAGTCCGGGCACGAACACCATCTGCACGGCGGTCTTGCCCGGGGAGGCCTGTCCGAGGATCGAGATGACCGACAGTGCGTGGCCGCTGGCGAGGTCGAGGATCAGGGTGACGGCTTCGTTCGGCAGGTACCTGTGGTGGAACTGCGCGTAGAACAGGTCGTCGGCGACCTCGATCACCTCGCAGTCGTCCGTGTCCTCCGCCGGGGCGGTCTCGTCGCCGGTGCCCGGTTCGTACTTCCAGCTGACGGTTCCGGAGCCGAACGTGTGCGTGACGCGCGTGCCGCGGTCGTCGACGACCGTGAACGTGCGCCCGTCGAGCGCATCGCTGAGCTCGGCCTTGCTGGCGTCGAAGCCCGGCGCGAGGCCGTCGAGCGGCAGCCAGGTGGAGGTGTCGGACAGATTGACTTCATCGGCCATGAGGGTTCCTTCGTGAGTGGGGATGGATGCTGGGAGGTTCGGATGTCGGGATCGAGGCGCTCAGCGCGTGCTGAACTTCTCGAGGTCGGTGGCGAGGCCGTCGTACACGGCCGGCCGCGACCTCTTCAGGTACACGCCGTAGATGACGCCGCCGATCACGGCGAGCACGAGCAGCAGCGGCATGAGGCGGATCGCGAGCTCCTGCGAGCCGGCGACGATGTCGAAGTTCACGACCGCGAGGATCGAGATCGCTGCGATGCCGAGGAACCCGATTCCCGGGGCGATGAACGTGCTCCACCATCGCGGGTCGCCCTTGCGGCGGAAGTACACGACGATCGAGATCGCTGCGAGACCCTGCAGGATCAGAACGCTGAGGGTGCCGAATCCGAGCATCGCCGGAACCAGCGTGACGATCGGGTCTGCGCCGGCGATCGCGAAGATGATCGCGAGGACGGCGGCGAACGACGCCTGCACGATGCCCGCGAGCTGCGGCGCGCCGCTCGCTCGGGTGCGGGCCAGCGCCTGAGGGAGGATGCGGGCACGGCCGAGCGAGTACAGGTAGCGGCTGGCCGAGTTGTGGAAGGCGAGCATCGCGGCGAACAGGCTCACCAGCAGCAGGATCATCATGACCGTCGTGAGCGGCCCGCCGAGGTACTGCTGCGACAGGGCGAAGATGAGGTCGCCGGTGGGCAGGTGCTCCAGGGCCGTGGCCTGCGCCTGGGCGACGCCGGTCGCGCTGACGACCGCCCACGTCGTGACGCCGAGGATGACCCCGATCGCGATGATCGCGGTGTAGGTGGCACGCGGGATCGTGCGCAGCGGCTGCTTCGCCTCCTCGCTGAACAGCGCGGTGGCCTCGAACCCCAGGAAGCCGGTCGCCGCGAGCAGCATGCCGATCGGCAGCGATCCCGAGAACACCGCCTCCGGACTGAACGCGGCCACGTCGTAGCCGGTCTGCACGAGCACCGAGACGTCGAAGACGACGAGCATCAGCGTCTCGAGCACGAGGCACACGCCGAGCACCTTCGACGAGAAGTCGACGCCGACGCGCGCCAGCACGAAGCAGACGACGATCGAGGCGAGCCCCCAGATCAGCCAGTGCACGTCGAGGCCGGTGAGGTCGCGGATGATCGTCTGCATGAAGAAGCCGCTCGTGCCGATCGTGCCGACGACGAAGAAGTTGTAGCCGAGGGTCGCGATGAGTCCGGCGATGAGACCGCCGGTGCGGCCGAGGCCCTTCACCACGAAGGCGTAGAAGCCTCCCGCGTTGACCAGCTGCTTCGACATCTGCGCGTAGCCGATCGCGAAGAGCAGGAGGATCCCCGCGACGAGGAAGAAGGACATCGGAGTGCCGCCGCCGTTGCCGAGTGCGATGGCCAGGGAGGCGACGACGACGATGCCGGTCAGCGGTGCGACGGCCGCCAGCACGAGGAAGACGATCCCGGCGACGCCCAGGGCGCCGGGACGAAGCGCTGTGTGCTCGGTGGGCGGTGCGATCGAATCAGTCACGGCGACTCCTTTGCTCGGTGACGGCCGTGGGGTCGGGAGAGCCTGCGCACGGCATCGACGACGAGGGGATCGTCGATAGAGCGAGTCTGCTCCGACGGCACTCGTCGCGCTTGACGCTGAGCGAAAGACGATGGTGCCAGGGCGCACAGCAGCGTCGCGGAGATAGGGACGAGCGGATGCCGGGTAGCAGGATGACGGCATGGACCTGCAGCTGCGCGGCACGAGCGCCCTCGTCACGGGCGCCGGAAGCGGCATCGGCCGCGCCGTGGCGCGTGCGCTCGCCGCTGAGGGCGTGCGGGTCGCTCTCCTCGACCGCGACGAGAGCGCTGTTCGTGACGCCGCGCGGGAGTGTCCGGACTCGATCGTCCTCGTGGCCGACGTCACCGACGAGGAGCAGACCGCGGCAGCCCTCGCTACTGTCGACCGCCTGGATGCCGTCGTCTGCTGCGCCGGAATCTCCGGCCCGGTCGGCTCGGGCATCGAGGAGATCTCGCTCGCGGAGTGGAACGCCGTGTTCTCGGTCAACGTGACCGGGCCCTTCCTCGTGCTGCGTCACGCGCTTCCCGCGCTGAGGGCGGCCGGGGCGGCATCCGTCGTCCTGATCTCCAGCGACTCCGCCTTCGTCGCCTCGCCGGGGATGGTTCCCTACTGCTCCTCGAAGGCGGCTCTCGTGCAGTTCGCGCGAGCGCTGTCCGTCGACCTGGCCGGCACCGGCATCCGAGTGAACACCGTCGCGCCCTCGGTCGTCGACACCCCGATGAGCCGAGGCGATCTCGGCGACGGCGCGTTCGAGGCGGCGGACTTCCCCGTGCAGACGGCCGACGAGGTGGCCGCCCACGTGGCCTATCTGGTGTCACCGCGCAGTCGCGCCGTCAACGGCACCACCCTTCTCAGCGACTTCGGGTGCACCGCCCGATCGGGATTTCCCGCGTAGCGCGCACGCGCCGAACAGACAGGAGCAGCACATGGGACTCGCAGTGGGATCGACGGTCTCGGGACGCGTCGTCGTCATCACCGGAGGCGGCACCGGCATCGGCGCCGCGATCGCCGAGCGATACGCCGCCGAAGGCGCGCACGTCGTCGTGGTGGGTCGCCGAGCGGAGCCGATCGAACGGGTGGCGAAGGCCGTCGGGGCGAGGGCGATCGTGGCGGATGCCGCGGACACGGGGTCCGCGAAGGCGGCTGTCGCTGAGGTGCTCGCGACGTTCGGGCGTCTGGACGTGCTGGTCGCGAACGCCGGCGGTCACGGTTTCTCTCCCGTCGGCGAGACGGATGACGCAGGGTGGGACGCCGCGATCCGCGCCAACCTCACGACCGCGTTCATCATGGCGCGCGAGGCTCTGCCGGCTCTGCTGGAGTCGAAGGGGCAGATCGTGATCGTGTCCTCTCTTGCGGGACTCTTCGCGGGGCCCTCGGTCGCCGGTTACACCGTGGGCAAGCACGCACTGATCGGCCTCACCCGCACGCTCGCCCGCGACTACGGCCGCCACGGGGTGCGCGTGAACGCCGTCTGCCCAGGGTGGGTGCAGACGCCGATGGCCGACGAGGAGATGGACGAGTTCGCCTCGCACGCCGGTCTCGCCTCCCGCGAGGAGGCGTACGCGGCGGTCACCGCCGACGTACCGCTGCGGCGCCCGGCCCGCCCGGCCGAGATCGCCTCGGTCGTGCGCTTCCTGGGTTCGGGGGAGTCGTCGTACATCACCGGGTCCGTGATCGTGGCCGATGGCGGCTCGCACGTCGTGGACGTCCCGACCATCGCGTTCGATCACGCCGGGATGTAGCGCCGGACTTGGGACCGGGGCCGGGGCCGGGGCGCGGGCGCGGCGCCGGGGCGCGGCGCCGGGGCGGTTCGGACGCGGGTTCGGTCACGCGTCTGGCGGGTTCGACCAAAGCCGGGCCGCAGAACGCGTGACTGATCGCAGAGGCGGTCGCGGCTCAGGCGGCTTCCGCTGGATCGAGTCGCCAGACCGGTGACCGGTGCTCGAAACCGGTCACCGCCGGGGTGGCTTCGGCTGGGCCGCGAGACGTCCGCGACCCATGCCAGGGCCCGCCGCGCACTCAGCCGACCGTGAGCTCGAAGCCGTCGGCGGTCGCGACGACGGCGACGCGGGTGAGGTCGTCCACGTGGTGCTCGGGAGAGTGCGCGAGCGCGTGGGCTCCGACGCCGATCACGCGCATGCCGGCAGCATGCGCGGCCTGGATGCCGGCGCCCGAGTCTTCGAAGACGACGCAATCGGCCGGGTCGACGCCCAGCAGTCGCGCCCCGAGCAGGAACCCTTCGGGGTCCGGCTTCGAGCGCGTCACGTTCTCGGCGGTCACTGCGGTGGCGGGCACCGTGAGCGCCGCGGCGCCCATGCGCGCGTTCATCAGCGTGACGTCGGCCGACGTCACGATCGCGTGCGGGTGCGGCACGAGCGACTCGAGCAGCACGTCGGCTCCCGCGATCGCGACGACGCCGTCGACGTCCTTCGCCTCGTTCGCGAGCATCGACGCGTTCTCGGCGATGTTGATGGCGTGATCCCGGTCGGGCAGCATGATCGCCATGCTCTGGTGCCCCTGGCGACCGTGGATGACGCTGAGCACGTGCGCGGGGTCGAGTCCGTGCGGCTCGGCCCACGCCAGCCAGATGCGCTCGACGGCGGCTGTCGAATCGACGAGGGTCCCGTCCATGTCGAGGAGGACGGCGCGGGCGTGGACGGTCTCGGTCATGCTTTCAGGGTAGTGCCGCAGCGGTGGTCGTTCCTGGGTGCGAGCAGGCCGTGCGGAGCCCGACGACCCCGCGTCAACCCCCGAGATACGCGCGGTGCAGCAGCTCGGGATCGGCCTTCAGCTGCTCCGACGTGCCCTGGAACGAGACCTGACCGCCGGCGACGACGACGGCCTCGCGGGCGAGGCTCAGCGCGAGCTGCGTGAACTGCTCGACCAGCAGCACGCCCACCCCCGACTCGGCGATCGACTTCACGATCGGCATGAGCCGCATGAAAACCACGGGAGCCAGGCCCAGCGACATCTCGTCGATCAGCAGCACGCGCGGCTTCGCCGCGAAGGCCCGCGCGAGCACGACCATCTGCTGCTCGCCGCCCGACAGCAGGGCGGTGGGCGAGTCGAACCGCTTCTCGAGCTCGGGGAACTGCTCGAGAGCCGCATCCAGTTCCGCGGGGGTCCGCGCGGTGAGCGAGATGTTCTCGCGCACGGTCAGCGAGGGGAACACGGCTCGTCCCTGCTCGATGTGCACGATCCCGCGGCGGGCGCGGGCGACGCGCGAGAGCTTGTCGATGGCCTCGCCGTCGAGGGTGAGTGTGCCGGCCGAGTGCGGGGTCACCCCCGACACCGACTCGATCAGGCTCGTCTTGCCCGCGCCGTTCGGCCCGACGAGCGCCAGGACCTCCCCGCCGCGCACGGTGAGCGACACGTCGGAGATCACCGGTCCGGCGCCGCGGCTGACGGTCACGCCGTCCAGGACGAGTTCGCTCATGACAGCAGCTCCGTCTCTCCCATGTACGCCTTGACGACGTCGGGGTTCGCCAGCACCTCGGCCTGTGGACCGCTCGCCAGCACCTTGCCGAAGTCGAGCACCGTGAGCATCGGGCACACCGAGCGCACGAGATCGAGGTCGTGCTCGATGATGATCAGCGCGACGCCGTAGCGTGCGGGGAGCTCCCGCAGCCGGGCCGCGAGTGCGAGGTGCTCTTCGTGCGACAGGCCGGCGGCCGGCTCGTCGAGGATGAGCAGCCGGGGGCGTGCGATCACGTTCGCCGCGACCTCGACCAGCCTCCGGGTGCCGACGTCGACGCTCGACAGGCGAGCCCTGGCCGGCGGACAGCCGAAGAACTCCAGGACCTCATCGATGTCGGATGCCGCGAGCCGCCGCCGCGCTACGAAGCGCACGTAGGCTCCCACGGTGAGCGCCGGAGGCACGCGGTCCTGCTGGAAGGTGCGCCGAAGGCCCAGGCGGGCGCGCCTGGTGGGGGAGAGGCCGGCGAGGTCGCGACCGCCCAGCAGCACGCGACCGCCGTGCTTCGGCAGGAATCCGCCGATCGCGTCGACGAACGTCGATTTGCCGGCCCCGTTCGGTCCGATCAGTCCCATGATCGATGCGCTCGGCACCTGGAACGACACGTCGTCGAGAGCCTTCAGCGCCCCGAACTGCACGGTGAGACCTTCGACGGTGAGCACGGGCGCGCCGTCGAGAGCAGCCTCGTCGACGGTCGCCGTGGTCGTGGTGGTGATGACCGCCGCATCTGCTCCGGCATCCGGAGGCAACGCCGTCAATGCCGCGTTCGCGGTCCTGCGGTCTGCACGACGCCAGAACAGATCGCGGACGGTCTGCCCGAGGTTCGTGCCGCTGGTCAGAGCCTGCACGCCGAGCACGCCGAAGACCACGAAGCCCCAGTTCTGGTCTATGCCCCATCGCTTGAGGAGCTCGGGCACGAGCACCCAGAGGATGCCGCCGAGGATCGCCATGTCGATGAGATGCGCGCCCGACATGATCGCCAGGACGTAGAGCGCCAGCGACTGCAGCGGCGTGAAGCTCGATGCGAAGGGCAGCTGCACCTGCCCCGCGAGGAGACCGCCGGCGATCCCGCCGAGGGCCGCCGACACCGCGAACGCCGTGAGCTTGGCGACCTGCACGCTCTGTCCTGCCGCCGCGGTGCCCCGCTCCGAGAAGGCGACGGCCTTCCACGACGAGCCCCAGCGACCCCGCTGCAGGAAGAACACGCCGAGGCCGCAGACCGCGAGCACGACGACGGAGAGGAAGAAGAACTGCCGGTCGTTCGAGAACAGCTCGGGCCGCTCGATCGAGGTGCCGTCGACGGAGCCGGGGAACTGGATCTGCACGAGGGTGACGTCGGCTGCGGCGGCGAATCCCAGGGTGACGACCGCGAGGTTCACTCCGCGCAGCCGCAGCGCCGGCAGCCCCACGATGATGCCCACGAGGCCGGCGGCGAGGCCGCCGAGCAGCAGCCAGACGACGAATCCGCCCGGCGCCTGCATCACGTTCAGCAGCGAGACGATCCACGCGCCGACGGCCGCGAAGGTGAGCTGGCACAGGGCGATCATCCCGGCCGAGCCCGTGACGATGCCGAGTCCGAGGATGGCGATGGCGGCGACGACCGCGCTGATCGCCAGGAAGACGAAGTAGCCGGGAAGGGCGGCGCTGAGGATGGCGCCGATGCCGACCGCGGCGACGGCGATGGCGAACGGCCAGGTGGTCTTGAACCAGGAGCGGTCAGCGAGCGGCATCCCACACCTCCTTGCGCTGGGTCCAGAGCAGCAGGACCACGATGAACAGGAACGGGAGGAAGTTGCGCACCAGAGCGACCTCGTCGAGCTGCGCGACCAGCCCACCCAGCACCCCCAGCACGATGCCGCCGATGACGGCGAGGTCGAGCCGGCGGAAGCCTCCGAGCAGAGCGGCGGCCGCGGCGGGCACGATGAGCATCGACAGCCCGGTGGCATCGCTCGACTGGGTCGGCGCGACGACGATGATCGCGATGGCGCTGATGACTCCGGTGACGAACCACACCGAGATCGACAACGGGCGCGAGCGGATGCCGAGCAGTTCCGCCGTGGTCGGACGCTCGGACAGCGCCCTCAGCTGCGCGCCGACCCTCGTGCGGCGGAGGACGATGCGAACGACCACCGCGGTCACGACCGCCATCAGCACCGTGGCGACGGTCACCTGGCTGACGACCACGCCGCCGAACGAGAACGCCGGTCCCGAGATGATCGGCGAGAAAGGCTGCGGCTTGTTGCCGAACAGGATGAACGACAGCGAGATCAGCAGGAGCAGAGGACCGACCGTCATCGCCGAGCGGGTCGTCGTGGTCGCCTCCGAGAGCCAGGTCGCGGCGATCCATCCGATCGCCGCCGACAGGAGTCCGGCGACGAGGATCCCGATGATCGAGCCGAGCCAGATCGGCAGGCCGAGCCTGCTCACGAACCACACGGCCGTGAACGCGCCGAACATCCCGGTCGCGGCCTGAGCGAAGTTGACGACCCGCACGAGGCGGCTCATCAGCGTCAGGCACACGCCGAGGACGGCGTAGAGTCCGCCGGCGGCGAGTCCGGCTATGGCGCCTTGCAGCATGAGGCGTCCTTTCTGATCTGAGGGGTTCGAGCGGGCACTCCCGGTCGTTGAGCGAGGGAGCGAAGCGACCGAGACGAAACGCGTCAGCTGGCGTACGACGTCGGATGACGCGTTTCGTCTCGCTTCGCTCGCTCAACGACCGGGGAGGGACCCCGCTCGGTTGACGACCGGGGAGGGCCCCTCGGTCGATGACCGGGAGCGAAGAGCGGCTATTCGCCGATGCGCAGCCAGTCCTCGGCGACCTTCTCCCAGGCGTTGGTGCCGGACTTCAGGATGATCGGCCAGCCCGCGGTGTTCTGCGTGCCGAACGCGTAGGGCGTTCCCACCATCGGGTTGTCGATCGGATCCATTCCCTGCAGCGCCTTCGTCACGCTCTCGCGGGTGATGTCGCCCTTGATGGACTTCAGCACCTCGATGAAGTACGTCGCGGCGAGGTATCCGCCCTGGCTGAACGAGGTGAGTGGGATGTCGTTCTTCTCCATCAGCGCCCGCCAGTCCTTGTTGATGTCGTTGTCGTCGGTGAACGGGTAGAACTCGGCCGGCACGTAGATGCCGGCGCCCGCGTTGTCGACCGCCTTCGCGAAGTTCTCGCTGTAGACGCTGGTGAGGTACAGCCAGGTCACGTCATCCCAGCCCTGGGCGTTGGCGGCTTTGACCTGACCGATCGCGTCGGGCTCGACCGGGTTGATCGCGAGGGCCTTGCAGCCCTGCTCGCGCGCCTTCACGATGTAGGGCGTGTAGTCGGATGCTCCGTATGGCACCGTGTCATCGACGTACTTCGGCTTCTTGCCCGTGATCTCGGTCCACTTGTCGATCGCGGCCTGGTAGGTCGGCCGGGTGGAGCCTGCGATCTCGAGCAGCACGCAGATGTCGTCGAGACCCAGCACCTCCGACCCGTACTGCAGGGTGAGGGTCATGTCGTTGAACGGGCCCACGTTCGCCGGCGAGATGTTCTCGCTGTCGAAGCATCCCGTGTCCACGCCGATTCCGGGAATGGAGAGGATGCTCTCCTGCTCGTAGTACTTGGCGTTGATCTCGCACTCGATGAGGCTGGCCGAGCCGACGAGCGCGACGGCGCCGTCGCTGCCGACCAGCTCACGAGCCGATGCCGTCGCCGTGGCCGGGTCGCCTTTGTCGTCGAGTGCTTTGTAGTCGATCTTCTGGCCGTTCAGTCCGCCGTCCTCGTTGAAGGCGTCGAACACGGCTGCTGCTGCCTGCGACGCCTCGGGGAACGTCGCCGGGCCGCTGATCGTGTTGACGGATCCGACGACGATCGAACCGCCCCCGCCGCCGGATCCGCCGTCGTCGGCGCAGCCGGACAGGATGAGGGCTGCCACGGCGATAAGGGCCGCGGTGCCTGTTGCTCGCTTGTTCATGTGCGTTGTTGCCTCTCGGTTCTCGGGTGTTGCTGTGTGACGGTCAGTCGCGCAGTGCGCGGTTGACCAGCTCGGTGTCGGTGAACTGCTCGAACGCGGTGACCCGCCCGTCGGCCAGCCGCCAGACGTGTGCGACTCGCGCGGCGAAGAATCGCCCGGTCAGCGTGTAGGTGCCGGAGTACGTGCCGATGCCGACGATGACGTCCCCGCCGTCGATGACCTCGTCGACCACGAGGGTGTAGTCGTCCCAGTCCTCCTGGATGCGCTGGAAGACGTTGGCGGCGACGGCATCCGGGCCCACGTAGGTGCCGGCGTACGGGAATCCCGCAGCCTCCGTCCACTGCACGCCCGGGGCCAGGGGCGCCAGCATCCCCTCGATGTCTCCGCGGTCGCTCGCGGCGTAGTGCGCGCGGATGATTTCTGCGTTCCTCATGTCACACCGGCTGTGCGTCGGGGTAGGAGACGGAGCCGAGCGGGTAGATGTGGCCTCCTGCGCGCGAGTGCTCGGCGTCGCCGTCACCGTTGAGACCGAGGAAGATGCCGGTGGTCATGAGCTGATAGCCGAGGTCGTGCAGCCAGACGCTGGCGACGGCGATGCGGAACTCGCGGAAGCAGAAGAGGTACAGGCCCTCGGCGAACTTCCACACGGTCGACAGGTCCATGTCGCCGTGACCGCGCTGCACCCCTTCCAGGCACTGCCACGCATAGCGAAGGCTGGAGACGTAGACGTGCTCGTAGAGATGGTGCGGGCTGTAGCGGTACACGTTGCGCTTGCCGATGAGGTCTCGGCTCGGCCCGGGAACCTCGCCGGTCGGGGGGCCGCCGTCGGTGACCGCGGACCAGAACTCCTGGCCCACCTGCGGCGTGCCCTCGACCGCTTCGGGAGCGATACGGGAGCGGACGACGGTCGCGCGGTGGGTCGAGGTCGAGTAGACGACGGTGATCGCCTCGCGTTCGCGGCTCTCGAGCGGGATGTTCACGAACACGACGTCGTCTCGCACGGCGACCGCGTCGTAGGGGTCGGCGCCGGACGCATCGAACCCCGTCCAGGTGACTGCGGCGGAATCGAACGAGAGCGCGAGCGCCGAGCCGTCGTCCAGCGTCAGAGTGAGGGTCGTGCCGGCGAGGGACATGCTCGGCAGGCGGAACTCGTCGATGCCGGCGGCGAACTCGTCGTAGGTGCGCCACTCATCGAGCGCCGGGTCGGTGGAGATGTCGGCCATGGGTGTCCTGACGTCGCACGCGGCGGAGCGTCTTCGCTCCGGGCACCGCGGCTTCGCGATGCGCTTGCCCCATGCTCGGTCCGGGTGAGGCATCCGCTCAAGGCATGCGCGACCATCGCGCGCCGAGAGTCAAACGGCGTGCCCTCCGGGGCAAGTCGGCGGCGTCAGTGCGCGGCGCGGTACTCGCTGGGGGAGATGCCGAAGGTCGTCTTGAACGCGCGGCTGAAGTGCGCGGCGTCCACGAATCCCCAGCGCGCCGCGATCGCGGCGACCGGGCGGTCGGCGAGCATCGGGTCGAGCAGGTCGCGACGGCACTGCTCGAGGCGGCGCGTGCGGATCCACGTCGAGACGGTGACTCCCTGCTCCTGGAACAGGCCGTGCAGGTGGCGGGTCGAGATGTAGTGCGCAGAGGCGATCGACGCGGGGCCGAGGTCGGTCGAGGCGAGGTTGCGCTCGATGTACGAGCGGATGCGCTGCACCAGGGCGCGATGCGGGTCTGCGGACACCTCGTCGAGCCCGAGCTCGCGGGTGAAGACCGTCGAGACCAGATCGAGGGCGCTGTGCGCCAGGCGCGCCCCGGTCGTGCCTGCCAGCTGATCGAGGTTCCCTGCCAGCTGTGTCAGGTATGGCACGACCATGCTGCCGAGCCCCTCCTGCCCCGAGATGCGCACGGCGGTGAGCTGGCCGATCATCTCGGGAGGCAGGCTGATCAGATGCTTCGGGAACATCACGACCATGGTGCGGAAGTCCTCGTCGAACACCAGGGAGTACGGCCGGTCGGTGTCGTAGACCGCGAGATCACCCGGGCGCAGCAGGGCTTCCCGGTCGTCCTGGATGAGCATGCCGGTTCCGGCGAGCATCAGGCTCAGCTTGAAGTACGAGCGGTCGCCGCGGGCGATGAGCTCAGGCGTGCGCTCGACGACGTGGGACGTCGCGCGCAGATCGGTGACGTGGACCTCGTCGACGGATGCTGCGCGGATCATGCCGCGGAAATGATCCGGTCCGCTGCTGGACACCTGCAGCGGCACGAACGACTCCGACACCGCGGCGCGGAAATCGCTGATGTTGCGCGCGATGAGAGTCGACACCGATTCGGCGGAGGCCATGGGTGCACCGTTCATGAAAGATCACCTCGGGTGGTGGAACGACGACGTTGTATACGATCCGTTCCGTGATGTTATCACCGACCGCGCCGCGCCGACACGACTTCTAGGATGTGGAGCGGAGGTGCGCGTGAAGACGATCGGCGAGAGGGTCATGCAGGTGTTACGTCAGCTGCGTGGTCCCGACACATCGGACTCGGTCTTCGAGGCGACGGCCCTGATCGTGGGAGCGGCATTCCTCCTTCTGGGCTTCGCGATCGCCTTCCCCGTGTTCTTCGGACACGAGCTCGCCATCAGCGGCACGGGGTCGATCGGCGGCTTCGCCTCGTACGGCGGCGCCATCACAGCGGTGCTCGCGTTCGTCCTCGGGCGCCTCGCCGTGCGGCCCGAGGAGATGCGCGAGGACGCCGTTCGCGACGGCTTCAGCGTGCCCGGCGATCGGCTGCGCTGGTACGACCTCGCCGCGATCGCCTTCGCGCACGCGGCGATCGCCTATCTGGGCTGGCTCGGCATCGCGGAACTGCTGGAGCGCAGTTTCATCGGGGCACCCGTCTTCGCGTTCCCCGGGGCGATCCTCGTCAGCGTCGCGTTCGCCCTCACCGCCTACGTGACGTTCCTCAGCGCGGTCGCGCTCACGCCGATGGTCCTCTCCCTCGTGCTCGCCGTGTTCCTCGTCGTCGGGGCCTTCGCAGCGATGCTCGCCTCAAGCGACCCGGACTGGTGGCGCAACAACCTCTCGGCGCTCGGCATGAGCACGAACAGCGCATCCATCGCCTTCAACGCCACGCTCATCATCGCCGGCGTGATGATCACCACGATCTCCCGCTACGCGACCGCGGGGCTGCCCGTCGATCACGAGGGGGCTCGTCGCGGGCGCTTCGTCGTTCGGGGCGGCCTGATCCTGATGGGCGTCTTCCTGGCGTGCGTCGGAGTCTTCCCGGTAGACGAGTTCTTCCTGGTGCACAACACCGTGGCGACCGGGATGACCGTCGTGTTCGCGATCGTCGTGGTGGGACTGCCGTGGTTCCTGGGGTCGATGCCCCGCGTCTTCGTGCTGTTCGGCTGGGCGTACGTTCTCGTGATCGTCCTGCTCGGCGTCTTCTTCGCCGTGGGGTACTACAACCTCACCGCGGTCGAGCTGATCGCGGCGGTGCTGATCTTCAGCTGGATCATCGTGTTCCTCCGCACCGCGGGGTCGGTGACGGGGACCCCCGGAGGCGACCCGGCCTCGGCCCGACCGGATCGCGCGCGGGCCGGATCGCCAGATCCGCTCGCAGAGTGAGCTCAGGCTCGGGGCGCCCTGAGCATGAACAGCGCCGCCAGGAATCCGGCGGCGGCCATCACCGCCGCGCCGATGAAGGCCGCGCTGTAGGCATCCGCTGCGCTGGTCCCCACACCCGCGCTCACCGCCGTGAGGACCGCCAGTCCGACAGCTGACCCGATCTGGTAGCTCGTGTTCACCAGGCCGGATGCGATGCCCGCCTCCTCGGGCGGCGCGCTGGCTATCGCCGTGCTCAGAGACGGCACGAACGCGAGCGCCATGCCGGAGGCGGCGATCAATGAGGCCGGCAGCACGTGCACGGCGTACACGCCGTCCTCGGGCGCCAAGGCCAGCCACGTCACGCCGACTCCGAGCAGGACGAAGCCGGACACGACCATGGTGCGAGTCGTCAGCCTCGTGGAGAGACGCGGGGCGACGAGAGTCATCCCGATCACGATCAGAACCGTCATCGGCACCAGGGCGGTGCCTGCGGCGAAGGCCGACGCGCCCAGCACCTTCTGCAGATACAGGTTCAGGAAGAACCACATCGGAATCCAGGCGGCTCCCAGCAGCAGCTGAGCGATGTTGGCGCCGGCGAGGTTGGGCAGACGCAGCATCCCGAGGCGAAGCAGCGGCTGCGCCGCGCGAGTCTGTCGAGCGACGAAGAGGCCGAGGAGGAGCAGTCCTGCTGTCAGTGTGCCGATCGCCTCGACGCTGAGCCAGCCCGCCTCGGGCGCGCGGACGATGCCGTACACAGTGAGGGCCAGACCGGCGGTGCCCGTGAACGCGCCGGTCAGGTCGACCCGGCCGGTGCCGCGCGTGCCGGCGGAGAACGCCACCGGCGTGAGAGCGAGGATCACGACCGCGATCGGCACCGTGACGTAGAAGACCCAGGGCCATCCGAGGTACTCGGTCAGGACGCCGCCGAGAAAGACCCCCGCGGTTCCGCCGATCGGCGCGGCCGCGCCGTAGACGGCGAAGGCGCGGGGGAGCTGGGGCGTTCCGCCGAACAGCGCCATCAGCAAGGACAGCGCCGCGGGAGCGATCAGTGCCGCACCCGCCCCCTGGACGGCGCGGGCCGCGATCTCCACCCATGTGTCGCCCGCGAGTCCGGCACCCAGAGAGCCGATGAGCAGCACGGCCCATCCAATGGTGAAGACGCGGCGAGCGCCGAAGAGGTCGGAGAGCCGCCCGCCGAGCAGCAGCAACCCGCCGAAGGCGACGACGTAGGCGTTGAAGACCCAGGACAGGCTTTCGGAGGAGAAGCCGACATCGCGGGCGATGTCGCTCAGCGCGACGCCGATGATCGAGGTGTCCATGATGACGACGAACTGGGCGGCGGCGATGAGCGCCAATCCCCATCGGCGGTGCGGTGCGTGCTGGAGCGTATCCGCTCGAGCGCTCTGAGTCGTTGACACAGGGAATCCTCTCCATCGTGGACGCCGACAGCCGGCGTCCCTCGAAGAGGTCAATCTAATACCCCCTGGGGGTATTCCCGAATCCGGAAAACCGCGGTCGGCGACCCGGGTCACTCCCCGCGCAACGACCGCGTCGCATCGGCCGTGCGCTGCAGCGCATGCACCGAGTGCGCGTGTCGGCGCTGGGCGACGCCGATGAAGAGCGCGTCCACGAGAGCGAGCTGAGCGATCCGGCTGACCATGGCGCCGGCCCGGAAGCGCGACTCCCTGGCGTGCGTGAGGAGGACGTGGTCTGCTTCCCGGGCGACGGGGGAGTCGGCCGCCCCGGCGATCGCGATGGTCGCGGTGCCGGTGGCACGTGCCGTCTGCAGGAAGCGCAGCGTCTCGAACGTGGTGCCCGAGTGGGAGAACCCGATCGCGACCGACTTCGTCGCGGTGAGCGCCGCGGCGGCGCTGGCCTCGTGCGCGTCGGAGAGCACGATCGCCGATCGTCCGATGCGCAGCAGCTTGTGGCCGAGATCGTCGGCGGCGAGACGGCTCGCGCCGATGCCGAACAGCAGCAGCCGGTCGGCGTCGTCGATCGCGTCGATCGCCGATTCCAGGGCGTCGTAGTCGAGGTTGCCGATGGTCTCCTCGATCGCGAGAAGCTCGAGTGCGGCGATCTTCGCGGTCGCCTCCCGCAGCGAGTCGGCCGCGGAGATCTCGGAGCCGAATCCGCGTGGCTCCTTGAACTGCACGGACTCGCGACCGAGCTCGGTGGCGAGCGACACGCGCAGAGCCGCGTAGCCGCTGACGCCGATCGACCGGCAGAAGCGCACGACCGAGGCCACCGAGGTCTCGCATGCCGCGGCGAGTTCGTTGATCGTGCAGTCGACGACGATCGACGGGTTGTCGCGCACCGTGCGCGCGATGCGCGCCAAGGACGGGGGCAGGGTCTCGACGGCTGTCGCGATGGTGGTCTGGATGCTCATGCCGGTCTCTCCGCCTCGAATGGGTTCTGAACAATTATTTCACGCGAAGGTGTATGCGCGTAGACTATTTTCATGATCTCGACAGCTCCGTTCTTGGCCGTCGACCTCGGCAAGACCTCCTGTCGCGTTCTGATGATCGACCGCGACGAGCGGATCCGGATCGACGGCGCGGGTGCACCGGGGCTCGCCTCTTCGAACGGCGCGGCCGCGGCGTTCCACGCGATCGATTCCCTGCTCGCACGGGTGGACGCGGCGGGTGCGCACCTGGCCGTGGGCGCCGCGGGAGCATGGGCGGCGCCCGAGCAGGCGGCCGCACTCGCTCATCGCCTGGCGGAGCGCACGGGTGCGCCGGTGGTCGTGGCCTCAGACGTCGTGACCGCCCATCTCGGCGCGCTCGGGGGAGCGCACGGGACTCTGCTGATCGCCGGCACCGGCGCTGCGGCGATGGGCGTCGATGCAGAGGGCGCGCGCCTCGTCGACGGATGGGGACCGGATCTCGGCGACTTCGGCAGCGGATCGTGGCTCGGCCGCGAGATGCTGCGAGCTGCCCTCCGCGCCGACGTCGGCCTCGGCCCTCGCACCGCGCTGACGCGCGCCGTCGCCGAACGCGTGGGCCCGGCATCCGCCATCCCGTCGTGGCTCGCTCGGGACGAGGCCCTCGGGCGTCGCCTCGCCGCGCTCGCTCCGGCAGTGCTCGATGCGGCCGAAGACGGCGACGCTGTCGCGCTCGGCATCGTCGACGACGCCGTACAGCTGCTGACGGCGTCTGCCGTGGCCGCCTCGTCATCCGTCGTGGTGGCCCTGCACGGGGGACTAACGGGTCACGCCTGGTTCGTCGCGAAGCTCGTCGGATCGCTCGAGACGGCCGGGCGGACTGCCATGCCGGCGGCGGGCGACGCTCTTGACGGAGCGCTCCTGCTCGCCCGCCGCACCGATCTTCCCCACGAAAGGCTCGCGCATCGTGCCGAATGACGACCTCCGACTGACCGAACTGCTCGACGAACTCTCGCGCCTCGGCACCGAGGCGTCGACCACCGAGCGCGGAGATCTCGATCTGCTCGGCACCGTCGACCTCGTGCGCGCGATGAACGCGGAGGATCGCCGGGTGCCGGACGCCGTCGAGGCGTGTTCGACGGAGATCGCCGCCGCGGTCGACGGCATCACCGCGCGGTTCCGCCGAGGAGGCCGCCTCATCTACATCGGCGCCGGCACCGCGGGGCGGGTCGGAGTGCTCGATGCGAGTGAGTGCCCGCCCACGTTCGGCACCGATCCTTCGATGGTGGTCGGGCTGATCGCCGGGGGAGAGACCGCGATCCGTTCCGCGGTCGAGAACGCGGAGGACGATTCGGATGCCGCCGAGCGCTCGCTGCGCGACCTCGGCCTCACCGAGAGAGACACGGTCGTCGGCCTCTCCGCATCGGGTCGCACGCCTTACGTCGTGGGCGGCCTGCGATACGCGCGGGGGATCGGCGCCCTCACCGTCGCGATCGCATCGAACCAGCACTCGGCCATCGGCGCGAAGGCCGACATCGCGATCGAGGCGATCACAGGGCCCGAGTTCATCTCGGGATCCACGCGGCTGAAGTCCGGCACGGCGCAGAAGCTCGTCGTGAACATGCTCACGACCCTGTCGATGATCAAGCTCGGAAAGACCTACCGGGGTGTGATGGTCGACCTGGAGGCGACCAACGAGAAACTGCGGGCACGGTCGATCCGCACCGTGTCCCAGCTCGCGGGTGTCGGCGTCGAGGACGCGTCGGATGCTCTCGCCGGTGCACACGGCTCGGTCAAGCTCGCGCTGCTGATGCTCGCGACCGCAGCGGACGCGGACGCCGCGGCATCCGCGCTCGACGCCGCCGACGGCATCCTGCGCGAGGCGATCGCCGCCCTCTCCTGACGCTTTCGCCCGCGGGGTCTCGCCCGAAGCCCGACGCGTTCTCCTGCGCGGGGCTGCCGCGAGGAGGCTCTGCTAGTGCCCGCAGGTGCAGGCGGCGCCCCCTCCGCAGCATCCGTCATCCGCTCCGCCGTGCGCCTGGGACGACTCCGGCACGTCCATCGCGGGGTTCTGGTCGAGGAAGCCGTACGGCTTGAGCCAGAATCCGGCGTAGTCGACGGGCATGATCGGCCAGTCCTCGGGGCGCGGGAAGTGCGTGAGTCCGAACGTGTGCCAGAGCACGATGTCCTCGCCGTCCAGCGATCGGTCGCCGGCGGTGTACTCGGGCAGCCCCGCGCCTCCTCGATGCGCGTTCGGGTAGCGCCCGGCCGGCCAGATCTGCCCCGGCTCGTGCTGCGTGGCCCACAGGTGCCTCGTCGCGAATGCGGCTCTCGCGGCCACGGATGAGGCCGGATCCGCCATCAGGAGAGCGGTGGGCTCGGGGATCAGATGATACGCCGTCGGTCGACCTACCGCGTTGGTGCGCGAGGCGCTCTGCACCTCCCACACCCGGGCGACCGAGGTGTCGGCATCCCGCTGCGCCTGCTTCTCGCTGGTGAGCGGCGTCTCCGACCAGCTGAAGGCGTTGCCGAAGGGGTTCTCCGGTCCCATCGGAACGCGCTGCGCGTCGATCTCGACCAGACGGTTGTCCTCGCCGTCGATCGCGACGTCGAGCCGCGCGCTGAACAGGTGCTGGTGCACGGGAGCGAACACGCCGGGGGCGAGCTCGGTGGCGTGTCGCTGAGGTATGCCCGGTTCGCCCCCGCCGACGAACACGATGCCCGTGGCCTTCGCCACGACCTCGATCGACCCGTCGAGGTAGAAGTGCCAGTAGAAGCCGTAGTCGTAGTTGCCGATCGTCGAGAAGTACGAGACGACTAAGCGACGCGACCTGCGCACATCGGAGCGGCCGTCGAGGTTCGTGTGCTTCCAGAGGATGCCGTAGTCCTCCTCGTGCATGCAGATCACGTTCGGAATGCGCACCGGGTGCCCGTGGTCGTCGGCGATGTAGCCGTCGAGGTAGCGGATGACTCCGAGGCAGTCGCAGCCGAGCTCGAGGTGGTTGGCGTTCTTGCCGAGGAGGTACTCACCGGCGTCGAAGTAGCTGATCCAGAAGCGACCAGGAGCCGTGTCGCCGTAAGGAACGACCATCTCGGGCACACTGGCCCGGCTGAGCACCGAGCGCCCGTCGAATGTCACGTCATGCAGCACGAGTCCCTCGCGCGCGTTGAAGCTCACCCGCATCGCCCAGTTCTCCCACTCCACGAGCGATCCGCTCACGGCGAAGCTCGGGCCCTCGGGCTGGGTGATCTCGATGGGCTTGAGGGTCGTGCGCGCAGCGCCCTGCACCTCCGGGTAGTAGTTGCCGTGGCCGGCTGGCACGGGCACGTCTCCCACATCCTCGATGCGGATGACGCTGTTCGACGTGAGGTCGATGTGCACGATCAGGCCCTCCACCGGATGCGCCCAGGGCGAGTCGTCCTCGTCGTATCGCAGGAACGTCAGCGAGCGGATGACGCGGCGCCCGACCTCGTCGGCGCGGCCCGTGTACCCCGGCGCGAGTGGTCCGCAGAACGCGAGGTCGATGTGATCGGCGAGACCGCGGCGCGTCATAGCGGCCTGCCACTCCGGCGACGCCTTGGCGATGGCCTCGGCGCGCTCGTACTCCTCGAACAGGTACTGCGGCTGGCCGTACGGCGGAGCGTCGTTGGGGACGCGCTCGGCGCGCACGACCTCGCCCCGCGTGATCGAGACGACGACCTCGGTGGCGACGCCGGTCGCGACGTCGAGCAGTGTCGCGTCGACCCGTCGGTCGATCGGCGAACCCGGCTTCCAGCGGGCGAGCTCGGCCTTGGTGGGCTCGTCGGGGAGGAGCATCGGGACGCGGACGGTCTCACGCAGGAGGCCGGCCGCGTCGAGCACGGCGCGAGCCGCAGCGATCTCGGCGCCGGTGAGCGGATCGAGCGGATGCGGAGCGGCGAACTTCTCGATGCTGACGGGGTGGTGGGACATCGGCCTACCTCACTATTTCGAGCGAATGCTCAATAAACGGGTTGCGATGATGCTACGCCGGGGTCGCGGCCGTGCACAAGCCCGGCGTGACCCGGCCTTCCGCGCGGCGGCGGCGTGCGAAAAGTCGGAGTTCCTGCGCGCCGCGCCGTGCCGCGGCATCCGTCGACGGCGTGTCGCGCGAAATCTCCAACTTTTCGCACGGGGCGCGCAAGGGCGCGCGGGGCGGGAGGCCGCGGGGCGGGGCGGCGGAGCAGGGCGGCGGGGCGGGGTCGCGGGGCCGCGGAGCGGGGCGGAGTTAGGCGCGCCAGGGGGCGAGGATGCCGTCGAGCACGGCGAGGTGCGCGGCGGCGTCCTGCGGCTCGGTCACCTCGACGACCTGCTGGCCGTAGGTGATCGAGCGGAGCAGGGCCATGACCGCATCCGTCGGAGTGTCGTCTCGGAGCTCGCCGTCGGCCACCGCCTCGTCGAGCGCGTCGCGGATACCGCCCTGCCAGGTCGCGAGCGTGGGGACTGCGGCGTCCGGCGTCGCCGCGAGCGTGGCGAGGCGGCCCCAGAAACCGACCACGACGCGCGCCTCGGAGCGGGTGCGATCGTCGACCGGCAGCACCTCGCGCATGAGCGCGTCGAGGCGCGCGAGGCCTCTCAGGTCGGTGGTCGCGGCCGTGATGCGTTCATCCGTGCGCCGCGTCACCTCCGCGGCTGCGGCGCGGATGACGTCGTCGAAACCGTCGAAATAGTGCCAGAGCGATCCCGTGGCGACGCCGAGCTCCTTCGCGACGGCACGTGACGACACGCTCTCATGGCCATCTCGTGCGGCCACGACGAGCAGCGCCTCGGCGATCTGCCGGCGGCGCTCATCGTGATCGACGACGCGGGGCACGTGCCCATCCTGCCTCATCGAAGACGACCTAGCTTTTTTGAGCGACTGATCAATATAATTCGGGTCATGGATCTCGCACTGTCTGCGGCGCGCTGGTCGATGGCGGTGGCGGCTCTCGTCTCAGCCGCGGCCTGCATCGCGGCCTGGCGAGCGGTGCCGTGGCAGGGGAGGCAGTCCGCCCTCGTGACCGCCGCCGCCATCCTGGCCCTCGCCGCAGGCGAGGTCCACGCCGGCTCCGGCCTGCTCCTCGGCAGCGTGCTTCTCGTGTCGGCGATGCTGGGAACGGCAGGGGTGCGCGGCACGGCCGCCGCCGCGACGTGCTGTCATCGCGCCGTGGGCACGCTGGTCATGGCGGTCTGCGTCTTCCAGGGCGCGTCCGGTGGCGTCGCCTCAGCGCCGGCGGAACATGCCGGGCACGGACTCACGGGAGTCCTCGCCGTTCTCGGAGCCGTCGGCGTCGTCGGCATGGTCGTGTGGTCGGCCGCGACGCAATGGTTCATCGAACCTGTTCATCGCGGCCGCACCGGTCGACTCGTCGCCCTGGAGGCGTGGGCGATGGCCGCCGGCATGGCGGTGATGCACGCGGCAGGCTGATCCGCCGGTCGGGTAGCGTGGCGTGATGCCCCTCGCCCTCATCACCGGAGCCGCCCGCGCGAACAGCATCGCCGCCGGAATCGTCCCGCGTCTGCGCGCAGCCGGCTGGACCGTCGTCACGAGCGACCTGAGCGATGCCGATGTGCTCGCCGACCTCTCCACGCACGAAGGGCCCGAAGAGCTGATCGCCGAGGTGAACCGCCGATACGGCACGATCACCGCGCTCATCCTCAGCCACGCGCACGACGTGGAGTCCGGCATCCTCGACACCACGGCCGCCAGCTTCGACCTGCACGTCGCGGTGAACGCGCGAGCCAGCCTGCTGATGATCGCCGCGTTCGCGAGGCAGGCGGGGGAGGACGGCGGGGTCGTCGTCGCTCTGACCAGCGACCATGTCACGGGCAACCTGCCGTACGGGGCCTCGAAGGGCGCCCTCGACCGCCTTGTCATCTCGGCTGCGCGGGAGCTCGGCCCGAAGGGCATCTCCGCGAACGTGCTGAATCCCGGCCCGATCGACACCGGATGGATGGACGACGAGACGCGAGAGGGCCTGGGCTCGATGACGCCGCTCGGCCGCCTCGGGCGTCCCGCCGATGTCGCCGCGACCGTGGCGTTCCTCGTCTCCGAGGAGGGGCGCTGGATCTCGGGTCAGCTCATCAAGACCGACGGGGCGTTCTCGGCGGCGTTCTGAGGCTCGACGGTCAGTGCGCGCCGCCGAACTCGATCAGGCCGACGCCGACGGCGATCAGTGCGACGCCCGCGCCCATCACGAGTGAGAAATGGTCTTTGAAGATCACGCGGCCGAGGACGGCGGTGATCGCGACCCCGGCGGCGGCCCACACGCCGTAGGCGACGCCGACCGGCATCCCCATCGCGAGGATCGCCCCGAGAAGGCTGAAAGCGGCCAGATAGCCGATCACGATCACGGGAATCCAGCGCTTGCGGCGCAGCCCCTCCGATGCGCGGAGGCTCAGAGTCGCGGTGACCTCGCTCGCGATCGCCAGAGCGAGCAGCGCCCAGGTCACGGGGTGGCCTCCTTCGCGTGACCGGCTCGCGATCCGAGTTCGACGAGGAGCACCCCGACGACGATCACCCCGATGCCGACCATCTGCACCGGGCCCAGCAGCTCGCCGAACAGCAGGGCGCCCATGACGGCGGTCAGCACCACGCCGATGGCCGACCAGATGCCGTAGGCGACGCCCACCGGCATCCCGCGGTCCAGGACGACGGACAGCAGCCAGAGGGAACCCGAGTAGCCGACGACGACCGCGATGAGCCAGAACGGATGCGTGAAGCCCTCGGCTGCGCGCAGCGAGAGGGTCGCGGCGACCTCGAGGGCGATGGCGGTCAGGAGCGGCGGCCAGGCCGACGGGCGGGTGCGTGTCATCGATCGCCTTTCTGCGTCTCGTGGTGAGAACCAGACGGATGCTCTCACGATTCCCGGTCTCGCCGGTGAACTATTCCGCACCGCGAGAGGATTCGTCGCCGCATGTCGACCGCGCGTACCCTGAGAGCACCCCCGATGCTCCACCCGGCGATTCCGCGCGCCGGCCACACTTCGGCGCGCGCTCACAGATGCAAGGACGCAGATGACCGACGTACACGGCGACGACTGGCAGGCCCGCGAAGAACTGGCGGAGCGGATGATCCCGCTCATCGGCTCCCTTCGACGGGAGCGGGATGTGATCACCTCTCTGCACGGGCACCGCCTGCTCGGGCTGTCCGCGACCGGCATCGTCGAGGTGCACGACCGGGTCGCGCGGCTCGGGCACGCGCCGCTGGCGCTCGAGGACACGCTGGCGGTGCTCGAAGCCGTGCACGCTCTCGCGCCCGGCGCGGCATCCATCGACGTCGCCCGGCTCGCAGAAGGGCATGACTCGGGCTCGCTCGAGGAGTACTTCGCCGCCGCGCTCGCCCCGGCGTCCGGTGCCGTCGCCGCCGACCCCACCGATGTCGTGCTCTACGGCTTCGGCCGCATCGGGCGTCTGCTCGCCCGCATCCTCATCGCCCACACGGGCGGCGGCAGCGGTCTGCGTCTGCGCGCCATCGTCGTCCGCCGCGGCTCGGAGAACGACCTCGTCAAGCGCGCCTCGCTGCTGCAGCGCGACTCCGTGCACGGCAGCTTCGCCGGCTCCGTCACCGTCGACGAGCAGGCCGAGCAGATCATCGCGAACGGCACGCGCATCCAGGTGATCTACTCCGACGACCCCGCGTCGATCGACTACGCCGCTCACGGCATCCACGACGCGATCGTCGTCGACAACACCGGTCGCTGGCGCGACGAGGCCGGGCTGTCGCAGCACCTGCGCTCGAACGGTGTGGCCCGGGTGCTCCTGACGGCGCCGGGCAAGAGTCCCCTCAAGAACATCGTGCACGGCATCAACCACGAAACGATCGAGCCGTCCGACCGCATCCTGTCCGCGGCATCCTGCACGACCAACGCGATCACGCCTGTGCTCGCCGCGATCGACGAGGCCTACGGCGTCGTCAAGGGCCACGTCGAGACCGTGCACTCGTTCACGAACGATCAGAACCTCATCGACAACTTCCACAAGGGCGATCGCCGCGGGCGCTCCGCCGTGCTGAACATGGTGATCACCGAGACCGGCGCGGCCAAGGCGGTGTCCAAGGCGCTGCCGCAGCTCGAGGGCAGGCTCACCGGCAGCTCGATACGCGTGCCCACCCCCGACGTGTCGCTCGCCGTTCTGCACCTGACCATCTCGCGCCCCGCGACAAAGGAGCAGGCGAACGACTACCTCCGCCGGGTGTCTCTGCACTCGAAGCTGCGCCAGCAGATCGACTACGTGGAGTCGCCCGAGGTCGTGTCGACCGACTTCGTCGGCTCGCACAGGGCGGGCATCGTCGACGGGCTCGCGACCATCGCAGACGAGGACACGCTCATCCTCTACGTCTGGTACGACAACGAGTTCGGCTACTCCTGCCAGGTGATCCGCGTGCTCGAGACGATGGCCGGATCGCACCCGATCGTCTTGCCGGCGCGGCGCGAGGTCACGCTCGAGGGCTGATGTCGGCGGTGCACGGCATCATGGTGTCATGACGCCCCGCGCCCTGCTCTCCGAACGGCTGCGATCGCATCGGCTCACGGCTCCGGCCCGGTCGGTGACGGATGCGGCCGCGCACATGCTCGCGGTGCAGAGCCAGGAGTTCCTCGGCGGGCGGTGGGCGCTCGGCATCCGCTCGTCCGGATCACCGACGCTCCCCACCGTCGATCGCGCCTTCGCGAAGGGCGAGCTCGTGCGCTCGTGGACCATGCGCGGCACCCTGCACATCATCCCCGCGGTCGACCTGCGCTGGGTGCTCTCGGTGACGGGCGACCGTCAGCGTCAGCAGGTCGCGGGCCGGCATCGGGAGCTCGGCATCGACGCAGATGTCCTGTCCCGCGTCGCTCGGGCACTGCGGCCGAAGCTCGCCGACGGCGGGCGCACCAGGGCGCAGCTGCTCGACGACATCGCCGAGCTCGGCATCGACCCGTCGGCACAGCGCGGTGTGCACATCATCGGGGCGCTGTGCGTCGACGCCGTTCTCGTGCAGGGACCGGTCGTCGCGCGCGACGGCGCCGTCGGGCGCGAGCAGCTGTTCGTGCTGGCCGACGAGCACATCCCGGAGGCGCCGGCTCCCGACGATCCTCTCGCTGAGATGTTCGTGCGCTACATCGATGGGCACGGCCCGGCAGGCGCAGCCGACTTCGCCTGGTGGTCGGGGCTCACTCTGGGAGTCGCGCGTGAGGCCGTCGAGCGTGGCCGGCACCGGGTCGGCGAGGTGTCCGAGGGGCTCTTCGTCTCGTCCTCGCGCCCGAGGCGTGCGTCCGGTGGCGACGTGGTGCGTGCTCTGCCGATGTTCGACGAGTACTACATCTCCTACGCCGACCGGGCGCCCGTCGCCGATGCCGACGCGATGACGCGGATCGGTCCGGGCAAGAACGGCATGGTCCGCGCGAGTCTGCTCGCCGACGGCCGCATCGCCGGCGCGTGGATGCATTCGGCCGCGGTCGGCAGGCATCGGGACGCACCCGTCGCCGAGCCTTTCGACCCCTCGCTCGACCCGGACGCTGTCGTCGCGGCGCTCCAGCGCTACAGCGCGTTCGTCAGCGGCTGAACGGCGCGACCCGACTCAGCCGTCGGCGTGGCGCAGAAGGAAGTTGTACACCTCGTTGTCGTCGACGCCCGGGAAGGCGCCGCGGGGGAGCGGCGAGAACATGTGCGTGTGCACGCGGGCGCTCGGCCATGCCTTTCCCTGCCAGCGTTCGGCGAGATCCGTCGGAGGCCGGCGGCAGCACGCCTCGTCGGGACACGTCGACACGGCTCGATCAGCCGTCTCCCGGCCACGCCACCAGCGCGCGTCGTCGAACGGGACTCCGACCGTCACCGAGAACTCGCCGTCGCTCGATGAGCCCGTCTGCGTCGAGCACCAGAACGTGCCGGACGGGGTGTCGGTGTACTGGTGGTGCTCGGTCGTGCGGTTCTGCTGGGTGAACGCGCCCCGTGCCTGGAACTTCCGGCACACGCGCTGTCCTTCGACGGCTCCGGTGACATCCATCGGCAGGGGCAGGTCGTCGTTCTCATACACGCGCGTGATGGCGCCGGTCTCGTCGACACGCAGGAAGTGCAGCGACATGCCGAGGTGATGCGTGAGCAGGTTCGTCATGCGCATGCCCGCGGCCTCGTGTGTCACTCCGAACGCGTCGCGGAAGTCCTCCACCGCGAGATTGCGGTCCTTCTTCGCCTGCTGCAGGAAGGTGACGGACGCCGTCTCCGGCATCAGGCACGAGGCGGCGAAGTAGTTGATCTCGAGCCGCTGCTGCAGGAAGTCGGCGTAGGAGGTCGGCGGTCGATGCCCGAGCAGACGGTGCGCCATCGCCTGCAGCGCCATCGAGCGCAATCCGTGACCGCCGGGGATCGACGCGGGCGGCAGGTAGATGCGCCCGTTCTCGAGATCGGTGACCGAGCGGGTCGAGTGCGGCAGGTCGCTGACGTAGATGAGCTCGAACCCGAGCTTCTCGGCCATGATGTTCACGGTGCGGTGCGTGAGCGCACCCTGCACGTGCCCCGCCGCGCGGAGCTGCTTCTCCGCCAGCTTCTCGATGTCGGGGAGGTAGTTGTTCTGCGAGCGCATCCGCAGGCGCAGCTCGGTGTTCGCCCGGCGGGCCTCCTCCGGGGTCGCGATGGCCTCGCGCTCGCGGCGCTGGAGCTCGCGGTGCAGGCCGAGCAGCGATTCGATCGTCTCGTCGCTCATGCCCTTCGTGACGCGCACGGGCGCGATGCCGAGCTGACGGAACACCGGGCTCTCCTGTGCTCGCTCGAGCTCGATCTCGAGTGCGGCGCGCCGATTCGGCGGCTCACCCGAGATGAGGTCGGTGACCTCGGTGTGCGTCGCGTGCGCGATCGCCTGGAGCAGCGAGAGCTTCGGTTCGCGTTTGCCGTTCTCGATCAGGCTGAGCTGCGAACCGGCGACGCCGACCAGCGCGCCGAGTTCGTCGAGCGTGAAGCCGTTCTCGAGGCGGTGATGGCGGATGCGGTGGCCGAGGGTCGTGAGATGGATGCCGGAGGGAGCCATTCCTTGATCTTAGCGAAAGAATCACGTTTCTTATCGGGCCGAATGGCCGAAAGTCGGGCGAGAGTCGGAAGAAGATGGATGCAACGGCCCCCACTTCAAAGGAGCAGCAGTCATGGCGATCGCCGAAGTCTTCACCCCTCGCGCAGCATCCGTCGCACCCGTGCGCACGTTCGGGACGGCGCCGACCTATGACACCCCCGCGATGACCGAGCTGGCCGAATGGGTCGACGGGATCGCCGCTCTCACGCAGCCCGCCCGCATCCACTGGGTCGACGGCTCGCGCGCCGAGAACGACTGGCTGCTGCGCGGTCTGGTCGACGAGGGCAAGCTCATCAAGCTCAATCCGGAATGGCGTCCGGGCTCGTACCTCGCGCGCTCGCACCCGAGCGATGTCGCCCGCACCGAGGGCCGCACGTTCATCTCCTCCGAGCGGGAGGAAGACGCGGGTCCCACGAACAACTGGGCGCCGCCAGCCGAGATGCGTCAGAAGATGACCGAGATCTTCGAAGGGTCGATGCGCGGGCGGACGATGTACGTCGTGCCGTTCTCGATGGGTCCCGTCGGCGGCCCGCTGTCGCACATCGGAGTCCAGGTCACCGACAGCGCCTACGCCGTCGCCTCGATCGGCATCATGACCCGTGTCGGCGACGCCGTCACGCGGCAGATCGCCGACGGAGCGCCGTGGGTCAAGACCGTGCATTCGGTCGGCGCACCGCTCGCCGAGGGAGAGCCCGATGTCGAGTGGCCGTGCAACGACGACAAGTACATCGTGCACTTCCCCGAGACGCTCGAGGTGTACTCCTTCGGCTCGGGCTACGGCGGCAACGCGATCCTCGCGAAGAAGTGCTTCGCGCTGCGGATCGCCTCGGTGATCGCCCGCGACGAGGGCTGGCTCGCAGAGCACATGCTGCTCATCCGCGTGATCTCTCCCGAAGGCAGGGCCTACCACGTGGCCGCCGCGTTCCCGTCGGCGTGCGGCAAGACGAACCTCGCCATGCTGCGCCCGACCATCCCCGGGTGGAAGGTCGAGACCCTCGGCGACGACATCGCCTGGATCCGCCCGGGTGAAGACGGCCGCATGTGGGCCATCAACCCGGAGGCCGGCTTCTTCGGCGTCGCTCCGGGAACGGGCGAATCGACGAACGTGACCGCGGTCGAGACGCTCTGGGGCAACACGATCTTCACGAACGTCGCACTCCGTCCCGACGGAGACGTGTGGTGGGAGGGCCTGACCGACCAGGCGCCTGCCGAGCTCATCGACTGGGAGGGCAACCCGTGGACGCCCGACTCCGGTCGGCCCGCAGCGCACCCCAACTCGCGCTTCACGGTGGCTGCAGCGCAGTGCCCGCAGATCTCAGAAGACTGGGAGTCGGCGGTTCCGCTCGACATCATCCTGTTCGGTGGACGCCGCGCGAGCAACGTTCCGCTGGTCGTCGAGGCGACCGACTGGACTCACGGCGTCTTCCTCGGCTCCAACATCTCGTCCGAGCGCACGGCTGCGGCCGAGGGCACGGTCGGCGAGCTGCGTCGGGATCCGTTCGCGATGCTGCCGTTCTGCGGATACAACATGGCCGACTACTTCGCGCACTGGCTGAAGGTCGGCCGCACCCTGCGCTTCGACCGCGCGCCGCGGATCTTCCAGGTGAACTGGTTCCGCCGCGGTGACGACGGACGCTTCCTGTGGCCCGGCTTCGGCGACAACTCGCGAGTCGTCGACTGGATCATCCGTCGTGTCTCCGGCGAGGTCGGCGCGGTCGACAGCCCGATCGGACGCCTGCCGATCACCGCGGACCTGAACCTCGACGGTCTCGACATCCCGGCGGAAGACCTCGACGAGCTGTTCTCGGTGGACGCCGAGGCATGGAAGACCGAGGCCGATCTCACCGAGGCGTTCTACGACACCTTCGGAGACAAGCTCCCGGCCGCGCTGCGCGCCGAGCTGGCATCGCTGCGGTACCGCCTGGCGAACGCCTGACACAGACGGGGCGCCGGCATCGGGGGATACGGCGCCCTTCCAACCCGCGAGGCGGGATGCTCGAGACGAACCCATGGCTGAGTGGTCTCGAGCATCCCGCCTTCGCGTCTTCCGGGCGCCGCGCTTTCCGGATCGCATGCTGCACTGCGCCGGCCCATGACACGTGCGAAACCTCGATGTGCGCATGACTTCCCGATTCGCGCACGAGACGCCGTCGCATGACGTGGGTCTCACCGCCGGATGTGGGCCTCGACGCGGAATCTGGACGTCACGGCCGGATGCCGACCGCGACGTGTGACGCCGGTCTCACCGCCGGGTGCCGGTCTCGGCGCGGGAGCGGTTGCGCTGGCGCGGATCAGGCCAGGAGCTGGTGGCGGGCGAGGTCCCGGTACAGCGGAGTCGACTCGATGAGCTCGGCGTGCGTGCCGCTGCCGACGACGACGCCGTCCTGCAGCACGACGATGAGGTCGCTGTCGACGACGGTCGACAGCCGATGGGCGATCACGACGAGCGTGCGGTCGGTCGACACGGCGTCGATCGCCTCGCGCATGCGCTGCTCGTTCACGCCGTCGAGCGACGAGGTCGATTCGTCGAGCAGCAGGATGGGTGCGTCGGTGAGCAGGGCGCGGGCGATCGCGAGGCGCTGACGCTCGCCGCCCGACAGCATGACCCCGTCTTCACCGACGGGCGCGTCGAGTCCGAGCGGGTTGCGTTCGAGCACCTCTCCGAGGTTCACGGCCCGGAGCACGCGCTCGCAATCGGCATCGGATGCCGTCGGCGAGGCGAGCCGCAGGTTGTCGGCCAGTGTTCCGGCGAGCGTGGGGGCGTCCTGCTCCACATAGCCGAAGTGTGCGCGCAGCTCGTCACGCGGGTACGTGCGCGCGTCATGCCCGTGCAGGCGGATCGAACCGCCGGTCGGGTCGTAGAAGCGCTCGACCAGGGACAGGATCGTGCTCTTGCCGGCGCCGCTGGGCCCCACGAGCGCCACGCGCGACCCCTGCGGCACCGCGAACGACACGCCGCGGAGCACCTCGCGCTCGGGCGCGGGATCGGCGTCGGCCGACGGGTCGAGGTGCGCGTCGGCGAGCAGGGTGCGCGCTTCCTTCGCCGCCTTCTCCCGCGCGGCCACCACATTCTCCGGGTAGCGGAAGCGCACGTCACGGAACTCCAGAGCCGGAGCATCGGGGGCGGCCGCATCCCGCGACAGGGCCGCAGCGATCTCGGCATCCGACTCGTCCTCCGTAGGGAGGTCGAGGACCTCCTGGATGCGGCCGAGGGCGCCGAGGGCCTGGTTCACGGAGGTGATCGCACCGAACGTCGTGGCCAACGGCATCACGAGCATGAACAGGAACATGATGAACGTGATGAGCGCGGCGATCGTGATGGTTCCCGCGGCCACCCGGAACCCGCCCACCCCGAGCACGACGAGCAGCGACAGCTGCAGCGCGATGCCGGCGATGGGAACGACGAGCGAGGAGATCTTCGCGATCCGCACCCCGATGCCGTACGCGTCGGCCGCGAGAGCCGACACCTCGGCCGTCTCGCGCTCGGTGGCGCCGGAGGCGCGGACGGTGCGGATCGACCCGACGGCGCGCTCGACGCCGGAGGCGAGCTCTCCGACCTTGACCTGCTGGGCTGTCGAAGCGGTGCGGATGCGGCCGCTGAGGGCGACGACCACCGTGACGGATGCTCCGATCACCACCACGATGAGCAGGAGGAGCACGGGGTCGATCACGAGCATCGCGATGAGCGCACCGAGGAACAGGATCGCGCTGCCGACGGCATCCGCCAGCCCTTGAGTGAGCACGGCGTAGAGCAGGGTCGTGTCCGTGCCGACACGTGAGACGAGGTCTCCGGTGCGGCGCGCGTCGAACTCGCTGATCGGCAGGTGCAGGATGCGGGCGATGAGCTTGCGGCGGCTGGAATGCACGACGGCGGTGCCTGTGCGCTGCAGCAGGTAGTGCTGGTATCCCGAGAGGATCGACGAGATCACCACGAAGCCGATCAGCAGCCAGATCAGGATGCCGAGGCCGGTGTCGGACTGCACGGCCTGGATGACCTGGCCGACGAGCAGCGGCTGCACGAGCGAGGTCGCAGCTCCCGCGACGCTGAGGATCGCGACGACGATCAGCGTGCGCTTGTGCTCGAACAGGAAGGGGAGGAGCTGGCGGAACGTGGCGCGCGGACCATCCTGCTGCGCGCCGCGTCGCAGGCGGCGGGATGTCGCCGTGCTGGACATGCGGGACCTCGATCTGGAGATGTGTACTTCGACCGTACTCGTTGCCGTGACCGATTCTGTGGGTGGGCTGAGTGCCTGTCAGCGATGGCCGAATCGGCGGTGGGCGGCCTGTTTGGTCACGCCGAGCGCGCTCGCGATCGCCTGCCAGGAGTAGCCGAGGTTGCGGGCTCTACGCACCTGGGTCTCTTCTGCTCGCACGATCTCCTGGCGGAGCGCGGCGAGGCGATGCAGCTCGGAGAGCGGCTCTCCGCCTTCGGCCTGCGTGACGGCTGCTGATGTGGTCATGTCGCCCTCCTTTCGTCAATACTTGTTGACGCGTGGTGAAATGTCAACATCGGTTGACGAAAGCTTGCCTGACCTCTCACGACTTCGAGCGCGATGACCTGCGGCCTCCGGTAGGCGTCGAAGCCGGCGAGGCTGTGCCGGCTGCAGCGCGGAGGTGAAGCAGAAGGTGCGGGTCACCCAGACGATGCAGGACCGGTCGATCCGCGCAGCAGCAACGTCGTGCTCAGGCGCTGCTGATGGTCGCGAGACGGTGATTCCCCAGCAATCGCCTCGACGAGGTACTCCGCGGCGAGGCGCCCCTTCGTGGCGATCGGCTGGCGGATGGTGGTGAGGGTCGGACTGATCCAGCTCGCCTCGATGAGATCGTCGAACCCGCTGACCGAAAGTACGCCGGGCACATCCACGCCCGCTTCGCGTGCGGCGTCGATGATGCCGAGGGCGATGATGTCGCTGAATGCAACCATGGCCGTCGGCCGGCTGTCCGATGCCCAGAGTTCACGGAAGGCTGCCGCTCCTCCTGACCTCGTGCATGGCACCTCGATGATGGTGATGCCGTCGCTTTCGGTCGTCAAGCCAGCTGTGGCGAGGCCGTCGGCGGCGCCTTGCATCCGGCGCAGGACGGGGCCCTTCCAGTTGCGGTAACCGCCCGAGGTCCCCGTCTCGAACGCCACGAACGCGAGCCGCCGGTGACCCATCGCAAGCAGGTGCGCGACGAGCTCGGCGATTCCCTCGCTGTCGTCGATCTCGACGCTCGGTACATCATCGTGCAGCTCACTGTCGACGAGCACGAACGGGATATCGCGCTGCCGTAGCGCCATCACCTCTCCGCGGTCGTATTCAAGGCCGCTGACGATGAAGCCGTCGACAGCTGCGTAGGGGATGGCCTTGAGCATCGAGCCGCGAAGCGGCGGTGCCAGGAGCAGCGTGAAGCCTTCACGCTGACACGTCTGGCCGATGCCTTGCAGGAATAGGGAGTAGTAAGGGTTCTCCAGAACCTTGTCGAGCTGCTGGGGGAGCAGGAGACCCAAGCTGTCGGTGCGGCGCGTACGCAGCATCCGTGCCGCGGGATCCTGCGAGAACCCGAGTTCGGCGGCTGCGTTGAGGATGTTCTGAAGCGTGGTCGCTGACAGCTTCTTGGAGTCGTTGAACGCGAGAGACACCGCCGATTTGGACACGTTCGCTCGATCTGCCACGTCCTGCATGGTGGCCCGGCGAGTCCTCATACCGGCTCCTTTCCCGACATCAGCGTCAATGTCGAACACTCCGCGATGCGACAGCTGCCGTCGTCATCCGTTACAGCGTCGATCGGGATCCACGGACCCATCGGGATTGCTTCGAGGTCGATGTCGATCCCTGGTCCGCGATGCGCGACGACGGCGACTCGCTCGTCCTCGTGGGTACGCACCAGAACGATCGTATCTGCGTCTAGTGCGGCGACGGACTGCACGCCCCGCCGAAGAGCGACGTGCTTCGCCCGACGCGTACCGAGAAGCCTGATGCGCGCAAGGATCTCGTGGTTCCATTCGTTTTCATCCCACGTCATCGCGCCACGGCAGCCCGGGTCGTTGTCGCCCCGCATGCCGACCTCGTCGCCGTAGTACATCATCGGAGCGCCCTCAGCGCTGTGCAGAAGCTCATAGGCGAGCAGTGCACCGGCGACGTCTCCCTGATGCCTCGTGAGTACACGTTCGGTGTCGTGGCTACCCAGGAGGTTGAGCATCCCGGCGTGGAATCCGTCGGGGATGCGAGCCCGGAGGGCGGCTGCGCGTTCGGCAAAGGCGAAGGCATCGATCGACCGATCCGCCGTGAACCCGAGGATGAGGTCGCGAAGCGTGTAGTTCATGGTTCCGTCCGCGAGATCGCCCTGGAGCCACTCTTCGGGGTCTCGCCATTCCTCTGCGACGATGTACGCCTGGGGATCCGCCGACTTCACCACGGAGCGGAACTCTCGCCAGAAGTTGTGATTGATGAAATACGGCACATCGAGGCGCCAGCCGTCGATACCCTGCTCCAGCCAATAGCGAGCGACGTCGAAGTGATGTGCGCGCACCTCGGGGTTGTATGCGTTCCACTTCGGAAGGTAATAGCACCCCGAGCAGGTGCGGTAGTTGGGCTCTGGATGCGGGCTGACGGGGAAGTTCTCCACCGAGAACCAGTTCACATACCTCGATTCCACCTCGTGCTCGACGACATCTCGAAATGCCCAGTGACCGTCACCGCAATGATTGAGCACGGCGTCGAGCACAACGCGCATACCTCGGCGGTGGGCTTCGTCGAGAAACGCCTTGAAGGTGCTCAGATCGCCCAGTCGGTGATCGATCTTGAAGTAGTCGACGGCATCGTACCGATGATTGGTGTTCGCCTCGAAGACGGGCGTCAAGTAGATGGCATTCGCCCCGAGCGACTCGATGTGATCCAGATGGTCGATGATTCCTTGGAGGTCGCCGCCGAAGAAGTTGTCACGCGTTGGCACCGAGTTCCAGGGAACGACATCGTCAGGGTCCCGTGTGGGGTCTCCGTTTGCGAACCGCTCCGGGAATATCTGGTAGAAGCTCGCGTCAGCGAGCCAGTCGGGTGTGTCCATATCAATCCTTCATTCCGGTGGAGGCGATGCCGCGTACGAGCGCGCGCTGAAAGAACAAGAAGACGACGATGCTCGGAATCGTCGCGGTGAGAGTGCCGGCCATCAGGTAGTTCCACGAGGTCCCGTACCGGCCGACGAAAGCAGACAGTCCGATCTGCACGGTCCGGTGTTCATCGACGTTCGTCACGAGCAACGGCCAGAGGAAGTCGTTCCAGGCGAAGAGGAAGCTGAAGATCGCGAGCGTCGCGAACGCTGGCGTGGACAGCGGGACGACGATGCGGAAGAACGTCCCGATCCGACTGCATCCGTCGATGCGCGCGGCATCTTCGAGCTCTGAAGGCAGTGACGCGAAGTACTGCCGGAGCAGGACGATACCGAACACATCCGCGAGGCGCGGGACGATGAGTCCCGCATACGAGTCGATCCACCCGAGGTCGGCCACGATCGAGTAGGCGGGGATGATCGTGACGAAAGTCGGAATCATCAGTGCGGCGAGAAGCAACATGAAGATCGTGTTCCGGAACGGGAAGCGCAGCTTCGCGAACGCGTACGCAGACAGCGCGTCGAGCACGAGATGACCCGCTACGATGCCGACGGCCATCACGATGCTGTTCAGATAGTACTGACCGAAGGGTGCGGACTCCCATGCCCGCATGTAGTTCTCCCAGTGCCACGACGTGGGGAGCAAGGAGGTGTTCGTGTACGTCTCAGACCGCGACAGCAGGGAGGTGGTGAACATCCACAGGAACGGCGCGATCACTGCTAGGGAGCCTGCCGCGAGAATTCCATGGCGGGCGAGGCTCATGCCGGTCGACGGTCTCATCGTTCGTCCTTCCCCGTACCGCTCGCGCGCCACTGGACGAGAGTGACCCCCAGCATCAGGAAGAGCGTCACGAAGGCGATCGCCGTCCCGTAACCGAAGTCACCGAGGCGGAACGCCTGTCGGTACATGAACATCCCGAGGACGTCTGTGCCGCCGCGCGGACCTCCCTCGGTCAGCATGTAGACGAGATCGAACGCTTGAAAACTCGTGATCAGAGCCTGGACGACGACGAAGAACGTCATCGGACGCAGCAGGGGGACCGTGATCAAGCGAATGCGCTGCCACGCGTTGGCGCCATCGAGGTGGGCTGCCTCGAACACTCCGGCGGGGAGCGCCTGCATCGCGGTGAGGTACAGCACCGCGTTGAATCCGATGTTCTTCCAGACCGTCAGCAGGGTCAGCGCTCCGAGCGCGAGCCATCGGTCCTGCAGCCAGTCCGGACCATCGATGCCCACTTGTGCGAGAACGGAGTTCACGAATCCGGCCGGGTCGAGCATGTACTTCCAGACGATCGCGGCCGCGACCGAGGACGTGACTGCAGGGAGGAAGTAGATGCCGCGGTACAGCCCGCGTCCGCGCAGAGGGGCATCGAGAAGCAGAGCGACGATCAAGCCTGTGGCCACGCTGAGGACGCAGACGCCGAAGGCATAGACAGCGGTGACCGTCAAGCTGTTCCAGAACTCTGGATCCTGCGCGAGGCGGACGTAGTTGTCGAAGCCGATGAACTCCTTGACCGGCGAGAAGCCGTTCCACGAGGTCAGACTGATCTGGGCCGCCGCGATGATCGGGTAGAAGACGAAAACGCCGAGGACGATCAGGGCAGGCGCGAGGAAGAGCGCGGCCGTGGCGACCTGATCGCGTTCGTACCGAGGTCGCTGGATGACTCTCTGACCGTCGGGTGACAGGCGCACCCGACGGTCAGAGCCGGAACCGGTGGAGAAGAACACGCGAGTCGTCAGCCCTTTTCGATCACGGCGTTCACCGCGGCTTCTGCCTTGTCGAGCGCCTCGCCGACGCTCGCCTCGCCGGCAAGCGCCTTCTCGATCTCGCTCGCGAAGGCCAGAGAGATCTGCGGATAGAGCGGCGTGTTCGGCCGGGCGTGGGCGTCAGCCATCTGCTCGACGAACGGACGCAGGCGCGGCTCGGTGGAGTCGACCCAGTCGAGGTAATCCGTGCCGGTGGCGACAGAGTCCAGTACGGGCAGCATGCCGGTCTTCTCGCTCCAGGCGGTCACCTGATCTGGTTCCAGGAACCACGCGAGGAAGTCGGATGCGGCAGCAGTCTCCTTGCTCGAATTATCGAAGATCATGGCCTGCTCACCGCCGAGGTTGGTCGCGGCCTGCCCGTCCGTGGGGTACGGCGCTTTGGCGACCCCGAACTCGAAGGGCGGGTCTGCGGCCCAGATACCCACCATCCAGGAGCCCTCCTGCGCGGATCCGCCCTGTCCCTTCTCGAACTCGCCCCACTTCGCGTACGGGCTCACACCGGAGTCGATCAGGTCGACCCAGAACTGCAGGGCCTCGGCGCCTTCAGGAGTGTTGAAAGCGGCAGCGGAGTTGTCGTCGGTGAGGAACGCGCCGCCGGTCTGCCAGAGATTCACCTGGAAGTTCCACGTGAGTCCCTCGCCGCTGTCGCCGGCCTGAGTGAACAGGTCGTACCCCGGCTTGCCCGTCTTCTCGAGAATCGTGCGTCCGGTACTGAGGAGGTCGTCCCAGGTCGTCGGGGGATTCTCCGGGTCCAGGCCCGCCTCTGTGAACAGGGCCTTGTTGTACATGTACGCGAGATTGTTCGCCGAGACGGGAACCGAGACCTGGGCGCCGCCGATGTTGCCGAACGACGTCAGAGCGGGGTTGATGTCAGCCAGAGTCGCCGAAGGGAGGGTCTTCGACAGATCGGCGAGTCCGCCTATCTCCTCGATCTGGGGCACCCAGATCAGGTCTCCGATTGCGATGTCGGGCAGTGTGCGCGATGTGGCCGAGGCTCTGAGTTTCGTCAGGAAGTCGGCATTCGGGACGTTCGAGGCGGTGATCTTCACATCGGGGTGGGCGTCGTTGTACTCGGCGACCATGGCATCGAAGGTGTCTGCGTTGGTGCCGTCCCAGTAGTGCCAGATCGTGACTTCCGTCGCCGACGTGCCCTCAGAGGGACTGCCGCAGCCGGCGAGTGCGAGCATGAACACCGAGCCGGCGGCGGCGACCGCTGCGAGGCGACCGGCGGGGTGTGTGGTGGAGAAAAGCATCATTGCTCCTTCTTGTTCGAGTGGATGGTGTGCAGAAGTCGGCGAAGGGCGGGTCTCATGCCCTGAACCACGCGGTCGAGTCAGGGGCGACACCGTCGGTGGACGGCGACGTGCAGACGACCGGTGTGAGCACGGGCCAGGCGTCGGGAATGGAGAACGGCTTCGATGCGTCGAAGTTCGTCACGCAGACGGCGCTTCCGCGCGAGAACGCGATGACATCGTCACGCCCGGTGTCCCACCATTCCAACGGAGATTCAACGGGAAACAGCTCGCGTCGCGCCGCGATCAGGGCCATATACGTGTGCAGGGTCGACGTGCGGTCCTCCTCCTGCTCGCGTCGTGCATAGCGGGCGAACCATTCGGGCTGCGGAAGCCACGTCGAAATGTGCTCCACACCCGAGAATCCGAACGCCGGTGCGCCGGAACGCCAAGGCAGGGGAACACGGCAACCGTCTCTTCCGAGCTCTTTCCCTCCCGAACGAATCCAGATGGGATCCTGTCGCGCTTCCGCTGGGAGGTCGAAGACCTCCGGCAAACCGAGCTCCTCACCCTGGTAGAGATACGGCGTTCCGGGGAGCGCGAGCATCAGCGCGGCGGCGGCTCGGGCCCTTCGCTCGCCGCGGATGACATCGACCTCACCTGTACGGCGTGCGGCGGCGATCTTGTCTGCCGACGAGGGCGCGGACAGGACCTGATCCTGTCCGTAGCGGCTGACGGCCCTATGCACGTCATGGTTCGACAGCGTCCACGCGGGGTGTCCGGTGGGAGAGAGCCTCAATCCGGTGTCTATCGCATCCCGCAGGTGCGGAGCGCTCCACGGCTGGATGAGAAGGTCGAAGGTGAAGGCCTGATGCATCTCGTCGGGGCGGAGATAGGACGCGAGGCGGTCCGCGGTCGGAACCCAGACTTCACCGACCAGGTAGTGGCCGGGCGGGTCCTGGTCTGCGATGGCTCGCCACCCCCGGAAGATGTCGTGTACTTCCGGCTGATCCCACATCGCTTCGTTGTGGCCTCCGGTCCCGTCGTCCGCGCCGGGCCAGTCCGGAAGGCCAACTGCTTTGACGTGGCCGTGAGCCACATCGATGCGGAACCCGTCGACCCCTCGGTCGAACCAGAAGCGAAGTATGTCGTCGAACTCGTCGGCGACCTCTGGGTTTCGCCAGTTGAAGTCTGGTTGACCGGAGTCGAATGAATGGAGATACCACTGTCCTGCGGTTCCGTCAGTCTCCGTGACCCTGGTCCACGCGGAGCCTCCGAACACGCTCTGCCAGTTGTTGGGGGGCAGGTTTCCGTCCTCGCCACGACCGTCGTGGAACAGGAAGCGGTCCCGGGCCGCGCTATCGGGCGCAGATCGGATCGCTTCCTGAAACCACGCGTGCTCGGTGGAGCAGTGGTTGGCGACCATATCCATGATGACGCGTAGGCCGAGGCGATGCGCTTCGCGCACCATCTCGTCGAACTCGTGAAGGGTACCGTAGGCGGGGTCGATGCTCCGGTAGTCGGCGATGTCGTATCCGTGGTCTCGTTGGGGCGAGTTGTAACAGGGGTTGAGCCACACCGCGTCGCATCCGAGATCGGCGATCGAGGGCAGCCCGTCTCGTAGGCCCGACAAGTCGCCGATGCCGTCGCCGTTGCCGTCTTTGAAAGAGCGGAGGTATACCTGGTAGACGACCGCATCACGCCACCACTCGGCCGTGGCTGAGGTCTCCGCATCCGTGTGATCGATGAGTGTCATGTCTTCCTCTCGGAGGAGCCGTCCGGGCGGCGCCGTTCGCGGCCGCGCCGCCCGGACGGGGATTGTGGGTTCAGAAGGTCGGATAGACGTCGATCACATCGCCGCCCGTTCCAGTGAAGTTGCTTCCAGTCGACCAGGTGAGGTCGTCGATCAGTGCTTTGAACTGGAAGGTCTGTCCATCAGGGATCCGCTCGACTTCGAACTCCCAGACATCGGGCGCGACGTTGCGCGCTCCGCGCCCGTCGGTCCAGGTGAACGGATACGCGTCGCCGCGGATCGCGATGGTGTGCCCGAGCCCGGCGTTGTAGTGGACGCGGATCTTGGTGGTGTTGCGAGCGTCCGGCGAGTACGAAGACACCGGCGTGCCGGGGGCGTACACCTTGGTCTCGTGCTCACCGAGGGAGACCACGATCTGCTTGCCGGTTGCCCCGCCTGCAGTCACGGTGACCGTGTCGCTCGTGTTCATCAGGTTGGTGAGAACCGTGCCGACAGTGATCGAGCTCTCCGCGCGCAGCGGTATGGTCCGCGTCTGCGTCGTCCATGAGTTCGATGACAGCGTGATCGTTTCCGCGCCGGTCGCGTCGACTCGCCGCGAGAAGCCGTACACGTTGGTGTCGGACCACATCTCCCGCTGGGTCCCGGTCTGCAGCGCGGGGTACGCCGCCTTGATCGTTGTCAAGCGCTGGATGTGACGATAGATGGGGGCGTTCTGGTCCCAGGAAGTCATGTCCTTGCGGTTGTCCTTGTTCGCGATCGGGACTTCGTACGGATTCCCGTTGCCGTCGTCGGCCTGTTCGGTTCCGTAGTAGATGACTGGCACACCTCGCGACGTGAGCTGGAAGGTCAGAGCTGAGCGCAGTCGCTGGTAGTTGTCGTCGGCCCACGTCAGGAACCTCGCCCGATCGTGGTTGTCGAGGAACGTCTCGAGCCGATTCGGGTTCGCGTACTTCACGTCCTGGTCGAAGAGGTCGCCCACGGCGTTCATGTCGGTGTCGGCGGCGAATGCGCTGCGGACCGAGAAGAAATACGGGAAGTCGAGCACGCCCCACTCGTAGTCCTGATACTCGGAGACGTAGTCGGCGTCGCCGACGAAGACCTCACCGAAGGTCGGAACTCCCATCGCATCCTCGAAGTCGGCGAGCCACGGCTTCGGAATGGACCGTGCGGCATCGACACGGATGCCGTCGAAGCCCATGTCGACCCAGTCCTTGTATGTGTCGATCAGGTAAGAGGACACCGTGGCGTTGGACTGGTCGAGATCGTCCAGGCCTCCGAGATCACAGTTCTCGATCTGCGTCTGCGTCTCCGTGCCGTTGAAGAGGCAATCACCTGCGTGATGGAAGTACGAGCTGTTGTCCAACGGGCTCGCCGGCTTGTAGGTGCTCGGCGTGTACGTCGTCGAGGTGCCGGCCAGATAGTCAGCGGTGTGATTGGGGACGACATCGAGGATCATCTTCAGTCCGAGCCCATGCGCGGTGTCGATCAGCGTCTGGAGTTCTGCGGCGTCCCCGAAATGCTCGTTCGGCGTCGCGAAGTCGCGCGTGAAGTACCCGTGATAGCTGGCCTCGAGTCCGTCCCTCGAGAGTGGTTGCTGATCTGAAACCGGGGAGATCCAGATCGCCGTCACCCCGAGGTCGGCGATGTAGTCCAGTTTGTCTGTGAGCCCGGCCCAGTCGCCGCCGTGGTAGAAGCCGAGATCGGATGGGTCGTATTCGCCATCGCCCAGATCGTTGTTGGTGGAGTCGCCGTCGCTGAACCGGTCGACGAGCACCTGATAGATCACGTCGCCTTCGGCGAGGGGACCAGGCGAGGTGGGGGAGGTGGCGGCGGCCGGGGCGACTGCTGCGGGCGCAGCGAAGAGGCCCAGAACGAGCGCTGCGGCTGCGTACCCTGCGAAAGTACGTCTTGTCGCGGGGCGGATCATTGTTCTGCTGGGGAACGGAACCATGGTTTTTGCCTTTCTGACTTCGGTGTCGTGAGGTGCGTCCGGCCGCGAGGTTGCACGCGTTTACTAAACCGATCCAACAACGGATCCACGCATCGTGTCAAGGGCCATTCCGAGCGTCTTCTCGACATCAAGAAGTCGGACGTCCGATCGATACGCTCACGCTGATGCGAGACTGTTCGGATGCTGTCCACGCCCAAGCTCGTCCCCGGCGACAGGATCGCCGTCCTCTCACCCGCTTTCGCGGCCCCCGCCGTGGCTCCGGCGCTCCACGAGCAGGCGCTGCGGCGCCTCATCGAACTGACCGGTCTCGTCCCGGTCGAGTACCCGACCACGCGTGAGCTCGGCGCGAGCCCCGCGGCGCGGGCGGCGGACGTCAACGCGGCGTTCGCCGATCCCGGCATCCGCGCGATCCTCGCCACGATCGGCGGAGACGACCAGCTCATGGTCGTCCCGCACCTCGACGCCGCGCTCGCGATCGCCGACCCGAAGCCGTTCGTCGGGTACAGCGACAACACGAACATCCTCAACTGGCTGTGGAGCAACGGAATCCCCGGCTACTACGGCGGCTCGACAGCCGTGCATCTCGGACCGGGCCCCGCGGTCGACGACATCCATGCCCGTTCGCTGCGCGCCCTGCTCATCGACGGAGGCGCGCTCGAGATCACCGAGCCGGGGGAGTCGGAGGACGTCGGCCGGCGCTGGGCCGACCCGCGTGCCCTCAGCGAGTACGGCGATCGGGTGCCCACCGAACCATGGACCTGGGCGGGCCCGTCGAGGCGCGTCGAGGGGCGGACCTGGGGCGGCTGCCTCGAATCGATCGACGGACTGGCGTTCCTGGGCAGGCTGCCGCATGCGGAGGAGCTGGAGGGAGCGATCCTCCTCCTCGAGACGAGCGAGGAGCGCCCGTCAGCCGCTTGGGTGGCTCGCTGGTTGCGAGGGCTCGGCGAGCGCGGCATCCTCGAGGCGGCCGCGGGCGTGCTGGTCGCCCGCCCGCCCGTGAGCGATTTCGAGTTCCACCCATCGCCGGCCGAGGCGAAGGCGTTGCGCGACGCTCAACGCGACGTGGTGCTCGACGTCGTCGGACGCTACAATCCCGAGGCGGTGGTGTGCGTGGGCGTGCCGTTCGGCCACACCCGCCCGCAGTGGATTCTGCCCTACGGCGGCACCATGGTGCTCGATGGCGGTGCGAGGAGCATCACCGCCCACTACTGACGGATGGCCGTGCCCCGCAGTCGGGGCACGGCCATCCGGCTCGGAGGTGCTCAGAGCTCCACAGCAGCAGCGAGGCCCAGGTCCTCGTCGTAGTCGTGATCTTTCGTCTCGGTCGACAGCAGAAGCGCCACGAACGTCAACACGCCCATCGCCGACAGGTACAGGCCGACGAGCCAGGGCGCACCACCCGCCCATTCCCAGAGCTTGAGCGCGATCAGCGGCGCGACCGCCGCGCCGAGGATCGACGAGACGTTGTACGAGATCGCCGAGCCGGTGTACCGCACGTTCGTCGGGAACAGCTCGGGCAGCAGAGCGCCCATCGGACCGAAGGTGGCGCCCATGAGCATGAAGCCGAACACGAGGAACGCCTGCGTCAGTGCTCCCGTGAACTTCGGGTCCAGCGCCGGCATGAGGAAGGCGTTGAACGAGAGGCCGAACACGATGATGAGTCCGGTAACCCACAGCAGCAGCTTGCGGCGGCCGATCGCGTCGGCGATCGGTCCGGAGAGCAGTGTGAACACGCCGAAGAACACGACCCCGATGATCTGCATGAGCACGAAGTCGGTGTAGCCGAAGCCGAGGCCGGGATAGAACTGCGCGGCGAAGGCCGTCGCGTCGAAGTCCTTGCCGGCGGCTTCGGCGGCGGCCTGTGCCGCAGCGGAGGCGGTCTCGAGCGAGGCGGCCTTGGTGCCGTAGGCGAGGGTGAAGTTAGTCATCAGGTAGAACAGCACGTAGGTCGCCAGCATGATGAACGTGCCGAGGATGAGCTGCTTCCAGTGGTGACGGAACACGGTCGCGAGGGGCAGCTTGCGGATGGCGCCCTTCTGCTCGGCCTTCTTGAACGTGTCGGATTCGACGAGCTTCAGCCGCACCCACAGGCCGATGATGACCATCACGGCCGAGAACAGGAACGGGATGCGCCAGCCCCACGACAGGAACGCCTCGGACTTCAGCGCCGGGTTCTCGGCGTGCGGCAGAGCCCAGTTGATGCCGAGGAACAGGAAGTTCGCGATGATGAATCCGAGCGGTGCGCCCAGCTGCGGGAAGGTCCCGTACCAGGCGCGCTTGCCCTTCGGGGCGTTCTCGGTCGCGACCAGTGCGGCTCCCGACCACTCGCCGCCGAGCGCGAAGCCCTGAGCGAGTCGCAGGATCAGCAGCAGCAGCGCGGCCCACCAGTTGATCTGCTGGTAGGTCGGGAGGACGCCGATGAGGAAGGTCGCGATGCCCATCGTGAGCAGGGATGCGACGAGGGTGGCCTTGCGACCGAACCGGTCGCCGAAGTGGCCGAACACGACGGCGCCGATCGGACGCGCGACCATGGCCGCGCCGAAGACGCCGAACGAGGCGAGAAGCGCGGTCGTGTCGTTGCCGGTCGGGAAGAACAGCACGGGGAAGACGAGTACGGCCGCCGTCGCATAGGCGTAGAAGTCGTAGAACTCGATCGTCGTGCCGACGAGGCTCGCGGTGATGACTCGCGAGCGGGGGTTCGCGGGCGCGGTTGTCGTACTCAAAGTGCTCCTCCGATCATTGCTCCACGCGGAGCACCTGGGGAGTTTACGCCTCCCTGAGTGTTTGCTGGGCGAAGCGCCGTGCGCGTCACTCCTCTGTGACGCCTAGTGACAACGCAGGGAGGAAGGCGGCGACGGGCGACAGCAGCTGCTCGAGCTCCAGCACGACGATGCGGTTCTCGCCGGCGACCGTTGCCGGTTCCGGCACATACATCGTGCGCGTCGGCCCGTTGCGCCAGTAGCGTCCGAGGAAGAAGCCGTTGACGAACGCGAAGCCCTTGCTCCACTCCGCCGTGTCCAGGAAGAGGTCGGCGGGTGCGTCAAGGTCGAACGACCCCGTCCACGCCGAAGGTCCGGTCTCGGCCGCGGTGAAGGAGCCGGAGGTCGCGATCGCCGACACATCCAGCGGCGTCGACGTCCAGCCCGTGAGGGCCTTGCCGTTCAGCGTGACGGCGCCGATCAGGCCCTTCTCCTCGCCCAGCCGGTGATCGTAGTTCACCCGCCCCTGGTCTTCGACGAGGACGCTGAGCACTGCGCCGGGCGGGATCGTGATCGCGCGGTCGTGCCGGGTGCGGGAGAGCGTGCCCGCCGCGACTCCGTCGACGCTGACCCACGCGAGGTCGCGCACGTCGCCGACGACCAGCTGGCCGCCTCGCCCCGCGGGCAGTTCCACGTCGTAGCGGACGAGGGCGCTCAGATGTCCGAGCGCATCGAAGGAGAGCGGATGCTCGGAGCGATCGGCGGCCGCCGCAGCATCCGTCCAGGCTCCCTCGCGGGTCAGCGGAACGGAGAAGGCCGGGGCTTCGGATGCCGCAGCGGGAAGCTCGTCGGGTACCGGAGCGTACTTCGCGATGACGTCGCGGAACGCGAAGAACTTGGCCGTCGGATTCCCGGCCTCGTCGAGGGGTGCGTCGTAGTCGTAGGAGGTCACGAGCGGCAGGTAGCGGCCCTTGTCGTTCGCGCCGTTGGTGAGGCCGAAGTTGGTGCCGCCGTGGAACATGTAGATGCTGACGGAGGCGCCTGCGGCGAGCAGGTCGTCGAGGTCGGATGCCGCGGCATCCGTGTCCGTCGTGTGGTGCACGCCGCCCCACCAGTCGAACCAGCCGTCCCAGAACTCCGAGCACATCAGAGGTCCTGTGGGCTGGTGGCGGCGCAGCGTCGCGAGGCGCTCCGTGCTGCGCGAGCCGAACGATCCGGTCTTGTGCAGTTCGGGGAGGCTGCCGTCGGCGAGCATCTGATCGGTCGGCTGATCGACCGTCGTGAGCGGCACCGTGATGCCGGCCCCGCGGGTCACCTCGACGAGAGCGCGCAGATACTCCTTGTCGGCGCCGTAGGCGCCGTACTCGTTCTCGATCTGCACGAGGACGACAGGACCGCCGCGATCGATCTGCCGCGGCGCGACGATCTCGTACACGCGGTGCAGGTAGGCGGTGACGTCCGCGAGATACGACGGTTCGGAGGAGCGAAGCTCGCGCCCGTCGCCGGTGAGCCAGACCGGCAGGCCCCCGTTGTGCCATTCGGCGCAGATGTAGGGCCCCGGGCGGACGATCGCGTCCATGCCCTCCGCGGCCACGAGATCGAGGAAACGGCCGAGGTCGTTCCAGCCGCTGGCGTCCCATTCGCCGCGTCGCGGCTCGTGCGCGTTCCAGGCGACGTAGGTCTCGATCGTGTTCAGCCCCATCAGCCGGGCCTTGCGGATGCGGTCCTGCCACTGGTCCGGGTGCACGCGGAAGTAGTGGATGGCACCGGCGAGCACGCGGTGCGGTCGACCGTCGCGGAGGAAGTCGGTGTCGCCGATGGAGAAGCTGGTCACGATGAAGCGCTTTCGGTGAAGAAAGGGCGGGCGCGCCGACGGCGCACCCGCCCTTCGGGTGTTACTTGTTGACGGAGAAGCCCTGCGAGTTGCCGTACTCGGCCAGCGCGTCCTGCCAGGCGGTCAGACCCTTGTTCAGGTCAGTGCCGTTCTGGTACGACTGACCGACCGTGTCGCCGAAGATGCTGTTCGCGTAGACCTGGTAGGGCAGGTAGTTCCAGCCCTTGACGACGTCCTTCGCGGCATCCGCGAGCACCTCGTTGATCTTCTGGCCGCCGAAGTACTCCGGCGCCTCGCTGAGGAAGTCGTCGCTCGACAGCTCGGCGTTGGTCGACGGGAAGCCGCCGGACTCGAGGAAGATCTTGATGCTGTCCTCGGAGTTGTTCAGCCACCACAGGAAGCCCGCGGCGAGTGCCGGGTTCTTGCTCTGCGAGGTGACGGCCTGGCCGCCGCCGCCGTTCTCGGCGCTGGCAGGAGCGCCGTCGTAGGTCGGCATCGGCGCGACGCGCCAGTTGCCGGAGCCGCCGGGGGCGCCGGAGATCAGGTTGCCCGGCATCCACGCGCCGATGACGAGCGTCGCGATGTTGCCGTCGCCGAGGCCGCGGAACCACTCGTCGCTCCAGCTGGTGGTCGGAGCCACGAGGCCCTCGGTGACCAGGCGGTTCCAGTTCTCGGTCCACTTCTTCGAACCCGCATCCTGCAGGTCGATCGTGACATCCGTGCCGTCGGTCTGGAACGGCTGACCGCCCGCCTGCCAGATCATCGAGGTCGCGAAGCCCGCGTCTCCGGTGTCGTTGGTGATGTACGCGTCGGGGTTCGCCGCGTGGATCGCCTTGGCCGCCTCGTAGTACTCGTCCCACGTGGTGGGCACGGCGATGCCGGCGGCGTCGAAGACCGCCTTGTTGTAGAACAGGGCCATGGGGCCGGAGTCCTGAGGAAGACCGTAGATCGCGTCGCCGTCGGTGACCGAACCCCACGTGGAGGCGGTGTAGTCGTCTTCGAAGTCCGCGAAGCCGTACTGCGCGAGGTCGACGAACGAGTCGGTCAGGGAGAACTGCGGGAACGCCTGGTACTCGACCTGCACGACGTCGGGAGCGCCCGAGCCGGCCTTGATGGCGTTCTGGAGCTTCGTGTACTCGTCGTTGTTGGTTCCGGCGTTGACCAGGTTGACCTTGACGTTCGGATAGGCCTTCTCGAAGGCCTCGACCTGTGCCTCGGCAGAGGGGGTCCACGACCAGTAGGTGATCTCGCCGCCCTTCTCGAGAGCGGTCTTGACGGAGTCGAAGGTGCCGTCGCCCGCGGCGGCGCCGCCGTTCGACGTACCGCCGGTCGAGCAGCCGGCCAGGGCGATGGCCGCCACGGTTCCGGCCGCGAGCACGGCGAGGGCGCGCCGTGCAGCGGAGGAGGGAAGGTGCTTCATTGCTGTGTCCTTTCGGGAGGGTGGTCCGGCTTTGGACCGTGTTGCAGGGAGGTGCGGGCGAGCTACTGCTTGACGCTTCCCGCGGTGAGACCTGACTGCCAGAAACGCTGCAGCAGCAGGAAGGCGATCACGATCGGGATGATCGTGAGGAGCGATCCGGTGATCACGAGGTTGTAGATCGGCTGGGATCCGGCGCCGATCGCCTGCGAGCTCCACTGGTTGAGGCCCACCGTGAGCGGATACCAGTCGGGATCGGAGAGCATGATGAGCGGCAGGAAGTAGTTGTTCCAGGTCGCGACGACGGTGAACAGGGCGACGGTCACGATGCCGGGGGCCAGCAGGCGCAGCGAGATCGTGAAGAACGTGCGGAACTCCCCGGCGCCGTCGATGCGCGCGGCCTCGAGCAGCTCGGTGGGCACGGATTCCGTGGCGAACACCCAGATCAGGTACAACCCGAACGGGCTGATGAGCGAGGGGATGATCACAGCCCACGGCGTGTTCGTGAGGCCGATCTGGCTGAACAGCAGGAAGGTCGGCACGGCGAGGGCGGTACCCGGCACGGCGACAGCGCCCAGAACCACGGCGAACACGGCGCGGCGACCGGGGAAGCGGAACTTCGCGAGTCCGTAGCCGGCCATGGTGGCCAGCAGCGTCGCGCCGCCCGCGCCGACGACGACGTAGAGCAGCGTGTTGCCGAGCCAGCGCAGGAAGATGCCGTCGCGGTACGAGAAGGTGGCGGCGAGGTTGTCGAAGAGAGCGAAATCGTCCGCGAACCACAGGCCGAAGGAGCTGAACAGGCCGCCCTGGGTCTTGGTCGCGCTGAAGAGCAGCCAGACGAGCGGGACCAGTGTGTACACGCCGTACGCGATCATGACGATCAGCAGGATGTTCGACTTGCGCGGGTTGAGCGGGTCGTGACGTCTGCGGCTGGGACGGGCGAGGGGGAGTGCCATGTCAGCGCACCTCCGACTTCGAGCCGCGCAGCTGCACGACATAGGCGATGACGGCGGTGATGACGCCCATGATGATGGCGATCGTCGCCGCGTAGTTGAACTGCTGGCCGGCGAAGGACAGGTTGTACGCGTACATGTTCGGGGTGAAGTACGTCGTGATGACGTTCGGCGCCAGCGGGCGCAGGATGTTCGGCTCGTTGAACAGCTGGAAGCTGCCGATGATCGAGAAGATCGTCGCGATCACGAGGGCGCCGCGCACCGACGGGATCTTGATCGAGAAGATCGTCCGCCAGGCTCCGGCGCCGTCGAGCGACGCGGCCTCGTACATGTCGGTCGGGATCGTCTTGAGCGAGGAGTAGAAGATCAGCATGTTGTAGCCGACGAACTCCCAGGTGACGATGTTGCCGATCGACACCAGCATCCATTCCTTGGCGAACGGAGTGATCCCGTCGAAGCCGAGGAGGTCGTTGACGTTGCCGGCGAGGCCGAACTGGTCGCCGTAGATGTAACCCCACATGAGGACGGCGACGACGGCGGGAACGGCATACGGCAGGAAGATCAGGATGCGGAAGAAGGATGCTCCGCGCAGACGTGCGCTGTCGAGCGCGAGGGCTGCTCCGAGCGCGAGTGCGAGCATGATCGGCACCTGGACCACCAGGAACAGCAGCACTCGTCCGAATGCCTCCCAGAACTGCGGGTCGCTCAGCGCGCGCACGTAGTTGTCGAAACCGACGAATGCGTTGCCGCCGATGAGCTTCTCCTGGAAGAAGCTCAGATAGAGCGCATAGGCGAGAGGGGTGAGGAACACCAGGGCGAACACGACCATGAAGGGGCCGACGAACGCCCAGCCCTTCCAGTCGCGTTTCTCGCGGCCGATGCCGAGGGCTCCGGCTGCCGCAGTGATATCAGTCGTCATCGACGAGTTCTCCAGTTCGGGCGGCGCGCTGCTTCGTTGCGCATCCGCCATGTGTCAACGTCAACATATGCGATCGACTGGTAATGTGTCAACGTCAACACAGAACGGATGTGATCGTGTCCGAACAGGGAACGGCAGAGTCGCCGCAGCGTCGTCGCGAGCCGTCGATGGAAGACGTGGCCCGAGAGGCCGGAGTCTCCGGCCAGACGGTGTCGCGGGTGGTCAACGCACGAGGGTATGTCGGCGCTGCCACGAGGGAGCGCGTCGAGACGGCGATGCAGCGGCTCGGCTACCGGCCGAACAGTGCCGCGCGCGCTCTGCGCTCCGGACGTTTCCGCACGATCGGCGTCGTGATGTTCTCGTTCAGCTCCTACGGCAACCAGCGCACGCTCGACGCGATCGCGGTCCGCGCCGCCGAGCTCGGGTACGCCCTGACGCTCATCCCCGTGGCGTCGAGCGCTCGTGAGACGGTGGCCGGAGCGTTCCGCCGGCTCGAAGAGCACGCGGTCGACGGCATCATCATCGTGATCGAGGCGCACCAGCTCGACGAGGCCGACATCGAGATACCCGATGCGCTTCCGGTCGTGTTCGTCGACTCGAATCGCTCGACGGAGCATCCGTTCGTCGACACCGATCAGGCGCAGGGGGCGCGTCTCGCGACCGAGCACCTCCTCGATCTCGGACACGCGACCGTGTGGCACGTCGCCGGGCCGGCGAAGTCGTATTCGGCCGAGCGTCGCCGTGAGGCGTGGCAGTCGACTCTGGAATCACGCGGTCTCGTGGCGCCGGAGGCGATCGAGGGCGACTGGAGCGCTGCTTCGGGGTATGACGCGGGTCGCCGCCTGGCGTCGATCGAGGGTGTCACCGCGGTGTTCGCAGCGAACGACCAGATGGCGATCGGGGTGCTGCGGGCATTCCGCGAGGCTGGCCTCGACGTGCCTGGCGACGTCAGCGTCGTCGGCTTCGACGGCCTGCCCGACGCTGCTCAGCTGTGGCCGCCGCTGACCACCGTGCAACAGCATCCCGAGCGCGTCGGCGCTCTCGCGGTCGATGCGCTGCTCGCCGAGCTCGAAGGCGAGGAGAGGGTGCAGACGCCGCTCGTTGGCACCGAGCTCGTGGTCCGCGCGAGCACGGCGGGGCCACGCACTTCCTGACGCGTTTCGTCTCGGTCGCTCCGCTCCCTCGCTCAACGACCGGGAGCTCTCTGGTCGTTGAGCGAGCGCAGCGAGACGAGACGGTGTGCCGCTCTCTGGTCGTTGAGCGAGCGCAGCGAGACGAAACGGTGTGCCCCTCTGTGGTCGTTGAGCGAGCGCAGCGAGACGAAACGCGTGTCTCCTGCCGTGACTTCAGCCGACCGAACGATCACGCGTTTCGTCTCGGTCGCTGCGCTCCCTCGCTCAACGACCGGTGACGGACCGGCGCGGCCGCTCAGCGCCAGATGACCGCGATGCCCGCGTTGAGAGCCGTGAGGATGCCGACCAGCCAGAACACCGCGGGGGCGATCTTGTCGCCGCGCTTCTGCCGGGCCAGGCCGCTGCCGACCAACGCGCCGATCACGACGAGGATGACGAGCTTGGTGCCGATCTTCACGTAGTTCATCTCGGCGCCCTCCGGCAGCCCCCACGGGGCGGCGAGGGCGAGTCCGGCGATTCCGGCGATCAGAAGTCCGTACTCCATGATCGTCGCGAACTGTCGCTTTCCTCCGAAGGCCTGCACGGCCCAGGAGCCGAACAGCACGGCGAAGCCGATCAGGTGGACGAACAGCACGATGTGGCGCAGAGTCTCCATGCCCTCACCGTACGCCCCGGCGGTATTCCGCCGCCAGATAGGCGAACCTCAGCAGGCTTTCACCCTCGCCAGAACAGGTCAACCGCACGAGATGAGGACGGATGCTGTCATCGCATCCTCGCCTCGTGCGGTTGACCTGCTCTCAGATGCTGCAAGCAGGCGAGCCTCAGCCGCGGAGCTCGCGGATCACCAGAGCGGTGCGGAGCGCAGCATCCGCCGCCTCTGCTCCCTTGTCCTCCTTGGAGCCTTCGATGCCCGCGCGATCGAGACCCTGCTGCTCGTCGTCGAGGGTGAGCACACCGAAGCCGACCGGCTTGCCCGCGTCGAGCGAGACCCGGGTGAGCCCGTCGGTCGTGGCCGACGAGACGTACTCGAAGTGGGGCGTGCCGCCGCGGATGATCACGCCGAGGGCCACCACCGCGTCCGCTCCGCCCGCGAAGGCCGCCTGTGCCGCCACCGCGAGCTCGAACGAACCCGGCACGCGGACGAGCCGATGCGTCGCCTGCGCGGCGTTCAGCACGCGCTCGGCCCCGGCGATCAGGCCGTCCGTGATGACCTCGTGCCAGGTTCCGGCGATGATGACGACCTTCAGCCCGCGTCCGTCGATGCTTCCGGCCTGTGGAGCTCCTGCGCCGCTCATGCGTGGTCCTTTCCCTGGGCGAGAGCCTCTGCGAGCTCCGCCTGATCGATGATGTGACCCATGCGGTCACGCTTGGTCTCGAGGTACTGGTGGTTGTTCGGGTCGACCCCGACGATCAGCGGCACCTGCTCGACGACGTCGAGGCCGAGACTGCGCAGCTGGTTCACCTTGTCGGTGTTGTTCGTCAGCAGGCGCACCTTCGAGATCCCGAGATCCGCGAGGATGCCGGCTGCCGCCGCGTACTCGCGGGCGTCGGCCGGCAGCCCGAGGGCGAGATTGGCGTCGACCGTGTCGAGCCCCTCCTCCTGCAGGCTGTAGGCGCGCAGCTTGTTGATGAGCCCGATGCCGCGTCCCTCGTGGCCCCGCATGTAGATGACGACGCCGCCTTCCTGCTCGATCGCGTCGAGGGCCGCGTCCAGCTGCGGGCCGCACTCGCACTTGAGCGATCCGAAGGCCTCTCCGGTCAGGCACTCGGAGTGCACGCGCACGAGCGCGGTCTCTCCGGGCTCGCCCTTGACGACCGCGATGTGATCGGTTCCGCTCACGCGGTCCTTGTAGGCGAGGAAGCGGAAGGTGCCGTGCGAGGTCGGCACGGTGGCGTCCGCCCGCAGGCTCACGCGGCGAGTGGTGGTCGCCGACGCGCCCTCGGGATCGATCTGGTTGAGGTGCGCGATCAGCTGCTCGATCGTGATCACGGGCACGCCGTCGCGGGCGCCGAGCTCGATGAGCCCCGGCATCCGCATCATGCTGCCGTCCTCCGCGACGACCTCGGCGATCGCGCCGACGGGGCGAAGCCCCGCGAGCTTCATGAGGTCGACTGCCGCTTCCGTGTGACCGCTGCGTTCGCGGACCCCGCCGTCGACCGCGCGCAATGGCAGCACGTGTCCAGGACGGATCAGGTCGCCGGCGCTCGACTTCGGGTTCGCCAGCACGTTCAGTGTGTGCGCGCGGTCGTGCGCGCTGATGCCCGTGGTGACTCCGGACGCGGCGTCGACGCTGATCGTGTAGGCGGTCGAGCGGGCGTCCTCGCTGACCGCGACCATGGGCTGCAGGTTCAGCGCGTCGGCGAGATCGGTCGGCATCGGGGCGCAGATGAAGCCCGACGACCACCGGACCGTCCACGCCACCCACTCTGGCGTGGCGAGCTCGGCGGACAGGATGACATCGCCCTCGTTCTCGCGGTTCTCGTCGTCGGCGACGAGCACAGGGCGGCCGGCGCGCAGCGCCTCGATGGCCTCGGGGATGGTGGACAGGCTCATCGCGAGCCTCCTTCCGTTGCGATCTCGCGGAATGCGAGCAGGCGCTCGACGTGGCGCGCGAGGATGTCGGTCTCGAGATTCACACGATCACCCACAGCACGCGAGCCGAGGGTGGTCGCGGCGAGGGTCTCGGGGATCAGCGACACCTCGAACCAATGCTGGTCCTGGGTCCCCAGGCTCGTCGAAGGGTCGCTGACGGCGCTCACCGTGAGAGATGTGCCGTCGACCGAGATCGACCCCTTGTCGACGACCAGCGGGGCGAGATCGGTAGGAAGCGAGACGCGCAGCACGCTCCACTGCTCACCAGGGCGCACCTCGAGCACCGTGCCGACACCGTCGACGTGCCCCTGCACGATGTGTCCGCCGAGGCGCGCGCCCACCGGCATCGCCTTCTCGATGTTCACGCGGGTGCCGACGACGGCGCCGCCGATCGCGGCCACGTCGAGGGTCTGCTTCATGACGTCGGTGTCGAAGGTGTCGGCGGTCGATCCGACGACGGTCAGGCAGACGCCCGAGACCGCGATCGACTCGCCGTGCACGGCGTCGGCCGCCGCCTTCGGCGCGCGGACAGTCAGACGCCAGCCGTCGCCGGCCGGTGCGATGGCGGTGATCTCGCCGATCTCCTCGATGATTCCGGTGAACATCAGGCGGTTCCTTCTTCCATGAGGTCTTCCGTGAAGTGTGCGACGGCGAGCAGATCGGGGCCCAGCGGCACCCATTCGTCGACGGTCAGGCGGCGGGCGGCGTCGATCGTGGGCACGCCGATGTCGCCGAGGGCGAGACGATCGCCGCCCAGCAGGACGGGCGCGATGTACGCGAGCACGCGGTCGGCGAGTCCTTCGGCGATGAACGCGCTGGCGAGCGTCGGGCCGCCCTCGATGAAGACGCTCTGCACGCCGCGAGCGTGCAGATCCGCGACGACGGCGTGGAGGTCGCGGGTGTCGTGGAACAGGGGGGAGTGCGGATGCCGGTGCACAGCCGCATCCGCCGGCGTCGCGCGTGAGCCGATCACCACGGGCATCGGCTGATGGTCGTAGAGGGCGTCACCGTCTCGGGCCGTGAGTGCGGGGTCGTCGGCGAGCACGGTGCCGGTTCCGACGACGATCGCATCCGCTGCCGCGCGACGGCGGTGCACATCTGCGCGGGCGGCCGGGCCGGTGATCCACTGGCTCGTGCCATCGGATGCCGCGGCGCGGCCGTCGAGGCTCTGCGCCCATTTCACCGTGATCTGAGGCCGGCCGAGCCGCTGCGCCGTGAGCCAGCCGTCGATGAGCGCGTGCGCGGCATCCGCCTGCTCACCGGCCTCGACGCTGACTCCCGCGGCGCGGAGCCGGTCCGCTCCGCCTCCCGAGACCGCGCCCGGGTCGTCGAGCGCATACACGACGCGGGCGACGCCGGCTTCGATGAGCGCGACCGCGCAGGGGCCGGTGCGGCCGGTGTGGTTGCAGGGCTCCAGGGTGACGACCGCGGTCGCACCGCGCGCTGCACCGGGGGCGAGCTTCGACAGCGCGTCGACCTCGGCGTGCGGCGTTCCGGCGCCGTGGTGCCAGCCTTCGGCGAGGGTCACACCGTCGGGGGAGAGGATGACGGCGCCGACCTGCGGGTTCACTCCGCGCGGTCCGCGCGCTGCGAGCTCGAGAGCGCGTGTCATCGCGTGGCGCTCCGCCTCGTTCACTGCCATCCGTCGTCCTCCTCTGAGGCTCCGGGGTTCACGAAGGGTACGACGAGCGCACGCGTGCGCATCGTGCTGCCTCCCTTCCGGACTAGCGAGATCTCTCTCGCATCACCGTCGGTACCGGAATTCCACCGGATCGGAATCTCGACGAATCGAGACTCTCGCGGACTGTCACCGCCGGTTCGGATTCTCACCGACCCCGGAGCACGTTGATGCTCTGAGTGTACTCAACGCGCCTGAGAGCGATTCATTCCACGACATGGAACGGAACGCGGCTGCGGCGCTCAGGCGGGCGCGACGACCGGCAGGCCCATTGCGACAGCGGCTTCGGCCATGCGGTCGTCGTAGGTGATGACGGCCGTGAGGTCGTCGCCGAGTGCGATGGCAGAGGCGAGATGGATCGCGTCCAAGCTGCGCAGCGCACGCGGGCCGATCGTTCCGGCAGCGTCGAGCAAGTCGGACGTCAGGGAGAGCGTCGTGACGCGTCGCAACAGATCTCGAGCGCGCGCCAGGACCTCGGCGGCGGCGTCGGCCCGCTGGATCGCGCGGCGCAGTTCCGTCCGGGCGAGGTCGCTGGTGGCGATGCCGTCGGCGGACTGCACGAAATCGCGCAACGCAGATGACTCCGCCTCGCGGACGATGAGCTTCACGAGAGCGGACGTGTCGGCGTAGTACATCAGTAGCGCTCTTCGTCGCGCAGGTCGTGAAGGGAGCGACTGAGCGGGTTCCCCTCGACGGGCTGCGGCAGATCTGCGATCGATTCGAGCGCGGGCCTCGCGGCTCCGATGGCCAGAAGATGTGCGAGCCCCGAACTCGTCGCGGGTACGAGTTGCGCAACAGGGCGGCCACGATCGGTGACGACGAGCGACTCACCGGCGCTGACGCGGCGAACTGCGCCGGACGCATCCTGGCGCAGCTCACGAATCCCGATGGTGTTCATGTGCTACATTGTAGCACTTTGCGATCGCCGACCTTCTCCGTTTGTCGGCGAAACTCTGCGCAACCTTCGCTACTTCAGCAGGCGCGACAGGCGGCGGTCGGCCAGCGGCTTCCCGCCGGTCTGACAGGTGGGGCAGTACTCCATCGAGCGATCGGCGAAGAACACGCTGCGCACGGTGTCGCCGCACACGGGGCACGCCTCACCACGGCGCGCATGCACCTGCATTCCGCGGCGCTTGGCGTCTTTGAGGTCGGCGGGAGGCTTGCCCGAGGCGGCGGTCACGGCATCCGTCAGCGTGGCGTGCATGGATGCGTAGAGTCGGTCGACCTCGTCGTCGTCGAGCTTCGCAGCGATCGCGTACGGCGACATCCGTGCCGCGTGCAGGATCTCGTCGGAGTAGGCGTTGCCGATGCCCGCGATCACACCCTGATCGCGCAACAGGCCCTTGATCTGCGTGCGGCGTCCCTCGAGGAGGCTCGCGAACACCTCACGGGTGAACGACGGGTCCAGGGGGTCCGGTCCGAGCCGGGCGATGCCCGGGACGTCGTGCGGGTCGCGCACCACGTACACCGCGAGCGACTTCTTGGTGCCCGCCTCGGTGAGGTCGAATCCACTGCCGTCGTCGAGGGCGATCCGCAGCGCGATCGGCGACTTGCCTGGCTTGATCAGCGTCGTCGGCAGCTGGTCGTACCAGCGCAGCCATCCGGCTTTGGCGAGATGGAACACCAGGTGCAGATCGGGTCCGCAGGACAGCACGACGAACTTGCCCTGTCGAGCGGATGCCGTCACCTCGGCGCCCTGCAGCGCGTGTATCGGCGGATCGTAGGTCTTCAGCGCCGCGATCGCGGCGACGGTCGCGCGCGTGATCGTGCGTCCGACCGCGCGCTCGGCGAGGAACGCGGTCAGGCCCTGTACTTCCGGCATCTCCGGCATGGACTCATCCTGTCACCGGCATCCGACGCTGTCATCCGTTGCGGCGGAGTGAGCCGCACTCTCGAGCCGGTCAGTCGAGCACCGGCCACGCCACAGGCGTCCGGTCGTCTGTCGCCAGCAGCCCGGCGAGCCAGCCGTCGTCTCGGCCGCGCGGGCTGGTCAGCGCCTGGCGCTGCAGACCTTCGTATCGGAATCCGAGTGCGCGGGCTGTGCGGGCCGATGGGATGTTCCCGGCGACCGCCTGCCAGCGGATGCGGGCCAGCCCGAGCTCTGCGAAGCCCCAGTCGACGATCGCTGCGGCGGCCTCGACGATGTACCCCTTGCCGCGTGCGGGCTCGGCGACCCAGAAGCCCAGCTCGGCGTGTCCGCCGGCGGGATGCTCGGCGATGTCGTGCAGCCCGATCATGCCGACGAGCACGTCGGCGTGGCGGATGCCCCACACGGTCTCGGTCCTCGCGGCCCAGGACCGGCTGACGAGATCTACGAAGTCCTCGGCGTCCTTCCGCGTGTACGGGCTCGGCACGGTCGTCCATTTCGGGATCTCCGGATCCTGGCAGGCGCGCTCGATCGCCTCGACGTCCGTCGCGGTCGGCAAGCTCAGGACGAGGCGGTCTGTGGTGAGGGTGACCAGTTCCATCCCGGCATCCTATGCGCGGCCCCGGCCGAAGCCGATGTCCGACCCCCAGGTCTAAGCTTGTCCGGTGACTGTTCCGGGGATTCTGCGCGCCTTGGAAGAGGCGTCTCTGTACCGTGACGCCCTCAGCTGGGCGCACACCGACGCCGACCTCGGACTGGTCGACGGGCTCGACGCGCCTGCGCTCGCGGGGCTCCTCGACAAGCGCGCCGCCGCAGGGCATCCGGCGGCGCTCCTCGCGGTCGTTCCCACCGGCCGTCGGGCCGAGAGCCTCGCTCAGGCGCTCGCCGCGTACATCCCCGACGCAGAGGTGCTGGCGTTTCCCGCCTGGGAGACGCTGCCGCACGAGCGGCTCAGCCCGAGCCCCGACACGGTCGGCCAGCGACTTCAGACCCTGCGCCGGGTCGCGGAGTGGAAGGGCGATCACCCGCTCGTGGTCGTGGCCTCGGTGCGTGCGGCGCTGCAGCCGATCGCCGGGAACCTCGGTGAGATCGCGCCCGTGGTCCTGAAGGCCGGAGGCCGCGGTTACGACCTCGACGGTGTCGCTGAGCAGCTCGTCGAACGCGCCTACTCGCGCGTCGACATGGTGTCGCGCCGCGGCGAGTTCGCGGTGCGCGGCGGCATCCTCGACGTGTTCCCTCCCATCTCCGAGCATCCGTATCGCGTCGAGTTCTTCGGCGACGAGGTCGACCAGATCCGCGCCTTCTCGGTCGCCGATCAGCGCTCCCTCCCCGGCGACGTCGATCTCGTCGATCTGGCGCCCAGCCGTGAGCTGCTGCTCACCCAAGACGTCCGCGACAACGCCCGCGCGCTGAAGGACGCGTTCCCGGCCATCGCGGGGATGCTCGAGAAGATGGCCGAGGGCATCCCCGTCGAGGGCATGGAGTCGCTGCTGCCCGCGGTCGCCGGCCCGCTCAAGTCGCTCGTCGAGTACATGCCCGAAGGCGCAGCGACCGCCGTTGTCGACCCCGAGCGCGCAAGCGCCCGCGCGATCATCCTCGGCGACACGAACCGCGAGTTCCTCGATGCCGCGTGGAGCGCGGCGACCTCAGGAGCATCCGCTCCCATCGATCTGGGCGCCGGCGACTTCCTCACGATCGCGCAGCTGCGCGAGGTCGTGCGCGACCGTGGCGGCGTGTGGTGGCGGCTCAGCCCGTTCGCGATGGGCGGAGAGGATGCCGAGACAGTCGACGCCGCCGTCATCCCGTCGTTCCACGGCAACGTCGACGGGGCGATCTCATTCGTCGACGCGAAGATCCAGGACGGCTGGCGCGTCGTCGTCATCGCGACCGGCACCGGCCTGGTCGACCGCGCGCGCGACGTGCTCTCCGACCGCGGGATCGCTGCCCGCATCGTCGAGGACCTCGTGGCCGCGCCGGATGCCGGCGTCGCCACCCTCACGGCGGGCAGCGTGGAGGCGGGATTCCAGATCGCCGCGGCCAAGCTCGCCGTCCTCACCGACAACGAGTTCTACGGCCGCACGATCGGCGGCGACCAGCGTGTCGTCAAGAAGCTCGCCTCCAAGCGGAAGAACGTGGTCGACCCGCTGCAGCTGAAGCAGGGCGACTTCGTCGTGCACGCGACGCACGGCATCGGCCGTTTCGTCGAGATGACGCAGCGCGAGGTGTCGACCGGCGGCCGCAACGCGACCAAGTCGATCCGCGACTATCTCGTGCTCGAGTACGCGCCGTCCAAGCGCGGCTACCCCGGCGACAAGCTCTTCGTGCCGACCGACCAGCTCGATCTGCTCTCGAAGTACGTGGGAGGGGAGGCGCCGACCCTCTCGAAGATGGGCGGCAGCGACTGGGCCGCGGCGAAGGGCAAGGCCCGCCGGGCCGTTCGCGACATCGCGGTCGAGCTCGTGAAGCTGTACTCCGCGCGCATGAGCGCCAAGGGGCACGCGTTCGGTCCCGACACCCCGTGGCAGCGCGAGCTGGAAGAGGCGTTCCCGTTCGCCGAGACGCACGACCAGCTGCAGACGATCGAAGAGATCAAGGCCGACATGGAGCGGCCGATCCCGATGGATCGCCTGCTCTCGGGCGACGTCGGCTTCGGCAAGACCGAGGTCGCCGTGCGTGCCGCGTTCAAGGCGATCCAGGACGGCAAGCAGGTCGCGATGCTCGTGCCGACGACGCTGCTCGTCAAGCAGCACCTCGAGACGTTCACCGAGCGCTTCGCCGGGTTCCCGGTCAAGGTGCGTCCGCTCTCGCGCTTCCAGACCGACAAGGAGGCGCGCCTCACGCTCGCGGGTCTCCTCGACGGCACCGTCGACATGGTCATCGGCACGCACCGCATCCTCACCGACCAGGTCATGTTCAAGGACCTGGGCCTCATGATCATCGATGAGGAGCAGCGTTTCGGCGTCGAGCACAAGGACGCGCTGAAGAAGATGAAAACGAACGTCGACATCCTCGCCATGAGCGCCACGCCCATCCCGCGCACGCTCGAGATGGCCGTCACCGGCATCCGCGAGATGTCGACCCTGCAGACTCCGCCGGAAGACCGGCATCCGATCCTCTCCTTCGTCGGCCCTCGCAGCGACAAGCAGATCGCCGCGGCGATCCGGCGCGAGATCCTGCGCGAGGGCCAGGTGTTCTTCGTGCACAACCGGGTGCAGTCGATCCAGCGCGTGGCCGCCGAGATCGCCGAGCTCGTGCCCGAGGCGCGCATCGCCGTGGCGCACGGCCAGCTGGGCGAACATCAGCTCGAGCAGGTCGTCGACGACTTCTGGGAGCGCAAGTTCGACGTGCTCGTGTGCACCACGATCGTCGAGACCGGTCTCGACATCTCCAATGCGAACACGATCATCATCGACCGCGCCGACAAGTACGGGCTCAGCCAGTTGCATCAGCTGCGCGGCCGCGTGGGCCGTGGACGTGAGCGCGCCTATGCGTACTTCCTGTACGACGAGGCGAAGCCGCTGAGCGAGACGGCGGCCGACCGCCTGCAGACCATCGCCGTGAACAACGACCTCGGCTCGGGCATGCAGGTCGCGCTCAAGGACCTCGAGCTGCGCGGCGCCGGCAACATGCTGGGGGCCGAGCAGGCAGGCCACATCGCGGGCGTCGGCTTCGACCTGTACCTGCGCATGATCGGCGAGGCCGTGTCGACCTTCCGCGGCGAGGACGTCGAGTCCGGTCAGGAGCTGCGTCTCGAACTGCCCCTCGACGCGCGCGTCCCCGAGGACTACATCGATAGCGAGCGGCTGCGTCTCGAGGCTTACCAGAAGCTCTCGGCGGCCTCGGCGGCCACGGCCAAGGACGAGGCGATCGACCTCGTGATCGAGGAGCTCACCGATCGCTACGGTGCGCTGCCGTCCGAAGCCGAGGGACTGATCGCGATCGCGCGACTGCGCCGTCGGGCTGCTCGGGCGGGCCTCACCGATGTGGTCACGATGGGATCGAACCTGCGGATCGCGCCGGCGCACTTCGAGGACTCGATCAAGGTGCGGATGCAGCGGCTCTACCCCAAGGCGAGGCTCGTCGGCGGGGGAGAGGCGCTGGTCGTGCCGATGCCCACGGTGCCGGCCGCGGTCGGCGTCGGGCTCGAGCCGCTCGCCGACGGCGCGCTGCTGGACTGGGTGGCGCAGCTGTTCACCGCGCTCTTCCCCGAGCCGGTCAAGGCGGAGTGACATGAAGGCATGGTCGCGCAAGCGGATGCTGCAGGTGCTCGCGCTCGTGCTCACCGCAGTGACCGCGGTTCTCGTGCTCTTCATGCCCAGCTACACGGTCGTGACGAGCGACTCGAACGGCGAGCAGTCGATCAGCACGCTGAGCATCTGGGACTACAACGGGCCCCTGTTCGCGCTCGTTCTCGCGGTGCCCGTGGTGGTCGCTCTCATCCCGGTCGTGATGCGCGGCCGATGGTGGCCGCTCGTGAGCGTCATCTCGGCCGGTCTCCTGCTCGGATTCGCGTTCCTGGGTGCCATGAGCATCGGCCTCGCGTTCCTGCCGGCCGCGCTGGCGGCCGTGGCGGCGGCGATGCTGAAGCCGCGGATGGGCGCGAGCGACGCGTGAACCGGTGTGGAAGCCGGACATCTCCGCCCCGGCAGGACTAGTCTGGCCGCATGTTGTACGAGCACCTCGGGGCTCGGCCCCGGATCCATGACACCGCTGTCGTCGCTCCCACCGCCGTGATCTCCGGCGACGTGGAGATCGGGCCGAACTGCCAGGTGCTGCACGGCGCCGTGATCACCGCCGAGGGCGGGCCCATCACGCTCGCCGAGCATGTGATCGTCATGGAGAACGCGCTGATCCGTGCGACCGCCGCCAACTCCGTGCACATCGGCGCTCACACCCTCATTGGCACGCTTGCGAGCATCGCCGGCGCGACGGTCGGGGAGGAGGTGTTCTTCGCCTCCGGCGCACGCGTCTTCAACGGCGCGCTCGTCGGCGACCGCTGCGAGGTGCGGGTCAACGCGGTCGTGATGCGGCGGGCGGTGCTCCCGCCTGAGACGGTCGTGCCGATCGGATGGGTGGCCGCGGGTGATCCCGTGCAGCTGTTCTCACCCGACCGCGACGCGGAGATCGCGGCCGCGCAGCCCGACCTCGACTTCCCCGGCCATGTGTTCGGCGTGGACCGCGACACTCCCGACCTGATGGTGCAGCTCACCGAGCGCTACGGCTCCTCGCTCGCCCGCCACCGCGACGACGGCGAGGTCACCGGGCCCCCTTCACGCTGAGAAACCACATCGCGCGTGAGACACCCGCGCTGTCATGATGTCTCACGCGCGCGATGATGTCTCGCGGCGGTGGTGACGTCTCACATAACGGCGGGGTGGGCGGATGCCGCCGCATCCGCCCACCCCGCCGTCGATGTCGTGCGTCAGATGACGCCCTGGGCGAGCATCGCCCCGGCGACCCGTTCGAAGCCGGCGATGTTCGCGCCCGCGACGTAGTCGCCCGCGACGTCGTAGCGCTCGGCGGCGTCGAACGCGGCCTGATGGATGTCCGCCATGATCTCGCGCAGCTTGTTCTCGCTGTCACCGAAGCTCCAGCGCTGACGCGACGCGTTCTGGCTCATCTCGAGCGCCGAGGTGGCGACGCCGCCCGCGTTCGCGGCCTTGCCCGGCGCGAACAGCACACCGGCCTTCTGGAACGCGTCGACCGCGTCGGGCACGCACGGCATGTTCGCGCCCTCGGACACCGCTCGCACGCCGTTCGCGATGAGGGCCTCGGCATCCGCCAGGGTGACCTCGTTCTGCGTGGCCGAGGGCACCGCGATGTCGACGGGGACGTCCCACACGCTGCCGCCCTCGACGAAGCGCGCGCTCGGACGGCGGTTCGCGTACTCCACGATGCGGGCGCGCTCGACCTCCTTGAGCTGTCGCAGCAGGTCGAGGTCGATGCCGGCGTCGTCGACGACATAGCCGGACGAGTCGGATGCCGTGACAGCGGTCGCTCCGAGCTGGGTCGCCTTCTGGATCGCGTAGATAGCGACGTTGCCGGAACCGGAGATGCCGACGCGCTTGCCCGTGAGCGACTCGCCGTGGACCGCGAGCATCTCCTGCGCGAAGAACACGGCGCCGTAGCCCGTGGCCTCGGTGCGCACTTCGGCGCCGCCCCAGGCCGTGCCCTTGCCTGTGAACATCCCCGACTCGTGGCGGTTCGTGATCTTGCGGTACTGCCCGAAGAGGTAGCCGATCTCCCGAGCGCCGACGCCGATGTCGCCGGCGGGGACGTCGGTGTGCTCGCCCAGGTGGCGGTACAGCTCGTTCATGAACGACTGGCAGAAGCGCATGACCTCGGCGTCCGACCGGCCGTGCGGGTCGAAGTCCGAGCCGCCCTTGCCGCCGCCGATGCCCTGACCGGTGAGCGCGTTCTTGAAGATCTGCTCGAAGCCCAGGAACTTGATGATCGACAGGTTCACGGACGGGTGGAAGCGCAGGCCACCCTTGTAGGGGCCGAGGACCGAGGAGAACTGGATGCGGAAGCCGCGGTTCACCTGCAGGCGACCGGCGTCGTCGACCCAGGGAACCCGGAACATGATCTGGCGCTCCGGCTCGACGAGCCGCTCGACGATGCCGCCGTCGACGTACTCGGGGTGCCGCTCGAGCACGGGGGCGATCGAGTGCAGCACCTCGTGGACGGCCTGGTGGAACTCCGGCTCGTGCGGGCTGCGGGAGAGCACCGTGTCGAACACGGGCTGCACGGACTCTGCGAGCGGGTGGAAGTCTGCGGTTGTGGAAAGGGTCACGAAGAGCTTTCTGAATCGGTGGGGGACTCGCAGGCGATCGTGTCGCGCGATTCGTCGCCGGATCAGGCGGAGCTTTTCACTTTACCGTCAGGCTCGTTGTGATCTTCTTCACGTGACGAGCGGATGCCGGTCACCCGGTGTTCTGCAGTCCCGCCGCGACCCCGCTGACCGAGAGGAGAAGCAGGCGCCGCTGCTCGTCGTCGGCGCCGGAGCCGGTCGTCGCGGGGGCGGTGCGCAGTGCGCGGAGCGCGCGCAGCTGCAGCAGGGACAGCGCGTCGACGTACGGCGTGCGCAGCTGCACGGCGCGCTGCAGGATCGGCTTGTTCTCGAGAAGGCGCTCGCCGCCGGTGAGACGGATCACCCACTCGCGGGTCAGCTGCAGCTCGTCGAGCACGAGCGCTGCGAGATCGTCGCGGTCGCCGAGATCGAGGTACTGGCGCGCGATGCGCTCGTCGGTCTTCGCGAGGCTCATCGCCACGTTGTCGATCAGCGTGCGAAGCAGCGGCCAGTCGCGGTAGGCCTCGGCGAGACGCTGCTCGTCGCCGACCGCGGCCAGGGCGGTGCCGAGCCCGAACCAGCCGGCCAGGTTGATGCGCGCCTGGGTCCACGCGAACACCCACGGGATCGCGCGGAGGTCCTCCAGCGACTCCACCGACAGACCGCGGCGCGCCGGTCGCGAGCCGAGTGCCAGCAGGCCGATCTCCTCGAGCGGCGTCACGGTCGCGAACCACGGGGCGAAGCCCTCGGCCTTGACGAGGGAGAAGAACCGCTCGCGAGAGGCGGTGTCGAGCACCGACGCGATGTCGGCGAAGCGGGTGGCGGCCTCGCTCGTGCGCTCCTCGACCGTCGGCGAAGACGCCAGCAGCGTGGCGGCGGCCACCTGGTCGATGTGCCGCATCGCGATCGCGGGCTCGCCGTAGCGCGCGAAGATGACCTCTCCCTGCTCGGTGAGCTTGAAGCGGCCGTCGACGGAGTGCGGCGGCTGAGCGAGGATCGCCGAGTTCGCCGGACCGCCGCCGCGCCCGAGAGCGCCGCCGCGGCCGTGGAACAGCGTCAGTTCGAGATGCTCGTCCTTCGCCCACTGCGCGATCTTCTCCTGCGCTTCGTAGAGCGCGAGGTTCGCGGCGACGGGGCCGACGTCCTTCGACGAGTCGGAGTAGCCGAGCATGACCTCGAGTCGTCCGCCGGTGGCGGCCAGGCGCTCCCGGAACTCCGGGAAGGTCACGGCTTCGGCGAGGATCTCGGGAGCCGCCTGGAGGTCGGCGAAGGTCTCGAACAGCGGCACCACGTCGAGAACCGGGGCGTCGTCGCCGAGCGCGTGCGTCGCGAGACGATGCACGGCCGCGAGGTCGGATGCCGCCTGCGTGAACGACACGACGTAGCGGCCGGCGGCGCGGAGACCGCGGTCGCGCTGGATCTCGGCGATCGCCCGGAAGACCTCCAGCACCTCCTCGGTCTGCGCGCTGAGCGCTCCGCCGCTCTCGATCTCGGCGAGCGCCTTCGCGTGCACCTGCGAGTGCTGACGCACCTCGAGCTCCGTCAGGTGGAAGCCGTAGGTCTCGACCTGCCAGATCAGGTGCTGCACGCCGCCGAACGCGTGGCGGCGGGCACCGGCATCCGCGAGCGACGACTGCAGGGAGCGCAGATCCGCGAGGAGCTCTTCGGGAGCGGCGTAGCGGTCGTCGTCGCCACGACGCGTAGCGGCGATGCGGTGTGCGAGCACCAGCAGCACGCGGCGGTGCGGCTCGTCGGGGGAGCGGGTGGCGAGGTCGGTCGCGGTCTCGGCGTGGGAGGCGGCGAAGCGCTCCCAGACCGCAGTCACCTCGGCGGTCGGGGGCGTGCCCTGCGCGTCGAGGGTGAGTGTGCGGCCGATCCGCTCGACCGCGCGCTCGAGGCCGCGGAGCACATGGTCGGCGGCGATCTGCGAGGCTTCGCGGGTGACGGATGCCGTGACGAACGGGTTTCCGTCGCGGTCGCCGCCGACCCACGACCCGATGCGGACGAAGGCCGGGACGATGGGTGCGCTGGAGCCCGAATCGTCTCCGCGCAGTGCGTCGTCGATGCGGCGGTACACGTGCGGCACGGTCGTGAACAGGGTCTCGTCGAAGACGCTCATGACCGTGCGCACCTCGTCGGTGGGCGTGGGCTTCTGTGCGCGCAGCGGCGCCGTGCGCCACAGCGTGTCGATCTCCTCGAGCATCCGTCGGCGTGCGCGGTGCTGCTCGGCGCCGCCTTCGCTGGCCGCGTCGTGCTGCGTGAGCAGTTCGGAGAGCCGGCGGATGCTGCTCGACACCGCGCGGCGGCGTGCCTCTGTGGGGTGCGCCGTGAAGACGGGATGGAAGCGCAGGCCTTCGAGTCTGCGGCGCGCCTCGTCGTCGCCGACCTCAGTCTTCAGCCGGGCGTACGCGGTGGCGACCGTGTCGGCGGCGTCTTCCCGCCCGGGCTGGCCGGCGCGCTCGCGGAGCACGCGCACCCGCTGGTGCTCCTCGGCGAGGTTGACGAGGTGGAAGTAGCACGTGAACGCGCGGGCGACCTCGTCCGCCCGCTCGACGGTGAACGACTCCGCGATCGCCGCTGCGCGGTCGAACGCGTCCGGAGTCTCCTCGTCGTAGGCCTGGATCGTGGCGAGGCGCAGGCGCTCGACGTCTTCGAAGAGGTCGTCGCCGCCGGCCTCGCGGAGCACCTGGCCGAGCAGAGCTCCGAGCATCCTGACGTCGGAGCGCATCGCGTCGGGAATGCCGCGACCTGCTTCGAAGCGTCCGATGACGCGGATCGCCTCGGTGTTCGTGGGCTCGGGAAAAGACTGTGCGGGGGTCACACTCCGAGCGTATCCCGGTCGGGAAGGGTGCTCTGAACGGATGACGGCACGTAACGAAGTCTTCACGAAAACAAGCACATTGGCACCGCATACGCTGACGGCTCGACCGGGACCATCGTGCGAGACGCCACCGGCCGCATCGTGACGCGAACAATCGATCCCGCGGGATCGGCTCCCGCAGCCACCGTCAGGTACCTGTACGCGGGCAGCGGTGACGGGGCATGGGCTCAGAAAGCAGGCACCAATCTGACGCGAAGCACCGGGCTCCCCGGTGGGGTGTCGTGGACGAACCAAGCCAGCACCGTGACCTGGTCCTTCCCCGGGGGGCACGCGCTGATCACCCGCACCGGAACCACAAACGGCGCCTTGCTGCTGTGGGATCCGTTCGGACAACCAGTCGACTCGACGACCTACGCCGTCGGCACGATCCTGACCAACGACGCCAGTCAGGTGGCCGGAAACACACTCTGGCACCAGGGCGCCCTCAAGCAAGCCGAGTCCGTAGGGTCCACGCTCGTTGTCTAGATGGGCGCGCGACTCTACGTACCCGCACTCGGAAGGTTCCTGCAGGTCGACCCAATCGAAGGGGGTGCCTCGAACGACTATGTTTGGTCACTCGATCCGATTAATGGTCACGATCTCAGTGGAAGAATGATTGAAATCACGCACATGCTGAGTGGCGGAACTATGCTGTCTGCGCTGATCGGCGCGTTCGGCCCCACGACCGTGCTTGATTCGATTAAGAGGACACGGAAGGCTGCCATGGACCCGGAGTTCCGAAGGAAGCAAAATGCCAAGGTCACGGCAACAGTGCTAGCAGCCGCTTTCGCGGCGAAAGCCGACTGTCAAAAGGCTCCGAATGGCCTCATCGTCTGCGGTGGTTGGGTCAACCCTGGAGGTGGCGGATCGACTATTGGCGATGTGTTCGTTACCAGCATGCCGACGGCGAAGGTTCTTCAGGACCCGTACCTTCTTGCTCACGAGTACCAGCATGCGAAGCAGTGGGCGGGTTGGGGTCAAACTTCGCGACGGCATATGCGGGGGAGATGCTCAAGAGCCATACGCAAGTAGGAGACTATGGTTGCGCCAACTACTTTGAGTACAGCGCGAATCTGAAATGGGGTGGGTATGTCTGCTAAAGGATGCCAAAGTCAGCTTCTGAAGCGCGCGGTATTGGCGACGGCGCTGGCCGTGATGCTTCCTACGCTCTCGGCATGCTCTCTGCTCGGGGACTCGGGGACTCGGGGAGAGGGCAACCTATGTCGATGACTGCGCGCGACGGTGAGTTTGTGTTTCGTTGGTGCGGAGAACAGACTGACGAGTTCCGATACCTCGAAATTGGCTACGCGGAGTACACGCCGGAGAGGGTCGACGCGACTGTCTTCACCGGTACGGGGCGTGCGACCCTTTCCCCGGGCGACGAGTTCTCAACAGTGGCCCCTCCTGACGGCATAACGCCCTCCACCGTTGAATCCTTTCCCGAATCTACGAACCATTTGCTCGTCTTCTTCTATACCGGCTACTCCGAGTCTGTCCACAGTCAGCCATCAGCCACGTTTGACGTACCAAACGCCAACGAACTCGAAGGCAAGTGGGCTTACGCCTCCGGTGGCATTCACGACAAGCCTTGCGCGATGAGGGGTGCAGTCGACGCGGAGTAGCGAGTGGATTGAGGCCACTAACCTCGATCATTCTTCAACTCAGATCAAATCCGCCGACTGGTACCCTGACGCTGGTCCACCCGTCCGACGGCGATCTCGTACGATACAACCTGGTTCTTGATGTGTTCGGCGTCATGACAAGGCAAGGAACTGTGAAGACGTATTTTCGGCCGAACCCCAACATGCACGACTACTCGAACAATCTGGAGTATTTTTATGGCCAGTACTTTTGACCCAAAGTTCTGTCGAATATGTGGATTTGAACCCGCCGAGGCGCCCTGGGGTCTAGACGGTCGCTCACCATCGTTTGATTTCTGCGCATGTTGCGGAGTCGAATGGGGGTACGGTGACGTTACGAGTGGGGCGATTGCCCGGAATCGCCGGCTATGGATCGAATCCGGTGCGAAGTGGGTGGATCTTAAAGAATACGATCATCTATCCACGGACGAGCGCCTGAAGAGGGCTTTTCCGCTGGGCTAGTCTGATCCTAGATAACTGAAGCATTTCCAAGAATAGTTCCGCCAACATCAGCGCTACGGTCGGACCATCGGCGCGGTGCCCGGTTACGCGGACTCGACAGTCGCGCCAGTGAAGTCGATCTCACGGCAGCGACCAATGCAGAGCTGCTCACGGTCGTCCGTGTGGCTGTCGATCGGGCTACGTTGGAGCGCTCAGCTGCCGAGGGTCCTTGTCGACGCGATCGGCTGTGTCGACCGCGCATGCCGGATCCAGAATTCGGGCAAGCGGTCAGCGTCCGATAGCGCTGGTCGATGGTGACGGCTGCATCGACGCCGCGGCACCCGGGCCGGCCTGACAGCCACGACCTCAGCGGCAACGGGCGGATGCCGTGTCCTCAGTGGATGCTCGGGTATTCCAAAGCGAAGCACGATGGAAGCCAAGTATGGCATCAATAATGCGCCCACTTTCGGCGGTACTGGCATCGCGCGGGGTTCGTCTGGGATTATCGGCAGGTCGGGTCAGCTTGTCCCGTTTCCGCGAACAGCAACGATAGTCCCCAACCGTCTCAACCACATCATTCAAGAGCACACTACAGGCATCAGGGGCAAGGGGCAGTTTGCGTCGGGAGCGAACCCCTCCGCCATTCAGGGACTAATCAACACTACTTTGAGCAGGGGCGTCATTAAACCGAACACCGCAGGGCGCACTTCGGCTGTGTATGAATATGACTTTGGCTATACTATCGGTACGCGTGGATGGGGTGGTAAGCCGAGTACTTCGCTCCGCGTCATAGTTGATGAATATGGATATGTCATCACGGCGTTCCCATTTTGAGGAGAGATTGCTTTGATCGAGTTCGGCTACTTGATAGATAGGGATACCAGCCTCGCAACAATAAGCTGGGCCCAGGTCTCTGCAGCGTTGCTTCGTTATGATTGCTTTCTCGGCGACGTGTACTTTCGTATCAATGACATTGATCTGAGTATGAGATGGGGGTGGATCCCTGTTCTCGACTTTGCTATCTCCATGAAGCACGTCGTGCAGGAATTGCGGAGAGACAAGTCGGCATCTTTTGATTTTACGGATTCGGACCTGCGAATCAATTTCGTAGAGCAAGGTGGCCGCATCAGGATTAGCGCAGAGTATTCAGAAGAGATCGCAGAAGTGATGCAGCGGGACTTTGAAGAGGCGGTCAAACGATTTGCGGAGGCTGTCAGCAAAGATATCGAGAAACGGCATCCTGAACTATTGAGAAACGAATACTACTTGGACGCCATTCATGTTTGAACGGCGACGCCCGCTGTGCCGGCGGTGACGATGTCGACTGCGTGCTGTTACGACTGAGCGGATTGACCTCCTCGACCGTGACAGGAGCCATCTCGGGGGCGACAAGCGTCGCAGACGGCGTCCCCGCGGCGGAGATCAGCTACGACGCCAGGGGCAACACCACGCGCCTGGGAGACATGACGTTCTTCTACGACGCCGCGAACAAGCACATCGGCACCGCATACGCTGACGGCTCGACCGTGACCATCGTGCGAGACGCTACCGGCCGCATCGTGACGCGGACAACGGATCCCGCGGGATCGGCTCCCGCAGCCACCGTGAGGTACCTGTATGCGGGCAGCGGTGACGGCGCGTGGGGTCAGAAAGCGGGCACCAATCTGACGCGAAGCACCGGGCTCCCCGGTGGGGTGTCGTGGACGAACCAAGCCGGCACCGTGACCTGGTCCTTCCCCGGGCTCGGGGGACACGCGCTGATCACCCGCACCGGAACCACAAACGGCGCCTTGCTGCTCTGGGATCCGTTCGGACAGCCCGTCGACCCGACGACCTACGCCCTCGGAACCATCACCAGCGACGACGCTGGACAGGTCGCTGGCAACACCCTCTGGCATCAGGGCTCGTTGAAGCAAGCTGAATCTGTGGGATCGACGACAGTCGTCGAGATGGGGGCGCGACTGTATGTCCCCGCACTCGGGCGCTTCATGCATGTGGATCCCATAGCTGAAGCAAGCGACAACGACTATGTTTGGCCATCTGACCCCATCAACAGTCACGACCTCAGCGGCAAAGCGCCCCTGCCGTGCGCATGGATCGGGGGTGGCGGTGGCTGCGGGGGGACCATCCCGAGTAGCGTGATCAAAGCCGTTGCGAACGCGCTGGCCTCTGTTGGCGGGCGCTGGGGGGTGAAGGTCCCTTTCTTTAAACAGCTCCCCTTGATTACGCGAAATCAGGGGATCGGGAACGCTTTCCAGGATAGGATCGCTAAGGCGAATCCTGGATCACAGATTGAGCAAACCTTCACAATTCCGGGTCTAGGTGTCCGACGCGTTGATGTAGTAACTCGCAACAACATCGGTATCGAAACTAAGGTAGGATATACGGCGCTTACCAATTCTATCAAATTTCAGATCCAGAAAGATCTGGCGCTTGTTCAGAACAGAGATTTGGCTGCTGTCAAATGGTATTTGACAGCAAGCCGCTCCACGGGCCTCTCAGGGCCCAGTGGACCGCTGGCAGACTACCTCAATGCAAATAACATCTCATGGCAGGTAATTCCGTGAACTCGCCCATATATGGAGACTATCCCCTGAATGAGTCCGCACCCTGGTGGTTGCTCAAAGAGATGCCCCGTCGTGTGGCGCGTGCAGAATATGAGAAAGCAATCAGTGATAAAGGGGACAGGATCTCAATCTTGGCAAAGTGCCTGGAACGAGCTGGCTTTCCCTTGAGTAACTCGGACGAAGATGTCCAGGCATTGAGTGACTGGTTCGTTGCAGTCATTGAGCCGCTTCCCGATGAGGATTTGCCAAATGGGGCGACCTTGTCTCTTTGTCAGGATGTCTCGTTCTACCTTGGGGAACTCATGATTGCCAAGCATGCAGAACTTCATTGGGAATTCTTCGTGTGGGGCAAGAACAATATATCGTATCAATCACCAGTCATAATGGGATTCCCGTCTGAGGCGCCGCGGTCGCGAGGAAATCTGGGTCTGAGTCGAATAGTGTATGGCTATGCGTGCCGAGTTCTTGCTAATCGCAGGGGGTACGCGCAAGAATTGGAAGTCCCGCCGGGACATCCGCTTAGCGGAATATCCATTGAACCGCCACCCGTCGATCGAAATGAATTCATCGGGATCCTTCGTTCTGTCGACAGACGTTGTCTCCCTGTCTAGCCGGGGTATGTCATCGCGGGAGTCGTGCGCGGGGCGGTGGCGCGGTTGCGAAAGCCATCGAGCCGCGTAGGTCTGGACCGCGCGGCGATTGCCGGAGAGGCGCCGAGGTCATCCACCAGGATGGACGTTCACCTTGACTGTCTGGAAGATCCCAAGGTGCGCCGAGCTCCTTCGCTCATGCCCGACTTCACCACTCATGGTTAATCCGCCGACTGGTACCCTGACGCTTGTCCACCCGTCCAACGGCGATCTCATACGATACAACCCGGTTCTTGATGTGTTCGGCGTCATGACAAGGCAAGGAACGCTGAAGACGTATTTCCGTCCGGACCCGAGTGTGCACGGGTACTCAAACAACTTGGAATACTTCCATGGTCAGTACTTTTGACGTTAGATTCTGTCGAGTTTGCGGGTTTGAGCCCGCGGACCCGCCGTGGGGCGCGGATGGCAGGTCACCCTCGTTCGATTTCTGTGCATGCTGCGGGGTGGAATGGGGATACGAGGACGCCACATCCGGGGCGGTCGCGCAGAGTCGACGCACTTGGATTGATTCCGGTGCGAGATGGGCAGAGCCTGACCAAGACGACGGACTGTCTTTGGGGGATCGCTTGCAGAGAGCTCTTCCATTGTCTTCGCCTCCTCGCCCGCACTGACGGGCGTCAAACCGCGCGTCGCCACTCTTCGCCCAGCCGCAAAGAGAAGTCTTCTAGAGTCGACCTGTTCGTGACGTCGTCTGAGCGATTAAGGGAGCGGGGAGGATGCTCCCGTCATCGAGTGGGCTCGCGCGTCCGGCAAGAAGAGTGGCTCACGCGCCCAGGCATGAAGAGGGGGCAGTCACGCTCCGGGGGAGCAAACGCATGCCGCCGCGATGCCGAATCGTATTCGCCGTCACTCGCCTAGCATGGACCCGATGCGAATTACGGTGAAGCACCTTCGTGGCCAGCAGTTCCCCGCCGTCCTCCTGCTGCTGGCAGCGGGGCTCGGTCTTCTGCTCGCGAACCTGGCGACGCATGACGCGATCGCCGCGATCCTCGATTTCCACATCGCGGTTCCCGGCACCGCGCTCGATCTGTCGGTCGCGCACTGGGTGTCAGACGGGCTGCTCGCGATCTTCTTCCTCGTCGTCGCCGTCGAGCTGCGGCACGAGCTCACTCACGGCGAGCTCGACTCCGCGAGCAAGGCCGTGCAGCCGGCGATCGCGGCAGCCGGCGGCGTGCTCGTGCCCATCGCCGTCTATCTGGTGTTCGCCGGCGCCGACAGCGGCACCGCATCGGGATGGCCGATCCCCACGGCGACCGACATCGCCTTCGCTCTCGGTGTGCTCGCGATGTTCGGGCGAGGGCTGCCGTCGACGGTCCGTGTGTTCCTGCTCGCGCTCGCGATCCTCGACGACATCATCGGCATCATCTTCATCGCGGTCCTCTTCGCGCACGACGTGCAGTGGCTCCTTCTCGCTCTCGCGGTCGTCGCCGTCGTGGTGTTCTGGGTGCTCAGCCGGATGCTGCATCGCCAAGGACACCCGGCTGTAGCCGTGCTCATGGTCGTCGTCGGGCTGCTCGCCTGGGGCCTCGTCGCCGCATCCGGCATCCATGCGACCATCGCCGGTGTGCTGCTGGGATTGGTAATGGCGCCCGTGCCCGCCGCTCGCGTGCGGCACGCGCTCGAGCCCGCGGTCAACGGCGTCATCCTGCCGTTGTTCGCCTTCGTCGCCGCGTTCGTCATGATTCCCGCGGTCGCGCCGTCCGAGCTGTCGCCCGCGTTCTGGGGCATCGTCGTCGCGCTTCCGGTGGGCAAGGTGATCGGCATCTCCCTGTTCGGCTGGGTCGCGATGCGCATCCGCCCGCGCGGCGCCCCGCCCGCCCTGCCGTTCGCCGACCTCGTCGCGGCAGGCACGCTCGGCGGCATCGGCTTCACGGTGTCGCTGCTGCTCGCGAACCTCGCCTTCGCCCGAGACGCCGCAGTTCGCGATCAGGCGATCCTGGGCGTGCTGATCGGCTCGCTCATCGCTCTCGTGCTCGCCGGCATCTTCGTCTCGCTGCGTGCCGCGTGGTACCGGCGCGCCGCCGCGGCGGCGTCATGAACGCGCCGGAAGGAGACGCCGTGCCCGCTGTCGCCGACGATCCACTGCGTCAGGTCGCCGAGACCATGCGCACGGTGCGCGAGAAGTGCGTGTGGTCGCAGCAGATCACGCATCGCGACCTGGTCCCGTACCTTATCGAGGAGTCGCACGAGGTCATCGACGCCGTCGAGAACGGCTCGCGCGCCGACCTGCAGGAAGAGCTCGGCGACCTGCTCTGGCAGGTGCTGTTCCATTCGGCGATCGCCGCGCAGGCGGCCGATCATCCCTTCGACATCGACGACGTCGCGCGGGGTCTGAACGAGAAGATGGTGCGACGGCATCCGCACGTCTTCGCCGATGCTGTCGCCCGCACCCCTGAGGAGGTGCTCGTGCACTGGAACGCGGCCAAGGCCGCGGAGAAGCGCACGCGGAGCAGCGCTCTGGACGGCATCCCGCGCGGCATGCCCGCCCTCGCGCTCGCTCAGAAGATGCTCGGTCGCGCAGCGGATGTCGTTGCGCCCGTCGCCCCGTCTGCCGCCGTGCCGACGTCGGAGGCAGAACTCGGCGACGCGATCCTCGCCCTCGTGGCCGGCGCCAGGGAGAACGGCTGGGACGCGGAGCGTGCGCTCCGGGAGCGGCTCCGCGCGCTGGAGGCCGAGGTCCGCGCAGCGGAGAGCGGCTCCTGACGCCGCACCGCTGAGGCGCCAGCTCCCGCTGCGGTCAGCGCCGCCGGTGCGTGGAGGCGAAGGCGCACGCCGCGATCGCCAGGGCCCCGGTCATCACGATCGCAAGCGGCACCGCGCTGTCTTCGCCGCCGATGCTCACGAGGGGCGACACCAGCGCCGCGAGGGCGAACTGAAGGGCACCGAGCACCGCGGAGGCCGTGCCGGCCGCGCCAGGCACGGCCGACAGCGCCAGCGCCGTCGCGTTCCCCAGCACGAAGCCGAGCGAGGCCACGACGGCGAAGATCGCGACCGCGAGCAGCCACACGGGGGCCGCGGTCACCGCGAGGCCGAGGAATGCGAGCACCCCCGCGCCCATGCCGCTCAGCCCGATCGCGATCAGCCGACGCGGGGGAACCCGGGTGACGAGCTTCGCCGACATCGCGCTCGTGGCCATGAGAGCCAGGGCGTTGAGCCCGAACATCATGCCGTACTGCAGCTCGTCGAGTCCGAGCATGCTCTGGTAGAGGAAGGGCGACGCCGAGATGTACGCCATCATCACCGTGAACGCGAAGGCGAAGGTCAGCGTGTAGCCGGCGTACTCCCGCGAGAGCAGCGCACGGGCGGGGGAGCCGGTCGCACGCTTGAGCAGCGCGAGTTCCGCGCGACGTTCCCGGGGCAGGGTCTCGCGAACACCGAGGGCGACGGCGACCAGAGTCAGCACGGCGATGCCCAGCACGACCGCCAGGAGGCCGCGCCAGCCGAGCGGCTCGGCGATCGCGCCGCCGAGCAGAGGCGCGACCACCGGCGCCACCCCGCCGACGATCATCATGAGGCTCATCGCGCGCGCGGCCGCCGCGCCCTGAGCGAGATCCGAGATCACGGCGCGGCCGAGGACCATTCCTGCGGCTCCGGACAATCCCTGAAGCACGCGAGCCGCCATCAGCACGCCGAGCGTCGGCGCGACGACCGTGGCGACGCTCGACAGCACGAAGACGACGGCGCCTATGAGGAGGGGGAGACGCCGGCCGAACCGGTCGGAGAGGGGGCCGAAGACCAGCTGCCCGACGGCGACTCCGACGAGGAACGCCGTGAGGGTGAGCTGCACGCCGCTCGCTCCGGTGGAGAGGTCGGCGGCGATCGCGGGGAATGCCGGGAGATACAGGTCGGTCGCGAAGGGCGCGACGGCAGACAGCAGAGCGAGGATGCAGAGCAGGCCCGTCGTGAGGACGGGGCGGATGGTGGGCAGGGAGCCTGTGGAGGAGTCGCGGAGGTTCGTCACAATCTAGTTATAGTAATATAATTAGAACTGAATCGCGAATCCGCACCTACGATGGGCTGGTGACTGTGAACCACGACTCCTGGGCTGATCTGGCGGACGCGGTGCTCGTCGTCGCGCGCGAGATCGAGTCGCGTCATCCGCGCGCCGGATTCGTGCCGGTGGCGGTGAACGAGCGCCTCGTGCTGCGCACGCTCGACCGCGAGGGCGAGACGACGCCCAGCGCGCTCGCCGAACGGCTGGGGCTGCAGCGCTCGAATCTGTCGACCGCCCTGCGCGGCCTGGAGGCGAAGGGCCTCATCGTGCGCGAGCACGACGGCGCTGACGGCAGGGGAGTCATCGTGCGCTCGACGGCGCTCGCCGCACGCAATCTCGAACTTCTGCGCGAACGATGGGCTGAAGTGCTGCGTCCTGCGGTTCCGGTCGGCGCTGACGTCGATGCCGCAGCGGCCCTGATGCGCGGCGTAGCCGACGCTCTCGTGGCCGAGCGCGCGCCGCGCGACTGAGAGCGCGGGCGGTGGCACCCGCGCGAACCTGGAAAGATGGTCGGGTGGCTACCGTGAACCCGCCCCGAGGCATGCGTGACATCCTCCCCGCCGACAAGACGCGCCGTGAACGCGTGCTCTCCGTGATCCGCGAGCGCTACCGCGCGCACGGATTCGACGAGATCGAGACGCCGGCTCTCGAGGAGTACTCGCGCCTGCACGCAGGGATCGGGGGCGACAACGAGAAGCTCGCCTACAACGTGCTGCGCCGCGGGCTCGACGCCGAGGCGATCCGCGAGGCGGCAGCCGACCCCGCAGCCCTCGCCGACCTCGGCCTCCGCTACGACCTGACCGTGCCGCTCGCCCGGTTCTACGCGAGCAACCGCGGGCAGCTGCCGGGCGTGTTCCGCTCGATTCAGATCGGCCCCGTGTGGCGGGCCGAGCGCCCGCAGAAGGGCCGCTATCGCCAGTTCGTGCAGTGCGACATCGACGTCATCGGCGATGACTCCTCGCGCGCCGAGGCCGAGCTCATGGTCGCCTCGCTCGACGCCCTGGACGCGCTGGGCCTCGAGGGTGCGACTGTCCGCATCAACGATCGCAGGGCTCTGGACTGGATGCTGGAGAGCTTCGGCTTCACGCTGGACGAGCGGCCGGGCGTGCTCATCACGATCGACAAGCTCGACAAGATCGGCCCGGAGGGGGTCGCCGCCGAGCTCCGCGAGCGCGGCGCCGCGGCATCCGCCGTCGACGCGTTCGAGGCGTTCCTCCGCCGCCCCCAGACCATGGAGTACAACCCGTTCGGCGAGCGGCAGATCCGCAAGGCGCTGCCCGAGAACGCACCTGACGACGTGGTGGCGCACCTGGTCGGCATCGGGGAGGCCGTCGCGGCGGGCACCGGGCGCGCGGACATCCCGCTCGTCTTCGACCCGTTCCTCGTGCGAGGCATGGGGTACTACACCGGGACGATCATGGAGCTCGCGCACCCCTCGGTCGACTACTCGCTGGGCGGCGGCGGGCGCTACGACGGCATGATCGGGCGCTTCCTCGGACAGCAGGTGCCCGCGGTCGGATTCTCGCTCGGCTTCGAGCGGCTGGTCGATCTCGTGACGTCGGACACGGATGCTGCGCCGCAGGCGGTCGTGCTGATCCACGACGCCGACGTGCCGGTCGCCGAGCTCGTCGCGCACAAGGCCCGCCTGATCGCCGGCGGAGCCCGGGTGCGCCTCGAACGCCGCACGAAGAATCTCAAGGCGCTGCTCGAGCGTTCGGCGGCCGACGGGTACACGGCGTTCGCGACGGTCGGTGCCGGAGCCGCTGAACTGGAGCTCAAGCCCCTGAGCTGAGCTGCCCCCTCGGTCGCTGGGCGGACCGCGGGGTTCCCTTTCGTTGAGCGAGCGAAGCGAGACGAAACGCCCGTTCCTGGTCGTTGAGCGAGCGAAGCGAGACGAAACGCTAGTCTCCGGCCGGGCTCGCATGTCGCGGCAGGAGACACGCGTTTCGTCTCGGTCGCTGCGCTCCCTCGCTCAACGACCGGAACCGGGCCGCTCAACGACCGGAACCGGGCCGCTCAACGACCGGGACCGGGCCGCTCATCGACCGGGACCGGGCCGCTCAACGACCGGAACCGGGCCGCTCAACGATCGGGACGGGCCGCTCATCGACGGAGCCGGGCCGTTCACCGGGCGTTCACGGCGGCGGGGTCGAATCAGAGGGTGAGCCGCCTCCGCCTTCTCCTCGCCGCGGGTCTCCTCCTCGCGGCATCCGTGTTCGGCATCCGTGTTCTCCTCTCCCGTCAGGCGGCGATCGCCCGCCGCCGCATCGGCAAGCCGCTGGGCGAGGAATCCGTCGATGCCGACCGCCTGTGGCGACGCGGCCTCGAAGGCGAACCGATCGATCTGCTGCTGCTCGGGGATTCCCTCGCGGCCGGTCTCGGCGCCGAGACGCGCAAGCAGACGCTCGGTGGCCGGCTGTCGAAGGCGCTCGCCGCGAGGCTTCAGCGGCCTGTGCGCCTGACCACTGGGGCGGTCGTCGGTGCGGAATCGCCGGACCTCGATTCGCAGATCGACGCGCTTCCCACGCACTACCGGCCGCACGTGGCCGTGATCGTGGTCGGCGGCAACGACGTGACGCACCGCATCCCCGTCTCGGTGTCGGCACGGCACCTCGACGACGCGATCGGACGGCTGCGCGCGGCGGGCGCCGAGGTCGTCGTCGGCACGTGCCCCGACCTCGGCGCCCTGCGCGCCGTCCCGCAGCCGCTGCGGCGGCTCGCCGCGAGCATGTCCCGCCGGCTCGCCGAGGTGCAGGCCGAGACGGCGGCGCGGGCGGGCGCAGAGCCGGTCGATCTGCGCCGTGCGGTCGGCCCGATGTTCTTCGATGCTCCCGAGGAGATGTTCAGCCTCGACCTGTTCCACCCGAGCGCCCTCGGCTACCGTCGCACCGCCGAAGCGCTGCTTCCCGCCGTCTGCCGCGCGGCCGGTCGGGTCACTCCGCCGGTGCGCTGAACGAGGCGGCCCATTCGGCGACGCGGCGGGCGCTCTCCTCTTCGGAGAGATCCTCGACGCGCGTCATGACCGACCAGCGCACGCCGAACGGATCGCGGATGCTCGCGAAGCGGTCGCCCGAGACGAAATCGGACGGCGCTTCGCGCACGGTGGCGCCTGCCGCGACGGCGCGCTCCACGACGGCATCGACGTCGGACACGTACAGTCCCATCGAGTAGCAGTCGTCCTCCGCTCCGGGCGGGGGAATGAGGTGGTACTCCGGGTTGGGCTCGCCCAACTGCAGCAGCCCCGTGCCGAAGTCGAGGTCGGCATGCGCGACGACGCCGCCGAACTCGGTCACGTCGACCACCCGGGCGCCGAAGACGTCTCGATAGAACTCGATCGCCTCCTTGGCGCCAGGGATCGCGAGGAAGGGCGTGAGCGAGGTCGCCCGGTTCGGTCGCCCCTCTGTGGTGTGCTCGCCGGTCACGCCGGCCGTGGTGTGGTTCGTCATGCACCCAGGCTAGGAAGGAGCGGATGCCGAAGGCTTGAACATCCGCGACAGCCTCACCCGGGCGCTGTCGGCGGCGGACCGTACGCTGGTGCGATGGTGAATCCCACGCGCGGAGTGCTCTACCCGGCGCGGCTGCCCGAGTTCCATCGGCTGCCTGCGACCGGAGCCGCGCGCGAAAGCGTCGTGTGGTTCTGGATCCCCGAGTGGGACATCGAGCCGGGTCGCTCCTCGCGTCAGGAGATCGTGGGCTACCCGGCGCTCAACCTCGTCGTGGAACCCGGCGCCGTGACCCTCTCGGGCGCGACGACGCGAGCGACTCATCGTGATCTCCGCGGCACGGGCTGGGCGGTGGGCGCTCTGCTGCGCCCAGCCGCGGTCGCAGCGCTGATCGACGACCCCGTGGCCGTGGTCGACGAGGAGCGGATGCTCGACGAGCCCGAGCTGCTCGCGCTGGTGACGTCGGCGATGAGGTCGGGGGAGGGGCATCGGGAACGGGCGGTGGTGGACTTCTCACGCTGGATCGCCGAGCGCGTCGGGCCGCTGGATGCCGCGGCCCGCCAGGCGAACGCGCTCGTCGATGTGCTCCTGGGCGATGACGCCGCGTCGAGCGTCGAGGAGGCGGCGCTGCGACTGGCGGTGTCGGTGCGCACCTTGCAGCGCCTCGCGCATCGTCATGTGGGGCTCTCGCCCGCGGCGATGATCCGCAGGCGCAGGCTTCAGGACGCCGCCCAGCAGCTGCGCGCGGACCCGGGGGTCGATCTCGCGACGCTCGCCGCGGAGTTCGGATACGCCGATCACGCCCACCTCACGAGGGATTTCCGCGCGGTGCTCGGGATCGCCCCGAGCGCGTATCGGGCCGACGCGCGCCGCTGACGTCCGGTTCGTCGGGGTGGGGCGGGAGCGCCGCCGTCGGGCTGGCATCGTCCCGACAGAAGAGAATCGTCCCGACGAGGCGATCGCGTCAGCGACGCGCGTGTCGAAGGCGCAGCATCCGATATCCGACGCCGACGAGCACGACGGCCGTGCCGACCAGCGACGCCACGACCGGCAGCGTGCTGACGAGCAGGAGGCAGCCGAGGGCGCCGACGACCTGCAGCCAGCGCGGATAGCGCCGGACGTCCGCTCCCTGGCGGAACGCGGAGGCGTTCGTGATCAGGTAGTACAGCAGCACGCCGAACGACGAGAAGCCGATCGCTCCACGCAGGTCGGCGACGAGCACGATCCCGATCACGATCGCTGCGATGGCGAGTTCCGCCCGTCGAGGCACCTGCCACCGGTCGTCGACCTTCGCGAGGAACCGCGGCAGATCGGATTCCCTCGCCATGGCGAGGGTCGTGCGTCCGATGCCCGTGAGCAGCGCGAGCAGAGCGCCGAGCGAGGCCGCGGCCGCCGCGACACGCACCACGGGCGTGAGCCACGACCAGCCGGCGCGGTGCACGACATCGGCGAGCGGCGCCGTGCTGGACGCCGCATCGGCGCCCAGAACAAGCAGAGTGACGACCGCGACGAGCACGTAGACCAACACGGCGCCGCCGAGAGCCAGGACGATCGCCCGCGGGATGGTGCGAGCGGGATCGGCGACCTCTTCGCCCATCGTCGCGATGCGGGCGTACCCGGCGAACGCGAAGAACAGCAGACCTGCGCCCTGCAGCACTCCGTACACGGTCGTGTCGGGCAGGGGAGTGGGCGTCGCAGTCGTGGTTGTCGAGAACCCGGCCGCCACGACGATCGCGAGTCCGAGCAGCGACATGATCACGAGGATGCGGGTGAGCTGCGCGGTTCGCGTGACGCCGAAGCAGTTCACAGCGCACAGGGCGGCGACAGCGGCGACCGCCACGGGCACCTGCCAGCCGGCCGGCGCCGCATACGCCGCGAAGGTCATCGCCATCGCCGCGCAGCTGGCGATCTTGCCGATCACGAAGCACCAGCCGGCGACGAATCCCCACCACGGGCCGATCTCCGCGCGGGCGTAGGCGTAGGTTCCTCCCGCCACGGGATGCACGGCGGCGAGCTGGGCCGACGCCGTCGCGTTGCAGAAGGCGACGACCCCCGCGATCAGGAGCGCGACGAGCAGGCCGTTCCCCGTCACAGAGATCGCCGGTCCCCAGACGGAGAAGACGCCCGCACCGATCATGGATCCGAGGCCGATGGCCACGGCATCCCGAAGCGTCAGGCGGCGAGCGAGAGGCATCCTGTCATCGTGCCACGCTCCGGTGAACGGCGAGTGTCGTCACGGCGCCGTCGGAAGCGAGAGCACCGCCGGAGTGTCGCCGCCGAGAGCGAGGATCTGGTCGCTGGGTACGAGACGAGAGAGGTCGCGGACCGGGTCGGTCGTCCCGGGGTTGCGCAGATGCAGGGGATGAGCCCCCGACGACACCTGCACTCGCAGGCGGCTGCCTGCCGCGAACCGGTGCGCGAGAGGGGCGAGCGGAAGCGTGATGCGGCGCAGCTCCCCAGCGGCCGCGTCGGGAGCGAGCCGGAGATAGCCGTCGGTGATCGCGGTCGATCGCCCTTTCGGATCGACCTCGCACACGCGGACGAAGACGTCGGCGCGCGGGTTCGTCGAAGACATCGTGAGCTCGATCGACGGATCGCCGATCACGAGCAGCGGATCCGGGAGAGGATCGCCGGTGAAGACGAGCACATCGTCGCGGCGCTCTCGCCGACGCTGATCGCGACGCCCGGCGCCGAACGGGTTCAGGGTGCGTCCGCCGGCATCCGGTGTGGGATCGGCCGGGTCGTAGCGGTAGCCGAGCGTTCCCGTGCCCTGCGACTCCCCTCGCGGCGCGAGACCGCCCGCGAGCGTGAGCTCCTGCTCCTGAATGCGGCCCTCCGGTGGCCACGCCGGGAGATCCTGCCAGCCGCCTCCTCCGCTCACCTCGACGCGCACATCGGCTGCGACCAGTGTTCCCGCGAACTCGTGCAGCGCGTCCCGCACGCCGATGACCGTCGTCTCCGGGGCGCCGTGGATCCAGTCGCCCACGACCAGACGCACGGGCACTCCGCCATCCCGCAGCGCCGCATGGTCGTGAAGCTGGCCCACGAGGAAGAGATCCTGCCACCCGGCCATCAACGTCACCGGAGGCACCCTGCTCAGATCAGACGCGAAGTGCAACGGCTGCCACCAGGGATCTCCGGCATCGCTGTGCTCGACCCAGTCCCGGAAGAACTCGGGGTCTTCGCCGAGGGCCGTCGGAACGGCGTCCGCAGGCGGAATCGCGAGCGACCCCCGGACGAGCGCGCGCCGTGCCTTCAGCATCGCCCACAGTCGTGCAAGGAGCGGACGCTCCTGGATGCCGAGCGCATAGGCCCAGGTGAGCGGCGTATCGATCGAGAATCCGCCGCCGGGGTAGAGGATCGCGTCGTCGAAGCGCCGGGCCGACACGGCGATGCCCATGGCATCCGGTCGCAGCTCGCCGTCGCAGTACGCCCACTGCGTCACCCCGAAGTAGCTTCCGCCCCAGGAGTGGACGCGGCCGGTCGCCCAGGTCTGGGCGCGCAGCCAGCGCAGCGTCGCCTGGCCGTCCGCGGCTTCGTCGTGCAGCGGACGGAACCGGCCACCAGACCCGAAGGTTCCTCGGCAGCTCTGGACGACGACATGGTGTCCGCGTTCGGCGATGAAGCGCGCGACGCCGGCCGCGCCGTCCCTTCCGTAGGGCGTGCGCACGAGCAGGACGCTGTCACCGGCGCCGTCCGCCCACCAGTGGTCGGTGACGAGCTCGGCGCCGTCATCGGCGAGAACAGCGATCCCCTCCTCCCGGTGCACCCGGGGGTGAGTGGCGGGCGGCATGTCCGGGGCGGCCTCAAGACGTCGATACTCCGCGCGCGCTGCCCGCGGCATCCGGGTCCGCCCGCTCATCGCACCGCCTTGACCCGCGTCACGGCGAAGGCGGCGAGGAAAGCCATCACGACCGCGCCGACGTAGAGGGCGACGAAGTTCTCGCCGGTCGGCGAGTCGATGCGGGTCACGAAGTAGCCGAACACGGGCACGAGGATACCGGGGAGAAGATAGGCGAGCGCGACGATGCCGAGATCCTTGCCCGCGTCTTCTGTCGACGGCAGGCACTCGGTCATCAGGGCGACGTCGGCGGCGATGTACGCGCCCTGCCCGGCGCCGACGATCGCGATGCCGATGAGGAAGAACGCGATGTCGCCGAACGCGACCGCGAAGACGAGCCCGGCGGCGCTCGTCAGCGCGCCGATCACGACGGTCGGCTTGCGGCGGCCCGTGCGGTCTGAGATCACCCCGAACACGAACGCCATCACGAGATTCATCACCGTGAACGCGGCGGTCGCCTGCGTCTGGATGCCCGCGATCTCCGCCGGGTCGTCGATGCCGAAGCGGCTGGAGATCGTGAGGTACAGGTAGCTCGTCACCGAGACGATCGAGGCCGTCATGAAGAAGCGGCACGTCCAGGCCCACGCGAAGTCGGGGTACCGCCGCGGACTCAGCCAGAAGGTCTCCCGCACGGCACGCCAGTCGAGGGGCGGTGCCGGCTGCGTGCGATGAAGGTCGCGCAAGGCGAAGAAGAGCGTGATCGCGAAGATCACCGACAGCCCGCCGGGGATGAGGAACATGCCCGCCTGGCCCATGCCTGCGACGTTCCCTGCGAGTGCGACTCCGCTCAGAATGCCGAGTGTCGTCGCGGCACCCGTGACGGCCGACATGATCGCCCGGATGCGGCGGCGGATCTGGTCGGCGAAGAGGGTGTGCACGGTCATCGAGACGGCGCCCCAGCCGATCAGCACGAGGATGACTCCGGCGCCCAGCATGAGCAGATCGCGGGCGAAGGCCTGCACGACGTAGCCGACCGCTGCGACGAGCACGCCGTAGAGGATCCACGGTCGGCGGATGCCGAGACGAGACATCGAACGGTCGCTGAGCCGCCCGAAGATCGGAGTGGTGACGAGGATCGCCGCACCTCCGAGGGTCAGCACGATGCTGAGGTTGCCGGTCGCCTGCTCGGGATCCCACTCCTTCAGCAGCTGCGGCACGGCGACGCCGGCGACGCCCTGCGCGATGCCGGTCGCGAACCACGTGAGTGCGAAGGCGACCCAGAACCACCAGCTCTGACGCTCGCCGGGGATCGCGTCCTCGGCGAGCGGAGGCACCGGAGGGGAGGGGAACACGGGGTCGACAGCATGGGTGGACATCATCGTCTCCAGACGGTTCGGGTGGTGATCGGGTCTGCGGTCGTGACCGCATAGGCGGCGGCGAGTTCGGTGGCGAAGAGGTCGTGCCAGTCACGCGCTCCCTGCCAGATCGTGATCCCGGGGGATCCGTGCACGTGCCCCGCGCCGATGTGCAGGACGACAGGGACATCGGCTGCGTCGAGCGTCCGCGCGTAGGCCACGGCGCCGTCGCGCAGCGGATCGAACTCGGCGGCGAAGATGAGCGCCGGCGCCAGGCCGCGATGGTCGGAGGCGTCCAGCGGCGACGCCGCAGACAGGGGCGCACCGTCGAGGTACGCGTCGGTGAGGTGCTCGGCGCCGATCATCCCCGACGCGCGCCGGTATCGATCGAAGGATTCGCCGAACGGTCGCAGCGCGGCCGGCAGCACCTCCAGCGCCTGGTGGGCCAGCGGATGACCCGCATCGCGCTCGCGCAGTGCGGCGGACGCGGCGATCGTGGCGCCGGCGGAGTTGCCGCCGATCCCCAGCGCGGCGCTGTCGACGCCGAGCTCATCAGCACGGGTCCGAAGGTCGGCCAGGGCAGCGACGGCGTCGTCGACGGCTGCGGGGAACGGATGCTCCGGCGCGAGCCGGTACTCGAGGGAGACGATCTGCACGCCCGAGCGCAGAGCGCGGTCGGCGCAGATGCGCTCGTTGACGATCTCGTCGATCGTCCCGCCGATCCAGCCGCCGCCGTGCAGCCAGAGCATGGTGGGCAAGGGGCCGACAGCATCGGTCGGCCGGAATCGGCGGGCGCGGCGAGGTCCGTCTCCGCCGGCCAGGTGCAGCTCGTCGACATCCATCCCCGCCGGCACGGGATCGGTGAACTCGAGCGCGAGTCGATCGCTCAGCTCGCGCGCGGCCCGGCGTCGTGCGACGACGTCGTCGGAACCGGTGCCGGGGAGCGAGGCGGACAACTCTTCGGCGCGGCGGATCCAGTCGAGCACGGGCCGGTCGAGGGGCGGCAGGTCGTTCATTCCGCACCCACCTGATGAAGTGCACGCAGCTCGCCCACGATGAGGCGATGCGCCGCGTCGGCCGCAGGCACGAAGCCGGTCGACCCGAGCGAGCCGTGCGTCTGCCCGATGAAGCGCAGAGCCGTGACCGGCACCCCCGACGCCGAGAGCGCTCGCGCATAGGCCTCGCCGTCCCCGCGCAGCGGATCCAGCTCGGAGGTGATGATCAGCGCAGGCGGGAGGCCCTCGTGCGACGAGGCGAGTAGAGGTGAGGCGTACGGGTGCCGTGCCGTGGATGCGTCGTCACCGAGGTACTGCCGCACCAGACTCCTTCCTGCCTTACGAACGATCACGCCCGGCATGCCCGCGCTGATCCCGCGCATGTCGGCGTGTCCGATGGTGAGGTCGAGCGCAGGGTTCTCCAGAAGTTGCAGAGCGATCGGATGCCGGGCCCGGTCGCGGTTCATCAGGGTCACGGCCGCAGCGAGGTCGCCACCCGACGAGGCGCCGCCCACCGCGATCCGGTCGGGGCGTCCGCCGATCTCCTCGGCGTGCGCGACGGCCCACTCGAATGCGCTCCAGCACTGCTCGGGCTGCGCAGGGTATCGATGCTCCGGAGCGTGAGCGTAGTCGGCGGCCACGATGACGATGCCGGCATCCCGCGCGCGCTCGCGCAATCGCGCGTCCCACGACACCCAGTCGATCCCCGCGATCGTGAACCCGCCGCCGTAGAAGTACACGAGTACCGGAAGCCCGGCACCCGATGGTGCCGGCTGGTCGCCGGGCCAGTAGATGCGGATGCGCACGTCGGGGTGTCCGTCGACCGCGACGGTGCGGACCTCCGACGCGGTTGACGGGGGTTCGATCCCCAGCGCAGCGGACACGGCGGTGTCGTTCTCCTGCGCCACATGTCGGCGCCCGGCGGGGTCGGCCGGTTCGGGTGCGAGCAGGGGAGCCATCCGCTTCTCGTGCGCGGCCACCGCGCTGTCGAGCATCGGACGGCGGAACCGGGACATTCTCGGCATCGGGCATCTCCTTCGACGGGCTGCGCACTAGTCTGAGCAATCGAAGAACTTCGATGAAGCGGCGGAGGCCGGCGCATGCGAGCACGCCCTGGACGGGTCACCATCTACGACGTCGCTACGCGCGCCGGAGTGAGCATCTCGACGGTGTCGCTCGCGGTGAGCGCACCGCATCGGGTGCGCCCGGAGACCAGAGAGCGGATCGTCGAGGCGGCCACGGCGCTCGGATACCGGATGACGGCAGGGCGGCGCGTCGGTGCCGCGCGCATCGCGGTCGCCGCGCCCTTCACGAGTTACCCCTCGTATCTTCGGCGACTGTCGGGGATGCTGCGCCGGGCGCGCGACGCGGCGGTCGACATCATCCCCTACGACCTCGATTCCGCCGCGGCCGCCGATGAGCCGCTGCTCGACGTGCTGCCGACGCGCACGGATGTCGCAGGTCTCGTGGTCATGGGCGTGCCCCTCGGCGGCGCAGCCCGTCGTGCGAGCCGCGCCGCGCGCATCCCGATCGTGTACGTCGATGTCGTGCCCACGCGAGCGGACGTCGGAGGCCCCGTGGTTCTCGTGGACGACCTCGACGGAGGATCGCAGATCGGCCGGCATCTGGCGGAGCTCGGGCACCGCCGAGTGGTGTTCGTGCACGAGCCGCAGCGTTCTCCCGCGTACGTGTCGGCCGGGATGCTGCGCATCCGCGGCATCGAGCAGCACCTCGCGGTCACCGGCGCCGCCGTGAGCAGCCCCGAAGCCATCGACGAGCGGGTGTTCCGTGCGGCGGCGGATGCCGGCGCCACCGCGATAGCCGCCAACCACGATCAGTTCGCCGCGGCGATCCTGGCCTGGCAGCGGCGAAGGCCCGAGGACGAGCATCTCGCGGTCGTCGGCTACGACGATGGTGAGCTCGCCACGGCGCTCGATCTGACGACGGTGCGTCAGCCCTTCGAGGAGAGCGGTCAGAAGGCGCTCGAGCTCGTGCTCGGGCTCGTGTCCGGAGCCGAGACGGAGCATCGGACGATGCGCCTGACGCCGAGCCTGATCGTGCGCGGATCGACCTCGTCGAGGGCGATGCCTCGTCCCTGATCGATCAGGAACGAGCCGCCGTGACCCGCTTCTTCTCGCGGATGTACACCTCGCGGCGCACCTTCGCGACGATGTCGCCGTCGCGGTCGGTGATCACGGTGTCGAACCATTCGAGCACCTTCGCTCCGCCCTTCGCCCGTTCGCGGATCTCTTCGGCTCGCTCGTGCGACACCTCGAACTCGGCGGTCAGCACACCTCGGCCCGGCTTGACGAACTCGATCTCGCCGCGGGTGTCCCACACTACGTAGTCGCGACCGAGCTGATGCATGACCAGCATGAAGAAGTAGGGATCCGTCATGGCGGACATCGAGCCGCCGAACGCGGTCTTGACGTAGTTGCGGGTGAACACGTTCACGTGCAGCTCGACGGTGGCGTGGGTCCAGTCGTCGCTGAAGCGTCGGATGCGGATTCCGCTGAAGAGGTTGGGGATCCACAGACTCATGCCCAGGGCGAGGCGTCGGGGAGTGATGCGCATGGGGCCAGTGTGGATGATCCCGAGTGAGGACACAAAGATGATTGGAGGGTTGCCACAGCTGTTCTAGGCTGGCGAAAGGGATCGACCGTGCCTCCCGTGGATCACCCGGTGCTGCGGCCGGTCGGCCCGCTGCACGACTGACAACCGAGGAGGATCCGCCATGACGCCCGACGATCTCACCGGACCTGCACCGTCGTCGTCAGCACGTGTCCCGTGGTCAGCGGTGATCGTCTACTCGATCGTCGCCTGCGCGCTCGCCTGGCTGGTGTGCCTGCCGCTGTGGCTCGGCGACGGGCTCGCCGAGCCGGCCTCCGGGGTGCTGCTGCCCGTGATGATGCTCACACCGGCGCTGGCGGCGCTCATCGTCACCTTCGCGATGCGGACGCCCGCTCCCGGTGACCGCGTCCGCTTCCTCGGCCTCTGGCCGCTGCGACCCGCCCGGAGGGTGGTCTGGCTCATCGTGCTCGGCTGGCTGGCGCCTCCCGTTCTCGTGGCTCTCAGCATCCTGCTCGCCGCCGCACTCGGCTTCGTCCAGCTGGACTTCGCGTTCTCGGGGTTCGCCGCGGAGCTCGAGAAGGCGCTGCCGCCGGGGACGCCGCTGCCTCCGGTGGGCGTCGTCGTCATCGCGCAGATCGCGATGATCCCGGTGGGAGCGCTGTTCAACAGCGTCTTCGCGTTCGGCGAGGAACTGGGCTGGCGCGGATGGCTTCTTCCGGCGCTGCGGCCGCTCGGCACCTGGCCGTCGCTCATCGTCAGCGGCGCGATCTGGGGCTTCTGGCACAGCCCGGTGATCCTGCTCGGGTACAACTTCGGGCGCACGGATGCCACAGGCGTCCTCTTCATGATCGGTGGCTGCATCGCCTGGGGCGTGCTGCTCGGCTGGCTGCGACTGCGCTCGGCATCCGTGTGGCCGGCGGTGATCGCCCATGGGTCGTTGAACGCCGCCGGCGGCCTCATCGTGCTCGTCGCGGCGGCGCAGCCCGATCTCGCACTCGCCGGACCGCTCGGCGTCGCCGCCTGGATCGTGATCGCGGTGATCGTCGCGGTGCTCGTGGTGACAGGCCAGTTCCGCGCACAGCCCGAACTCGCCTCCCGTCCCGTGGCCGCAGGCGCGCCCGCCGCCTCTTGACCGCACGGCCGCTGCGGGGTTGGCTGTGGGCATGGACTCCACACCCGACGCATGGGCCGCCGCCGACACGTACCTCGCCGACACCCTCGTCGGTCACGATCCCGCCCTCGAGGCCGCGCTCGAGGCGCAGCGGGCGGCCGGCCTGCCGGAGATCGAAGTCGCGCCCGTCGGCGGAAAGCTGCTGAGTGTCCTCACGCGGATGAGCGGCGCTCGCCGTGTGCTCGAGATCGGCACGCTGGGCGGCTATTCGACGATCTGGCTGGCGCGCGCCGTCGGCCCGGAGGGGCATGTCGTGACCATCGAGGCCGAGGCCGGCAATGCCGCGGTCGCACGCGCGAGCATCGACGCGGCGGGTGTCGGCGACCGTGTCGAGATCCGCATCGGCCGGGGCGAGCAGGTTCTGCCCACGATCGAGGGACCGTTCGATCTCGTGTTCATCGACGCCGACAAGGAGTCGAACACCATCTACCTCGACTGGGCCGCGAGGCTCGGGCATCCCGGAACCGTGATCGTGCTCGACAACATCGGTCGCGAGGGCGAGATCGTGCGCGACGACACGACCGACTCGAAGGTGATCGGGACGCGCGACGGATTGCGGATGCTGGGCGAGGACCCGCGCTTCGACGCCACAGCCCTTCAGACGGTCGGCGTCAAGGGCTGGGACGGCGTCGCGATCGCGCTCGTCGTCTGAGCCGGACCTCTCCGAAATCGGGCCCACGCGACGGGCTAGACTGACCACGGATCGACGTCGCTCCACCACAACACTTTTCCGAACAAGGAGCACTTCTGTGGCACTGATCGAGGCTGTAGGCGCACGCGAGATTCTCGACTCGCGCGGTAACCCGACCGTCGAGGTGGAGGTGCTCCTCGACGACGGCGTCGTCCAGCGAGCAGCCGTCCCCTCCGGCGCATCCACCGGCGCGTTCGAGGCGTACGAACTCCGTGACGGCGACAAGAGCCGCTACGGAGGCAAGGGCGTCCTGAAGGCCGTCTCCGCGGTGATCGACGAGCTCGGCCCGGCCATCGAGGGCGTCGAGGCGAGCGAGCAGCGCATCGTCGACGAGATCCTCAACGAGACCGACGGCACGGAGAACAAGCAGCGCACCGGCGCGAACGCCATCCTCGGCGTCAGCCTGGCCGTCGCCAAGGCCGCGGCCGACTCGGCCGACCTGCCGCTGTTCCGCTACCTGGGCGGACCCAACGCGCACCTGCTGCCCGTTCCGCTGTTCAACGTCATCAACGGCGGCGAGCACGCCGACAACGGCATCGACATGCAGGAGTTCTTCCTCGCGCCGATCGGCGCCGAGACCTACTCCGAGTCGCTGCGCTGGGGCGTCGAGACCTACCACGTGCTGCGCAGCGAGCTGAAGGCCGCCGGCTACGCCACGGGCCTCGGCGACGAGGGCGGTTTCGCCCCCGACCTGCCCAGCAACCGCGAGGGCCTCGAGTTCCTCGTCAAGGCGATCGAGAAGGCCGGCTTCACGCCCGGCAAGGACATCGCGCTCGGCCTCGACGTCGCTGCGACCGAGTTCTTCAACGACGGCGTCTACCGCCTCGACGACAAGGACTGGACCGGCCCCGAGCTGATCGAGTACTACCAGGGCCTGGTCAACGACTTCCCGATCGTCACGATCGAGGACGCGCTCGCCGAGGACGACTGGGACAACTGGAAGCTCCTCACCGAGGCTCTCGGCTCGAAGGTTCAGCTCGTCGGCGACGACCTGTTCGTCACCAACCCGCAGCGCCTCGCCGACGGCATCAAGCGCGGCGTCGCCAACTCGCTGCTGGTCAAGGTCAACCAGATCGGCACCCTGACCGAGACCTTCGACGCAGTCAGCCTGGCGCAGCGCTCGGGGTACACCGCCATGCTCTCGCACCGTTCGGGCGAGACCGAGGACACCACGATCGCCGACCTCGCGGTCGCCACGAACGCGGGCCAGATCAAGACGGGTGCGCCTGCTCGCTCCGAGCGCGTCGCGAAGTACAATCAGCTTCTGCGCATCGAGGAGGAGCTCGGCGACGCGGCGGTGTTCGCGGGTCGCTCGGCCTTCCCGCGTTTCAGCGCCTGATCGGCTGACGCGAACGCGCTGACGGAGCACGTCCAGGCCCGCTGACCCAGCGGCACGAAAGAAGGGGGAGCCATGGCGAGACGTCCGGCTCCCCCTTCTCCGTCTCCCCGTGCACCGGCCACGGCGTCGAAACCCGCCGCTCGCAGGAGCAGGCAGGCCGCAGGCAGAGTCGATGTGCGCGAGTGGGCCTCCGGCATCCGCCTCTCCGCCTTCTCGGTGATCATGCTGTCACTGGTCGTGCTGGGCGCCTGGGTGCTCGTGCCCACGATGGGGACGTTCATCGACCAGAGGCAGAAGATCGCAGCCCTCGAGGCGTCGATCCAGGTCTCGCACGACGAGATCGCCGCGCTCGAGAAGGAGCGCGAGCGGTGGAACGACCCGGCGTACATCACGACGCAGGCGCGCGAGCGGCTGTACTACGTCAAGCCCGGCGAGGTCGTGTACCTGGTCGACAACGACCTCGATCCTGCCGCCCTGCCGCATGAGCAGGTGCCGGTGAGCGACACTCTCGAAGAGAAGCCGGCCGATTGGATGCCGCAGCTGCTGCGCACGCTCACCTCCGCCGGCCTCAGCCAGACGGCCGTCCCCGCCGAGTGACGCGCCCGAGCACGATCGCTCTGGGCATCCTCTCGGCAGCCTCCCGTACGCTGGAGAGGTGACCACGCCGCCCTTCGCCGCCCCCACTTCCGCCGAGCTCGCCGTCGTCTCGGCGCAGCTGGGACGCCCAGCGCGCGGCGTCGTCGGCATCGCGGCGCGCTGCACGTGCGGCAACCCCACCGTGGTCGCGACCACTCCTCGGCTGCCTGACGGCACGCCGTTCCCGACGTTCTACTACCTGACCCACCCGGCCGCGACGGCGGCGATGTCGACGCTCGAGGCGACCCAGGTGATGCCCGAGCTCGCCTCGCTCCTCGCCGAAGACGAGGACGTCGCGGCGGCCTATCTCGCCGCCCATCACGCCTATCTCGCCGACCGTGCCCGGTTCGGGGAGGTGCCCGAGATCGTCGGCATCTCCGCCGGCGGCATGCCCACGCGCGTGAAATGCCTGCACGCCCTCGCCGGGCATGCTCTGGCGGCGGGACCGGGCGTGAACCCGATCGGCGATGAGGCGCTGGCTCGCTCGACCTGGTCGCCGACAGTCTGCCGCTGCGAGGCGCCGGGGGCGGCGCTGCGTGAGGCCCCGGACGCATGATCGCGCGGCGGATGCTGCGCGCTGCCGTCGCGGTGGCGGCGGTGGCCGCATCCGTCCTGATCACCGGCGCCGCCGCGACACCCGCCCCGGTCCCGGACGACATCACTGACCCCGTCCGTGCCAGCGAGTACTGGCTCGACGCCGCGCACATCCGCGAGGCCTGGCAGACCACCCGCGGAGAAGGCGCGACGATCGCGGTGATCGACACGGGGATCGCGAAGGTTCCCAGCGCTTTCGACGGCGCGGTCGCCGACGGCACCGACGTGTCGGGCAGCGGAACGTCAGACGGACGGACGCCGCTGGGCGCTATCGACGGCAACCACGGATCGTGGGTGGCGTCGCTCGCCGCCGCGCGGGGCTCTGCGGAAGGGACCGGGATGATCGGCGTCGCTCCGGAGGCGAAGCTGCTGTCGGTCTCGGTCGGCTTCGGCGCCGCGGCATCCGTTCCGTTCTCCGAGCAGATCGCGAAGGGGATGCGCTGGGCGGTCGACCACGGCGCCGACGTGATCAATCTCTCCTTCACGACGAACACGCTGGATTGGGATCAGAGCTGGGACGACGCGTTCCTCTATGCCTTCGAGCACGATGTCGTCGTCGTCGTGGCTGCAGGAAACCGGGGGAGCGGCACCAACATCATCGGGGCGCCGGCCACGATCCCCGGCGTCCTCACGGTGGGGGGAGTGGACCAGACCGGCACGGCGAGCCTGGAGGCTTCGACGCAGGGAATCACGATCGGCGTGTCCGCACCCAGCGAGGGGCTCATCGGCATGTCGGCCGACGGCACCCTGGCGTCGTGGAACGGCACCAGCGGCGCGGCGCCCATCGTGGCAGGCGTGGCCGCCCTCGTGCGTTCGGCGCATCCCGACATGAGCGCGGCCAACGTGATCAACCGGATCATCAAGACCGCCGTGCCCGCCGCGGGCATGACCGCGGTGCCCGATCCGCTGTACGGCTACGGTCTGCTGAACGCCCAGGCCGCCGTGACCGCCGACGTGCCTTCGGTCGACAAGAACCCGATGGGCGACCTCGCCGAATGGGTCCGGCTCTTCCGCCGCGCGCAGACCGCACCGCTTCCCGAGCCGACCGCGACGCCGATCGCCATCCCGCCGCTGCCGGCCGCCGACGCGCCCACCGAGGCCACGTCCCCGCTGCTTCCCAGCGCCGATTCACTGCGCTACGGTACCCTTCCGCTCATCGCGCTCACAGTCCCTGGTATCCTGGTAGCGCTTGGCGTCACCGCAGCTGCCCGGCGCATCCGATCGGCGCGCGCACGCACGCCACATTCCTGACTCCGAGGAGTTGTCCCCCTGTGCCTCAGAACAGCACTGTGCCCAAGATTCTGATCGTCGGCGGAGGCTACGCAGGCTTCTACACCGCGTGGAAGCTGGAGAAGCACCTTCGCAAGGGTGAAGCCGAAGTGACCATGGTCGACCCGCTGCCGTACATGACGTACCAGCCGTTCCTCCCGGAGGTCGCCGCAGGCTCGATCGAGGCGCGCCACTCGGTGGTCGCGCACCGTCGCCACCTCAAGCGAACGAACGTCCTCACCGCCAAGGTCACGGGCATCGACCACGCCAACAAGGTCGCCACGATCACGCCGCCGCTGGGCGACCCGTACGAGTTCGCGTACGACCAGATCGTCGTCACCGCCGGTGCCGTGTCGCGCACGTTCCCGATCCCGGGCATCGCCGACAACGCGATCGGCCTCAAGACGATCGAAGAGGCTGTCGCGATCCGCGACCGCCTGATGTCGAACTTCGACAAGGCGGCGTCCGTGCCGGCCGGCCCCGAGCGCGACCGTCTGCTCACGGTCGTCGTGGTCGGCGGCGGCTTCGCGGGCATCGAGGTCTTCGCCGAGCTGCGCTCGCTAGCCTCCTCGCTGCTCGCCAAGTACCCGAACCTGACCTTCGAGGACACGCACTTCCACCTCATCGAGGCGATGGGCCGCATCATGCCCGAGGTCTCGCTGAAGACCAGCGAGTGGGTCCTCAAGGACCTCGCCAAGCGCGGCGCCAACGTGCACCTCGACACGCAGCTCACGAGCGCGGTCGGCGGCGACGTCGAGCTCTCCACGGGCGAGACCATCCCGACCGACCTCATCGTCTGGACCGCCGGCGTGATGGCGAACCCGACCGTCGTGCGCGGCGGAGACCTCCCCGTCGAGGAGCGCGGTCGCATCCAGACCCGCGCCGACCTGCGCGTCGGCACGGCCGACGAGTTCGTCGAGGGCGCCTGGGCTGCCGGTGACGTCTCGGCTGTTCCCGACCTGTCGGGCGGTGGCGTCGGCGGAATGTGCGTGCCGAACGCACAGCACGCCGTTCGCCAGGCGAAGCTCCTCGCGAAGAACCTCGTCGCCGTGCTGCGCGGTGAGGAGCCCAAGGAGTACTTCCACAAGAACCTCGGTGCGGTGGCCGGTCTCGGCCTCTACAACGGCGTGTTCCAGTCGGGCAAGATCGCCCTCAAGGGCTTCGTCGCCTGGGTGGCTCACCGCGGCTACCACGGCCTCGCGATGCCGACCTGGGAGCGCAAGTTCCGCGTCATCTGGGGCTGGTGGAACAACCTGTGGCTCGGCCGCGACCTCGTGAACCTGCAGACGGTGCAGAACCCGCGCTACGTGTTCGAGGAGTTCGCCGCTCGTCCGCGCCCTGCGGCCGACGCCGCCCCCGCGGCGCCCAAGGCCGACGCGCCCGTCAAGGCCGAGTCGAAGAAGCCCGAGCCCGCAGCCGCGAAGTAGTCCGCTGTCGTCAGAACGCCCCGTTTCCGAGAGGAAGCGGGGCGTTCGTCGTTTCGCCTGGCTCGTCGAACCGAAGACGGAGCGACGGGGGGTACCCCCGGTCGGACTCGAACCGACACTGAAGCGATTTTAAGTCGCCTGCCTCTGCCATTGGGCTACGGGGGCGTGCTGGCAAGCCTACAAGCGGATGCCGGTTGCGACCGGGTTCCGGGCGAGGCGACACCGGATACCCGCAGGTCATAGGGTGGGGGAGTGCTCGACCTCACCGATGAACTGAGCCCCGCTCCGGTCGCCCCCGAGTGGGAGGATCCCGCCCGCTACTGGCCGCGGCTCTCTGCCGCGACCGGTCACCTTCCGGCGCCTGTCGCCGTGATCGATCGCGAGGCGCTGCGGCACAACGCGATGGACCTGCTCGTACGCGCCGGCGGCCTGCCGATCCGCGTGGCCTCGAAGTCCGTCCGCGTACGCGCCGTGCTCGACGCGGTGCTCGCCCTGCCGGGATTCCACGGCATCCTCGCCTTCACCCTCCCAGAGGCGCTCTGGCTGGCCGAGACGCACGACGACATCGTGATCGGCTACCCGACCGTCGACCGCGCGGCCCTCCAGCGCCTGTTCGCCGACGAGGTGGCGGCCCAGCGCATCACTCTCATGGTCGACGACCCCGTGCATCTCGACCTGATCGACAGCGTCGCCGCGCCGGCGAACCGCCCCGAGATCAGGGTCGCGATCGACGTCGACGCCTCGCTGCGCTCTCCCGTGCTCGGTCACATCGGCGTCAGGCGTTCCGGGCTGTTCTCAGCCGGCGAGGTCGCCGCGTTCGCGCGCAGGATCGTCGCGCGCCCAGGCTTCCGCCTTGTCGGCCTGCAGATGTACGACGCGCAGATCGCGGGGCAGGGTGACAACGCCGGGCCCGATGCCCCGCTGATCCGTGCGGTGCAGGCGATGTCCCGCTCCGAACTCCGCGAGCGGCGGGCGGCGATCGTCGCGGCGACCGCCTCGATCGCGCCCCTCGAGTTCCTCAACGGCGGCGGCACCGGTTCGCTCGAGTTCACCGGCAGCGATGAGTCGCTCACCGAGGCGAGCGCGGGAAGCGGCCTGCTCGGCGGGCACCTGTTCGACGGTTATCGTTCGTTCCGGCCCGCGCCCGCGGCCGCATTCGCCTTCGACGTCGTCCGACGCCCCACGCATGACATCGCGACCGTGCTCGGCGGAGGGTGGATCGCCTCGGGCCCCCCGCTCGCCTCTCGCCAGCCGCACCCGGTGTGGCCGGCAGGCCTGCGGACCATGCCGCGCGAAGCCGCGGGCGAGGTGCAGACACCGCTTCAGGGTCGAGCGGCCGCCGGGCTCGGAGTCGGGGATCGCGTCTGGTTCCGCCACGCCAAGAGCGGCGAGGCGGCCGAGCGGGTCGACAGCTACCATCTCGTCTCGGCAGACGAGGTCATCGACGAACTGCCGACGTATCGCGGAGAGGGAAAGGCGTTCCTGTGACGAGAATCGGCGGCACCTGGCAGAACTGGGGGCGGTCGGCATCCGTGAAGCCGCTCAGGGTCGAACGCCCGCGCACGCCCGAAGGCGTGCAGCGCGCGCTCACAGCCGCCGTGGCGCAGGGCCTGACCGTGAAGGCCGTCGGTGCGGGTCACAGCTTCACCGGCATCGCCGTCGCACCCGGGGTGCTGCTCGAGCTGGACGACCTGCAGGGTCTCGTGTCGGCGGATGCCGCGACCGGACGTGTGACGCTCCTCTCGGGCACGCGTCTGCACCGCATCCCCGCCCTGCTCGCACACTACGGTCTCGCCATGGAGAATCTCGGAGACATCGACAGGCAGTCGATCGCGGGGGCGATATCGACGGGGACCCATGGCACCGGCGCCCGCTTCGGCGGCCTGGCGACGCAGGTCGTCGGAGTCACGATGATCACCGCTGCGGGGGAGTTCCTGCGCATCGACGAGCAACGCAACTCCGAGATGCTCCCCGCCGCCGCGCTCGGACTCGGCGCACTGGGAATCATCGTGGAGGTCACGCTGCAGTGCGTGCCCGCATTCGTCATGCAGGCGGTCGACGAGCCCGCTCCGCTCGCCGACGTGCTGGCCACGCTCGACGACCGGGTCGCGGCATCCGATCATTTCGAGTTCTACTGGTTCCCGCACACCGACGTCGCCCTGACCAAGAGGCAGACGCGGCTGCCCGAATCCGCGAAGCGCGAGCCGCTGCCGGCTGTCGGCCGCTGGATCGACGAGACGCTTCTCTCGAACGGCGTCTACCGCGTCGTGTGCGCCGCGGGCCGAGCGGCACCCGCCATCACCCCGCCCTTCAGCCGGCTCGCGGTCACGCTCACCGGGGACCGTCGCTACACCGACCTGTCGCATCGCGTTCTCACGCAGAGTCGCACGGTGCGCTTCCGGGAGATGGAGTACGCGCTGCCCGTCGAGAACGTCGTGCCCGCCTTCCGCGCAGTGCAGGCCCTGATCGCCCAGCGTGGGTGGCGCATCGAGTTCCCGATCGAGGTGCGCTTCGCGCGTGAGGACGACCGCTGGCTGTCGACGGCGCACGGTCGTGCGACCGGGTACATCGCGGTTCATCGATACTGGCGCAACGATCCCACCGAGTACTTCGGAGCCGTCGAGCAGATCATGCTCGAGCACGGCGGTCGCCCGCACTGGGGCAAGCTGCACACGCTGTCGGCCGAGCAGCTGCGGGAGCGATACCCCCGTTTCGACGACTTCACGGCGCTGCGCGACCGGCTCGACCCGGAACGCCGCTTCTCCAACCGCCACCTCGATCGCGTCCTCGGCGCGTGAGATCGCCAGCGCGGCGTACCCAGTCGACGCGCAGACTGCGTCGATAGGATGGGAGAAACACGAGGAAGGGTGGGGCTCTGATGGAATGGCTCGTGCCGGTACTGATCATCGTCGGTCTGGTTCTGCTCATCGGAATCTATCTCTGGGCGACCTACAACTCGCTCGTGCAGCTCAACGTCCGCGTCGATGAGGCGTGGAGCGGCATCACCGTCCAGCTGAAGAGACGCGCGGATCTCATCCCGAATCTCATCGAGACGGTCAAGGGCTACGCCTCTCACGAGAAGGCGGTCTTCGAGAACGTCACCCGTGCACGCGCCGAGACCCTGTCGGCCGGCAGCCCCGGCGCCGCAGGCATCGCCGAGGGACATCTGCAGCAGGCTCTGCGCAGCCTGTTCGCGGTCGCCGAGGCGTATCCGCAGCTGCAGGCGAGCCAGAACTTCCTCCAGGTGCAGTCGGCTCTGGTCGACACCGAAGACAAGATCCAGGCCGCGCGCCGGTTCTACAACGGCGGTGTGCGCGAGCTGAACACCAAGATCAAGGTCTTCCCGAACAACATGTTCGCGAAGGGCCTCGGCTTCACCGAACGCGAGTTCTTCGAGGTGGCCGACAGCGGAGCGATCTCCGAACCTCCGCGCGTCCAGTTCTGACCGAAGAAGGCTCGATGCGCCGAAGGCGTGTCGAGCCTTCGGCGTGTCGAGGCAGAGCGAGCGAGTCGAAACCCGCTGTCACCAGACGTCGATCTCGACCTCGTCGTCGCTGACCGTGACGTCACCGCGCACGGCCCAGTCGTCGGTCCGGTAGGTCTCGGTGCGCGGCGCGCCGTCCTGCCCCGTGCCGGTGACGGTGGCGATGAGCACTCCACCCTCGGCAGTGAACGAGTCACCGTCGAGCTCCAGGTGCGGCAGCTGCTCCACCCGATAGCGGATGCCGGCGACCGCGGCGAACTCGGTGCCCCACGGGATTCTGATGCCGCAATGCGGCGGAGGCGTGCTCGCGGTGCTCTCCGCGCACGCGGTCAGGAGGGCGTCGAGCTCGTGCTGCGCTCGGTCGGACGCCGGAGGCGGCACGGTCGCGGCTGTCGAAGGACTCGGCGTCGGGCTCCCGCTCGGGGCAGCCGGGGCCGTCGCCCCCTGCCAGATCCACACTGCGGCGCCCGCGAGCATGAGGGCGGCTGCGAGGCCGCCGATCATCCAGCCGGTGCGCCGCGTCACGCCACGACCTCCCTCGCGTGGACGTGCCGTCGCACCGATGCCTCGGCGCGGGAGTCGAGGGCGGCGTGCAGGTCCGCGGACGCCGTGCCCCAGCCCGACACCGAGACGTGCTCGAGCCCCTGCCACGCGGCAGCCAGCGCGAGCTCTCCGGCGATGCGGTCGGCGTCGTCAGACGGGCGTGCCTGCGGCTCCCACCAGGCCGATTGCACCTGCAGGGTCGAGGCGGCGCGATCCGCCTTGAGGTCGACACGTGCGACGATGCGGTCACCGACGAGCACGGGCAGCGAGTAGTAGCCGTATCGGCGCTTCTCGGCGGGCACATAGATCTCGATGCGGTAATCGAGCTCGAAGGCGCGCAGCGCCCGGTCGCGGAACCACACCACCGGATCGAACGGTGTCAGCAGGGCGGCGGCGTTCACGCTGCGGGGGAGCGCGGCATCCGCGTGCCGCCAGGCGGGCAGAGGTCGTCCCTGCCGTTCCCAGCCCCGCACCTGCACGGGCACCAGCTCGCCGGCCTCCGTCAGCTCGCCGATCGCCGTCGTGATCGCGGCGCGGTCTCTGATTCGGTAGTAGTCGGCGAGATCGGATGCAGTGGCCACGCCGTGCGACCGCGCGGCACGGCGGATCAGCTCGCGCATCGCGTCCGGCACGGCGATCTCCTGCGCCAGGATGCCTGCGGGGACGACGTGCTCGGCCAGCGCGTAGCTGCGCTCGAAACCCTTGCGCCCGCTGATGGCGACATCGCCGGTGCGCCACATGTGCTCGAGAGCGAGTTTCACCTCGTCCCAGTCCCACCACGTGCCGCGCTCCCGCGGAGCATCCGCCCGGATGTCGGCGGGGCGCAGCGGCCCCCGCGCGCGCAGCTCGTCACGCACCCAGGCAAGGGTGCGCTCGTTACTCGCTCCCCACGATCCGGCCTTCGCGAGCTTCGCCCGGAAGTATTCCCGGCGGAAGCGCCAGAGCGGCCAGTCCTCGATCGGCATGAACGTCGCCTCGTGCGCCAGATACTCGACGTAGTGCGTCGTCTTCGCCATGAACACGCGATCGACGAGGTCGGGGTCGTAGGCTCCGAGCCGCGAGAACAGCGGCATGTAATGCGAACGCGCGAAGACGTTGACCGAGTCGATCTGCAGCACGCCGAGCCGACCCATAGCCGTGTGGATGTGCCGGGCGGAGACGGATGCCGGGCGCGAGCGCGTGAAGCCCTGCGCGGCCAGCGCGATGCGTCGTGCCTGGGCGGCGCTGAGTGAGTCGGTCACGTCGCCAGCGTATCGCCGGGCGCCGACACCGCGGTCGTGCCCGGTGCCTGCGCTCTTCGCGACTGTGGTATCCCCGTAGGATTGACAGATGAGCGAAGAGCAGCGTCCGCGGCTGAGGGATCTCTTCCGCCCGCGTCCGATCTCCACCGACCGCACCGTCACGACCGAGGCCGACGAGGTCGTTCCGATGGGGTTGCGCGTCAGCGCCGCGTACGCGTGGCGCGTGCTCCTGATCGCCGCGGTGATCGCCGGCTTCATCTGGATCGTCATCCAGCTGAAGCTCCTGGTGATCCCCCTCATGGTCGGCATCCTCATCACCGCCCTGCTGTGGCCGGCTTTCGAGTGGATGCTGCGCAAGAGGTTCCCGCGCTGGGCGGCCGTCGCGATCTCCATCATCGGCACACTCGGGATCGTCGCCGCCCTGATCACGCTGGTGGTCTGGCAGATCCGGCAGCAGCTCCACGAGGTGCAAGCGCGCAGTTCGCAGGCAGTGGACGATCTCCAGCAGTTCCTGATGGGCGACCCCCTGAATCTCACTCAGAAGCAGATCGACGGCTACCTCGAACAGGCCGGCGGCTTCTTCAACGACCAGGCCGACCTGCTGCTGAACGGTGCTCTCAGCGTCGGCACGACCGCCGCTCACGTCGTCACCGGCGCCGTCCTCGCGCTGTTCATCCTCATCTGCCTGCTGGCCGACGGGGGTGGCATCTGGAAGTGGACGCTGCGCCTGTTCCCGCGCGCCGCCCGCCCGGCGGCCGACGCCGCAGCCCGCAACGGCTGGGCGACCATCGTCAATTACGCACGGACCCAGCTGCTCGTCGCCGCCATCGACGCGGTCGGCATCGGCCTGGGCGCCGCGCTCCTCGGCGTACCGCTCGCGATCCCCGTCGCGGTGCTCGTGTTCCTCGGCTCGTTCGTACCGATCGTGGGCGCCGTCGTCACGGGTGCTCTCGCCGTACTGCTCGCCCTCGTGTACAACGGTCCGTGGATCGCTCTCGCGATGCTCGGCGTCGTGCTCCTCGTGCAGCAGCTCGAGGGTCACATCCTGCAGCCGATCCTGATGGGCTCCGCAGTGAAGGTGCACCCGCTCGCGGTCGTGCTCGTCGTCGCCGGCGGATCGATGATCGGCGGCATCCCGGGTGCGCTGTTCGCCGTGCCGCTCGCGGCGTTCGTCAACGTCGCGGCCGTCACCGTCAGCACCGGCTCCTGGCGCACCGGCGATCAGCCCGACGCAGACCTTATCTGGAGTACAGTTCCGCGCCAGCGGAGAAGGAGCAATCGATGAGCGCAGTCCCCAGCCTGACCGAGTTCGAGCACGCGGCTCACAGCCTGGCTGAGGTGATCTCGCACACGCCGACGCTCCCGTCCCGTGCGCTGTCCGACATTCTGGGCGCTCCCGTGCTGCTCAAGATGGAGAACCTGCAGCGCACCGGGTCCTTCAAGATCCGCGGCGCGGCGTACCGTCTGTCGCGCCTCAGCCCCGAGGAGCGCGCTCGCGGCGTCGTCGCGGCATCCGCAGGCAATCACGCCCAGGGGGTCGCGCTGGCCGCTCAGGAACTGGGCATCAAGGCGACGATCTTCATGCCGCTCGGCGTGCCGGTGCCGAAGCTGCTCGCCACGCGCGGATACGGGGCGGACGTCGTGCTCGAAGGCGAGACGGTCGCCACCTCGCTGCGGCTCGCGGCGGAGTTCGCCGAGCGCACCGGCGCCGTGGCGATCCCGCCGTTCGATCACCGCGACGTGATCATCGGCCAGGGCACCCTCGGACTCGAGCTGCTCGAAGACGCACCGGAGGTGGACACGATCCTTCTCGGCATCGGCGGAGGAGGGCTCATCGCCGGTGTCGCCGCAGCCGTGAAGGCGCGTGCCGCCGAACTCGGACGCAGCGTCCGCATCATCGGCGTGCAGGCGGAGAACGCGGCTGCCGTGCCGCCCTCTCTCGAGGCCGGGCACCCGGTCGACATCGAGACCCGTCCGACCATCGCCGACGGCATCCTCGTCGCCCGCCCTGGCGCGATCCCGTTCGAGATCATCAAGGATCTCGTCGACGAGGTCGTCACGGTCACGGATGACGACCTCGCTCGCGCCATCCTGATCCTCCTCGAGCAGGCGAAGGTCGTGGCCGAGCCGGCCGGTGCGGCCGGGGTCGCGGCGATCCTCGCGGGCAAGGTGAAAGCCACGGGCACGACGATGGCCGTGCTCACCGGCGGCAACATCGATCCGCTGCTGCTGCAGCGGGTGGTGTCGCACGGCCTCGCGGCGTCCGGTCGCTACCTGACGATCCGCATCCCACTGCCGGACCGCCCCGGCCAGCTCGCCCGGGTCTCCGAGCTGATCGCCGAGGCCGGCGCCAACGTGATCGAGGCGATGCACACCCGCCACGGCCACGGACTGCAGATCAGCGAGGTCTTCCTCGAGCTCAGTGTCGAGACGCGCGGCCCGGAGCACTCCGAGCACACGCTGGACACCCTGCGGCGCGCGGGCTTCGAACCGCTCGTCGTTCCGGACTGAACTCCGACGCAGAAACGCCCCATCCGATGTTGTCGTTCGGATGGGGCGTTTCGTCTCTGCGTTTCGTCTCTGCGTTTCGTCTCGCTTCGCTCGCTCAACGACCAATCGACGTTGGCCGGAGCAGCGCGTCAGCCGGTGTAGGTCTCGACGTTCACGATCTCGACGTCGATCGAGCGGCCGTTCGGCGCCTCGTACGACGACTTCTCGCCGACCTTGAGGCCGAGGATGGCCTGACCGAGCGGGCTGGCCTCGCTGTACACATCGAGGTCGCTGCCGACCGCGATCTCACGGCTGCCGAGCAGGAAGACCTCTTCGCCACCTGCGACGTTCGCGGTGACGACGGTGCCGGGCTCGACGATGCCGCGGCTCGCCGGCGCCTCGCCGACCTTGGCGGTCTTCAGCAGGTTCTCGAGGGTGCGGATGCGCGCCTCCTGCTTGCCCTGTTCGTCCTTCGCGGCGTGATAGCCGCCGTTCTCCTTGAGGTCGCCCTCTTCGCGGGCGGCCTCGATGCGCTTGGCGATCTCGTCGCGGCCGGTGGTGGACAGGTGCTCCAGCTCAGCGACGAGCCGGTCATATGCTTCCTGCGTGAGGAAGGGAACCTGAGCATCGGTAGACATGACGAAGCTCCTTCGTTCGGTATCCCGGCCGGGGCCTCCGGGGGATATGCCAAGACGCCCTGGCACGGTGCCAGGGCGTCGTCTGTCTCCGTCGAGTCTAGGCGACCCAGCAGGTGTTCACCAAACCTGTCGTGGCCTGGGCCACCGTGGGCACGGTGGTCGACACGGCTTCGGAATGGTCTTCGCCCGCCGGGATCTCGACCACCTTCCAGCCGACGACGCCGAACTCCTCATCGAGCGCCTCCACGACGCAGGCGACGTTCTTCCCCTGCACTCCGGTGAGTTGGAACCGCACCGTGACGGTGTGCTCGTCGACCAGATCGAAGCCCAGATCGTCGGCGTCCACCGACTGCATCTCGCGTGTCGCGGTCATCCAGGCGAAAGCTCCGACTCCGAGGACGGCGATGATGATCGCGATGACCCAGGGCGCCCGCTTCCTGCGGGTGCGGCCATAGCGTTCGTCGAGCTGTTGTGCGGTCGTCACGGGTGGGGTCTTCCGGTCGTTAGGCTTGTCTTTACAGGTTATGCGACCTGCATATGAAAGGCCGACACATGCGCGCTCTGACCGACACCCCGATGCCGACGCCCACGATGACGGTGGCGCCGGAACTGGTCACCCCGGGTTTCGTCGGCTTCGCCGCGGTCGTGGTCATCCTGATCGCCGTGGTCCTGCTCATCCTCGACATGAACCGCCGCATCCGCCGGGTGCGCTACCGCGAAGAGGTGCGCGAAGAGCTGGATGCCGAGGAGGCTGCTCTCGCCGCGGATCGTGCGACGGAGGCCGATGCCGACCTGCCGATCGTCGAAGAAGGCGACGACGACCCCTTCAAGAAGTAGCCGACTCCGCTCAGACGGGGATGCCGAGCGAGGGGCTCAGCGGCGCCAGGGCGATGAGCAGGCACGCGGCCCAGTGGCACAGGAACGCGAGCACCGTGCACACGTGGAAGATCTCGTGGAAGCCGAAGCGGCCGGGCCACGGGTTGGGCTTCTTCAGGGCGTAGACGATCGCGCCGCCCGTGTAGAGCAGGCCGCCGACGATCACGAGCACCATCATCGCGAAGTTCGCGTTCATCAGATCGACCATGTACATCACCGCCGCCCAGCCGAGCAGCAGATAGAGCGCGACGTACAGCCAGCGGGGCGCGTTGATCCAGAACACCCGGAACAGGATGCCGAGCAGCGCGCCGCTCCACACGAGGACGAGCAGCAGCAGGCCCTTCTGCGGGGGGAGGGCGAGAACAGCCAGCGGCGTGTAAGTTCCGGCGATCAGCAGCAGGATGTTGGCGTGGTCGATGCGCTTGAGGATCATCTTGACCGTCGGACGCCAGTCGAAGCGGTGATACAGCGCCGAGTTGCCGAAGAGCAGCATCGATGTCGCCATGAACACGGCGGAGGCCCATTTGCCGGGGGTGCCGACCGTGAGCGAGATGAGCACGATTCCCGCCACGATCGTGACCGGGAAGGTGCCCGCGTGGATCCATCCGCGCCAGGTCGGCTTGATCTCGATCGTCGCGTCTTTCGCCGCCGCGTCGAGAAGCGGGAGCTGGGGGACGTCGGGGACGTCGGACGGCGAGTTCTCGGGTGTGCTCACGTGCTCACTCTAGGCGCGGCAGCATTCCGTCGGCCGTACATATCCTCAGCAACCGCACCGGATGCCGGGGCACAGGCGCGGTAGCGTAGGGAGGTGATGTCACGGGAGAGCCAGGGGCGGGGACCGCTGTATCGGCTCTACAGCAGCCGCCTGCGTCGGCACCTGGACCCTGCCACCATGCCGCACCACGTCGCGATGATGATCGACGGCAATCGTCGGTGGGCTCGGCAGCTCGGGTACACGACCCCGGCCGAGGGGCACCGTGCCGGGGCCGCGAAGATGCGCGAGTTCCTCGGCTGGTGCGATGAGCTCGGCATCCGCGTCGTCTCGCTGTACCTCCTCTCCAGCGACAACCTCCGCAAACGCGATTCCGCAGAGCTCGCCGATCTCATCGAGATCATCGCCGAACTCGCGGACGCGCTCTCACGGGAGGGCAACTGGCGGGTCAAGCACGTCGGGCGCAGCGACATCCTTCCGGCGGAGCTCGCGAAGGTCCTCGCGGACGCCGAGGAGCGCACGCGCGAGCACACCGGGCTGCATGTGAACCTCGCGGTCGGATACGGGGGGCGCAACGAGATCGTCGACGCCGTGCGCAGCATCATCGCAAAGCACGAAGCCTCCGGCGGCACGCTGGAGGACCTCGCGGCCCATCTCACTCCTGAGATGATCGGCGAGCACCTCTACACCGGAGGGCAGCCCGATCCCGATCTCGTGATCCGCACGAGCGGCGAGCAGCGGTTGAGCGACTTCCTGCTCTGGCAGAGCGCGCACAGCGAGTTCTACTTCGTCGAGGCTCTCGGCCCCGACCTCCGTCAGGTCGACTTCCTCCGGGCGATCCGCGACTTCGCCGACCGTGATCGGCGCTTCGGACGCTGAGCGGCACCGTGCCAGAATGACGCGGTGAGCACTTTCGACGACTACCTCGCGACGTTCGACACCGATCCCGGCTACCTGAACTGGGCGGCCTTCGGGCCCTTGTCGACATCGGTGCGCGAGGAGGTGTTCGCCGATGCGGATCTTCTCGGCACCGGCCGCCCCTCCTCCCTCGCTCTCGTGGGGGAGCGCGTGGACGAGGCGAAAGGCCTCATCGGCGAGCTTCTCGGTGCCGATCCCTCGGAGATCGCCCTGCAGCCGTCGTCGACGCACGGACTGATGCACGCGCTGTACGGTTTGTCCGGTGCGGTGATCGCGTCGACGGCCGAGTTCCCGAGCGTGAGCCTCACCCTCGAGCGCGCGGCCATGGCGTCGCGCGGCGCGCTGAGCCCTCGCTGGATCGCTCCGCCGGACGGCAGGGTGACGACGGATGCCGTCGCCGAGGCGCTCGACGACGAGGTGGTGGCGGTAGCCGTCAGCCATGTGGACTTCCGCACCGGTTTCCGCACCGACCTCGGGGCGCTTCGAGAGCTCATCGGCCCCGATCGCCTGCTCATCGTCGACGCCGTGCAGTCGTTCGGGATCATCGAGGCCGACTACGCCGCGGCCGACGTCGTCGTCGGGCACGGGTACAAGTGGCTCCGAGCGGGCCGCGGCACGGGTTTCGCCCGCTTCTCGGCACGCGCGCGCGAGCGAATCGTCCCGGTGCTGAGCGGGATCACCGGCACGAGTGCCGCGGGGCTACCCGCCGACCAGCTGCCGGAGCCTGCGGCATCCGCGCAGGCATACACCGTGAGTGGACCCGACACGCTCGCGGCCGCACGCCTCGCGGTCGGCCTGCGAGGCGTGCGCGATGCGGGCGTGTCGGCGATCGAGACGCGCCTGGCCGAACACGTCGACGCCGTTCTCGAGATCGCCGATCGGAACGGGATCGCGGTGAGCTCACCCCGTGACCGTGAGCAGCGCGGAGGAATCGTGGGTCTCGTTCCGCAGGAGCCGGCGCGCCTCGCCGCGGCGCTCGCGAACGCGGGAGTCGTCGCGACCGCACGAGGGGCTGCGGTGCGGATCGCCCCGCATGCCGGCACGGATGAGGCGACCCTGCGGCTTCTCGACGAGGCGCTCGCGGCCTTCGGCAACGAGACGTTCATCAGCGCGTAACGAATGGCGGCGTGTCGAGCCGCGCTTAAGCAGGCGGGTGGTCGTAGCTTCTAGGCATCGGGTATGGCGCCCGATCGAGTCGGCCTCAGGTACGCGGCTCGTGACCCCCTGGTCGACTCGTTCGAATAGCCGGGAATCCCCGGGTCGGGAGTGGTCGTGACCTCACGTACAGCGCAGCAGACCAGCAGCACCGCGCAGCAGCAGTCCACCCGCAAGTCGCCTCGCCAGGCAGCATCCGCCGGTCCTGATCAGGATCTGCGCACCTACGTGCTCGACACGTCGGTGCTGCTGAGCGATCCTCAGGCGTTCTTCCGATTCGCCGAGCATTCGGTCGTGCTCCCGGTCGTCGTCATCAGCGAACTCGAGGGCAAGCGGAACGATCCTGAGATCGGCTACTTCGCGCGTCAGGCGCTGCGGCACCTCGACGATCTGCGCATCGAGCACGGCCGCCTGGACTTCCCCGTCGAGGTCGGCGAGGGCGGAACGCTGCGGGTGGAACTGGCGAACACCGACGTGTCGGTGCTTCCCGCCGGCATCCGCCTGAGCGACAACGACAGCCGGATCCTCTCGGTGGCCATGCACCTCGCCCAGGACGGCCAGGACGTGACGATCGTGTCGAAGGATCTGCCCATGCGCGTGAAGGCCGCGTCGCTGGGACTGCGGGCCGAGGAGTACCTGGCTGAGCAGGCCGTCGACTCCGGCTGGACGGGAATCACCACCCTCGATCTCTCCGGAGACGAGATCAGCGACCTGTACGAGAGCGAGGTGGGGATCAGCGACGACGCTCGTGGCCTTCCGGTCAACACCGGGCTCATCATCCACTCCGAGCGAGGATCCGCCCTCGGGCGCGTGACCGGCGACGGCGAGTACAAGCTCGTGCGCGGCGACCGCGAGGTCTTCGGCATGCACGGCCGCTCGGCCGAGCAGCGGATCGCGATCGACCTGCTGCTCGACCCCGAGGTCGGGATCGTGTCGCTGGGCGGACGTGCAGGAACGGGCAAGTCGGCTCTCGCGCTGTGCGCGGGTCTCGACGCGGTTCTCGAGCGCCAGCAGCAGAAGAAGATCATCGTGTTCCGACCGCTGTTCGCAGTGGGCGGCCAGGACCTCGGATACCTTCCGGGAGACCGCGACGAGAAGATGGGTCCGTGGGGCCAGGCGGTGTTCGACACCCTCGGCTCGGTGGTCTCCGGCAACGTCATGGAAGAAGTCGTCGAGCGGGGCATCCTCGAGGTGCTGCCGCTGACGCACATCCGCGGGCGCTCCCTGCACGACGCCTTCGTGATCGTCGACGAGGCACAGTCGCTCGAGCGCAACGTGCTGCTGACGGTGCTCAGCCGCATGGGCCAGAACTCGCGGGTGATCCTCACGCACGACATCGGCCAGCGCGACAACCTCCGAGTTGGTCGGCACGACGGCATCGCGAGCGTGATCGAGACGCTGAAGGGCCATGACCTGTTCGCCCACGTCACGCTGATGCGCTCGGAGCGCTCGGCGATCGCCGCTCTCGTCACGGAGCTGCTGGAGGGCTCGGAGCTCAGCTGAGGCTCGCTGAGAAAGACGGATGCCGCGGGGACAGGGTCCCCCGCGGCATCCGTCTTTCCGATGACCGGCGGAGTCATGCCGCCGGGTACGGATGCACGATCTGGGCACGGATGCACGGTGGATTAGGTTGGGTTGTCGTGCGTCTGTTCCCAGGTCGTGCAAGTGTGCCGCACGGGGAGGTGGACTGGGGCGCCGGGACGGGCCGGCGAGTCAGGCACGGGCTCGGAGACGGGCGAGGGCTGCCATGATGGCGGCCTGAACAGTGCGCCAGTCGTAGACGATCTGCGCGTAGTCGAAGTGCAGGGTCTCATAGCCGAGGGCGGATGCTGCGGCATCCCGCATCAGATCCTTGTGGCGCTTCGACGGCCCATCGTGGTTGTCCTTGCCGTCCGCCTCGATGATGAGCAGGCCTCCCACGACGAAGTCGACGCGTCCCACGCCGGTGATCTGCACCTGGCAGTCCAGCCGGATACCGAGGATGTGCAGGCGAAGCCGCAACAGCGACTCCAACCCGCTCTGCGCGTCGCCGCGCGCGAGATCCACCAGCCAGCGGGCTCCCTCGGGCAGGGACGAGCGGATGCGCGCCCGCGCAGCGCGAGAGAGCAGACCGAGGTTCCATGCGGATTCGAAGGCGGCGAAGAACGCCTCGTCTCCGCTGCAGTTGTGCAGATGCACGAGCGCCGTCTCGATGTTCACTGCGCCGAAGCGGGTCCTGCCACGGAAGTTGTGTGCGGTGCATCCGCACCCCGGGTGCGGATGCCTGCGGCCGTTCTCGCCGAGCCAGACGTGTATGGAGGCATCGTCGAGCACCCACACGCCGTGCAACCGCAACGCGGAACCGCAGGTGAGCGCGCCGCCGTGCGCCGCGGCGGTGCGCACCGAGGTGTCCGTTGGCGGCACGGCGAAGACGCCGACGCGGACGCGATCGATACGTCGGGCCTTGACATCCTGCGCGAGGCGCTTGCGCGATATCCCATGACGCTGCAGCTGTGTTCCGCGGGCGATGCCTCCCAGACGGGTGATGAGGATGACGGGATCGAGCATGCTCCGACTCTGGTGCATCCCGACTCCGTCGCGGCCGTCGTCCACAGGGGATCGGGGCGAATCAGTACCAGGGCGATTCGGTGCAGGAAGAGTCGCCCGGGTGCAGACGCACGCCCCGGGTACAGATGCACGGCCGAATCGGCGAGACGGTCGTGCAGGTGTACCCGGGGCGTGCAAACGGGCCCGACGGCTGGTGGAAAGCCGGTACCCCGGCGTCAGCCGGCGTGGGTCATGCTGAGCAGGTCGAGCTTCTCGTCCAGCTGCTCCAGGGTGAGCTCGCCGCGCTCCACGTAGCCCAGGTCGATCACGGCGTCGCGCACCGTGATGCCCTTGGCGACGGAGTGCTTCGCGATCTTCGCCGCGGCCTCGTAGCCGATGAGCTTGTTCAGCGGCGTGACGATCGACGGGCTCATGCCGGCGAAGGCGGTGGCGCGGTCGAGGTTGGCCTGCAGGCCGTCGATCGTCTTGTCGGCGAGCACCCGCGAGGCGTTCGAGAGCAGGCGGATCGACTCGAGGAGCGCGGTGCCCATGACGGGGATCGCGACGTTGAGCTCGAAGGAACCGGATGCTCCGGCCCATGCGACGGTCGCGTCATTGCCGATCACGCGCGCGCAGACCATGAGCACGGCCTCCGGGACGACCGGGTTGACCTTGCCGGGCATGATCGAGGAGCCCGGCTGCAGGTCGGGGATGTGCAGCTCGCCGAGGCCGGTGTTCGGGCCCGAGCCCATCCAGCGCAGGTCGTTGTTGATCTTGGTCAGGGAGACGGCGATCGTGCGCAGCGCGCCGGATGCCTCGACGAGGCCGTCGCGGTTGGCCTGAGCCTCGAAGTGGTCCTTCGCCTCGGTGATGGGCAGCTCGGTCTCGGCCGCGAGCAGCGCGATGACCTTCTGCGGGAAGCCGAGCGGCGTGTTGATGCCGGTGCCGACCGCGGTTCCGCCCAGGGGGACCTCCGCCACGCGGGGGAGCGCCGACTGCACGCGCTCGATGCCGAGACGGATCTGACGGGCGTAGCCGCCGAACTCCTGACCGAGGGTGACCGGGGTGGCATCCATGAGGTGCGTGCGGCCGGACTTGACGGCGTCCTTCCACAGTTCCGCCTTGGCCTCGAGCGCCACCGCGAGGTGGTCGAGAGCCGGGATCAGGGTGTCGATGAGCGCCTGCGTCACGGCGATGTGCACGGACGTGGGGAACACGTCGTTCGACGACTGCGAGGCGTTCACGTGGTCGTTCGGGTGCACGGTCGCGCCGAGGATGCGGGTGGCGAGGGTCGCGAGCACCTCGTTCATGTTCATGTTCGACGACGTGCCGGAACCGGTCTGGTACGTGTCGACCGGGAACTCGCCGTCGTGCGCGCCTGCGGCGACCTGGTCGGCGGCCTGCGCGATCGCGTCGGCGATGGCCCCGTCGAGGGTGCCCAGCTCCTTGTTCGCGAGTGCGGCGGCCTTCTTGATGCGTGCGAGGGCGGCGATCTGCGTCGACTCCAGCCCCTTGCCCGAGATCGGGAAGTTCTCCACGGCCCGCTGCGTCTGCGCTCCGTAGAGCGCGTTGACGGGCACCCGCACCTCACCCATCGTGTCGTGTTCGATGCGGTACTGCGCCTCGTCGCCGCTGCGCTGGTGTGTGTCGGTCATTCCGAACCCTCCTTGGTTTCGGGGGCGTTCCCCTGGATGTATGTGTGGTGCTATCGGGGGTCTGCGGTGTCGAGGCCGACCGTGATCACGGGAACGGCGGTGCCCTCGGACAGGCGGTAGTTGGCGCCGACGATGCCCAGACGGCCCTCGGCGACGGCGTTGCTGATCAGCTCGGACGACTGCAGCAGATCGCGAACGGTGTTGCGCAGGTGCTCTTGGCCGACGAGCTCCGAGTCGATGTCGGCGACCGTGGTGCCGCCGTTCTCGACCAGAACCTTGCGGGCCGCGGGAACGATCGGGGCGATGAGCTTCCAGATGTGAGGCGGCAGCGGCGCGGCGTCGATCGCGGTGCCGTCGATCGCAGCGCGGACCGCGCCACAGGAGTCGTGGGCGAGGACGACGATCAGCGGCACGTCGAGCACAGCCACCGCGTACTCGAGGCTCGCCACGATCGATTCGCCGATGACCTGGCCGGCGTTGCGGACGACGAACAGATCGCCCAGGCCCAGGTCGAAGATGATCTCGGCCGCGAGCCGCGAGTCGGAGCATCCGAACAGCGTCGCGACGGGGTTCTGGGCGGCGGCCAGATCCTTGCGACGGGTGACGTCCTGGTTCGGGTGGGCGGGCTTGTCAGCGACGAAGCGCTGGTTGCCGTCCTGCATCTGCTTCCAGGCGGCTGCGGGGGTGAGCGTCCGGGTCATGATGCCTCCGAGAGCGAGTCGATCTGCGGTGTGAGGGATTCGGCGAGCTCAGCCGTCGAAGCGGCCGATCGCGAGCCGTAGAGCAGCACGTAGTCGGCTCCGACCTGTGTGCCGATCGCGTACGTGATGTTCTGCTTGGCGCCGGCGTCGCCGGGGGCGTACACATCCCACTCGCGGCCGTCGATCGTGACGGTGTCCGTCGGGGCGGTGCCGTTCAGACGCTGCGGCGCCCACGACGAGTCCGCGTCGAAAGCCTGGGCGAACTTGATGAATCCGCGCTCGTCCTCGTCCTTGGGGGCGAGTGTGACGTCCCAGACGACGGTCGAGCCGCTCGTGAGCTCGGCCTTGTTGACCCGCCAGAAGGTGCCGAGCTCGGGAACGATGACGGAGCGATCCATGCTCGATTCGACGTCGGCGGAGATGCCTGCGAGGTCGACGTGAGGGGCGGATGCCGGCTCGCCGCGGGGCACGGCGAAGACGATCACCGCGACGACGGCGAGCGTGACGATGAGCGCCGCGACGAGGCTGCGCACGTTCTGGCTGGACCGGTAGGCGCGGCTCGACTCGGCCTTGCGGGCAGCGGTCTCCTCCGGTGTCTCGGGGCGGCCGAGTTCGGCGACGATCGGCGCGGGTCTGTTCACGATTCGTCCTCATCGGATGCTGCGGACCGAGCGGCGTCGAGACGGCGCTTCGCGCCCAGGAGCCACTCCTCGCAGCGGGCGGCCAGAGCCTCGCCGCGCTCCCAGAGGGCCAGCGACTGCTCGAGGGTCGGTGCGCCCTGCTCAAGCTCGGAGACGACCCTGACGAGCTCGTCCCGAGCGGCTTCGAACGACAGAGTCTCAACGGGGGTGTCGTTCTGCGCGCTCACTCCTCCATCCTACGTCGTGCTGCAGACGGCTGTCGGCAGACGGCAGGGCACGGTCCGGGAGGTAGCGGGCTGCCGCTTCGGGGGTCGACACGCCGGATCGGGGGACGGAATCGGGGAAGCATCCTCCGATCTGGCGTGTCGCCCCCGGATTCGTGACGGGGCCAGGCACACGGTACGGCGCCACGGATGCTCGCGCCGTCAGCGCTCTTCGGAGATCTCGCCGTCCGAGACCGCGGCGAGGGAACCGCGGTCCACCGTGATGGTGAGGGCGGTGCCCGCGGGTGCCTCCGTCGCGTCGCGGAGGATCACGCCTCCCTCGAGATGCGCGATGGCATAGCCCCGGGCGAGCGTGGCGGCGGGCGAGAGCGCACGCAGCGACGCGCGGAGCTCGCTGGTCCTGCGCCAGGCCGAATCCAGTTGCCGCGAGACGGTGTCGCGTCCGCGTGAGAGCAGCAGCCAGAGCTCCTGCGCGCGCGTCTCGATGATCGGGTCGGGGGAGCGCAGCACCGGACGCGATCGAAGCTGCTCCAGCTGCGCGATGTCGTGGCTCACGCGCTGTGTCAGCCTCATCGTCGCTCGAGAGCGCAACTGGGCGACGATGGCGCGCTGCTCGCCGACGTCGGGAACGACGCGTTTGGCGGCATCGGTCGGCGTCGAGGCGCGGAGGTCTGCGACGTCGTCGAGCAGCGGATGGTCGTTCTCGTGACCGATCGCGCTGACGATGGGGGTGGATGCCGCGGCGACAGCGCGGATCAGACGCTCATCGCTGAACCCGAGCAGCGTCTGCGGGTCGCCGCCGCCGCGTGCGATGATGATCACGTCGACCTCGGGGTCGGCATCGAGCCGAGCGAGGGCTGCGAGAGTCTCGGGCACGCAGCGGTCGCCCTGGACGGCCGCGTACTCGGTGCGGAAGCGCACCTGCGGCCAGCGCAGCTCGGCGTTGCGGTGCACGTCCTTCTCGGCATCCGATCGCTCGCCGGTGATCAGGCCGATGACGTGGGGCAGGAACGGGGGGCGCTTCTTGCGCGACGGGTCGAACAGCCCCTCCTGGCGCAACTGCAACCTGAGTTTCTCGAGCCGCTCGAGCTGGTCGCCGAGTCCGACGTGCTTCATCGCCGAGACGGCGAAGCTGAAGTCACCGCTCTTGACGAAGTAGTCCGACTTTACGGCGGCCACGACGTGATCGCCGACACCGAGGTCGTTCGGGATCCGCGCACGCACGCTCGACCAGATGCGGATCGAGATCTGGGCATCCGAGCGCGTGTCCTTGAGGCGGGCGAACACGTTTCCGGCGCGCACGTTCCACGACGTGATCTCGCCCTCGACCCACACCGTGTTCCATCGCGCGACGAAGTCGCGGATGGTCGCGTTCAGCCTGGCGATGGAGGTCGGAGCGTCGGCGGTGGAATCACGGGGCGCGACGGCGTCGGCCGGGGGCGTCTCGCCCGGGCCGGTCGCGGCTTCGAAGACCGTCATGTGCTCTCGTCTCTACCCGGCTCCGTACAGCTTGGCGGCGGTAGAATCGTCATGTGACTTCGACTGCCGTTCATCTGCCTGTCCCGCGTATCCCACGAGTGCGTGCGGCGGCCGGGCGGCTTCAGGATAACCCGGTCGACGGACGCAAGAGGGTTCTGCTCGCCGCGCCCCGCGGATACTGCGCCGGCGTCGACCGCGCGGTCGTCGCCGTCGAGAAGGCGCTCGAGCGCTACGGCGCTCCCGTCTACGTCCGCAAGCAGATCGTCCACAACATCCACGTCGTCACCGAGCTCGAGGAGAAGGGCGCGATCTTCGTCGAAGAAGTCGACGAGGTTCCCGAAGGCGCCCACGTGGTCTTCAGCGCGCACGGCGTCTCGCCGGCGGTCGTGAACGCGGCATCCGATCGCGGTCTGCATGCGATCGACGCGACCTGCCCTCTGGTCACCAAGGTGCACCGGGAGGCCGTGCGGTTCGCGCGCGACGACTTCGAGATCCTCCTGATCGGCCATGAAGGTCACGAAGAGGTCGAGGGCACCGCCGGTGAGGCTCCCGAGCACGTGACCATCGTGAACTCGCCCGCCGAGGCCGACACCGTGCAGGTGAAGGATCCGTCGAAGGTCGTCTGGCTGTCGCAGACCACCCTGTCGGTCGACGAGACGATGGAGACGGTGAACCGCCTCCGCACCCGCTTCCCCGAGCTGCACAACCCGCCGTCCGACGACATCTGCTACGCCACGCAGAACCGTCAGGTCGCCATCAAGAAGGTCGCTGCCGCAGCTGATCTCGTGATCGTGGTCGGCTCGTCCAACTCGTCGAACAGCGTGCGCCTCGTCGAGGTCGCCCTGGAGCACGGCGCCAAGGCCGCGTACCGGGTCGACTACGCGGAAGAGGTCAAGCAGGAGTGGCTCGACGGCGTGGCGACGGTCGGCGTGACCAGCGGAGCATCCGTTCCCGAAGTCCTCGTCCGCGAGGTGCTCGACGCACTCGACGGCGCCGGCTACCACGACGTCGAAGAGGTCCGCACCGCGGAGGAGGACCTCATGTTCTCCCTGCCGAAGGAGCTGCGGCAGGATGCAGCGGGTCAGCGCGACGCGCGAGCGCTCGGCGGTCGCGTCTCGGGCGCTGCGGTCTGACGTGCCCCGCAGAGCAGTTCACGATTCGTGATGAACTGCATCTAGCGCTTTGGCATGCGCTTTCCTATGATCGGAGTTGCAGACGTCAGAGCATCGACGCTGCAGGTGGTGGATCGTCCCCAGCGTTCCGCGACCGACTTGGATGACGAGCGTCCCCAGTGCTCCGAGTCCGCGGCCCCGAGGAAGTCCCCACTTCGCCGGGGCCGCCGTCAGTTTCGGGGTCTGCTGTGAACCGCTCCGAGACCGGGCCGTTAGCATGGCGGGATGAGCGATCAACGGCCCCAGTACGGTGAACTCGCGACTCCGGAGGAGCAGCGCAGAGCTGCGGGGCTCCCTCCGCTGAGCGAAGTCGCTCCCGCGGCGGCCGAGCCGATCGCGGCGGCTGCGGCACCGGCATCCACCCGGCCTCACCCGGTCGATCGCTTCGCGACCATCGCGCTCCTCGCCTACGGTCTCGTGAACGTCGTGATGACCGGAATGTCGTATCTCGACCTGCCGACGGTGCTGAACGAGGTCATGAAGATCCTCGGCATCGAAGGCGAGTTCACGGACTACGCCGCGGGACGGCTGTGGGGAACCGTCGCCGCCATCGTCCTGGTCATCGGCTGGACGGCGACGGCCGTGCTGTCGGTGCGCCGGCTGCGTCGGGGGCGGATCACCTGGTGGCTGCCGCTCGTCGGCGCCGTCGTGACGTCTTTCCTCGCCGGCATCTGCGTCATGATCGCGATGATGGGGGATCCCGCGTTCGCCGAATACATCGTCAAGGCGGGATCGTGAGCCGACTCGTGGCGGTGTGCGCCGTCCATCAGCTGCTGCCCGACTCCGGGACCATCGGCATCACCGCGATCGACAAGAGAGCCGTCGACGGGCCGGTGAAGGTCGGACCCTACGGCGCCTACGCGGACGTGCAGGCCGATCGCAAGCATCACGGCGGTCTCGAGAAGGCGCTGTACGCGTATTCGCAGGAGGATGCCGACTACTGGGCATCGGAGCTGGGGCGGGAGCTGCCCCCGGGCTGGTTCGGCGAGAATCTGCGCGTCGAGGGCATCGACGTGAACGCCGCGCTCGTGGGGGAGCAGTGGCGGATCGGTGCGAGCGTGATCGTCGAGGTCACGATGCCGCGGACACCGTGCCAGACGTTCGCTCGACGGGTCGGCGCAGACGCCGAGCGGGGCTGGGTGAAGCGGTTCTCCGATGCGCGCCGCCTCGGCCCGTACCTGCGCGTGGTCAAGAACGGCAAGGTCGAGGCCGGCGACGAGATCGTCGTGCTGCACCGCCCCGAGGGGGCGCCCTCGATCCTCGACATCTACACCGGACCCTGAAGTCGGCACAGATCGAGGGCGGCTTCCCGGGAAGTCGCCCTCGATCTGATGAGAGTCAGTGGTTGTTGCCGTTGTTGAAGTGGTAGTCGCCGTTGCCGCCGTTGCCGTGCGCTCCCGGCCCGCGGCCGTCGGTGCCGGGCTCGACGTGGTTCGTCTTGGTGTGCACGATGTCGTAGAACACGCTCGTGTCGGCGGCGTTCGGGTACACGCGGTAGGTGAAGACGTTCTTGTCGAGCTGCGTGATCGGGACGACGCGCTGGAACAGGACCTGGCCGGCATCGTTCTTCGCGGCGATCCAGCGACTCGAGCCATCGGGGGTGACCGACCAGTCGCCGTGCATCTTGGGGCTGTCGTCGAGGTTGTACATCGTGAACGTGCCGTCGGCGTCGAAGTAGGCCCAGCCGACGAAGTTCGCGACGGCAGGATCGTCGAGCGCGACGCGGTTGCCGTTCTGGTCGACGGCCCCGGTCGTCTTCCAGGGGGTCGAGGCGAGCACATCGGACGGCGTCTGCGCGGCGCGCGCCGACGCGGCGGATACCGGAGCGGGGGCTGCGGCGGCCGCGGTGGTGGGGATGAGGGCGAGCGCGGCGAGGACGACGGTCGAGGCGGCGATCGCGGAGCGACGGGTGATCGAGGAGGTGATGTTCATGTCCTCCACGCTACGAACCGGGCACGGGACGCCACATCATCCGATCGGCTATCGCTCGGTGACCGGCCAGATGATCCCTGCGGGAAAGAGAAATGCCCTGGCCATCGTGGCCAGGGCATTCCTCGATGTCGAGCGGTCAGCTCTTGGACTGGCCGTACGAGCCGAGCTGGCGGGTCGACTCGACGACACGAGCGGCCATCGCGGACTCGGCCACCTTGCCCCACGCGCGCGGGTCGTAGAGCTTCTTGTTGCCGACCTCGCCGTCGACCTTCAGGACGCCGTCGTAGTTCTTGAACATGTAGTCGGCGATCGCACGGGTGTACGCGTACTGCGTGTCGGTGTCGATGTTCATCTTGATGACGCCGTTGGCGACCGCGAGGGCGATCTCCTCATCGGTCGATCCGCTGCCGCCGTGGAAGACGAGGTCGAGCGGCTTGGCCGCCGTGTTGTACTTCGCAGCGACCTCGGCCTGGATGTCGCCGAGGAGCTCGGGACGCAGCTTGACCCCGCCCGGCTTGTACACGCCGTGCACGTTGCCGAAGGTGAGGGCGGCGATGTAGCGGCCCTGCTCGCCGAGTCCGAGAGCCTGCACGGCCTGGTCGACGTCGGCGAAAGTCGTGTAGAGGGCCTCGTTCGAGCCCTCGTGCTGCACGCCGTCCTCTTCGCCGCCGACGACGCCGATCTCGACCTCGAGGATCGCGTTGATGGCCTTCATGCGCGGCAGGAGGTCCTTGGCGATCTCGATGTTCTCCGCCAGCGGCACGGCCGAGCCGTCCCACATGTGCGACTGGAAGATCGGGTTGCGACCGGCCTTGACCTCTTCTTCGGAGGCGGCGATCAGCGGCTCGACGAAGCCCGCGAGAGCGTCCTTCGGGCAGTGGTCGGTGTGCAGGGCGACGGTGACCGGGTAGTTCTTGGCGACCTCGGTGGCGTAGCGGGCGAAGGCGAGAGCGCCGGTCGCGCGGGCCTTGACGGTGTGCCCGGCGAAGTAGTCGGCGCCACCGGTGGTCACCTGGATGATGCCGTCGGAACCGGCCTCGGTCAGGCCCTGGAGAACGGAGTTGATGGTCTGCGAGCTGGACACGTTGAATGCGGGGTACGCGAAGCCGCCGGCCTTCGCGCGGTCGAGCATTTCGGCGTACTGATCCGGGGTGGCGACGGGCATGAGAACTCCTGCGATAGGTGAAGCCGGGACAGATGTCACTCTATCTGGGCACGCGAGCGGATGCCGTCGGCGTGACGCTCCGGAGCGTGCTCGCCTATCGTCCTGTTAAGAATCGCAATTCCTTCGCTGCGGAAGGAACGAAAACCGCGGTCGAGAGGGACGGAACTGGATACTGTTGCGGCATGGTGAGTCTGACTGGTGATCTGAGCCCTCTTCGTCCCGACCGCAACCTCGCAATGGAGCTGGTCCGTGCGACCGAGGCCGCGGCGATCCGCGCGGTGCCGTTCATCGGTCGAGGGGCGAAGGAAGCGGCCGATGGCGCCGCCGTCGACGCCATGCGCGCCTTCCTCGGCACCGTCGCCTTCCAGGGACAGGTCGTGATCGGCGAAGGCGAGAAGGACAACGCGCCGATGCTGTTCAACGGCGAGGTGGTCGGCACGGGGACCGGTCCGCTGTGCGACATCGCCGTCGATCCCATCGACGGCACCTCTCTCACGGCCGCCGGCCGCCAGAACGCGCTCTCGGTGATCGCGGTGTCCGACCGGGGCACCATGCTCGACGCCTCGAGCGTGTTCTACATGGACAAGCTCGTCACGGGTCCTGCCGGCGTGGGTGTCGTCGACATCCGCTTGCCCATCGGAGAGAACATCCGTCGCCTCTCCGCAGCGCTGGGAAAGCCGGTCGACGAGATCGTGGTCTCGGTGCTGAACCGTCCGCGTCATGAGCAGCTCATCCAGGACATCCGGGATGCCGGAGCCGGCACCCGTCTGATGAGCGACGGCGATGTCGCCGGCGGCATCAACGCAGCCCGCCACGGCGCGCGCACCGACATGTGCGTCGGCGTCGGAGGAAGCCCGGAGGGCATCGTCACCGCCTGTGCGATCAAGGCTCTGGGCGGTCACATCCAGGGCCGGCTCTGGCCGCGGGACGATGACGAGCGTCAGCGCGGCATCGACTCGGGCCTCGACATGGACAAGGTCTACGAGGCCGACGACCTCGTCAAGGGCGACAACACGATCTTCGTCGCGACGGGCGTCACCGACGGGCAGCTCGTCGCCGGCGTCCGCCGCGAGGGCGGCTACATCTACACCGAGAGCGTCGTGCTGCGCGGCGCATCAGGAACGCTGCGTCGCATCGCGTCGGAGCACCTCGTCTCGAAGTGGCTCTGATCCGCCACCTCGACTGAGTGCCGGGTCGGCATCGTTATCGACCCGGAACCGAGCCTGCGAGCGTGCAACCGGGAGTCCGTCGCGCCTCGTGTCACAATTGTCACTGGGTTTCTCACCGCCGACGGGTCGTACGGCCCGAAGGCACAGGAGGCGAGCAGATGACCACGCAGCACACGAACGGCCCCAAGGCCGCCGACACGAAGATCGTGACCACGAACACCGGTCGCATCCTCCGGGTCAGCGCCGACGACGTCGATGCGGCTGCGCGTGCCGCCGCAGCTCCCGCTGCGGTCGTGCACCCGATCGATCCCGCGCGCCGCACCGACGTGCTGTTCCGCAAGCGTCGCGACGAGGGGCACGAGCTCAGCGCCTGGTGGATGATCGGCGCCTTCCTCGCGACGAGCGGTCTCGTCATCCTGCTGCTGTCGGGCGTGCCCGGCGTCGCCTGACGGCGACCGCCTCTCAGCTCTCGCCTGCTTCTCAGCTCTCGTCGATCCGGGTCCGGATCTCGCCGAGTTCGGCGCGCACGGGTTCCGCCGTGTCGGCATCCGCGTGCGGCCGGACGACGTGATCCGCCGGCGACGGATCCGCCACGAGCTCAGCCGCAGTGAAACGGCGCGCGCTCGCCTCGATCACCTGGGGCGCCGTGTCGAGTGCGGAGGAGTCGATGCCCGGGAACTGTCGCGCCGTCACCAGCACGCGGCTCTCCAGCGAGCCGGCGAAGCGGTTGTAGCTGTCGACCGTGCGCTCCAGCGCCCTGCGCAGATCGTCGGCGTGACCGGCGAGCACGCCAAGGCGGTCGTACAGCTGCGTGCCGAGGTTCAGCAGCGCCTTCGCCTCGGTGGACACCTCCTGCTGCGTCCAGGTGTAGGCCACGGTCTTCAGCACCGCCCAGAGGTTCACTGGCGAGGCGAGGGCGACGCGCCGGCTGAAGGCGTAATCGAGCAGAGTCGGGTCTTCGTCGATCGCGGCAGCGAGCAGCGACTCGCTGGGCAGGAAGCAGATCACGAACTCGGGGCTCGCCTCTAGTCCTGACCAGTAGGCCTTCTTCGCGAGAGCGTCGATGTGGGCGCGGACGGCCTTGACGTGCTTCTGCATGTGCGTGCGTCGGAGGGCCTCGTGGGCATCGCCGGCGGGTAGAGCGGACGCCTCGAGATAGGCGTCGAGCGGCACCTTGGCATCCACGGGGATGGACGCGCCACCGGCGAGGCGGATCACCATGTCGGGGCGCCCCGTGCCGCGATCGGAGGAGATCGTCGACTGCAGATCGAAGTCGACGTGGCGGGTGAGGCCGGCAGCCTCGACCACACGCCTCAGCTGCGTCTCGCCCCACACACCTCGCGTGGCAGTGGACTTCAGCGCGCCCGCGAGCGACTCGGTGGTGGCTCGAAGCGCCTCGTCGGATTCCTGCGCGCGGCGCAGCTGCTCTGCGAGCGAGCCGAACTGCGCGTGACGCTCCTGCTCGATCGCCGCCACCTTGTTCTGCATCTGCTGCAGGCTCTCGCGCACCGGCGCGAGAGCGGTGAGAACGGCATTCTGCTGCTGCACGCGCAGAGCCTCTGCCCTCTGCTCCTCACGCGAATGCTCGACGGCGTCACGGTAGAGGTCGTACTGCCGGTCGCGGTCATCGCGGGCTGCGGACAGCTCGGCCTGAGCCCGCGCGAGGTCGGCCGATCCGCGCGACGCGCGCACGTACCAGCCGAGCGCACCGCCCGCGACGACGGCGATGAGCAGGAGAACCACGGTGAGAGCATCCATGTCCTTCATGATGCTCCCGGCATCCGACATCGCCGTGCTCATCGGACCGCCAGTTCACTCGCGGGGGAGGATCTTCCGCTCGAATTCCGCGTAGTCGGCCTTGTGCTCGCCTTCCGGGGTCTTCACACACGGGCTCGACTGCCGGATGCCGATCTCGAGCTCGTCGGCGCCGTATCGCGTGGTGCCGACCGTGAAACCGCCGGTCTTGAGGTCGATCGTGATGTCGTCGCGGGTGAGTCGCGCGCTCGGATCGTCGCCGCCGAGCTCCCCCTCATGAGCCCAGCCGAGCGATTGCAGCGCGGTTGCAACCTCCTCGACAGCTGCACGCCGATCCTCGCCGACCGCCGCGCTTCCACCCGCGTGATACGCCACACCCCACCCGGTGAGGCTTCCGCCGCACTGTTCCAGATATCCGGCGACGCCGGCGTCGCGCAACGCTGCCGCATCGAGAGCCTGCAGCACGTCTTGCGCCGCGTCATCGACGACGGCTGCGTGCTTCTCGAGCTCTGCATGCGCGCCGTCGTGCGTGGGAGAGCATGCGGTGAGCGTTAGCGCGAGGACGGTCAGGCCGGCGGCCCCCGTGACAATGCCCCTCACCCGGTCACTCACGGGGGAGGATCTCGTTCTCGAGGTCCGCGAAGTCGGTCTCGTGGACGCCGTCCGGCACTCTCACGCAATCGTCGGCCTGCGTGATGCCGACCTGCATCTCGTCTTCGCCGTACGTCTTGCCGCCGATCACCGCGCCTCCGGCCTTCACGTCGATCGTCACGTCGTCCCGAGTGAATCGCGCCGACAGCCGGTCGTCGCCGATCTCACCCTCGTGCTGCCATCCGAGCGCCTGCAGCTCTTCCGTGACGGCTCCGATCGCCTCAGCCGGGTCGGCGCCGCTTGTGGCCGAGACGCTCGCGCGGTACGCGAGACCCGGATTGAGGCTCCCGCCGCAGTGCTCGACTCGCCCCACGGCTGAAGCGCCTTGCAATCCGGCGGCGTCCATGGCGAGCAGCACATCCTGAGCCGCCGTGTTCAGCGTGTCCGCGCGGCTCTCGAGCGCTGCGCGCGCGTCGTCGGGTGTCGGCGCACAGCCGGTGAACAGCAGAGTGAACAGACCCATGGCGGCGATCGCTCCCATCAGTCTTCTCATCAGTCCATCCCGGTGTCCGAGCGGCCGCGCTCGTTCGACGTGGGATCGCGATCCCATTCCGGGTCGACAGGGTCGCGCCACCAAGGATCGTACGACTGATCGGCGCTGTTCGTGTCGCCGCCGTGCCCGTCGACGATACGGCCCAGGTTGTAGAGCGACTCCGTGTCGCGATCGAAGTACTTCTCGTGGTCGGTCGTGTTGATGATCGGCCAGCGGCTGGTGGACTCGGCTTCGAATCTGTGTGCGCCGAAGTCCTCAGACGAGGGATCCATGCCCAGGCCGAGGTCGAAGACGTCATCCTTCCCGACCCAGCCCTCGTCGCCGAGGAAGCCCACGAGGTCGCGGCTGTTGCGACCGGCGTAGACGTGATCCGCTCCGACGCTGAAGTCCCCGGCGTCCTCGGCCGGCCCGGTGCCGGGGCTCCCCACGAGCGCGACGTCGTCGACGGCGAGGTCATGATCCGTCGCCGCGAACGATGTCGTCGTGGAGCCGTAACTGTGCCCGATCGCCGTCATGTGGGCCGGATCGTCCGTCCGCGAGGCGCGCAGTCCGTCGACCGCCGTCGCGAGCCGCGCACCGCCATCCTCGGCATAGCTCTCCGAGGGCACCTCGCCCCATTCGAGCAGGTCACCCGCAGGTGTGTCGTATCCGAGCCAGAAGAGCGTCGCCACACTGGACCCGTCACCGCCGTAGCGGGCGCTCTCGTACAGGTTCGCCGCCTGCTGTGCGTACCCAGGAGCATCCGTCATCTCCGTGCGGATGCCGGGGATCTGGATCGACACGTCATCCGCCGTGTCCAGGTCGCCGACGCCGATCGCCACGCGCCCGTCGCCGTCGAAGGCGCTGGGGTCGTACAGCCACAGGGTTCCGCCGGGCTTGTCGTCGGTTCCCGGGACGACGTAGTCGTCGGCGAGGTTCAGCGCCTCCTCCGCAGCCTCCGCATTCTCCAGCCGCTGCCGCTCGTCGGAGGTGAGCGTGCCCGACTCCTCCTTCATCCGGAGCTCGGTCAGGTCGCTGTCCAGCAGCAGCCGGTTCGCATCGTCGCGTGCCGATGCGGGCAGGCCGTCGGCGCTTCCGAGCCGATCAGGGTAGGCCGCGATCAGGGCATCCTGCTCGGCTTCGGAGAGACCCTTCCACCACTCGGCCATCTTCTCGGGGCCGTCTCCGGCAGGCGGCATGCCGCCGATCGCGCCGAGCGCGAGCGGATCGATTCCTCCATCGGCCCTGCCGGCCTCTGCGGCGGTGTCGGCGCCGGTGAAGAGCTGCACCAGGAAGTCCTCGTTCGCGGTCACGCGCTGCGCGAAGCTCGAGATGTCGGAGACGAGCCAGCTGTAACGTGTCGTCAAGCGACGCGCACGCTCTTGAAGCGCGGCGATCTCGGCCTCCGTCACATCGTCGGCGGCGTTCACGTCTGCGATGAGGTCGTTCCGGTCGCGGTGGTACATGGAGATCTCGCCGGTGAGGTCGGTGTGATCGCTCCTGAGCGTCCGCAGCTGTTCCGCGAAGACGTCTACTCCGCGTGCCACCCGCTTGAGGGTCGCGGCCATGGGCTCGTGCTTCTTCGCGAAGGCGGCCGCATGCTCGGAGTACGCCGAGGCCGCGTCCCCCAACCACAGATAGCCGGGGGAGGCCAGCGCTGCCGCCTCCTCGGCGAACTCGCTGATCCGTGCCGCGTTCGACAGCAGCGTGCCGGCGAAAGACTCGGCGCCTGCGGGCGACCCTTCCGGGCGGTCGACGGGGTCGATCGCGACGGGCACGTCGATCGTCGTCATCGTGCCTCCATCGCTTCCATACGACGCGCGATCTCGTCATCGAAGCTGGTGTACGCACCGTGCGTGGAGCGCAGCTCGTCGGCGTAGACGTCGGATGCGACGGATGCTCTCCGCTCAGTCGTCTCCCACATCTCGAGGAAGACGCCGGCGGCGCCCTGCGCGACGGAGGGGAGGCCGCCCGTCGGTGCGGAGGACAGACCATCCGCCGCCGCGCGCAGCTGAGACGCCTGCGTGCCCCACCGGGGGATCAGGATCCCGGTCGCGAGCGGGTCGTAGTACACGCCCCCGGTCACGACGCCGAGCCGATCAGTTCGCGGGCGCGGCCGGCGCCGACCGGGAGCCCTGTTGACGTGAGGCGCAGGAACAGGCGCCCCGTCTCAGGCGCGTAGCCGAAGAGCAGCTTCTCGGAGCCGAGCTCGCCTGGGCGATTCGCGAGCACCCGGGGCATCCCGGTGGGCGGCGTGAACACCTGCCAGCCGTCGGCCGTCAGCAGCGCCTCGGCTTCGCGCAGGTGGCCGATGCCCACTGCGGCGGGCGCCTCGTCGAGCGTCAGCGTGATGCTGTGACACACCGAGTCGCCGGTCGGGCCGGGAATCCAGCGGACGGATTGCACAGGCATCCCGTGGCCCACGAGCCGCGCCCAGCAGTCTTCCGCCTCCGCTGTCTCGAGTTCGGCGAACGGTTCAGCAGTTCGCTCCGGCAGGCCGGAATCGGCTACCGGCGGCGCTTCCTGCGGCAGGATCACGATGTCGAGGTCGGGATGGCGTCGCCGCACGACCGACCAGAACGGATCGTCACCGACGGCTGCTGCGTTGTTCGACATGGAGCCCCCTCTGCTCGGATGCCTTCATGCTAGGGGGCGAAGGCGCTTGGGCAGAGGGGGACAACTCCCCATGCGCCCGAGCTGCTCGGATCGGCGCTCAGGCGACGGCGCGCTCCCGCACAGCCGGAGAGGCATCGGTGACGCGCAGCCCCAGCGCGCTCGCGAGCGCGAACACGTCGGATGCTCCGGCACGGCGCCCGGCGTCGATCACGATCTGCGCGCATGCGCGGGCGTCGGCCAGCGCGTCGTGGTGCGAGAACTCGGCGAACCCCGCGGCGGCAGCCGCCTTGGGCAGCCGGTACGAGTCGAGGTCGTACGTCTTGCGGGCGACCTGCAGGCTGCACAGCGAACGATAGGGCGGGCACTCGAGTCCGGTGGCCTCGGACGCCCGGCGCAGCACGTTGACGTCGAAACCGGCGTTGTGCGCGACCAGCACGTCGGCGCCCGCGAACGCGCACAGCCGGTCGAACTGATCCACCCAGGAGTCGGCGTACCGCACATCCTCCGGCTGGATCCCGTGGATCCTGACGTTCCACTCCTGGAACTCGTCGTGGCCGGCGGGCGGCTGGATCAGCCAGCCCGCGGTCGCGACCGCGCGTCCGTCGCGAACTCGGACGAGACCGACCGAACAGGCGGATGCCGGACTGGAGTTCGCTGTCTCGAAGTCGATCGCGGTGAAGTCCAGTGGCACGTGTCAACCTTCTCTCCGCGGGCGCGGCGGCCCCGGAAGACTCGCCGTAGGCTGGCGACATGACTGACGAGATGGCGACCTCGTTCGGCGCGGAGGCCGAGAACTACGAGGCGGGACGGCCGGACTACCACTTCGACGCCGTCGCGTGGATGCTCGAGCCGATGGCGGAGGGATCCCGTCGTATCGCCGACGTGGGCGCGGGGACCGGGAAGCTCACTCGCGTGCTCGCGCAGGCGCCGGATGCCGAGGTCGTGGCGATCGATCCCGATCCCGCGATGCTGGCGATCCTCCGTGGCGCGATTCCTGGGGTGCCCACATTCCTCGGGTCCGCCGAAGCACTCCCGCTGCACGATGCCGCCGTAGACGCGGTCGTTCTCGGGCAGGCCTGGCACTGGGTCGACCCTGTGGTGGCGTCAGCCGAGATCGGTCGGGTTCTGAGGCCCGGGGGAGTGCTCGGCCTGATCTGGAACATCCGCGACGAGCGGGAAGAATGGGTCCGCCGGCTCACGGAGATCATGCACGGCAGTAATGCCGAGATCATGCTCGCCGGAGGTGGGCCTGTCGTCGCCACGCCGTTCGGACCGCTCGAGGAGAAGTCGTGGGAGTGGGCGCGCCCGATCACGCGACAGCGTCTGCACGCCATGGCCGCGTCGCGCAGTTACATCATCACCGCGTCCGACGGCGAGAAGGCGCGCATCCGCGCGGCGATGGACGGGCTGTTCGACGAGCTCGGCCTGCACGGAGACGCGACGATCGACCTGCCCTACGTCACGCGGGCATTCCGGTCGGTGCGCGAGTAGCCTCGGCATCCGCGCCGGTAGACTCGACTCCCGTGGCTCTTACTATCGGGATCGTCGGCCTGCCGAATGTCGGCAAGTCCACCCTCTTCAACGCTCTGACCAAGAACGACGTGCTCGCGGCGAACTATCCGTTCGCGACGATCGAGCCGAACGTCGGCGTGGTCAACCTGCCCGACCCGCGTCTGGACACGCTCGCGGAGATCTTCGGCAGCGAGCGCATCCTGCCCGCTGCGGTGTCGTTCGTCGACATCGCCGGCATCGTGCGCGGAGCGAGCGAGGGCGAGGGCCTCGGCAACAAGTTCCTCGCCAACATCCGAGAAGCGGATGCCATCGCCCAGGTGGTCCGCGGATTCGCCGACGACGACGTGGTGCACGTCGACGGCACGGTGAACCCGGCATCCGACATGGAGACCATCAACGCCGAGCTCATGCTCGCCGACCTCGAGACCGTGGACAGGGCGATCACCCGCTACGAGAAAGAGGTGCGGGGAAAGAAGATCGATCCCGTGGTCCTCGAGACCGCCGTGGCCGCGAAGGACGCGCTCGAGCGCGGCGTCCTGCTGTCGGTCTCAGGGCTCGATCTCGCGCCGATCCGCGAGCTGGGTCTGCTCACCTCCAAGCCGGTCATCTTCGTCTTCAACGTCGACGAGGCTGTGCTGACGGATGCTGCGCGCAAGGAGGAGCTCGCCGCTCTCGTCGCGCCCGCGAAGGCCATCTTCCTCGACGCGAAGATCGAGTCCGAGCTCATCGACCTCGACCCGGAAGACGCCGCCGAACTGCTCGCGTCGACCGGCCAGGACGAGTCGGGTCTCGACCAGCTCGCCCGCATCGGCTTCGACACCCTCGGCCTGCAGACATATCTGACCGCCGGCCCGAAGGAAGCCCGTGCCTGGACGATCGGCAAGGGCTGGAAGGCACCGCAGGCCGCGGGCGTGATCCACACCGACTTCGAGAAGGGCTTCATCAAGGCTGAGGTCATCTCGTTCGACGACCTCGTCGAGACCGGTTCCGTCGCCGAAGCCCGCGCGAAGGGCAAAGCTCGCCTCGAGGGCAAGGACTACGTCATGCAGGACGGCGACGTGGTGGAGTTCCGCTTCAACAACTGATTGACGCGCTGCGCTGGGTCGCGGCGCGCGTTTCCAGGCGTGACGGGACCGTCGGTTACGACGGCCCACGCTAGTCGTTAGAGTCATTTCATGGCTACATGGGATGCAGGCGCAGAGACGACGCACCCAATAGACTTTCGTTTCGTGCGCGACGGCTTCGTCACCATGTTCTGGCAGTCGTCCTTGCTCGATGACAGCATTGATAGCCTGCGATCGCTCGCGTATCGGGTGGTCGAGTTCGACGCTGGTGCGTGGTCTTCGGATGCCGACATGTACGAGGACGTTGCGTCGCAGCTCGGCTTCCCCGAGGATTTCGGGCGGAACCTTGATGCTCTGAACGACTGCATGAGCGACGTCGTGTCTGGACGTTATGGCTGGGATGCCGCGACAGACACGGGTCTGGTACTTGCGTTGAGGGCATTCGATGCCTTCGCCGAGCGAGACCGCCGAACTGCGCAGACGATGCTGGATATCGTCGCGACGCGAGCTCGATCCGCCATCCTGATTGGTCATCGGATCATTTGCCTCGTGCAGTCGAACGACCCGCGGTTGGCCTTCGAGCCCGTGGGCGCGACGCCGGTGGGGTGGAATGACGCCGAGTGGCTCGACACCAAACGTGGCCTCTGAAGCGATGGCTGCGCCTTTCAGAGGTTGCTTGGTGGCGTAACGCGGTGGAGTTCCGCTTCAACAACTGATTGATGCGCTCGTTGAGCGACGCTTCGCCGTGCTGTACTCGCTCGTCGCGAGTGTTCGCGAGACGAAACGACATTGACTCTGCACGAAACCTGGCTGTTGGCGACTTATGCACGGTCGCTGGAATCCAGGGATGAGGCGGCGTCTCCGGCACGACAGGCTCGACGCATGGGAATCAGATACTACGCGTACGCCTTCGATGCCGACATGACTGCGCGTGCGCAGGCCGACCCGAGAAGCTTCATCAGCGATGATCCGCTTGCCGATGCCTGGGGCATGCCTCACGGTGCGCAGATCGCGGTCACAAACTTCGAGCAGTCCGTGCCGGAGACCGAGATGCTGTACCTCGACAAGGCATGATCGGCGCTACAGGCGCTGACGGGGCCTGGCGTCGACGGCCAGGAGCGACCGTCGCATCGGATGTTCGAGGGGAAGGTCACGATGCACGCGTACGGATGGATCCCGTGGGTGCGAGCTGTCACGCCTGATGAGGTTCCCGCGATTGCTGAGGATCTCGCAGATCTGCGGCGCGGCATGCGCGATGAGGAGGCAGCAGGTGCGGATGCCGAATACCTCCTGACCTTCTTGGACCGCGCTGTGGAATTCGTCGCGGACGTCGCTGCAACTCGGCGGGGATTCGCCTACCTGATCGGATGACAGAGGATGCCTATCGCTGGCGTGAATCCCGGTTTAACGTATAGCGTTAATGACGCGGTGCGTTATATCATCGTGTCGTGATCAGATCGTTCGGGAGCAAGGACACCGAACGACTGTGGCGTCGCGAGCGGGTGCCGTCGATCGATCCTCGGATTCATTCGGTGGCGCTGCGCAAACTTCGTCAGGTGGGGTCTGCGGAGTTACTCGATGATCTCCGTGTCCCGCCAGGAAACCGACTCGAAGCGCTCAAAGGCGATCGGGCCGGGCAGTACAGCATCAGGATCAATGACCAGTGGCGGATCTGCTTCGTGTGGACAGTCGCTGGGCCAGAGGAGGTGGAGATCGTTGACTATCACTGACAAGATCGAGCCGATTCACCCCGGCGAGGTCCTCATGGAGGACTTCATCGAGGGATTCGGAATCACCCAGAACAAGCTCGCAGTGTCGATCGGAGTGCCGCCGCGCCGGATCAACGAGATCGTGCACGGCAAGCGAGGGATCACGGCAGACACGGCGCTGCGTCTCGCGAAGTACTTCGGCACCTCGGCCGAGTTCTGGATCAACCTGCAGAGCCACTACGAGCTCGATCGTGCGGAAGACGCCGCAGGTGAGCAGATCGCGGCGATCGCCCCGCTGAAAGTCGCTTGATGGCGATCGGGACTGCGCTACCCGGGACAACGGTTTGACGTTGTTGCGCACACGGATCTCGCGTTCTGAGGTCGTGCTACACCGGAACTCGGTGGAGTTCCGCTTCAACAATTTAGGGAAGCCGGATCGAAGTGGCCGATGCCGACGTGGCGGCAAGAGTCGACCAGATCGAAGGCAGCATGTTCGCTCTTGTCGCGGCGTTGAAATCACAGTCTCTGGGCCGTCGCTGGTAGATTTATCTTGACATCGAGATAAATTGGAGGCGGAGATGAAGCTCCATCACGTGCAGATCTCCATGCCTCGAGGCGAAGAGGATGAGGGCCGTCGCTTCTATGGCGAAGCCCTCGGACTACACGAGGTTCCGAAACCGCCATCTCTGGTCGGTCGCGGTGGCTGCTGGTTCCGTGCCTACGACGGTGATGTGATCGCTGCGGAAATCCACCTCGGAGTCGATGATCCTTTCACCCCTGCGAGGAAAGCTCACCCTGGCCTTGTCTGTGCGACCCTGCGCGAGCTGGAAGCTACGGCTGAGCGCATTGAGCGCGCCGGATACGAGCTCTCGTGGGCAGAGCGGGACACCTTCGAGGGATACATTCGCTTCCATGCGTGCGACGGCTTCGGGAATCGCATCGAAGTGATGACGCCCGCCGGTTGATAGACGGATTCTGCCGTCGACGGTCGAACATGCGTTGGTCCGGGGGCGTGGTGGAGTTCTTCGTAACCAATAGGCGCGGGCGACCTCGCGACTCTGACGCCCGCCGAGCCCGCTTCGGCTCGAGTGGCCACGACCTCTAGACTTCCGAGGTGCAGAACGCTCTCACGAGTGCCCGCGGCACCGGGCGCATGGTCCTCATCACCGTGACCGCGGTCGTGGTGTTCGTGCCTGCCATGCTTGCGGCCTGGATCGGACTCATCTTCCTCGCAGAGCGCGTGGACATTGATCTGACCGCGAACGAGGTGTTCGCCTGGCTCATCGCAGCGATCGTCGCGCTCGTGCTCTGGCCGATCACTTTGCGCGCGACGCGTCGGCAGTTCTGGGCACAACGCCAGCGCAGACTCGGAGATCCGGACCCGGCGAAGAATGTCCCCGGACTGCCAGTGCCGAAGATGCCCGTCACCTCTGGCGACCTGCTGGGTCGTGTCACCGTCGTGATCCTCGGCGCGATCGCACTGCTGCTGATCAGCGGATCGCAGGAGATCACCGCGATTCTCACTGTCGGGATCGGCGCCGCGAGCAGCGGTCCGCGCTCCGCATGGCTGCTTCTTCAACTGGCGGTCTTCCTGCTGCTCTTCGCCCTGTTCCTGCCGGTGCTTTGGCTGACCGACCGGACGCTGAAGAGGGTTCCCCCGGCGGACCCTCGTCGCCGCGCCCTCGAGATCCGGCAGGACTGGTATCTCGCCGCTGTGACCGCCTGGGTGGCGTGTCTCGTGCTCGGATACCTCTTCGCCTATCTCGTCCTCACCAGGCTCTGAGCTTCGCACTCGACAGGGTGCGGAGGGGGCGTCTCAGTGGCAGTCGGCGGACGAGGTCAGGGCTTGGTCCACTCGATGGTGTGCCTGAAACCAAGGTGACGGCGCATTGTCGCGCCGGGCAGCTCTTCGCCGACCACGGCTCGAATCTCGGCAAAGTTGAGCTTCGGGTCCATCACAGGGAACGGCGCCGGTGCCGACGGCTGCGTCGCGACCCACGGGTGCCGGATGAAGCCGATGATCGGGTTGGTGAGCATCGAGGCGGCGTCCCACAACCGGTCGATCGTCGACTCCGGCCGCGCGAGTCCGACGCAGAGGAACCGGCCGCCAGGGTTCAGCAGCCGTCGCACCTGCCGAAGCGCGGCGTCGAGGTCGAGATGATGCAGTACTGCGACCATCGTCACCAGGTCCACACCGCCTGCGACGTCTTCGAGAAGTTCCGCACCGACCGTCACGTTCGTCAGGCCTGCGCAACGCGCTGCGCTCGCGCGACGCATGCCCGGGTCGATGTCGATGCCGTGAACGTGTGTGAAATGCTCGGACAGCACCGAGAGGAGTTGTCCGCGTCCGCAGCCGACATCCAGCGCTGCGACTCTTCGACTCGGCAGCCGGGTGATGATCCAGGCGTGAAAAGCGTCGTTGTGGCTCCAGGGATGCCGGTCGTTCAATCGCCGCATTGCGTCGAACGCGCGCCTGCCGACCCTGCCTTGTGCTGTGCGCCGTAGATCCACGACTGCAGTCTCGCATCTGCGGCCGTGGAGTTCCGGTCAAGCCGATTCCGCGGGTGCCTTCTCGTTGTCCTACGCCGGTGGAAGGATGGGCGCATGCCAGAGTCTCCGGAGGTGCAGGCGCTCGTCGAGTTCCTCGTTGAGCGGGTCGAAGGTCGTGTGATCCAGGAACTGGACGTCGCGGAGTTCCGCATCGTCAAGACACGTGATCGCCCGCCCGCCTCCGTCGTCGGTGCCCGCATCATCGCAATGCGACGATTCGGCAAGCACGTCGGATTCGAGACGACGGCGGGTTGGCTGATGATCGGATTCGGCCGCAACGGATGGATCCGATGGCACGCGGACGGTGACACCGCGAGCGATCAGCCGGTGCCGGAGGTGGCGCGCATCGTGCTCGACGACGGCGCGGTCATGCAGATCGTCGACACGGGCGACTTCCTCGCCGTCACGGCATCGATCGTGGATTCTCCGACCGACGTGGCCGTGATCGCGGCGCTCGGGCCGGACCCGCTATCGCCGGACTTCGCACGAGAAGACTTCGAGCGGGCGCTCGGCACACGCCGGAAGCAGATCAAGGCGCTGTTGCAAGAACAGGCGTCCCTGGCAGGGATCGGGAACGCCTACTCCGACGAGATCCTGCACAGGGCCAAGCTGCCGCCCGCCGTGCATGCCGCAGTCCTCGACGGCGACGAGCGGGAGCGGCTGTTCCACGCCAGTGTCGACATCATGCGGGGAGCCGTCGCCGATCGTCGAGGGCTGCCACCCGAGCGCCTCAAACAGGCGAAGGTCGAGGCCATGGCGATCCACGGGCGAGGGGGCTCGCCGTGCCCGGTGTGCGGAACGACGATCGTCGACCTCATGTTCGGGGGCGCCTCGGCGCAGATGTGCCCGCACTGCCAGGGGGAGCATCCGCACGGGTGACCCGCGACGCCTGGCGGATTAGTCAGCATCCGCTGTATAGTCAGCCTGTGCTGACTATAGCGACCCGCCTCGACGTGATGAACCGGCTCGGCCGGGCGATGGCCGACCCCACGCGCTCCCGAATCCTGATGACGCTGCTCGAGGGGCCGAGCCACCCGGCCGTCCTAGCCCGTGAGCTCGACCTGACGCGCACGAATGTCTCCAACCATCTCGCCTGTCTCCGCGACTGCGGGATCGTGGTCGCCGAGCCGGAGGGGCGGCAGACCCGGTACGAGATCGCCGATCCGCACCTCGCCGCAGCGCTCACCGCGCTCGTCGACGTGACGCTCTCGGTCGACGAGAACGCCGCGTGCATCGACCCGGCCTGCGCGGTACCCGGATGTTGCGACGGGGGAACCCTCCAGTGACCGCCGCGGTCATCACGCCGGCGAGGCGAGACGTACTCCGGCGGCGCATCCGGATCGTCGTCGCGATCACGATCGCCTGGAACATCGTCGAGGCGATCGTCGCGGTGCTCGCGGGCACTGCCGCTTCATCGGCCGCCCTGATCGGCTTCGGACTCGACTCCGTCGTCGAGGTGCTCTCCGCTGCGGCGGTGGCCTGGCAGTTCTCGGCCCGTGACCCCGAGACGCGGGAGAAGACCGCGCTGCGAGTCATCGCCGTGTCGTTCTTCGCGCTCGCGGCCTACGTCGCTGTCGACGCCGTACTGTCGCTCGCAGGGCTGCGCGAACCCGAGCACTCTCCGGTCGGCATCGCGCTCGCCGCGCTGAGCCTCGTCGTGATGCCGTTCCTGAGCTGGTTCGAACGTCGAACCGGACGCGAACTCGGCTCCGCATCGGCGGTCGCCGACTCGAAGCAGACACTGATCTGCACCTACTTGAGCGCGGCATTGCTCGTCGGACTGCTGCTGAACAGCCTGTTCGGGTGGGCGTGGGCCGATTCGATCGCGGCCCTCGTGATCGCCGTCTTCGCGGTGCGCGAGGGCATCGAAGCCTGGAATGGCGACGCCTGCACTGCCCCTGTCGCGGTGCTCACCGGGGAGCAGGAAGCAGAGCACTGCGAAGACGGATGCTGCGGCTGACGCCCATCACCGAGACTGGGGCGGCTGCCAACGCAGCCTGATGGATGTGTCCTCCGAAGTGCCGACAGACGCGGAGGATCTCGGAGCCTAGGCTGAAGATCCGTTCGAGATCTGATGAGGGGCCAACGATGTCGACTTCCCCGGTGAGAGAAACACGTGCTTCGCACCGAATGCCACTCGGATGGGAGGTCGCGATCGACGTCGCTGCGGCGCTGGGGTTGTGGGCGCTCACCTTCTTCAATCAGTTCCCCGTCGCTGTCGTGTACACCGCCCCTATCGCATTCCTGTTGATCGCAATTCCGCAGGCAGTGCGGCGTCGCAAGGTGGCAGCGACGAGCACTGGTTCGACAAGGTAGCCGCCGCGAGGGCAGATGCGAAGCGGTGTGTGCCGCAGAGGACGACGGCGGGACGGCACTGCCGACGACGTCCTTCAGCGCAGACGGCGCTGTTCGGCCATCCAGGTGTGATTGACGATGGCGGCGGCGACGGCATCCTTGTACGCACCGGCACCCGGACCGCGATACAGGTCGCGACCTCTGAACGGGGACTGCTCGCGGTGCGGGCCGTCGTCGTTGATACGCCTCGCGAGCTCTGAGATGTAGTCGTGCCCACCGGAGCGATACGCCGCGACCTCCGATTCGTCGAGGCGGATCAGCGCCGAGTCGTCGACCATCGAATTCACGACGTATCGCGCATCGAGGTACAGATCATCGTGCTGCTCGACGAGGAACCATGCGCCCGGCCGATGATCGAGATAGTGCATCGCGTCACGGTCGGCAGCGACCCGCACCTCGTCACCCCAGCGGTCGACAGGCGGGATCGCCTCGAGCGGATGCTGTCGCGCATCGTTCAGGACGTGGTGCTCGAACGACGCGGGGGAGTCGCGGTGGAGGGCGAAGCAGATGATCCGTCGGCACGCGGTGCAGGTGAGCTGGCTCTCGGCGCGCTGCATGAGCCCTGAGACATGCAGCGGTTCGAGATCTGCGAGTCTCACCCAGTGGAGGTCCTCCGTGAGATCTCCGGCGTCGAGGGCCGCCTGCAGAGCGAGGGTCGTGGCGGCGACGTCGACTTCGTCCTCCCCGGCCCGGATCAGGAGATCCGCGCAGATCGCGCAGTCGTCGTCATCCGGCGCGCACGACAGGCCCGGCCGCTCCAGCACGACGGCGATCCTCACGAGGTTGCCCGGCTCGTTCCAGCCCCGCCGATCTCTGAAGTCCGCGCGCACGAAACCGCCGCCGACTGGGAAACAGGGAGTGCCGAATGCGGCCCACTCGCGTTCCGTTCCGACAGCCTTCTTCAGATCGTCAAGCGTCGCATCGTTGCTCGCGCCCGGTATCCATCGCGCGAGGTCGATGGGGCGCCGCGCGGGCGGTGACGGCACGAGCTCGAGGAGCACGGCGACGACGGCGTCGTCGTGCAGGATGATCTCGCCGCCTGAGGCGAACAGCATCCGTCTGGAACGATAGGCCGGCGCGTCGATCAGCCGTTCCCTGACCTCGACGGGCTCGCCTCCGAGGGCTCGGACGAGCGCCTGCACCTCGGGATCCTGTTCCGCGAGTGCGAGCGCATCGAGGATGAGGGGTAGTCCGCGTCGTGCCACGCGACCATTATCCGGGCAGGCGGGCAAGCTACGCTGGAACCCGACCCGTGAACGCCGAGCGAGGAGCCGCACCCGATGACCGAGACCCAGATCTTCGAGCCCGAAGGCCGCGCGATCCCCTTCGTGGATGAAGGAGACGGACCGGTCAAGCTCGTTCTGATCCAGGAGCACGGTCTCGCAGCCGACGTCCTCGGCGTCGTCGGCCACTACCTGGCCGAGGAGGCCGGATTCCACGTGCTGCGAATCGGCCACCGCGGGGGCGCCGCCGATGTCTCGTTCGACGACCGTGTCGCGGACGCGCTCGCGGTCATCGACCACGTCGGCATCGAAGACACCTGGTTCGGAGGACATGGCTTCGGCGGCACCGTCGCGCGTGCCCTCGTGTCTGCGCACCCCGACCGGGCCAACGGCCTCCTGATGCTGGGCGTCGAGGACGTCGACATCCCCGTCGCCCCGGCGATCCCCGTCCTGATCGTGCAGGGCGACGACGACACCGTCACGCCCGCAGCCAACGCCGAGCGCCTGCGCTCCAGCGTGCCCGACCGAGCGAGCATCAAGCCGATCCCCGGCGATCACCTCTTCCCGATGCACCACCCGATCGAGACGGCCGTCGTCATCGAGGAGTACCTCGACTGGGACTGATTCGCGAAGGCGGAACTACCGCCCCTGGCGCTTCTTGTACGGCTTCGGCTGACCCTTGACGACGGGCGCGCGACCCTTGCCCTTCGACGCCTTCGCTTTGCCGCCGGCCGGCACGGCTGGCGTCGCTGCGGGTTCGGGCGCCGCGGCGATCCGCTCGCGCGCCTCGTCGAGCAGGAGCGCCCCGGCGGGAGTCAGCCGGGTCTCGCCACCGCGTGTGACGAGCGGATGCCCGACTTCGGCCTCGAGCTTCTCCAGCGAGGAGTACAGCGCCGCCAGCGGGATGCCGAGTGCATCCGCGGCGCGCGGGAAGTGCAGTTCTTCGGCGAGGGCGACGAATCGCCGGAGGTGGGTGATCTTCACGGGGATCCGCTCCTTTCCCGCGCTGAACGCGGCCAGTCCTCCAGCGTACGCGGCCGCGCCCCGCGGCATCCGCGATACCGGCGTACGCTGAGCGTGTCGCCGACGGAAGGGGATCGCCGTGTCCGATCAGCAAGGGACTTCGCATCCGGATCACGTACCGCGCCCTGGCGAGCCGTCGGTGCCCGAGCTCGAGGACGACGAGACCATCGCCCCGCGCCCGGAGGAGGAGATCGCCGATGTCCTCCGCGCGAGTCCGGACCTCGCGGATCACAGCCGGCACGACGACTGAGCCCCGCGCTGCGAGGTGAATCGTGAGCCGCCTGCGCTGACAGGATGGAGTCATGACGGCAACACTCGTGGCTCAGAGCCTCGCCGGCGGCTACGGCCATCGCACACTCTTCGATTCCCTCGACCTGACGGTCGCACCCGGCGATGTCGTCGGAGTCGTCGGCGCCAACGGTGCAGGCAAATCCACCTTGCTGAAGCTGCTCGCGGGCGTCGACGCGCCCCAGGCGGGCAGCATCGCCCTGGCACCGGCCGACGCCTTCGTCGGTTGGCTCCCGCAGGAGCACGAGAGGGTCGTCGGGGAGACGGTCTCGGAGTACATCGCCCGGCGCACCGGCTGCGGCCCGGCGACTCGGGAGATGGATGCTGCGGCTGCCGCCCTCGGCGACCCTTCTCTTGCCGCACCCGGCGTCGACCCGGCTGACGCCTACTCGTCCGCGCTGGACCGCTGGCTCGCGAGCGGCGCCGCCGACCTCGACGAGCGCATCCCCGCCGTGCTCGCGGATCTCGGCCTGGAACTCGCCGACTCCGACGTGGCCGAAGCGCTGATGACCTCGCTGTCCGGCGGTCAGGCGGCGCGCGTCGGACTGGCGGCGCTGCTCCTGTCGCGCTTCGACATCGTTCTGCTCGACGAACCCACCAACGATCTCGACCTCGACGGTCTCGAACGTCTCGAAGCGTTCGTGCGCGGCTTGCGCGGCGGACTCGTGCTCGTCAGCCACGACCGCGAGTTCCTTGCGCGCTCGGTGACCCGGGTGCTCGAACTCGATCTCGCCCAGGGCACGAACCGTGTCTTCGGGGGCGGCTACGACTCCTATCTCGAGGAACGCGAGACCGCCCGCCGCCATCAACGGGAGAAGTACGACGAGTACGCCGAGAAGAAGGCCGACCTCGTCGGGCGTGCGAGGACCCAACGGGAATGGTCGAGCCAGGGTGTGCGCAACGCCATGAAGAAGGCGCCGGACAACGACAAGATCAGGCGCAAGGCGTCGACCGAATCCAGCGAGAAGCAGGCGCAGAAGGTGCGTCAGATGGAGAGCCGCATCGCTCGGCTGGAGGAGGTCGAGGAGCCGCGCAAGGAGTGGCGACTCGAGTTCACGATCGCCGCGGCCCCGCGCTCCAGCTCGGTCGTGTCGACGCTCAGCTCGGCCGTGTTCCGACAGGGCTCCTTCACGCTGGGCCCGGTGTCTCTGCAGGTGAATGCGGGGGAGCGCATCGGCATCACGGGTCCGAACGGTGCGGGCAAATCGACGCTGCTGCGCGCGCTTCTCGGCCATCAGCCCGCGGACGAGGGCACGGCGAGCCTCGGCGCGAGCGTGCAGATCGGCGAGATCGACCAGGCCCGCTCACTGCTCGTGGGGCGGCAGCCGCTCGCCACCGCTTTCGAAGCCCTCGTCCCCGAGATGGCGACCGACGAGGTGCGCACGCTGCTCGCGAAGTTCGGTCTCAGAGCCGACCACGTGGGCCGCCCCGTCGACGAGCTGTCCCCGGGCGAGCGCACGCGCGCCGGGCTCGCCCTGCTGCAGGCCCGCGGAACCAACCTGCTGGTGCTCGACGAGCCGACGAACCACCTCGATCTGGCTGCGATCGAGCAGCTCGAGGAGGCGCTGGAGTCGTACGACGGCACGCTTCTGCTCGTGACTCACGATCGGCGGATGCTCGCCACCGTGCGCACCGACCGACGGTGGCGCGTCGAGGCCGGGAGCGTCGAGGAGCTCTGAGCCCGCGGCGGCACCCGGTCCGGAGACGCCGGGCCATAGAGCGGCGGCACGCGCGATCGGTAGAGTCTGCATCAGGGATGAGACGAGGGTGCCGTGGACGTCATCGCGCTGACTCTGATCGTCGCCGCCGCGTTCGGCACGATCGCGCATCTGCTGCGCGTCCCGGCCCTGGTGGGCTTCCTCGCCGCCGGTTTCGTGCTCGGAGCCCTGCAGATCGAACCCTTCGTCGGTCTCGAACGCATCGCGGACATCGGCGTCACCCTGCTCCTGTTCACGATCGGCCTGAAGTTCGACATCCGATCGCTTCTGCGACCGGAGGCGTACGGCACGACGGCGATCCACATGCTGCTCAGCGTGCTCGTCGGAGCCGGTGCGGTCGCGCTGGCCGGCGTCATCGGGCTCACCGCGGTCGACGGATGGCGCACTCTCGCCCTCGTGGGGCTCGCACTGTCGTTCTCCTCGACGGTGCTCTGCGTCAAGGTGCTCGAGGACCGCTCCGACGACGGCTCGCTGTACGGGCAGACGGCGATCGCCATCCTCGTGCTCCAGGACGTCATCGCCGTCGTCTTCATCACCGTCAACGCCGACGAGCCGCCGAGCCCGTGGGCCTTCGGCCTGCTGCTCCTGTTCCCGCTGGCCTGGCTGCTGCGCCGGCTCCTCGACGTGATCGGCCACGGCGAGCTGCTGGTTCTCTTCGGCGTGGTGATGGCGCTGGGACCCGGCTACCTGGCCTTCGAGGCCGTCGGCATCACGGGCGACGTCGGTGCACTCGCGATGGGGCTCCTGTTCGCCACGCACCGACGGGCCATCGAGATGTCGAAGGCGCTGTTCAGCGTGAAGGAGCTGTTCCTCGTCGGGTTCTTCCTCCTGATCGGGATGGGCGCGGCTCCCACATGGACGGATGCCGCACTGGCCCTGCTGCTGTGCGTCGTGCTGCTGCCTCTCACGTTCATCGGCTTCGTCTGGCTCGGCCGGCTGTTCGGTCTGCGCAACCGCACGGCGATCCGCACAGGCCTCGTGCTGAGCAACTTCTCGGAGTTCTCGATCATCGTCGCGGCGTTCGGTGTCGGGGCCGGCCTGCTGACCGAGCGATGGCTCACGGTCGTCGCGATCGCGGTCGCCCTCAGCATGGTGGCATCGTCCATCGCGAACGCGCACGGCTTGCGGCTCATCACCGCGCTCACCTGGCTTCCCGCACAGGAGGTCTCGAAGCTGCGGCCAGCCGACAGGCCGATCGACACGAGCGGGTCCGACGTCGTCGTTCTCGGCATGGGGCGCGTTGGCCGGGCGGCGTACGAGCGGCTGGTCGACGACGGCGGTCTGCGTGTTCTGGGGATCGACAACGATCACGCCGTGATCACCCGTCTGGAAGCGGACGGGCTGAACGTGCTCGAGGGCGATGCGACCGACCTCGAGTTCTGGAGCCGGCTGGTGTCCGGCGGGTTCGTGAAGACCGTCGTCCTGGCGATGGCCTTCCACGGCTCCAACGCCTTCGCGCTCGACCGGCTGAACGAAGCCGGATTCGACGGACGTGTGGTGGCCGTGGCGCAGCATCCGGACCAGGTCGAGCACCTCGCCGCCCGAGGCGTCGACGGTGTCCTCAACATCTACGCCGGCGCGGGATTCACCCTTGCGGGTCTCGCGATGGGCGAGGACGACGGCGCGGTCCCCGGTAGCATCCAAGCATGACCGCTCGCTCCGCCCGCACCGTCGTGTGGGTGCGCACGCTGACCTCGATCGCGGCCGGCGTCGTCGTCGGCGCGCTCGTCGTCCCGCTGCTCGGCTTCGTCCCCGGCATCCTCTCGGGGTGGGCCGCCTTCGCACTTGTCAACGTCGTCTGGGTGCTGCTGCTGATCTGGCCCATGGACGCCGCCGCCACCAGGGAGCATGCGACGCTGGAGGCTCCTGGCAGAAGAGTCGCCCGGCTGATCTCGACGCTGGGGAGTGTGATCAGTCTCGCGGCCGTGCTCGTCGTGAGCATCCAGGCGCAGCAGCTGCACGGCGTGGACCGGTACGCGCTCGCAGGGATCGCCGTGGTGAGCGTCGCGACGTCGTGGGCGCTGATCCAGGTGGAGTACGTGCTCCGGTACGCCCGCATGTACCACGCGGAACCCGACGGGGGCATCGACTTCAATCAGCGCGAGGATCCGGAGTACACGGATTTCGTGTACTTCTCGATCAACCTGGGCATGACGTATCAGGTCTCCGACACGAACGTCGAGTCAAACGCGATCCGGCGCATGGTCATCGCGCACACCGTGCTCAGCTACCTCTTCGGCACCGTCATCCTCGCCTCCATCATCAACCTCGTGGTCGGCCTCGGCTGAGCGGCCTCAGCCGCCCCACACGGCTCGGGCCCCCGCCTCGCCGATGAGCACGACCATGATCGTGCTGCCGGCACCGGTGATCACGGCCAGCACCGCGATGACCGCGCGGGCTCCACGGCGCGGGGCGCCGAAGCGGAACCAGCACCACTGGGCCACGGCGACGAGGAACATCGCGGCCGTCCACGGCCACAGCATCCGCCCGAGATCCGCGTGGTGCAGCACGGCCGGCACCGGACCGACCTGCTGGGCGAGCGCTTCGCCCGCGAGCATCGTCAGGGGGACGAGTAACAGCACGACGAGCGCGGCGATGGGCGTCACGATCCCGAGTCGCTTGCGGATGGAGGGGAGCAGCGCGCCGAGCACGAGAGCCAGCGCCGTGAGGGGCACGAGCACGACCACGGCGTGCACGATCAGGGGATGCAAGGGGAGCCCGGCGATCTCGAAGAGGTCCATACTCGTGACACGGGATGAGGGCCTTCGGAGTTCAGCTGAACTTTCCGCGGGTCGTTCTCGTGTCTCCTGCAGGACGATGAGGAGGTGACGGATGCCGAGCGACGACGCGGCACGGTTGGGCGCGCTCTACGACGCCCACGCGGCGCCGATCTGGCGCTACGTCGTGCATCTCACGGGAGACCGCACCGGTGCGGACGACGTCGTGCAGGAGACGCTGCTGCGGGCGTGGCGCACCCCGCGCATCCTCGCCGACGACCCGGAGAGCACACGCTCGTGGATGTACACGGTCGCGCGGCACCTGGTCGTGGACGAAGCCCGCAGCGCGCGCCACCGGCGCGAGATCGCGATGGACGAGCCGCCCGAAGCCGCGGTCCGCGACGCGACGGACTCGATCTTCGACGCGATCCTGATCGAGGAGGCGCTCGCCGCCCTCTCGGTCGCTCATCGTGACGTCGTCGTCCGTGCCTACTACCGCGGCCTCACCGTCGCGGAGATCGCGGAAGAGCTCACGATCCCTGAAGGAACCGTGAAGTCGAGACTGCACTACGGACTCCGGGCGCTGCGCCTCGGACTCCAGGAGAGAGGAGTGACGCGATGAACGCCGATCACGAGCGATTCGCCGAGTGGGACGCCGCGTATCTCCTGGGCGCGCTGAGCGCCGCCGACCGGCTGGAGTACGAGGCCCATCTCGCCCGGTGCCCCGAGTGCCGCGCTGCGGTCGGCGAGGTCGCGCCCACACTCGGGCTGCTCTCGCGAGTCTCTCCCGAGCGCGCCTCGTCGTTGCTGCACGCGGCCGAGCCGGAGTCGCCTCCCGCCGAGCACCGCGCGCATGTGCTCTCCCTGGCGGCCGCACGACGGCGCCGTCGGCGCCGGACCTGGATCGTCGGCGTGGCGGCCGCGGTGGTGATCGCGGTCACGTCCGTCGCGGTGCCGCTCGCATCGCAGCTGCTGCAGCCTCCCGCCAGGACCGTGGCGCTCGAGCAGGTGATCGACGCACCCCTGTCAGCGAGCGTGACGCTCGCGGACGTGGCGTGGGGCACCCGCATCGACATGACCTGCGCGTACGGACCCGGGGGCGACGCTCCGGCGGACGGCTGGGCGTATGCGATGGTCGTGGTGGCGGATGACGGCACCGAGAGCGTGCTGTCGACGTGGCGCGCTCGGCCGGGGTCGACGGCGAAGCTCAGCGCGGGCACTGAGCTGCCGGCGTCGGGCATCGCCGCTGTCGAGATCCGCTCGGTACGGACCGGCGAGGTGCTGATGCGCACCGGTGTCGACGCGCTCTGAACCATCCGGCGCTGTCTCTCGTGTACCCGGTGACCGCACCCGCGGTCCTGCACAGGAGGTTCGACATGCTCACGAGATTCAGGAAGTCCGCGGCGCTCGCCGCGTTGCTCATGGCGTTGACCGTCACGGCGTGCTCCTCGCCGTCAGGCGGAACCGGAGGCGGCACGGAAGACGGCGGCGGAGCCTACGGGCAGCCGTCCGAACAGGCGAGTACGCCGCCCGATGACGCCGGGGCCGCCCAGCTGATGGTCGCGGACTCCGCACTGGGGGAGGTGGTGGTCGACGGCGACGGCATGACGCTCTACATGTTCGACAAGGACACCCAGGGCGCGGGTGAGAGCTCGTGCACGGGGGAGTGCCTGACGAACTGGCCGCCGCTCACGACCGACGGCACACCCGCACTCGACGGGGTCACGGGCGAGGTCGGCACCATCACGACGGCCGACGGCTCGACACAGGTCACGCTCAACGGCTGGCCGCTCTACTACTTCGCAGGGGACGCCGCGGCAGGAGACGTCAACGGACAGGGCGTCGGCGGGGTCTGGTGGGTGCTCACCCCAGCGGGAGAGCGCATGGCCGGCTAGCAGGGGAACGAACGGATGCCGCGGCCGGATCGGCCGCGGCATCCTGATCCGGATCCGTCGCTCAGACGGCCTGGGGCAGCACGGTGAACGAGACCGCACCCGCCTCGTCGACTCCGGCATCGAGGATCTTATCGTCGAGGGCGGCCGACGCGGGAGCATCGACGAACACGCGGGTGCTCGAGAGCTCGACGACCTGGTCCTCCGGCTCGGGGTGCTCAGCGACGCCCGCAGCGAGACGCGCGCCGTTCTCGGGTCCGGCGGGGGTCGAGTGGATCCGGAGACCCGCATCGGCCGCGTCGGTCTGACGGCTGACCAGGGTCGTCACGATCGCGGTGGCGTTGTCGGTGAGGGTGAGCATGTGCTCTCCTTCCGGTTGGGTCATGCCGAGGTCACGGCATGTCCGGGCCATGCTTCCGTGCGGCGGAGGAGGCTCTCAACCCCCTTGCGCTGAGCGCTCATCCGTGTCAACCCCCTGGGGGCCGGGCGCCCCGCGACCTAGCGTTTCCGGCAGGAGGACACACATGCCTGAGGACAAGAAGACCGCGAAGAGCTCCACCGGAACGAGTCGTACCGCGAAGAGGACGCCCCAGCAGAACGCGGAATCGGGGTTCACCGCATCCGCGAAGCTGGGCGCCTCACTGCAGGCCGTGCTGGTCGACCTGCTCGAACTCGCCGTGCAGGGGAAGCAGGCGCACTGGAACGTCGTGGGCAGGAACTTCCGCGACACCCACCGCCAGCTCGACGAGATCATCGACGACGCGCGGGCGTTCAGCGACACGGTGGCGGAGCGGATGCGCGCCCTCCATCTCGTGCCCGACGGGCGGAGCAGCACGATCTCGTCGACGACCGCGCTTCCGCAGTTCCCCGAGGGCGAGGTGTCGACCGAGGAGACCATCGATCTCGTCACGGAACGCCTCGAGGTCGCCGTGAAGACCATGCGCGACGTGCACGACGCCGTCGACGAGGAGGATCCGACCTCGGCCGACGTGCTGCACGCGATCATCGAGCGGCTGGAGCAGTTCGCCTGGATGGTCAGCGCGGAGAACAGGACGCCGGCGGGCCGCTGATCAGCCGAAGTCGCTGCGCGAACGCCTCTCGACTGCGGACGGCAGCCACGCCCAGAGCGCGAGCACCGCGACCAGGGCGAGGCCGAGGGTGACGATGCCGGCCAGCCGGCCGACCGTGAAGTCCACGATCAGCGTGGTCACGCCGGCCGTGAGCAGGCCGATCACGAACAGATCGACCTTGACGATGCGGGAGGCGAGCTGCACGAGCTCTGGTTTGCGCCGCCGACCGAACAGCGCACGATGCATGCCGACGGGAGCCAGCGAGAGGATCGTCGCCGCCGCCGCCAGCGCGACGAGCACGATGTAGAGGTCGTGCTGCAGCGCGTCGAGGTCGGTGAAGCGCTGTTGAAACGCGACCGCGAGCAGAAAGCCCGTGAGGATCTGCGTGCCCGTCTGCATTACGCGCAATTCCTGCATCAACTCATCCCAGTTGCGGTCGGCGCGCTCGTTCGGTGTCTCGTCGCGCCCGTCGTCGCGGTCGTCGGCGGGTTCGGTGCTCATGCGCCCAGTCTTGCGGGCGGGGACCGGAGACGTCTAGGGCGTTGCGCTCGGCGGGTTCTCTTCTCGCAGCCTCGGCTCTGTGCGTCGTTCCGGTCGCACGCCGGCCTTGTCGGCGTAGAAGGCCCGGATCCGGTCCATGTCGTGGCCGACGTCTCCGGTGAGCTCGAATGTCGGACCGAGGCCCGTCGTCATCGTGGTCCGATCGACGAAACCGAGGGTCACCGGCATCCCGGTCTCCCTCGCGATGCGGTAGAAGCCGCTCTTCCAGTAGGCGTTCCCGCCGCGCGTGCCGTCAGGGGTGACGACCAGCCCGAAGACCGAGCCGCCCTTGACCTGATCCACCACGTCGCTCACGACCCGTGCAGGATCGGCGCGGTCGACGGGGATGCCGCCCAGACGCCGCATGATCGGTCCGCGCCAGCCGCGGAACAGGCTCTTCTTGCCCAGCCAGTGCACGTCGATACCCAGGCGCCACGCTATCGCGAGCATCAGGACGAAGTCCCAGTTCGACGTGTGCGGTGCACCGATGAGCACCGTCGGTCGCGTCGGGGCGGGCTCCGTGCGAAGAGTCCAGCGGCTGAACGTCCAGAAGACCCGGGCGAAGAGGCGTGTGAGCATCCGTCAACCGTACGGGAGGCGAGCTAGAGAACTGCTGTCGACCCGACCGCCGGGTCCTTGTCGGCCGCCCTCCTGAGCGCTTCGGACACCGCGGGGTCCAATCCTGGCATGTCGTCGAGAGGGACGGCGAGCGCGAGGAGCGCGCGGCTGAAGTAGTTGCGAGCCGCGGCGGCCAGCGTGATGTCGACGATCTGACGGTCGGAGAATCCGGCATCCCGAAGGGACTGCGTGTCGGCGTCGGTCATGGAGGCTGGGTCCGAGGACAGCCGCCGCGAGTAGTTGATGATCGCCTGCTCGGAGTCGCTGAACGCGCTGTCGTCTCCGCCGGCGAAACTCGCCAGGCCGCTCACGTCGACCACGCCTGTGCGCACCGATTTGCGGCCGTGCGCGAGCAGGCAGTGACCCGATCCGATCTCGCGCGCAGCCCCCAGGGTCGCGGCTTCGTACGCGTGCACGCCGATGGAGGGGACGATCGCCCGGATCAGCGCCATGAAGGCCGCGTGCGCTTCCGGATTCACCGCCATCGCCCGGGTATGGGCGAAGACGAATCCGTCTTCGTCGAGGTCGACCGCGTACATCTCGGCGACGTGGCCGGTCGCGTCTTCGACCGCCGGAGGCGTGATGATCATGGCAGCTCCTTCGCGTGCACCAGGGGAGACGCGAGAAGCGGCCCCAGGCTTCTGCCGCCAGCGTACGCTCCGCCGCCCGCCGCCGTAAGGGCGTTCCGAGCCGCATCGTTCTGGCAGGCGTACCATCGAAGGATGACTGATTCAGCGCGGGAGACCGCGGCACCGGCGGCGGAAGGCCTGCAGCCGTTGCTCGGCACCCTGAACCTGCTCGACGGCGAGGCCGCGGGCTACTGCAGCGGCGGCGTCTGCCACTACCCGCTGCCCTCTGTGGAGAAGGCCGAGTAGCGACAGACGCCGCCGTCTGTCAGTGCGCACCGGTCAGTGACCGGCGGGGAAGTCCCCTCCGGCGTCGTCGGCCGGCTTGATCACGAACGGGCTCAGGGCCACCGCCGCGAGAGAGATGATCGCCGCGATCAGGAAGGCCATGCGCGCGCCGGGCGCCCCGGCGATCGCGCTGGACAGCCCCTCGGCCTCCCCGGAGTGCAGGATCGCCGAGTAGGTGACAGTCAGCACCGCGACACCGGCGGCTCCCGCGACCTGCTGCAGCGTGTTGAGCACGGCCGAGCCGTGCGAGTACAGCGACCGCGGCAGTGAGCCGAGCGAGGCCGAGAACAGCGGCGTGAACGACATGGCGAGGCCGACCGACATCGCCGACTGCACGATGATCAGCACCCACCACACGGTGTGCTCGCCGACGGTCGAGTAGTAGAACAGCGCCGCCGACACCAGGAGCGTCCCGGGGATGAGCAGCGTCCGCGTGCCGCGGGTGTCGTAGACCCGTCCCATGACGGGCCCGAGCAGACCCATCAACACCGAACCGGGCAGGAGGATCAACCCGGACTCGAGCGAACCCAGACCGGCGACGTTCTGCAGATACTGCGGCAGCAGGGTCAGCGTGCCGAACATCGACAGAGCCAGGATCGACATGATCACGACGCCGAAGGTGAAGTTGCGGGAGCGGAACACGCGAAGGTCGAGCAGCGCGTCGTCGATGCGCTGCAGCACCAGCTGACGCCAGACGAACAGTCCGAGTGCGATCGCGCCGACCACGAGCGACACGATGCCGGTCGTCTCGCCGGAACCGCCCTCGCCGCCGAACTGGCTGAGCCCGAAGACCACGCCGCCGAAGCCGAGCGCCGCGAGCGGGATGGTCAGCACGTCGAGCGGCACCTTGCGGGTGTCGCCGAGGTTGGTCATCCACTTCGCGCCCATCGCGAGCGAGACGATCGCGATCGGCAGGATGATCGCGAACAGCACGCGCCAGTTGAAGACCTCGAGCACGGCGCCGGCCAGCGTCGGGCCGATCGCGGGCGCGAGCGAGATCACCATGCCGACGCGGCCCATCATCCGACCGCGTGACTGCGGGGGCACGACGTTCATGATCGTCGTCATGAGCAGCGGCATCATGATGCCGGTGCCGCTGGCCTGGATCACGCGGCCGATGAGCAGCACGGAGAATCCGGGGGCGAGCAGGGAGACCAGGGTGCCGGTCGAGAACGCGATCATCGCGGCGATGAACACCTGACGTGTCGTGAACCGCTGAAGGATGAATCCTGTGGTGGGGATGACGACGGCCATCGTGAGCATGAACGCGCTCGTCAGCCACTGGCCGAGCTCGGGCGGGATGCCGAGATCGGTGTTCAGATGCGGGATCGCGATGCCCATCGTCGTCTCGTTGAGGATGGCGACGAAGGCGGCGACGAGGAGCAGCCAGATCACCCGCATGTCCTTCGCCGAGATGGCGCCGGGTGCGGTGGCAGGGGGCGTGGAGATGGAGCCGGTGTCGACGGCAGACATGGGGCCTCCTGAAGGCGTTGCGAAGAGGGGGAACGTGCGAGTGCACGAGAGTCATTCAGCGTAACGGGATCCTCAGACATTTCATTCCGAATTCCCAGGAATCCGCTTCAGGCAGAACCGCTCCTCGTGTCGGCGCCGCTGAGTACGCTGACAGGATGAGCATGGGCGGCGGACGAGGCGGATTCCACGGGGTGGATGCGCAGGCGCAGCGCCGCATCAACGCAGCAGCTCCGCGCATCGACAGGCTGGGCGCGCGTGTGATCTCGCTCTTCCGCCCGTACCTGTGGCGCATCGGGTTCACCGCCGCGCTCGTGATCGTCGGCGCAGCGATCGCCGTGATCCCGCCGCTGATCGTGCAGCGGATCTTCGACGACGCGCTGTTCCCGGTCGCCGGGGGCGGTCCGCAGCTCGACCTGCTGCTTCGTCTCGTGCTCGCGACCATCGGACTGTTCCTGCTCTCGGCCGCGCTCGGCGTCACTCAGACCTGGCTGACGTCGACCGTGGGCAACAGCGTCACCGGCGACCTGCGGGTGCGCCTGTTCGAGCATCTGCAGGCCATGGAGCTCGGGTTCTTCACCCGCACGAAGACCGGCGTGATCCAGTCGCGCCTGCAGAACGACGTCGGCGGAGTCTCCGGCGTGCTGACGAACACCGTGACGAGCATCCTCGGCAACACGGTGACGGTCGTCGCGTCGCTCGTTGCGATGATCCTCATCGACTGGCGCCTGACGCTCATCGCCGTCGTGCTCATGCCGTTCCTCATCCTCGTGCAGCGCCGGGTCGGCCAGCTGCGCGCCCGCATCGCGGGGGAGACGCAGGAATCGCTGTCCGAACTCACTTCGATCACGCAGGAGACGCTGAGCGTCTCCGGCATCCTGCTGTCGAAGTCGTTCAACAGGCAGCGCACCGAGGCCGCGCGCTATCAGGCCGAGAACCGCAACCAGGTGAAGCTCCAGGTGCGACGGGCGATGAGCGGACAGGGCTTCTTCGCCGTCGTGCAGGTGCTGATGTCATCCGTCCCGGCGATCATCTACCTCGTGTCGGGCTATCTGATCGCGGGAGGAACGGGCGCGATCACGGCGGGCACCGTCGTGGCCTTCACCACCGTGCAGGCGCGTCTGCTGATGCCGCTGATGGGACTGATGCGGGTGTCGCTCGACCTGCAGACCTCGCAGGCCCTGTTCGCGCGCATCTTCGAGTACCTCGACCTCGTCCCGGAGATCACGGATGCAGCGGATGCCGTGCCGGTGGAGGAAGCCCCCGGCCCGCGTGGACGCATCGAATTCCGCGATGTGGTGTTCCGCTATCCCGACGCCGCGCCCGACACGCGCCCGACTCTGCAGGGCGTCTCCTTCGCCGCCGAGCCTGGGCAGCACGTGGCCTTCGTCGGGCCTTCCGGCGCGGGCAAGACGACGATCCTCTATCTCGCGCCGCGGCTGTACGAGGCGCATGGCGGATCGGTGATGTTCGCCGGAGCGGACGTGCGGACGCTGACCCAGGAATCGATCATCGACCAGATCGGGATCGTGTCGCAGGAGACCTATCTGTTCCATGCCACGATCCGCGAGAACCTGCTGTACGCGAGGCCGGGTGCGACGGATGAGGAGATGATCGCCGCGTGCACCGCGGCCAACATCCATCACATCATCGCGGGCTTCGAGCAGGGCTACGACACCGTCGTCGGCGAGCGAGGCTACCGCCTCTCGGGCGGCGAGAAGCAGCGCATCGCGATCGCACGCGTGCTGCTGAAGGATCCTCCCGTGCTCCTGCTCGACGAGGCCACCTCTGCACTGGACACGGTGTCGGAGCGCGTGGTGCAGGAGGCGCTCGACGAGGCGGCGAAGGGACGTACGACCTTGACGATCGCGCATCGGCTCTCGACCGTCATGGGTGCCGACATGATCCACGTGATCGACGCGGGAGTCATCGTCGAGTCGGGCACGCACGCCGAACTGCTCGCGCTCGGCGGGTTGTACGCCGAGCTCGCCGAGCAGCAGGTCGCGGCCTCGCGGGTGCTCGAGACCGAAGCCGTGATCGAGGAGGAGGTCGCCGGCGGGGCCACAGCGGCCCTCAAGGAACGCCGCGCCGACCGCGCGCCCACGGATTCGGCCGGCGCCGATGCGGTGGCCGCGCTCACCGCCCCCGTGCCGCTGCTCGACGCTCCGCGGGTCGACGACCGGGTCTATCCCGCCGACGACTGACCGTGGAGCGCAGACAGGCTCAGTGTGCTGACAGGCTCAGTGCGCTGACAGGCTCAGTGCGCTGACAGGCCGCCGTCGACGAACAGCGAGTGCCCCGTGACGTATGCCGAGCCGGCGCCGGCGAGGAACACGGCCGCCCCGGCGAAGTCATCGGGCACTCCGTTGCGGCCGATCATGGTCCGCGAGGCGAGTGCTGCGATCTGCGCCGGATCCTCCTGCAGCCGCGCGTTCAGAGGCGTCAGCACGAAGCCCGGGACCAGGGTGTTGCTCGTGACGCCGGTGCCGCCCCAGGCCTCGGCCTCCGAGCGCATGAGGGACTCGACTGCACCCTTGGATACGCCGTAGACGCCACTGCCGACGAAAGCGCGGTGAGCCTGCTGCGAGCTGATGTGGATGAGGCGGCCGTAGCCGCGCTCGGCCATGCCGACCGCGTAGCGCTGCCCGAGCAGGAAAGGCGCGAGCGCGTTCACGGTCATGGTGGCATCCCAGTCGTCCTCCGTGATGTCGGCGAACGGCGGACGGATGTTGATGCCGGCCGAATTCACGAGGATGTCGGGCTCGCCGAACGGCTCGGTCGCGGCCTCGGCCATCGCGCGGATGCCGTCGCGCGTGCTCAGGTCGGCGACCACGCCCGCAGCGCGGCATCCGGCATCCGTCAGCGCGCGCACCGTCTCCTCGACGCGTTCGGATCCACGCGCGACGATGACGGTGGCGGCGCCGGCCCGAGCGAGCGCCGTGGCGATGCCGCGTCCGATGCCCGAGCTGCCTCCCGTCACGATCGCGGTGCGGCCGTCCAGGCCGAAGAGGGACTGCAGATGGTCGTTCATGGGAGTCCTGATTCTGGAGAACGCGGACGGGCGCCGTTCACTGCGGCGCGTCGAGCACGGACACGCCGGTTCGGGCGAACCTCATCCGCGTTCTCCGAGACGGGTCGCGGTCACCAGGCCAGCGCCGCGACGAGAGAGGGATCGGGGTGGGCGTCGGCGAACTCGGGCAGTGACCGCAGTTCGGCGATGAACGCCGTGACCTCCGCGGCGTATGCGGGGTCGGGATGCGTGCCGGCGATCTCCTGGAGCGGCGGCACATCCATGGTGAGGATCAGTTCGAGCCTAGCGGTCACTGCGCGGTGCGCCCCCGCATCCCGCAGCACGCCGATGCCGCCGCGCAGAGCCGCGAGATAGTCCCGCAGAACAGGGAGCCGCGCTCTGCCCTGAGTGATCGAGGATCCGTCGGCTCGCAGCCGCCACTGCACGAGCGCGTCGGGGATGACGTCGAATGCGCGAGCGCCCGTGTACATGCGCTGCGCGACGATCTGATCCTCGTAGGCCACGCCTTCGGGGAACCTCAGGTCGGTCCAGAACTCCGTGCGGCTCATCTTCGACCAGGCGACGATGTTCGCGGACGCGCGGGGATGCTCGAAGATCGTCGTGCCGAGACGCGCCGGTTCTGTGGCGGCGGCGACCCAGGGCTGCACGCGGCCGGGCACGTAGCGCGCTCCGTCGAAGCGCGAGCGCACGTAGGCCGCAGCCACGAAATCGCTGCCGCTCTCGACGAGCGTGCCGGTGAACCTCTCCAGGGCCGTGGGGACGAGCTCGTCATCGCCGTCGAGGAAGCCGAGGAACTCCGTGTCGACCAGAGCGAGTCCGGCGTTGCGGGCGCCGCCCAGGCCGATCGACTCCTCGTGCCGGATCATTCGGAATCGCGGGTCGGATGCCGCGGCATCCGCGAAGATCTCCGGCGTCGCGTCGGTCGAGCCGTCGTCGATGAGGATCGCCTGCCAGCGGGACTCCGTTTGCGCGCGCAAGGAGTCGAGGGCTGCCGGGGCGAACGCGGCGATGTCGCGACCAGGGACGATCACGGTCACGATCGGAGCGGATGCAATCACCAGCCGAGTCTATGGCGGCCTGCCGCTCGGGGGCCCCGGCCGTTGAGCGAGCGCAGCGAGACGAAACGCCTCACGGTGCAGGCGACTCCCGTACAGCGATCGGATCCGCGTTTCGTCTCAGTCGCTTCGCTCCTTCGCTCAACGCCCCGGGGCTAGTTGGTCGTTGAGCGAGCGCAGCGAGACGAAACGCAACGCCCCGGGGCTAGTCGGTCGTTGAGCGAGCGCAGCGAGACGAAACGCGGCACTCAGCCTCGGGAGACCGCGCGGACGGCCTCCGCGACGAGCGCCGCGAGCTGCTCCGCGGCGCTCTCCGGCAGCGGCGTCCTGCCGAACGTGAACCGCACCGAGGTCTGAGCGACCTCGGGCGCGATGCCGCACGCGAGGAGCACGTGCGAGGGCTCGTCGCTTCCGGCTGCGCATGCAGACCCGCTCGACGACACGATGCCGCGGCGCTCGAGTTCGAGCAGCACGGCTTCGCCGCTGACCCCGGCGAACGTGAAGCTCGCGGTGCCGGGCAGGCGATGCTGAGGATCCCCGGTCAATGCCGCCTGGGGCACAGCTGCGCGCACGCCGTCGATGAACCTCCTCGTGAACATCGCGACGCGGCCCGCGACCTCGGCACGCTCGCTCTCTGCGAGTTCGAGCGCGGTCGCGAGCGCCACCGCGCCGGCGACGTTCTCCGTTCCCGAACGCCGACCCCGTTCCTGTCCGCCGCCGTGCAGCAGGGGTTCGAGGGGCACGCGGCCCCGCACGGCCAGCGCCCCCGTGCCCTTCGGGGCGCCGAGCTTGTGACCGGCGATGGCGATCGAGTCGGCGCCGAGGCCCGACAGCGGAAGCCAGCCGGCCGACTGCACCGCGTCCACGTGCAGCGGCACCCCAGCGGCTCCGGTGATCGTGCGCAGAGCATCCACGTCCTGGACGGTGCCGATCTCGTTGTTCGCGTGTCCGAGGGCGACGAGGGCGGTGTCCGGACGCAGTGCCGCGGCGACCGCATCCGCCGTGATCCGTCCCGCCGGATCGACGGCGAGCGGTGTCACCGTCACGCCGTGGAATCGGCGCAGGAAGTCCGCCGACTCGAGGATCGATTCGTGCTCGATGGGGGAGACGACCAGATGCCGCCGCGCGGAACCCAGCACGATCCCCTTCACCGCGAGGTTGTTGGCCTCCGTGCCGCCGCTCGTGAAGATCACGTCTCCGGTACGCATCCCGAGCACGCCAGCCACACGACGACGGGCGTCTTCCAGGGCACCCGCCGCCGCCTCGCCGACCGTGTGGTGGCTCGACGGGTTGCCGAACACATCCGCCAGGTACGGGCGCATCGCCTCGAGAACCTCCGGCCGCACGGGCGACGTGGCGGCGTGGTCGACGTACAGCATCAGTCGATCCTGACGTCCAGCCCGAGGTCGAGGGCACGCGCGGAGTGCGTCAGCGCGCCGACGGAGATCACGTCGACTCCGGTCGCGGCGATGTCGCCGACGGTGTCGATGTTCACGCCACCGGACGCCTCGACCTGAGCGCGGTCGCCGATCAGGGCGACGCCCGCTCGCAGGTCGTCGAGAGAGAAGTTGTCGAGCAGCACCGTGTGCGCCCCGCCGTCGAGCACCGCCGCGATCTGATCCAGCCGATCGACCTCCACCACCACGTGCGTGGTGTGCGGAAGCCGGGCGAACGCCTGGCGCAGCGCCGTCGCGAGGTCGGCACCCGAGCGCTGCAGCACGGCGAGGTGGTTGTCCTTCGCCATGACCGCGTCCGACAGCGAGTAGCGGTGATTGTGCCCGCCGCCCGAGACGACCGCGTGCCTCTCGAAGGCGCGGAGCCCTGGTGTGGTCTTCCGAGTATCGGCGATGCGCGCCTTCGTGCCGTCGACCCGGCGCGCGTAGGCGGCGGTCAGCGTCGCGATGCCGCTCATGCGCTGCGCGAAGTTCAACGCGATGCGCTCGGCGGTGAGGATGCTCCGGGCCGAACCCGACACCGACGCGAGCACGTCGCCGGGCGCGAACTCGTCGCCGTCGCCCACGTGCACGTCGATCGTGAGGGCGGGGTCGGTGAGCGCGAAGGCGGCGGTGAAGACCTCTCCGCCGCTGAAGACGCCGGGCTCGCGGGCCACGAGGTCGGCGGTCGCGGTGGCGTCCGCCGGCAGCAGCGTGGTGCTGGTGAGGTCGCCCCACGGGGCGTCCTCCTCCAGCGCGGCGCCGACGACGCGGGCGATGGTGGCTGCGGTGAGCATCAGACTCTCTCCAGTTCCGAGGTTTCGATGTAGTGGGCGCCGACGCTGACGCTTCGGGCGAGAGCTGCGGATGCCACGGCCGACGCGAGCAGGAGGAGGTTCGCGTCCTCGTGCTCGGCGACGGTCACCGGGGCCGACGCGGCGGCGCGCCACGCGGAGACGACTCCGAGGGTGTGCGCAAGCCCTTCCTCGGTGCGGAGCAGCCCCGCATGCTCCCACATGAGGTGCTGGAGGGCCGCGCGCGTGAAACCGCTCGCGTCCCGGTACGAGTCCGTGTCGATGAGAACATCCTTGGGCGACGCGAACTCGTCCGGGAGCCAGGGCGAATCCAGAGCTTCGGCGGCGCGCGCGCCGAACACGGCGCCCTCGAGGAGAGAGTTGCTCGCGAGGCGGTTCGCGCCGTGCACGCCCGTGCGGGCCGTCTCGCCGACGGCGATGAGCCCCGCGAGGCTCGTGCGGCCGTCGAGGTCGGTGGCGATGCCGCCCATCAGATAGTGCGCGGCCGGCGTGACGGGGATCGGCTCACGGGACCAGTCGAATCCTCGCTCGCGCGTCACCCGGTCGATCGTCGGGAACCGGGCGGCGAGCCGGTCGCCACCGAGCATCGTGGCGTCCAGGCGCACGGGCGAATCCTGCCGGGCCGCCTGACGGGCGATCGCCCGCGCCACGACGTCACGGGGAGCGAGCTCGCCGTCGGGGTGACTGTCGAACACGAAGCGCCGGCCATCGTCGTCGATCAGCGTCGCGCCCTCGCCGCGCACCGCCTCCGACACGAGGAACGCGGGCTCGGAGGCGAGGATCGTCGGATGGAACTGCACGAACTCCATGTCGGCGACGGCCGCGCCGGCACGGAGGGCCGCGGCGATGCCGTCTCCCGTCGTGCCGATCGGGTTCGTGGTGTGCGAATACAGGTGCCCGGCTCCGCCGGTCGCGAGGATGACCGCGTCCGCCTCGGCATCCGAGATCTGTCCGTCGATCAGCATGCGGATGCCGTGCACGCGGCCGCCCCGCACCAGGAGGTCGACCAGGAACGCCTGCTCGACCACCTCGATCGTCGTCCGGCCGACGGCCGCGACCAGCGCCCGCGAGATCGCCGCTCCCGTCGCGTCACCGCCGGCATGGACGATGCGCGCGTGACTGTGGGCCGCCTCGCGGCCGAGCATCAGCTCGCCGTCGGGCGAGCGGTCGAACGCCACGCCTCGAGTGATCAGATCGGCGATGCGGGTGGATCCGTCATGCACGAGCACGTCGACGGCCGCCGGGTCCGACAGACCCGCGCCCGCGTTCACGGTGTCGGCGGCATGCCTCGCCGCCGAGTCCCTCGGGCCGTACACGCCCGCGACGCCGCCCTGTGCGAACCCGGTGCTGCCGTCGCCCAGAGCGCCCTTCGTGACGATGCGGACGCGGTGGCCGGCCTCGTGCGCGTGGAGTGCGGCGGTCAGCCCGGCGATGCCCGAGCCGACGACGATGACGTTCATCTCGCACCCGCCGCGACCGGCGGCTTCGCCGCCAGCATCCGCTCGAGTGCGACCCGTGCGGGGGCCGCCACGTCGTCAGACACCGTGATGCGGTTCGGGGTGCGTCCTGCCACGAGCTCCTCGAGCACCCATGCGAGATAGCCGGGGTGGATGCGGTACATGGTCGAGCACGGGCAGACCACGGGGTCGAGGCAGAAGATCTCGTGCTGCGGGAACTGCGCGGCGAGGCGGCGGACGAGGTTGATCTCGGTGCCGATCGCGAACGTCGTGGGCTCGGTCTCGGCTTCGATGGCCTTGCGGATGTAGTCGGTCGAGCCCGCCTCGTCGGCGGCGTCGACGACCTCCATCGGGCACTCGGGGTGCACGATCACGCGAACGCCCGGATGCTCGGCACGGGCCTGGTCGATCTGGGCGACCGTGAAGCGGCGGTGCACGGAGCAGAAGCCGTGCCAGAGGATGACCTGCGCCTCTTCCAGCTCGGACGCGGTGGATCCGCCGAGCGCCTTGCGGGGGTTCCACATCGGCATCCGCTCGAGCGGCACGCCCATGGCCTTGGCGGTGTTCCGGCCCAGGTGCTGGTCGGGGAAGAACAGCACGCGGCGGCCGCGCTCGAAGGCCCACTCGAGCACGGTCTTCGCGTTCGACGACGTGCACACGATGCCGCCGTGACGTCCGACGAAGCCCTTGATGGCGGCGGAGGAGTTCATGTACGTGACCGGGATCACGGGAACGCGACCGTCGTCGTCCGCGGCGTCCATGTCGCCGTAGACGTCGGCGAGCTGCTCCCAGCAGTCCTCGACCTGGTCGATGTCGGCCATGTCGGCCATCGAGCAGCCGGCGGCGAGGTTCGGCAGGATCACCGCCTGCTCGGGCGTGGAGAGCAGGTCCGCCGTCTCGGCCATGAAGTGGACGCCGCAGAAGACGATGGCCTCGGCGTCCGTCCGGCTCTTCGCTGCGGTCGCCAGCTGGAAGGAATCTCCCACGTAGTCGGCGTGCTGCACCACCTCTTCGCGCTGGTAGAAGTGCCCGAGCACGACCACGCGGTCGCCGAGGGTCTGCTTGGCGGCGCGGATGCGGGCGTCGAGGTCGGTCTCGCTCGCCTCGCGATAGGCGGCCGGGAGCTCGCCCTGGCGAGGAGCGCCGGTCGGGATCACGTCGCCCATCGAGGAGCCGGGCCCGTAGCCGGGGCGCGTGTCGAAGTCCCAGGGGCCGGCGGCGAGATCGGTGCTGCACGTGGCATCGGTCGACGCCCCGGTCACGATCGCCTGCAGGTGGTGGTCGACGGAGGGGTCGAGTCGGGTCACCGGAATGATGGTGGTCATCGGATGCTCGTTTCTTCGGGGCCGAGCGGGCCGCGATCGGCCAGCGCGACATCGGTGTTGTAGCGGTACAGACGGGCGGGACGGTGGTTTCCCGTACGGAAGCGGTCGGTGGGGAGCAGGTTCCCCGAAGCCTCGACCTGGCGACGGAAGTTGGCGGGATCGAGATTCCTGCCGAGGATCGCCTCGTAGGCCTCACGGAGATCGGCGAGCGTGAACTCCGAGGGGAGGAACCCGTGCGCGACGCGGCTGTATCCGACCTTGTTCCGCAGTCGCCACAGCGCGTATTCGATGATCTTCGCGTGGTCGAAGGCGAGGATCGGAAGATCGTCGATGTCGAACCAGCGCACGTTCTCGGGGGCGCGGCCGGATGCTCGATGAGCCTCGCTCTGCGCGTCGACGTCGTCCTGCCGAAGCAGCGCCCAGTACACGATCGACACGACCCGGCTGGGGGAGCGGTCGACCGCACCGAAGGCATAGAGCTGCTCGAGGTAGCTCGGAGCGAGACCGGTGGTCTCGGAGAGCGTGCGAGCGGATGCGTCCACCGGGGATTCCGCCGCGGTGAGCCAGCCGCCGGGGAGCGCCCACTGATCGGCGAAGGGCTCACGCGTGCGCAGCACGAGAGGCAGGGCGAGCACGGCGTCGCCCGACTCGGTGCGGCGCAACGTGAGGATGACCGTGGAGACGGCCACCCTGATGCTTTGAGTCATAGTTACCTTAACCTCCGTGAATCATCTTAGTGTCCCTATGACCATTAGTGTCAACCGATGACGTCATGAAACGTCGAGTCCGAAACGTTATCTGCGGACGACGGGGAGGCTTGTCACCCGCGAAGGGGTTTGTTAGGTTACTGTCCTAACAAACCCCTTCGCGGGGTTTCCCCGAACCCCGACCGGGGTTCACTCCATCCGGAGATCCCTCCTGCAGTGCAGCACCGAGAGGAAACACCAGAATGATCCGAAACGGACGGCGCAAGACAGCGCTCGCCGCGGTGGCGGGGGCATCCGTCCTCGCCCTCGGCCTGACCGCCTGCGGAACCGGCGGCGGCGACGCACCTGAGGCGACCGGGTTCGACCCGGACGCGGCCAAGGGCCAGGACATCACCTTCTGGGTGATGGGCGGCGACACACCCGACGAAGCGCGCGAGTACCTGGTCGACGCCTATGCCGACGCCACCGGCGGCACTCTGACGATCGAGCAGCAGGACTGGAGCGACGCGCTCACGAAGCTGACGAATCAGCTCCCCGACGCGAAGAACACCCCGGACGTCACCGAGATCGGCAACACCTGGTCGCCCACCTTCACCACGGCCGGGGCGTTCACCGACCTCAGCCCGATCTACGAGGACCTGGGCGGCGACAAGCTGCTCCCGTCGTTCGTCGAAGTCGGCGAGGTCGACGGAAAGCAGTACGCCCTGCCGTACTACTTCGGCTCCCGCTACATCACCTACCGCAAGGACATCTGGTCCGCTGCGGGACTCGATGTCCCGAAGACGCTGGACGAGTTCGGCGAGTCGGTCGCGAAGCTGCGCACGGACTCGCAGTCGGGCTTCTACATCGGCGGCCAGGACTGGCGTAACGGCATCTCCTGGATCTTCGCCAACGGGGGAGAGCTGGCGGTGAAGGACGGCGACAAGTGGTCGTCGTCGCTGTCGGACCCGAAGTCGATCGCGGGTCTTGAGCAGTTCCAGGACATCTTCACGGACGCCTCGAACGCCCCGGCCACCGAGGATGACTCGACGCCGTGGATCAACATCAACAACGACAAGAACGGTGCGGCGCCGACGGCGGCGACCATCATCGCTCCGGGCTGGGCGCACTGGTCGATCGGCGACTACACCGGCGACAACGACGAGGGAGCCGAGGTCCGCGAGTGGAACGACGCCACCTTCGGCGTCTTCCCGCTTCCCGGGGTCGAGTCGGGGACGGTCGCTCCTGTCTTCGCCGGCGGGTCCAACGTCGGGATCTCGGCCAAGAGCGAGAACCAGGCCGGAGCGAAGGAACTGCTGCGGATCATCTTCTCCGACGAGTACCAGAGCCTGCTCGCGAAGAACGGTCTGGGCCCGGCGAACGTCGACTTCGTCGGCGAACTCGGCGACGACCAGTTCGCGAAGGCGCTCGTGGACTCCGCGCTCAGCTCCAAGCTGACGCCGGCCGCACCCGGCTGGGCGGCCGTCGAGGGGCAGAAGATCCTCGAGGAGTTCTTCGGCAAGGTCGCAGAAGGCGGCGACGTCGCCGAGCTCGCCAAGGAGTACGACGCCAAGATCGACGCGGTCATCAACGGCTGACATTCCTCTGTCCGGGGATCGGGGTTACCCGATCCCCGGACGTCTACGAGACAGGCGACTCCGCTCATGACCACCACCGTCATCCCCGAAACACGCGAGGACACCGCACCGAAGGCCCGCACCGTCGAGCCCTCTGCACGGCGCACGGTCCTCGTCCCCTACCTCCTCATCCTCGGAGCCGTGCTCGTGCTGCTGCTGGGCATGGGCTACCCGGTCGTGTGGCAGATCGTCACCTCGTTCCAGAAGTACGGCGCGCTCCAGCAACTCGGCGGCAAGGCTCCCGACTTCGTGTGGTTCGACAACTACATCGCGATCGCCGGCAACGGCACGTTCTGGGCCGTCGTCACGCGGTCGGTGGTGTTCTGCCTCGTCACCGCCTTCATCACGATCGTGATCGGCGTGCTGCTGGCGCTGCTCATGACCAAGGTCCACGCGGTCGCCCGGTTCGTGCTGCAGATCGCTCTGCTGCTCGCCTGGGCGATGCCGGTGATCGCGGCGATGACCGTCTTCATCTGGCTGTTCGACCGCCAGCGCGGGGTGGTGAACTACCTGCTCGGCCTGATCCCCGGCGTCGACATGAACGGCTTCAACTGGATCGGCACGACGCCGCTGCTGTTCTTCACGGTCGCCTCGATCATCATCATCTGGATGTCGGTGCCCTTCGTCGCGTTCTCGGCGTACGCGGGTCTCACTCAGGTGAGCGGCGAAGTCCTCGAGGCCAGTCAGCTCGACGGCGCCGGTGCCGCGCAGCGCTTCCGCTTCATCATCTTCCCGGTGCTCAAGCCGGTGATCGCCATCGTCCTCCTGCTGAACCTCATCTGGGACCTCCGCGTGTTCGCGCAGATCACGCTTCTGCAGGATGCGGGACCCAAATCCACCGACTACGACCTGCTCGGCACATACATCTACAAGACCGGGGTGGCCGGCCTCGACTTCGGAGGGGGAGCCGCGATGTCGATCTTCGTCCTCGCGCTGACCATCGCGCTGAGCTGGTTCTACGTTCGCAATCTCGTCAAGGAGGAGAGCCGGTGACCGCTGCCGCGACAACCACCAGGCCACCCGCGCGCGCCGCCGCTCGTGCGGATGTCGAGAGGGTCCCCACCCGTCGGCGGCGGTTCGATGCGGGCAGGTGGATGCTGAGCGCGCTCGCTCTGATCATCGCGCTCGCCTGGGCGTTCCCCGTCTACTGGATGATCAACTCGTCCATGCTGTCGACGGCGACCCTCGAGTCGTTCACTCCGACGTTCTTCCCGGTCGGGGGCTCGCTCGCGAACTTCGCGGCCGTCCTCACCCCGTCCTTCTTCTCCGCACTCGCGGTGAGCGTGGGCGTCACGCTGCTGTCGGTGGCCGTCTGCCTGACGTTCGCGTTCCTCGCCTCCATCGCCATCAGCCGGTTCCGCTTCCGCGGACGGGTGTCGTTCATCGTCACGATCCTCCTGATCCAGATGCTGCCGGCGGAGGGGCTGTTCATCGCGCAGTACAAGATGATGTCGGCATTCGGTCTGCTGAGCAACGTGCTGGGACTCAGCATCCTGTACGTCGCCGCCGTCGTGCCGTTCACGATCTGGATGCTGCGAGGGTTCGTCGCAGGCGTCCCTGTCGAGCTCGAGGAGGCGGCCATGATCGACGGCCTCAGCCGGACTCAGGCGTTCGTGCGCATCACCCTGCCTCTGCTCGCGCCGGGTCTGGTGGCCTCGGGGGTGTTCGCGTTCCTGCAGTGCTGGAACGAGTTCACCGTCGCGCTGGTCATCATGGAGAACAACAGGACCCTCCCGCTGTGGCTGCGCGGTTTCGTGCAGCAGAGCGCGACCCAGGCCATCGACTGGGGTCAGGTGATGGCGGCGTCGACCATCGTGGCGATCCCCGTCATCATCTTCTTCGTCATCGTGCAGGGGAGGATGACGAGCGGACTGGTCTCCGGCGCCGTCAAGGGCTGAGATCCGGCCCTGGGGCCGTGGGTCGATCAGGCTAGACTGGGACCACAATCGAACACAGGCCGCATGACGTGTGCGGGAGAGTCCGGTGCACGCAGCCGGGCACCGAAGGAGCAAGCCTCCCCGCCAATCTCTCAGGTACCCCTACCGCTCGCGCCCGGCCGCTCTGAAAAGCGATGCGTCAGCATCCGCCGACGGTGAAAGCCCAGCTCTGGGCGAAGCTCTCAGGCCCATGACAGAGGGGGAGTTCCGAGGAACGGTGACGTCGCCGTTCCACCCGCCCACGCCCGGGAGAACTCCATGTCCGATCCCCGCTACACCCCGTTGCGCGAACGCCATGAGGCGCTCGGAGCATCCTTCACCGACTTCGGCGGGTGGCAGATGCCCGTGCGCTACACCTCCGATCTGGCCGAGCATCACGCCGTGCGCCAGGCCGCCGGCATCTTCGACATCTCGCACATGGCCGAGTTCACCGTTCGCGGCACCGGCGCCGGGGACTACCTCGATTACGCCCTCGCCGGGCGCCTCTCGGCGCTGCCGGTGGGCAAGGCCAAGTACTCGCTGCTGCTCGCCGAGACCGGCGGCATCATCGACGACGTCATCGTCTACCGCCTGCAGGACGACGACTTCCTGATCATCTCCAACGCCGGCAACCGCGACGCCGTCCGGGAAGCACTGCTCGACAGGACCCGGTCACTCAGCGACGTGAGCGTCACCGACGTCTCGGACGAGTACGCGCTGATCGCGGTGCAGGGCCCGAACGCCGAAGCCATCGTCGCGGCGACTTCCGGCATCACCGGCGTGAGCATTCCGTGGTCCGAGCAGAAGTACTACGCCTGGGCCTCGGCCGAATACGCGGGCCGACCGCTGCTGCTGGCTCGCACGGGGTACACGGGCGAAGACGGCTTCGAGCTGCTCGTGAGCGCAGCCGACGCCGCTGCCTTGTGGGACGACCTGCTCGCCGCCGGCGAGCCGCACGGCCTCGTCCCCGCAGGTCTCGCCGCTCGCGACACGCTCCGCCTCGAGGCGGGCATGCCGCTGTACGGCCATGAGCTGACCCTCGACACCAAGCCGGTCCAGGCGGGACTCGGCCGAGTCGTGGTGACCGCCAAGGAGAGCTTCGTCGGCAAGGAGGGCGTGGATGCCGACCCCGGCGCGCCCGTCCTCGTCGGCCTCGCCGCGGAGGGCAGGCGCGCCGGCCGCGCCGGCTACTCCGTCGTCGATGAAGACGGAGCCGTCCTCGGCGAGATCACGAGCGGCGCCCTGAGCCCGACTCTCGGCCACCCGATCGCGATGGCCTACGTGACTCCGTCTTCCGCCGAAGAGGGAACCGCAGTATTCCTTGATGTGCGGGGCACCAGCATCCCCGCGACCGTGACCGCCCTGCCTTTCTACCGGAGGACCAAATGACCGATCTCACTGCACTCAAGTACACCGACGAGCACGAGTGGATCGCCTCCGATGGCGACACCCTCACCATCGGCATCACCGACTACGCCGCGGAGAAGCTCGGCGACGTCGTGTTCGTCGAGCTCCCGGCTGTGGGGACCGAGATCACGGCAGGCTCCGTGGTCGGCGAGATCGAGTCGACCAAGTCCGTCGGCGAGCTCTACGCACCTGTCGCCGGCACGGTCGTCGAGATCAACGACGCTGTCGTCGACGATCCTTCGCTGGTGAACTCCGAGCCGTTCGAGGGCGGCTGGCTGATCAAGGTGTCCGCCGCAGTCGACGCGCTCGACGGCCTGCTCGACCGCGACGCCTACGTCGCGCTCACGGAGGGCTGATCTCCCAGTGGTCTCCTTCGCCGATCGTCACATCGGAACACCCGCATCCGCTCAGCGCATCATGCTCGAAGCTCTCGGCATCGCGGACGCCGACGAGCCCGTCGAAGCGCTGATGCGCCAGGCGGTTCCCTCATCGATCTTCACCGCGCCCACCGTGGACAGCACGATTCCCCGAGCCGCCAGCGAGACAGAGGCTCTCGCCGACCTGCGCTCGCTGGCGTCGCGCAATACGGTCAATCGGCCGATGATCGGCCTCGGGTACTACGGCACGATCACGCCGAGCGTGATCCAGCGCAACGTGCTCGAGAACCCGTCCTGGTACACGGCCTACACGCCGTACCAGCCCGAGATCTCGCAGGGCCGCCTGGAGGCTCTCATCAACTTCCAGACGATGGTGGCCGAGCTGACCGGTCTCACCACGGCCAACGCGTCGATGCTCGACGAGTCGACGGCTGTGGTCGAGGGCATGCTGCTCGCGCGGCGCGCCTCGAAGACGGCGTCGCACGTGTTCGCCGTCGACGCCGACGCGCTGCCGCAGACCAAGGTGCTGCTGCAGACCCGTGCGGATGCCGTCGGCATCGAGCTCGTGACGGTGGACTTCGCCGCCGGCGAGGAGCTGCCGGGGGAGCTGTTCGGCGTGTTCGTGCAGTACCCGGGCGCTTCCGGCCGGGTCTGGAATCCGGCCGGAGTGATCGACGCGGTCCACGTGGCGGGCGGCCTCGCGGTCGTCGCCGCCGATCTGCTCGCGCTGACCCTCATCGCCTCTCCGGGTTCGCTCGGGGCCGATGTCGCCGTGGGCACGACTCAGCGCTTCGGCGTGCCGATGGGGTTCGGCGGTCCGCACGCCGGCTACATGGCGGTGCGCGCCGGTCTCGAGCGTCAGCTGCCCGGCCGACTTGTGGGTGTGTCGGTGGATGCCGACGGCAAGCCCGCCTACCGACTGTCGCTGCAGACCCGCGAGCAGCACATCCGCCGGGAGAAGGCCACGTCGAACATCTGCACCGCCCAGGTGCTGCTCGCCGTGATGGCATCCATGTACGCCGTCTATCACGGCCCGGACGGTCTGCGCGCGATCGCCGCGGAGACCGCGGCGAAGGCCGCGATGCTGCGCGACTGGCTGACGGACGCCGGCGTCGAGGTGGTCCAGGACGCCTTCTTCGACACTCTGCAGGTGCGGGTTCCCGGCCGCGCGGCGGAGTTCGCCGCCCAGGCCCACGACGGCTACGGAATCCTGCTGCACGTGGCGGACGCCGACACGATCGGACTCTCGGTCGACGAGACGACGACCGTCGGCGAGCTCCACCAGGTCGCGATGGTGTTCGGAGGCAAGCAGGAACGCGCGTTCGGCTTCTTCGGCACCGGCTCGGCGGGGGCGCTGCCCGATGAGCTGCTGCGTCAGGACGAGTACCTGACCCACCCGGTCTTCCACGCGCACCGCAGCGAGACCGCCATGATGCGCTACCTGAAGTCTCTCGCCGACCGCGACTACGCGCTCGACCGCGGCATGATCCCGCTGGGCTCCTGCACGATGAAGCTCAACGCCGCGACCGAGATGGCAGCGATCACCTGGCCCGAGTTCGCCGGCATCCATCCCTTCGCCCCTGCGTCGGACGTCGCCGGCTACCTCGACCTCATCACTCAGCTCGAGGGCTGGCTCGCCGAGGTCACGGGCTACGACGCGGTCTCGCTGCAGCCGAACGCCGGTTCGCAGGGCGAGCTCGCCGGACTGCTCGCGATCCGCGGGTACCACCACGCCAACGGCGACGTGCACCGCACGGTGTGCCTCATCCCGTCATCCGCGCACGGCACCAACGCGGCTTCCGCGGTGCTCGCGGGCATGAAGGTGGTCGTGGTCGCGACGGACGAACTCGGCAACGTCGACCTCGGCGACCTGCGCGCCAAGATCGCGCAGCACGCGGACGACCTCGCGGCCCTCATGATCACCTACCCGTCCACGCACGGCGTGTACGAGCAGGACGTGGTCGAGATCACGTCGGCCGTGCACGAGGCCGGTGGCCAGGTGTACGTCGACGGCGCGAACCTCAACGCGCTGCTCGGCTACGCGCGCTTCGGCGACCTCGGCGGCGACGTCTCGCACCTCAACCTGCACAAGACGTTCGCGATCCCGCATGGCGGCGGCGGCCCCGGTGTGGGGCCGGTCGCGGCGAAATCGCACCTGGCGCCGTTCCTGCCCTCGCACCCGCTCGCACAGCGGGCCGAGCATGCAGGCGGCTTCGTGTTCGAGGGCGGCCCGGTCTCGGCAGCTCCGTACGGATCGGCCGGAGTCCTGCCGATCTCCTGGGCGTACGTGCGCATGATGGGTGCCGACGGACTGCGTGCCGCAACCGCGGCGGCCGTCCTCTCGGCGAACTACATCGCTGCGCGCCTCGGCGAGCACTTCCCCGTTCTGTACACCGGCGAGAACGGACGCGTCGCGCACGAGTGCATCCTCGACCTGCGCCCGCTCAAGGAGGCCACCGGCATCTCCGTCGACGACGTCGCCAAGCGGCTCATCGACTACGGCTTCCACGCTCCGACGATGTCGTTCCCCGTCGCGGGGACCCTCATGGTCGAGCCGACCGAATCCGAGGACCTCGGGGAGATCGAGCGTTTCATCGAAGCCATGATCATGATCAAGGCCGAGGCGGATGCTGTCGCCGCGGGTCGCTGGCCGGCCGACGACAACCCGCTCGTGCGTGCGCCGCACACCGCGGTGTCGCTGATCGCGGGGGAGTGGACGCACGCCTACACCCGTGAGGAGGCGGCCTACCCCGTGCACGCTCTCGTCGCGGGCAAGTACTGGCCGCCGGTGCGCCGCATCGACCAGGCCTACGGCGACCGCAACCTCGTCTGCGCCTGCCCTCCGATCGAGGCGTTCGCCTGATCCGCTGACGAGCCGACCGCCGACGGCGTCGCACGCACCCTGACGGATGCGTGCGGCGCCGTCGGCGTTTCCCCGCGTGACCTCGTATGTCCGCCGTGTGTCGAGTTGATCGCAACTCAGTAACGGTTGATTCACGGAGTGCGGCGTTCGCGGAAGGTCGGGTTACTCTCGAATATCCCTGCGCGACCGATGACGCTCGCGCAGTACCCGCATTGTCCACAGGAGGACGCACGTGAAACGCAACAGGATCGCCCTCGCGGGCACCGCCCTGCTCGCCGCAGGTGTCATGGCACTTGCCGGCTGCTCGGCCGGCAACGGCGACGCCGGCAACGGCGGCGAAGAGACCGGCGCATCGACCGGCATCGTCACCGTTCAGAGCAACGAGCCCCAGAACCCCCTTCTGCCCGCAGTCACCAACGAGGTCGGCGGCGGCCTGGTTCTGCAGAACATCTTCGCCGGCCTGGTCTACTACGAAGCGGACGGCAAGGTCGTCAACGACCTCGCCGAGTCGATCGAGTCCGAGGACAACCAGACCTGGACCATCAAGATCAAGAAGGACCAGGAATTCAGCGACGGCACTCCCGTGACCGCCGAGTCCTTCGTGAAGGCGTGGCAGTACGCCGCATCCGACCCGGCGTTCGAGAACCAGTGGTGGTTCGCCAACTTCGCCGGCTACAACGACGGCGGCGACGACCCGGACAACCCCGTGGTCGTCGAGGACTCGCTGTCGCTTGAGGCCGTCGACGACACCACGTTCACGGTCGAGCTCGCGGCTCCGCAGTCCGACTTCCCGACCTCGCTCGGCTACCAGGTGTTCTCGCCGCTGCCCGAGTCGTTCTTCGACGACCCGGAGACCTTCGGCCAGAACCCGGTCGGAAACGGCCCGTACAAGCTCGAGAAGTGGGAGCACGACGCAGTCATCTCCCTCGTCCCGAACGACAAGTACGACGGCCCGCGCAAGGCGCAGAACGGCGGCGTCGACCTCGTCACCTACGGCACCGCCGACGCGGCATACGCCGACCTGCTCTCCGACAACCTCGACGTGATCAACCCGGGCGTTCCGCCGTCCGCGCTGGCGACGTACAAGGACGACCTGGGCGACCGTGCCGTCGACCAGCCCGCCGCGATCTGGGAGGGTCTGACCATCCCCGCGCGCCTGGCTCACTTCGGCAACGACGAAGAGGGCAACCTGCGTCGTCAGGCGATCTCCTACGCGATCGACCGCGACCAGGTCACCGACGTGATCTTCGAGGGCACCCGCACCCCTGCCGTCGACTTCACCTCCCCGGTCATCGCGGGCTGGAACGACGACATCAAGGGCTCCGAGGTCACCCACGCCGACGCCGACAAGGCGAAGGAGCTGTGGGCTCAGGCCGACGCCATCTCCCCGTGGAGCGGCACGTTCACCATCGCGTACAACGCTGACGGCGGACACCAGCCGTGGGTCGACGCGGTCTCGAACCAGATCAAGAACACGCTGGGCATCGACGCCGCCGGTCAGTCCTTCCCGGACCTCGCCACGCTGCGCGCCGAGATCAAGAACCGCACGCTGAACGCCGCGACGCGTTCGGGCTGGCAGTTCGACTACCCGGGTGCCTACAACATCCTGGGCGCGCTGTTCATCACGGGCGCCGGCTCCAACGACGGCGACTACTCGAACCCGAAGTACGACGAGCTCGTGCAGAAGGGCGCCACGGCACCCACGGTCGAAGAGGGCAACGCGCTCTTCGAGCAGGCGCAGGAGGTCCTCTTCCAGGACCTGCCCGTTCTGCCGCTGTGGTACCGCTCCACCAACGCCGGCTACTCGACCGCGGTCGAGAACGTCGCGTACGGCTGGGACAGCTGGCCGATCATCTACCAGATCACCAAGGCCGAGTAAGACTCAGGTCCTGATCTGACCCCGCCGTGGGGGGGGGGGCGGGAGCGGCGCCCCCCCCGCCGCGGGGGGGGGCGACGCGAAAGCGTCGCCCCGCACGGCGCAGTTCGGTTACCAGCAATGACTGCCTACATCATCCGTCGCCTGCTCCAGGCGATCCCCGTCTTCCTCGGTGCGACCTTCCTGATCTTCTCGATGGTCTTCCTGCTTCCCGGCGACCCGATTCTGGCCCTGTTCGGCGACAAGACGCCGACCGACGCCCAGTACGCCGCTCTGCAGGCGAAGTTCCACCTGGACCAGCCGTTCTTCACGCGCTACCTCATCTACCTCGGCGACCTGTTCCAGGGCAATCTCGGCACGACCTTCCGTGGCCAGAGCGTCAACGAGATCCTCGTCGCCAAGTTCCCGACGACTCTGCGACTCGCACTGCTGGCGATCATCATCCAGCTCGTGTTCGGCGTCCTCGTCGGGCTCATCGCAGGTCTGCGCAAGAACAGCGTCTTCGACTACGCGTCGATGCTCCTGAGCCTCGTGCTCATCTCCATGCCCGTCTTCGTGCTCGCCTTCATCGCGCAGTACTTCCTCGCTCTCGAGCTGGGACTGTTCCGCGCCACCGTCGGCAGAGGCGCTCCATGGGCCGACCTGATGCTTCCCGCCATAGTCCTGGCGGCGCTGAACTTCGCCTATGTGGTCCGCCTCACGCGCGGCTCCGTGATCGAGACCCGACAGCAGGACTTCGTGCGCATGGCGTACGGCAAGGGTCTTCCGACGTCGCGGGTCATCCCCGTGCACGTGCTGCGCAACTCGATGATTCCCGTGACGACGAACCTGGCCGCCGACTTCGGCATCCTGATCGTCGGTGCGACGGTCACCGAGGGCGTCTTCAACGTCCCCGGCATCGGAAACGAACTGTTCAAGGCCATCAACCAGCACGACGGACCGGAGATCGTCTCGATCGTCACGGTGCTCGTCGTCATCTACGTCATGGTCAACCTGGTCATCGACCTGCTCTACGGCGTGCTCGACCCGAGGATCCGCTATGTCCGATAAGACTCCCATCCGCCGTATGGCGCACTATGTGGCCGAGGTCGACGAGGGCGGCCTCGGCGCCGTCGACGCCGTTCGCGTCGCCGAGCGCAAGAGCAACCTGTGGCTGGACGCCTGGCGCGACCTCCGTGGCCGTTGGATGTTCTGGACCGCCGGTGTGTTCGTCGTGTTCCTCATCATCGTGGCGCTCTTCCCGAGCATGTTCGCTCCGATCGACCCGTTCGCCTGTGACCTGAACAACTCGAACGACGGGCCTGCGCCCGGTCACCCGTTCGGATACAACTTCCAGGGATGCGACGTGTACTCGCGCGTCGTGCACGGCACCAGCACCTCGCTGTCGGTCGGCATCATCGTGACGATCATCATCGCGGTCATGGGCATCGTGATCGGCGCCTTCGCCGGCTTCTTCGGAGGCTGGATCGATTCGCTGCTCATGCGCATCGGCGACATGTTCTTCGCGATCCCCTACGTGCTCGCCGCCGTGGTCATCATGTCGGTGTTCCTGAACGACAGGAACATCCTCGTGGTGTCGCTCGCCATCGGCTTCTTCGGCTGGCCGGCGACCGCCCGCATCCTGCGAGCGGAGATCCTGCGCGTGCGCTCCTCCGACTACGTGATGGCCTCCGAAGCACTCGGCGTGTCCCGCGTGCGCACGATGTTCACGCACGTGATGCCGAACTCGATCGCTCCCGTGATCGTGCTCTCGACCGTCGGTCTGGCTGCCGCGATCACGGCCGAGGCGACCCTGTCGTTCCTCGGCGTCGGCCTGCCTCCCGAGTTCATCTCGTGGGGCAACGACATCGCGCAGGCGCAGAACCGCCTGCGCACCGACCCGATGCCACTGATCTGGCCGTCCATCGCGCTCTCGCTCACCGTCCTGTCGTTCATCATGCTCGGCGAGACGGTGCGCGACGCGCTCGACCCGAAGGCGAGGGCGCTGCGATGAGCATTCCCGAAACGCAAGAAGACCTCGGCCGCGGCCGCACCGATCCCGGTGTCCCGCTGCTGTCGGTCGAGAACCTCGAGGTCGCGTTCCGCACCCAGGACGGATTCGTCCCGGCCGTCCGAGGCATCAGCTTCGACATCTATCCGGGCGAGACCATGGCGATCGTGGGCGAGTCGGGCTCCGGCAAGTCGACCACGGCGCACGCGATCATCAACCTGCTGCCCGGCAGCGGACAGATCACCGGCGGCGCGGTGAGATTCGAGGGGCGCGACCTCACGAAGCTGACCCGCCCTCAGATCGAGGACGTGCGCGGAAAGCTCATCGGCCTGGTTCCCCAGGACCCGATGAACAGCCTGAACCCCGTGCACCGGATCGGCTTCCAGGTCGAGGAGACCATCCTCGCCAACGGCCAGGCGCACGGCCGCCGGGAGGCGCGCCAGCGTGCCATCCAGGCGCTGCAGGAGGCAGGACTCGCCGACGCCGACAAGCGTCTGCGCCAGTTCCCGCACGAGTTCTCGGGCGGCATGCGCCAGCGCGTGCTGATCGGCATCGGGCTCTCCTCAGACCCCAAGCTGCTGATCGCCGACGAGCCCACCAGTGCTCTCGACGTCACGGTGCAGAAGAAGATCCTCGATCACCTCGAGATGCTGACCGCCGAGCGGAACACCGCCGTGCTGTTCATCACCCACGACCTCGGCCTCGCCGCGGAACGGGCGGAGAACCTCGTGGTGATGCATCGCGGACGCATCGTGGAATCGGGGCCGGCCCTCGAGATCCTGCAGAACCCGCAGCATCCGTACACGCAGCGTCTGGTCTCCGCCGCACCCAGCCTCGCCTCGAAGCGCATTCAGGCGGCGGCGACCGGCGGAGCCGATCCGCTGGCGGGCGCACTCGCGGAGGCGACCGGAACGGTCGATCTCGCGAGCATCGCGCACCTCGAGACGGCGGAGAACACCGCTCCGGTGATCGAGTTCCGCGACGTCACCAAGGTGTACAAGCTGCGCGGCAGCGGATTCCGCTCGACCGACTTCACCGCGGTCGACAAGATGTCCTTCCAGGTGCCCAAGGGCTCCACGATGGCCATCGTAGGCGAATCGGGCTCCGGCAAGTCGACGGCGGCCAAGATGCTGCTCCGGCTCGAGAAGAAGACCGCCGGAAAGATCCTCGTGAACGGTCAGGACACCGACGAGCTGTCGCGTCCGCAGCTGCAGGCCCTGCGTCGGCAGATGCAGCCGGTCTTCCAGGATCCCTACGGTTCGCTCGATCCGCTGCACAACATCGGCAACACCGTCGCCGAGCCTCTGCGCGTGCACGGCGTGGGCGATTCGGCCTCCCGTCGCGCTCGTGTGTTCGAGGTGCTCGATCAGGTGGCGCTGCCTGCCAGCGTGGCTGATCGCTATCCGAACGAGCTCTCAGGCGGTCAGCGTCAGCGCGTCGCGATCGCGCGGGCGCTGGCGCTCAAGCCCGAGATCGTCGTCCTCGACGAGGCGGTGTCGGCGCTCGACGTGCTGGTCCAGGCGCAGGTGCTGAACCTGCTCGCCGAGCTGCAGTCCGAACTCGACCTCACCTATCTGTTCATCACGCACGACCTCGCGGTCGTGCGCGTGATCGCAGACCGCGTGTGCGTCATGGAGAAGGGGCGCGTGGTCGAGCAGGGCACGGTCGACGACATCTTCGCGAACCCGCAGGAGGAGTACACCGAGCGCCTGCTGCAGGCGATCCCCGGTGCATCCATCTCGCTGGGCGGCCACTGAGTGAGCGGCGACGATCGGCCGGAGGGCGTGCGGACATTCCGTGCGCCCTCCGGGCTGTTCGCGATCGGGATCGCGGTCCTGCTGGCGCTGTTCCTGCTGGGTGACGCGGTCGTCCGCGCCGGATGGGGGCGGATGCTTCTGCTCGCGCCCTGGATACTCCTCGCGCTCTGGATCGTGTACGAGAACGCCTACGTCTCGCGCGTGCGGATCGACGACGACGGCGTGACGGTGCAGAACCTGCTGCGACGGACCTCGTTCGGATGGAAGCGGATCCGCGCCGTCGACCTGCGCTGGCAGCTCGTGTTCTCGCTGGACGACGGTAAGAAGCTCTCCTGCTACGGAGGGCCGGCCAAGGCGGGCCCGATGCGCCGCCCGGGTCGAGACGGCGATTCCCGAGAGCCTGCCGGCATCAGGGCGCTCTCCGAGATCGAAGAGCGCTGGGAGGCGGCTCCCGACACGGCGGATGCTCCGATCATCCGCTCGTGGGACTGGCCGGCGCTGCTCGCGCTCGCCGTCATCGTGATCTGGGCGGTCGCCGCCATCCTGATCTCGAACGCCTGAGCCGTCAGCCCGGGAGCCCGAACAGGGCAGGCCAGGTCGCGGCGGCCCACGGATAGCCGACGAAGACGGTCGCATCGATCAGGAAGTGCGCGACGAGGAACGGCAGCAGGCGCCCTGAACGCTGGAACAGCCAGCCGAACAGCAGGCCCATCGCGAAGTTGCCGATGAACGCACCCGGCCCCTGGTACAGGTGATAGCTGGCGCGCAGTGCGGACGTCGCGAGGATGATCGCCCACGGCCCCCATCCGAGCTGCCGCAGTCGCGCGAAGAGGTATCCGAGGACGACGAACTCCTCCTGGATCGCGGCTCGGGCCGCCGAGAGCAGCAGCACCGGCACCGTCCACCAGTGCGTGCCCAGCCCCGCCGGATCCACGGCGACGAATAGCCCGAGCGCTCGCCCGGCGAGGTAGAGCCCGAGCCCCGGGACACCGATGGCCAGGACCAGGAGGATGCCGCGACCGGCATCCTTCCCGACCCCGCTGCCTTCGAGTCCGAGTCGGCCGAGGTGCGGGCGCGACGTCTGCCAGAGCAGGAAGCACACGAGCAGGACCGGCACCAGGGAGAAGCCGATCGACAGCACCTGGTAGATCAGGTCGAAGACCTCGCGATCGCTGCGCGAGGGGTTCAGCGTGGCGGTCTGATCGGCCAGGGGAGTGGTGTCGGTGAGCCGGTACGCGAGTTGCACGATCGCATACACCGCGGACTGCCCGAGGCCGAGTGCGAGCACGATCGCGATCTCCCACCAGATGCGTGCGCGAGGGGTGGCGTGCGCGGTCGCCGGAGGCGGAGTGGAGGTCACAACCCCGATCGTACGACGGGCGCTCAGGAACCGGCTGTGCGCATACGGTATCCTGGAACGTCGGATTCCCGGCTTTTCCCACCACCTTCTTAGGACTCCTGCATGGCGCACGCCCTCCGTTCAGACCTCCGCAACGTCGCAATCGTCGCTCACGTCGACCACGGCAAGACCACCCTCGTCGACGCGATGCTCCGTCAGACCGGCTCGTTCGGCTCCCACGAGCACATGGAAGAACGCGCCATGGACTCCAACGATCTGGAGCGTGAGAAGGGCATCACGATCCTCGCCAAGAACACGGCGATCACCTACAAGGGCAAGCATGCCGCCGGCCGTGACATCACGATCAACGTGATCGACACGCCGGGCCACGCCGACTTCGGCGGCGAGGTCGAGCGCGGCCTGTCCATGGTCGACGGCGTCGTGCTGCTCGTCGACGCGTCGGAGGGTCCGCTGCCGCAGACCCGCTTCGTGCTGCGCAAGGCGCTCGAGGCCAAGCTGCCGGTCATCCTCCTGGTGAACAAGACCGACCGCCCCGACGCCCGTATCGCCGCGGTCGAGGAAGAGGCCCACGACCTTCTGCTCGGCCTCGCCTCCGACCTCGTCGACGACGTGCCCGACCTCGACGTCGACGCCCTGCTCGACGTGCCGGTCGTCTACGCGTCGGGTCGTGCGGGCGCCGCCTCGCGCAATCGCCCGGCCGACGGCTCGCTGCCCGACAACGACGACCTCGAGCCGTTGTTCGAGGCGATCCTCGAGCACGTTCCGGCTCCCTCCTACGACGACGAGGCTCCGCTGCAGGCGTGGGTCACGAACCTCGACTCCAGCCCGTTCCTCGGCCGCCTCGCGCTGCTGCGCGTCTTCAACGGCACGCTGAAGAAGGGCCAGACGGTCGCCTGGGTCCGTGCCGACGGCAGCACCAGCAACGCCCGCATCACCGAGCTGCTGAAGACCCGTGCACTCGAGCGCTACCCGGCCGAGGAGGCCGGTCCCGGCGACATCGTCGCCATCGCCGGCTTCGAGAACATCACGATCGGCGAGACCATCGCCGACCCCGAGGACGTCCGCCCGCTGCCCGCGATCACGGTCGACGACCCCGCCATCTCGATGACGATCGGCACCAACACCTCGCCCCTCATGGGCAAGGTCAAGGGGCACAAGCTCACGGCCCGCATGGTCAAGGACCGCCTCGACCGCGAGCTCATCGGAAACGTCTCGCTCAAGGTCGTCGACATCGGACGACCGGACGCGTGGGAGGTTCAGGGGCGCGGCGAGCTCGCGCTGGCCATCCTCGTGGAGAACATGCGCCGTGAGGGCTTCGAGCTCACGGTCGGCAAGCCCCAGGTGGTCACGAAGAAGATCGACGGCAAGACCTACGAGCCCTTCGAGCACCTGACGATCGACACGCCGGAGGAGCACCTCGGCGCGATCACGCAGCTGCTCGCGAACCGCAAGGGCCGCATGGAGAACATGACCAACCACGGCACCGGCTGGGTGCGCATGGAGTTCATCGTTCCCTCCCGCGGTCTCATCGGCTTCCGCAGCGAGTTCCTGACCACGACCCGCGGCACCGGCATCGCCAACGCGATCTCGCACGGCTACGAGCCCTGGGCCGGTCAGATCACGACCCGCCAGAACGGCTCCATCGTGGCCGACCGCATGGGCGTCGTGACGCCCTTCGCGATGATCGCCCTGCAGGAGCGCATGTCGTTCTTCGTGCAGCCCACGCAGGAGGTCTACGAGGGCATGGTCGTCGGCGAGAACTCGCGCGCGGACGACATGGACGTGAACATCACCAAGGAGAAGAAGCTCACCAACATGCGTGCGGCGAGCTCGGACACCTTCGAGTCGATGACGCCTCCGCGCCAGCTCACCCTCGAGGAGAGCCTGGAGTTCGCCCGCGACGACGAATGCGTCGAGGTGACGCCCGAGGTCGTGCGCATCCGCAAGGTGATCCTCGACCAGACGGTGCGCGGTCGCGAGGCCTCGCGCCTCAAGCGCCAGGACGCCAAGTCCTGACAACCCCCTGAGAGGTTGCTCAGCAGCACCTCCACGAAAGGGCCCTGCACCGCCGAAACGGCGGCCGCGGGGCCCTTTTCTCATGATTCATCCAGGTGACGCGGATTTTTCGTTCAGGTCGCTGCCCCAGACTCGATGACTTGTGCCCGGGACGAGCTCCCGATGACTCTCCTGCGAGGGCGCGAACGACGACCCGAAAGTCGAACCCATCATCATGCTTCAGAACACCCGTGCGCTCCGTCGCGCCTCCGCCGCGGCATCCGCCCGATCCGCAGTGACCGCCCGTCGCCCGATCCTGATGTTCGCTGCCGCCGGTGCGGCACTGCTCGGCATCACCCTCACCGTCGGCTTCGTCTCGTCGCCTGCCGCGGGCGCCGAGAACGTGGTCTCGGCCGTCACCCAGCTGGCCGGCCCCGAGCCGCTCGCCAAGGTCGCCGACGAGGCGTCCACGGGGCTCATCGCCGCGCACGCGGCGGTGGACGCCGCGATCGACCTGAACGCGCAGGTGGTGCTCTCGGGCCTCGACCTCGGCGGCGCCGTCACCACCGTCGAGACCGGCGAGCTGCACCACGACATCAACGCCCTGGACGAGCGTGCAGTGCTGCCCGGAATGCTGCTGACCGTCCTGACGGCCGACACCGAGAAGAAGACGGCCGAGGTCGTGGCCGAGACCGCGACCCTGCAGGCGGCGCTCACCGCGGCTCAGGAGAAGAAGGCGGCGGATGACGCGGCGAAGGCCGCCGCCGAGCAGGCAGCCGCTCAGGCGGCGGCAGCCGCGGCCGCACTCGCCGCGGTGAACACCCCCGATGGTGCTCGCGCTGCCGCGCGCGACATGGCCGCCAGCCGGTACGGCTGGGGTGATGACCAGTTCCAGTGCCTCAACTCGCTGTGGAACAAGGAGTCCAGCTGGAATTACCAGGCCTACAACCCCTCCGGCGCCACCGGCATCCCGCAGGCGCTCCCCGGCAGCAAGATGGCATCCGCGGGCGGGGACTGGGCCACCAATGCGGCCACCCAGATCGCATGGGGGCTGGGGTACATCTCGTCCGTGTACGGCACGCCGTGCAGCGCCTGGGGGCACTCTCAGGCGACGAACTGGTACTGAGCGGTCCTCCTCTCGATGCCGGGTGTCAGCGCAGCTCTGAGATGAGCACCGCGCTGGTGCCCGGCATCGTCGCGTCGAAGACGTGCGGGGCGTCGCCGGGGTAGGTCAGGTAGTCGCCGGGGTTCAGCAGCACCGGAGCCTCGGAAGGGCCGACATGCGCCTGGCCGGCACTGAGTATGACGTGCTCGATCGTGCCGGGGTGATGCGGGTCGGAGCGCCGAGCATCGCCCGGCTCCGCCTGGATCAGGTAGATGTCTCGGCGGGCCCCTGGCGGGCTCGCCGCCAAAAGCGTGGCGCTGTACGCGGCTGCGGATGACGGCACACCCGTGCGATCATCGGCGCGGATCAGCGTCGGGGCGTTGCTCTGCTGATCGACGAGCACCGCGAACGGCACACCCAGGGCGACGCCGAGAGCCCACAGGGTTTCGACGCTCGGTCCCACCTGCCCGCTCTCGAGCTGTGAGACCGTCGCCTTGGACACGCCGGCCCTGCGCGCGAGCTCGGATACCGACAGCGCTGCCGCCTCGCGCTCGCGTCGGAGGGTGCGAGCGATGCGGGTGCGGAGATCGTCCATGCGTTCATCATGCCAAACGATCGTTCACTTGACTATCCACCTGCGGCTGTTCAGAATCATAGGCATGCGTTCATTCGATCGAACGGATCCCACATGAGGGCCGAGCGCGAGGTCTGGCGCGAGGCGCTCGGCGTCGTGCTGGCGACCAGCGCCTACGGCGTCTCCTTCGGCGCTCTCGCGGTCGCAGCCGGCCTCGACGTGTGGCAGGCGTGCGTGCTGAGCCTGTTGATGTTCACGGGCGGGTCGCAGTTCGCCTTCGTCGGCGTCTTCGCGGCCGGCGGCCTCGCTGCGCTCCCGTCGGCGGTCGCGTCGGCGGCGCTCCTGGGCGTGCGCAACATCGCCTACGGCATGCGCATGTCGCCGATCATCGGCGGGGGAGCGGCGCGCCGCGCCGCGGCCGCGCACTTCACGATCGACGAGTCGACGGCGGTGGCCATCTCGCAGAACGATCCGCGGCTCCGCCAGATCGGGTTCTGGGTGACGGGCATCGGGATCTTCCTCGGCTGGAACGCCACCACACTGATCGGCGCTCTGGTGGGTGACGTGCTCGGCGACCCGAAGACGTGGGGGTTGGATGCCGCGGCCGCGGCCGCCTTCCTCGCATTGCTGTGGCCGCGGCTGAAGCAGCGGCAGGCCATCGCCGTCGGGGTGGCCGCCGCCGTCGTGGCGGCCACCCTCACGCCTTTCATCATGCCGGGTCTTCCTGTCCTGATCGCGGCGCTCGTCGCCATCGTGGTCGGCTGGTTCAACTGGCTGGGAACCCGTGAAGGGACGACCGCATGACGCTCTGGGGCTCTGTCGTGCTCGCGGCGACGATCTGTCTCGCGATGAAGGCCGCGGGCTACCTCGTGCCGGCGCGCGTCCTCGAGGAACCGCGTCCTGCGCGCATCTCGGATCTGCTCACCGTCGCCCTGCTCGCCGCGCTCGTCGCCGTGCAGACCCTGGGCGCCGGGCAGGCGGTGATCGTCGACGCGCGCGTGCCCGCCGTCCTGGTCGCGGCCGGGCTGTTGTGGTTGCGGCAGTCATTCCTCGTCGTCGTGGTCGCCGCGGCAGCGGTCGCGGCCCTGCTGCGGCTGGCCGGCCTCGCCGCCTGAGGCAGCCGCACAGCCCGCGCGCATAGGATCGTGGGGTGAAGTGGGTTTCGAGAGTGGTGTCATGGCTGGCCGCGGCCCTCGTCGGCGGCGTCTTCGGCGTCGCCGGGACGATCGCGCACAGCCTGATGTGGGGGCCGGTCCCGGTCGGGATCATCGTCGGCACGATCGCCTGCGGCGCCATCCTCATCGCGATCCGATCGCTCACCCACGACCGGGCGGCGACCGTCGCCGCAGGCGCGGGCATGGTCGGGATGCTCCTCATCATCTCGGGCGTCGGCCCCGGCGGATCCGTGGTCGTCGAGAACACGGTCATGGGTCAGATCTGGATCTACATCGTCGCAGGCCTGGTGATCCTCACCGTCACCTGGCCGTCGATCAGGAGACTGCCGGTGCGCACGCACGCCGTCGCAGAGGCATCCTCGACCGACTCTCACGCGTAGACTGAAACCGTGACGTATGTGATCGCCCTTCCGTGCGTCGATGTGAAGGATCGTGCCTGCATCGACGAGTGCCCCGTTGACTGCATCTACGAGGGTGAACGTTCGCTGTACATTCATCCGGATGAGTGCGTGGACTGCGGGGCGTGCGAGCCGGTGTGTCCTGTCGAGGCGATCTACTACGAGGACGATCTGCCGGAGGAGTGGGCGGACTACTACAAGGCGAACGTCGAGTTCTTCGACGAGATCGGTTCTCCCGGCGGCGCGGCGAAGACCGGCGTCATCGCCCACGACCACCCCATCATCGCCGCCCTCCCGCCGCAGGGCGAGTGATCGGTGAGCGTCCGCGACCTCGCAGACTATCCGTGGGATGCCGTCGTCCCCTACCGTGAGCGTGCGGCGCAGCATCCGCAGGGCCTCGTCGATCTCTCCATCGGATCGCCCGTCGATCCCACGCCCGACGTCGTGAGGAGGGCACTGGCGGAGGCCACCGACGCGCACGCCTACCCGCAGACGGTCGGCTCGCCCGCACTGCGCGAGGCCATCGTCGACTGGTACGCGCGTCGCCGCGGTGTTCCCGATCTCGCCGTCGCGAACGTTCTGCCCACGATCGGCTCGAAGGAGCTCGTCGCACTGCTGCCGACGCTGCTCGGACTCGGCGAGGGCGACACCGTGGTGCATCCCCGCATCGCCTACCCCACGTACGAGGTCGGCGCCAGGGTCGCCGGAGCCGAGCCCCTGGCGATCGACGATCCCGCGCAGTGGCCCGAGGGCGCGAAGCTGATCTGGATCAACAGCCCCGGCAACCCCGACGGCCGCACCTGGACGGTCGACGAGCTGCGCGCAGCGGTCGAGCGCGCGCGTGAACTGGGTGCCGTACTGGCGAGCGACGAATGCTACGCCGAGCTGGGCTGGGACGGTCCGTGGGCGACCGAGCCCGTGCCGTCCGTGCTCGACCCGCGGGTGACCGGCGGGAGCCGCGCGAACCTCCTGAGCGTGTACTCGCTCAGCAAGCAGTCGAATCTCGCCGGGTACCGGGCGGCGTTCATCGCCGGATGCGCGAAGATCGTCGGCGAGCTGCTCACAGCGCGCAAGCACCTGGGGCTCATGCCTCCGGCGCCCGTCCAGCACGCTATGGCGGCGGCTCTCCGCGACGAGGAGCACGTGCGCCTGCAGAAGGAGCTGTATCGCGGTCGGCGCGACGTGCTGCGCCCGGCCCTGGAGGCCGCGGGGTTCCGCATCGACGGCTCCGAGGCCGGCCTCTACCTGTGGGCGACGGAAGGCCGCGACGCATGGGAGAGCATGGATCGCCTCGCCGGTCTCGGCATCCTCGCGGGACCCGGTCCGTTCTACGGCGCGCACTCCGCGGAGCACGTGAGGCTCACGCTGACGGCGCCGGACGAGCGGGTCGCCGAGGCGGCGCGACGTCTCTCCGCGGCGAATCTATAGATTCCCCCACTGCATCCGCCCTTCTTTTGGCGATTGTCACAGTTGGCCGGTGTGCCTACTAGGCTGTAAAGGCGATTCGGTCGTGACCCGACCTGGCGCTCTGCGCCGTGACATCGCCACTTCGGCTTGATCAACACTCTTGAGGAGGCCCGCGTGAGCGCAGGGGCAGAGCAGCAGGCTTCGGCGAAGCTGACGATCGGCGACAC